>Ga0315285_10000875_pt1 | contig 31443 bp, 27 predicted proteins | sample YL17G09_36_MG_FD_203698 | JGI IMG/M metagenome (GOLD analysis project Ga0315285, IMG submission 203698) | Sediment microbial communities from Yellowstone Lake, YNP, Wyoming, USA - YL17G09_36 | ecosystem: Environmental > Aquatic > Freshwater > Lake > Sediment | place: USA: Wyoming | collected...
CTGTACCTGGGAATGACGTAACCAATGTAAGATTACCACCTCTCAAAGAAACTGTTGTATTAGCCATATTAGCAATAGGATTAGTTTTATGATCAAGCTGATCCAAATCAACAGACAAAGAATAATTATTATTCGATCTAGTTTCAATAATTATATTACTGTCTGCTATTGCAGTTGTTCCAGGGTTACCAGTTATAGTAGGCCATCCAACACTCACAATTTCTGTATAACTATAAACACCAAACTCATCAACCGATTCACCAATAATAGGATTGTCATAAGACTTATAACCAGCCTGATCTTCTACTGTAAAGTTGAAATTCCAAGAAAATGTATCATTAAAACCAGGACCACTTTCCCAGGAACCATCACCCTGAGCATACCTAAACTGATAACTAGGGATGAATTGGAATGTTAAATTATGACATTCAGTATTTCCAGGACTACCATCTGAATCTATTTCAATTGTTTCACTCCAAGATCCTTTAGTTACTTCATCATCAGGCCATAGCAAATTGAAGTTCGCGGTTCCCGTAGTGTTCTCATACTGCAAGAAGAGATTTGTATTTCCACCAGCTGTTTGATTATAAGTAGACGCTTCGTTTCCATTGTCATACCAGGCTGTTATATTAATATACTCTATATCAGCCCATCCCTGATCACTACTAATATTGACAACAAACCTGTACTTTGCACTGTTATTTACATCAATCTGCTGATTTAATCTAGATACCCAGGTCCCTGATTGATTATACTGAAAATCATACCAATTAATCCTAGGCTGAAGTTGCAAAACAGTTACATTCAAAGTAGTCGCATTATTCCAATTATCACTTATGTTCCCTGGGTCAGCCTTACTAAACATTATAAAAGGCCCATACAAAAAAACATTAGTGACCATGGAAATAATTATTATCGCCACTAACAAAGTCGAAGATAATTTTCTTTTTCCCATCTATTCCACATCCCTCGTACTAGTTGCGCATTACAATATCTTTAGAGTGCAAATCAAAATAACTTTTAGATTGCTTATATAACTTGTTAGCATGTGAATATGTAGATTGGTATGTAGATAGATACTTAGGTGAATAACTATGAAATCTATAGCTTAAAAATCTGAAATATGTAAAATAATTGACAAAGCAGTTTTTATGCGAAAAAAATGGTTCTGATTATTAATCCTGAATAATTTTAGTGGTTACACGTGCAGTATATTTTCCTCCGAGTGTTGCAAGTGGTATATAAACGTCAAATTGTACATTCACGGTTTGACTAACATTGTCTGTATTAAATAACCCAGATTCATTGAATATGTCTATAGCATATGGTTCTCCTATTCCTAAAAAAGTTATGTCTGTATTTATATCATCATTAGGGTCTGCATCTGCAAGAATATCAACATTGTTTGCGATAGGAATCGTTACTCCTAATGTTTCATTATACAGATTTTCTTCAAAATAGATCGTCATGTTGAAATTGTAGTTCGAGGAATACGTAATAGTAACAATGTTTGAAGTGTCACTAAATCCAGGCAGTGCATAAACATCTACCCAATCTTGAGAAGGTAAAATATAAGTGTATTTGTAAACACCAAATTCGTTTACTTTCCATGTTGATAAATTTGTTTCATCAGTAATAGTTATATTAAAGTTCCATGAATATGGATCGTTACACACATCAGCAGTTGTATTCCAAGTATTATTGCTGCAGGCCCAGCGAATCTGACTAAGAGGTTTAAAACTTATGTTAATAATTCGTGTATAACTGTTTATAATCATTTCAGTGCAATTAGCCTGAATAAGTTGTGCTTCGTTATTCGGCCATAACATTCTATAGTTAGCAGTTCCTGTAGTGTTTTTATATTGTAAAAACATATTGAGATTTCCACCTGATGTTTGATTGTAAGTAGTGTTGTCATTACCATTGTCGTACCATGATGTTATATTAATATAGGCTATATCGTCCCATCCATTAGGTTCTGTAACATTAATTGTGAAATAATATTCGCTATTAACATCAATTAATCCTGTTGCGTTGTTGAGTTTTGAAGCAGTACTATTCATTAGATTGTAGTTATTTATAATAGGGGATAAACTAAGAGAATATAAGCATCTTGCATCAGCAGAGGTTAGAGTGATTTCATCTGTATTTCCTGTTTTTTTACCGATTGAGTAGAATTCGTAATATCCTGTTCCATTTGGGAAGTTGAATGTCCAGTTCCATCCTCCGCTTGCATAGTTTGTATCTGGGTTTGTTCCTCCTGTCCATTGTTGCCATCCAACTTTGCTTTGGTCAGTGCGGAATGCAATTTGATATGTATGCCATTCATTTGTGCCGTCACCATTTGTAGTCCACTGTTTTGTACCTGTTGGACCCGGTATGATTTGAACATAATTAGAACACAGAGAATTAGCACCATTTGCCCCAGTACCAACATAAATACTAAACTGCTTCGTACTCCCAGCAGGTGCTGTACTACTTGAAACAGTACCAGTCATTCCAACACAAGTAAAAACCATAGCACAATTTGTAGTAGTTGTAATACTAGGACATACTGGATTTGCACTATCCTGTCCTGCATTTTGTACCGTTGCCGTATCTATTACATATGTTGTGTTAACACCACGTAGTGCGATTATGCCACCTGACCATTCTTCGTTGTCACCTGTCCATGTATAACTCGCAGGCTCACTAGCAGCATCTGTTACAACCTTATACCAAATACCAGATGCCAAATCATCACCAGCTGTTGTATCTTGTTGCGTATTTTGAGTCCAACCTGCTGGACCAGTTATTATCGGATCATCGTTTTTAACTATAAATGCGAAAAGTACATCTCCATTTTCTATCCCCGATGGTTTATTAATTGTAAGTTGTGTGTTTGTATTTACTGAATTACTTGTAACTCCTATAATCGTAATATTTCCCCATGTAGTATTATCGTTGCTATATCGGTAATAAAGTGTTACATTGCTTAGATCAGAATCACCTGTTGCAGTAATACCTAATGAAGATGTAATTATATTGTACGGAGTAATTGTATTAACTGATGTATTAATCGGTGTAGTAGTGAAATAATATATTTCTGAAATGTTACTAAAACCATCATTTACTGCGACTTTCCACCAATAGTTAGTATTATAGGTGTTTGCTTGGGTGTAAATCCAACTGATTGTTGAGTTTGCTGCTATGCTAGTATTGGTTTGTCTTTGTACCCATGAACCAGTCGTGTTTTCATACCAATATACATTTAATGTATCTCCATTAAAATCATTTGCTTTTATTTGACAATTCGGTTGTAAATTCACATATGTACTACCATTTAAAGGAGTAATAAGCTGTATTGTCGGTGGAGGATTAGTATTATAATAACATCTTGCATCAGCTGAGGTTGGAGCAGATTCATTTGCTGTACCAGATTTTCGTCCAATACTATAAAACTCATAATAACCTATTCCATTTGGAAAATTAAAATTCCAGGTCCATGGATATGTTGTATCTGGGTTGCTGGTGTTGCTCCAGCTAGTCCATCCTATGTAGTTTCCTAAAGTGGTTGTGGCGTTTACGTATATTTCATCTATATATATATCATCGAAATCGCTAGAGGCGTCGCATTGAAATCTGATTCTCATGTTGGTTGGGAATGTGTATGTTGTTTCGTTTATCCACACTATTTCATGATAGAATTGTCCATTTACAAAGTTAGTTCCGGATACGTATGTTGCTATTGTTGTCCAGGTTGTGCCATCGAAATATCTTATCCAGAAATCTTCCCCAACTTCCATACCTACTGCTTGGTACCAGAAATCTATTTTTATGTATTTATATCCGGGTGTATGCACATCGATACTATTTGTATGGTAGAAAGATGATGCTTCACCAAGAACATTTTGTATGTCTGCTGCATTGCTTCCTTGGTGGGCATATGTTCCACCTGTATAAGATACGGCACCGGTACCACCTGACGTGTAGTTGCCCCAGTTGAATGTTGCTCCTTCAAAATCATCATATGTAAGTGTAGCCCAAGAGAAATTATTATCACTCCAGCGATAATGTAATGTTACATTATTTAAGTCAGAACCACCAGTGGCAGTGATACCTAATGGGGATGTAGTAATAATGTAGGGAGTAATTGTATTTACTATGGTATTGATCGGTCCGGTTGTGAAATAATACAAAAATGTGACATTATCAATACTATCGTTGACAGAGACTTTCCACCAATAGTTAGTATTATAGGTGTTTGCTTGGGTGTAAATCCAACTGATTGTTGAGTTTGCTGCTATGCTAGTATTGGTTTGTCTTAGAACCCAACTACCTGTTGAGTTTTCATACCAATATACATTTAATGTATCTCCATTCTTATCATTTACCCTAATTTGACAATTAGGTTGAGTCACTATATCTGTTGAACCATTTGATGAGGGATATATTAAATCTATACTTGGTGCTGTATTTAAACTCGCATTTTGATAACATTTTGCATCAGCAATAGCTGGAGGGTTTTCATTGGAATAACCTGATAACTTACCTATACTATAAAACTCATAATATCCAGTACCGTTTGGAAAATAAAAATTCCAACTCCATGGTGATGCAGTATCTGTTATATTTTCCATCCAACTCCCCCAACTAACATTATTAGTTGAATAACGATACCATAAAGTAACACTATCTAAAATATCAGCTGCTGTGGCGGTAAGAGTATAAGGTGAATAAGTAATAATATACGGAGAAATAGGATCAATAAATGTGTCAGTAATATTTTCCTTATTTCCAACTGTAATAAATGTAGATTGGTTTTTCTGATTATTATAACAAGTATTTATCCAAATAGCACTTCGATATACAGTTGATATCCGAACCTCATCTACAGCCCCATTTAGTAAACCACCACTTGCATCTACTACCCCCTCTCCGATTTTTACGAAATAGGTGGAGGATCCGTAGTTTGAAGTTGCACTTCCACCCAAACTATATTGAGGACCATCAAAATATAACCTTAAATTGGTACCATCACCAACTCCTACTAAATAATGCCATGTACTAAGACCATAAGGATAAGCCACCGAGGTACTTCCTCCGCTGTCAGTCCATAATGAAACAGTATTTGTACCATCTAAAAAGAATTCTATTACATCGTTTTGTCCATATAAACTTATTCTACTTCCCCAACTGTCTGGTCTAACCCATCCTTCTAAAGTAAACGCTCCTAAGTTACTAAGAAAGTTTTGACCGGTGCTTAAATAGTCATTGGTTCCATCTAGATCATCAGCCCCATCTATTGGCCCAGTTATCTTCTCATCTCCATCATAACCGCTTGTTGTTAGATGTTTATTATTTGATGTAGAATCATATCTACTACCTGTTCCAGATTGGTTTATATGCCATACAGAAATATAATCACTATTCCAAACCCCTGTTGGATTTTGTTGATTAGTGCTTGCGCTATTACCATAATACATCCAGATCTTTGTATCAACGCTACCGCTAAGACTTGTTACATTTACCCAACTAATAAGTTGTCCAGTAGTCCCATTATATAATTCAATTTCATGATTCAACTTAGTACTATTATCACTATAAAGAATAAAAGCAATATCATCACCATCAGATTGTGCCTTACTAGCTAAATCACTATCTGTAATATTTATTAAAATTGGGAAATTTATTAAATCGCCATCGATTTGTGAAGAATTTATAGTAATTAGTTTTCGATAGCCCCAGTTTGAGCTCCACCATGTACTTCCTTCGAAATCAAAAAGATCTGTATTATCATTAGAAAAAATTAAATAACTTATTTCTCCAGAATTTGTTTTAGTTCTGCTTTGCATCTCTTCCCAGGAGGGTGCACGGAACCACAATCTAATTTTTCTCGGGCTATTTAATTTAACATCATCAGTAAAAGCTATTTTATTTAGTGCTTTCGTCTCAGAGGGTAATTTCTCTTTTAAATGTTCTATATCATTTTCCTTTTTATTTTTCGCTTTACCAACATCAAAGACATTAAAACTGTTTATTTTAGCATTTTTTTCAACTACGTCAGTTGTTTCTTCAACAACTTCTATTACTTCTAAAGTTAAATCATTTGAAAACATAGGTACAAATGTAATATTTGTACCATGAGGTCCATCAATTGTTCTTTCAACGTAAAATCTTGCACCAGGAAGTACAGTTAACTCCTCATGTCTTTTATCTACGATGAAAACTTCATCAGCATCAACTATATCAGAACCTGATTGATTTACAAGTGTTGTATTATCTATAGTTGTTATATTGGTAGAGAGATTCGCATTTGTATCGGAAACAGATAATTCAGAATGAGTCGTATTATCGATAGAAGCATTAATGGTATTTTGAGTAATTATGCTATTTATTATTTCATTTTGAATAGTGTCATTATTGTTTAAGATTGTATTGTTTTGTTCCTCAATCTGAGGCATATTACTTGATTCATTAAATTCAGGTTCCAAAGAATTATTAATAGAAATATTTATATTATCATCTACTGGTAAAACAGTGAAAATATATTGCTTGGAAACACTTCCATTATCCTTGTTTAAAGCAACGACTGCAACAGTATAATCTCCGGGATCTATGTTCTGCACTAACCATGTATTCTGCCAGAAACCAGAATAAATTGTATCATTTATGATAGTTCCTTCGACAAATGATAGGGTAACTTTCTCCAATCCACCAATATCTGCAACAACAGATGTAATACCAACAGAATCAGAAACAGAAACATTCAACAAAATAGAATCACCTAGATTTACACTATCAGGAAATACATTAAATGAAGAAATAATTGGATAAGAGGATGACGCAATGTCTTGGGGAGTAATAATAGGAACAAAAGAAACAGATAATAAAATAATTATCAACATTATTGCCAAAAAACTCTTATAAACGCCTAATTTATTTGACCAAAAACCTTTACATCCACCCCATTTATCTTTAAAAAACAAAGAACATACTGCATTTTTTTGTTCATTCTTTAACCTACTACGCGGATAAGTGTAAACAGTTGATTTAACGCATTCACCTTTAATCGATGGTGTATTTTCAAAAAAACATTGTTCATGAATTTCCTTGGTGTCCTCTTCTTGATCGGAAACAGCATGTTTATTCAAAACCTCATCTACAAGCTTATCGATATTTTTCTTTGATTCAGCCATTATTCTTTTTTGATCAGAACAAATGAGATCAATATCAACAATTGACTTTTTATCCCTAAAACTGGGCTTATAAATACCAATTAAAGCTGTTAAAAAGAAATAAAATTGAGCTACTACTAAAACAGAATTAGTTGAAGATGCTGTTTCTTCACCATCAACAAGAATCTTAACAGTCCAACGACCCGGTTTTGCCTTAGCATCAATACCTATAAAGAAGGTTTTATATATAGTGAATCATGACCACTTACATCTTTCCAAACACCATGGTCATATTCCCATTTGTAATAATTTCCAACAGAACGATCCTCTGATTCAGGTAAAGAATCGCTATAATAAGCAATTATACAAATTTTCTCAACTTCATCAGTAACTTTAACGTCAAAATATTGGAAACCACCAGCAACAATAACAGAATTAACTGAAGATACTGAACGTTCTTTACAACTGGTATCATTTATAGAAACAGACTGAGAAAATGAAAGACCAGAAAGTAACAATGGTATAAGCAAAATAACCAGTAATATAACTGATTTAAACGGTACACCCCGCATTAGCATCCCATCCTTTGAGTTAATTATAACAACAGATATAATTTGTTAATATATATATCTTACTTATCTGAGAAAATCTTTTAAATATATATTTATAAAGAAACGGTAACCCTTGATGTAAGGCATCTACATTGCCAAGAAAGAAGAAGATAATAAAACCTAAAAAAAACTTTTTTATTGATTAATACCTTTTTCTTGCTCCATATATTTTAAATTCCTAACAACAGCTATATCTGCCTTCTCACCATTATACACCACAGGTTTGGTAATAATCTCTACATGTATCATTCTATTATCGCTAGTTAATAATATAGTTTCATATGTAGAAACAGCCACACCTTTTAACCTATTTAAATAATATTCTTCAATCCCTGAAAGACCTTCAGAGGCAATAAAATCTAACAAACTCTTATCTAATAGCATGTCTTTTGTATCATACCCTAGTAGTTCAATAAAAGGACGATTAACTTGTTTCAAAATACCACGCTGCACAATAGCAGCGCACTCTGGGATTTTATCAAGAATTTTATGAGGTTCACTGAGTTCTTCATCACTCTTGAAATCAAAAGTCGAACCACCATCACCCTCTACAAATTTATCACGAATGCTTAAATCCGAAGAAGAAACAAAACGATCATCAAACATTCTCTCCTGATCTACCAACTCCTTCCGTCTATTCTCAATTTCATCTTCCAATAATTCAAGTTTCTCCCGCCATTTAAAAAACTCATCTCTTTTTTTATTGATATTTTCCTTTTCATTAGTTAATTGAGCTTCAAGATTGTCGAGCATAATCTTACGTTCATCTAGTTCATGAATCATATTCTCAAGTTCTTCTCGTTTACTCTTATTACTCAGAGGATCAAACAAAGCTGGTATTTTCGATTTTTTATCTTTCTTAATATTAGACAAACTAGATCTAAGACTTTTCAAATTTTTTTCTAATTTCTTATTTTCTTTTTCTAATTTTTTATTTTTCTTTTTTAATTCTTGAATAATCTTATCAAGACCGCGATAACTCTCTATGGGATGTTTATACTTTACATCTATCTTTTTCTCTTTTACTATTTGTACAGGTTTAGTTTTTATGGGTGTCTTCTTTTCTTCTTTTCGCGATGGAATCTTTTTCTTCCCTGTTTCATAAATCTTTTTGGAGCCAGCAGAAACAACATTTTTAAAAATCACCCTATTTTTTCCTAAATTGAATACTTTCTCATCTTTCTCATATCTCTCCCTATCAGTTTTGTCAACAACATCTGCTTTATTTTCTAATCCAGACTTTATAAATTCAATTATAGACTCTTTATCTTCAATTGCCCCTTTTATATTTTCAAGTAAAGACTCTTTTTCATTAAAATCAGGAATGATTAATTTACCAACGAGACATATATCCTCCATCTCGCCTTCAACTTCCTCTACAGGAAAACTACTCCATGAAACCATAACCTCTTGTCCCTGCCGTGTCAACCAGGGGAGTTTTAAATCATTTATAACCTCATCCTGTCTTGCTGAATCAAACATTCTCTTCCATTCTTTAAAATAGCGCCCTGGTATTAAAAAGTCAAAAAATTCTTTGTTTAACGCTTCATATCTGCTATATCCAGTTATCTTTTCACATTCTTTATTAAATTGAATGATTTTTTTATTCTTATCAATACCTATTATTAAAAATATCTCATGATTACGTGAATTTCCAGTACTCTCCTCATTTAATCCATTTTTAGATTTATCCATCTTCTCCCTTAACCAAAACACCGATAAATTAAAAATCATCTTTATATCCTTTATCTTTATTCTTTAGTTATTTTAAAACTTTTTGTTTTGAAAAATAATTTGAGATCATAATAATTTTATTACCAGTTTTAGCTCCCAAGAATATATATAATACAAGTTTTATTCTAACTTGTAAAAAAAAGGATAACACTCTACAGAAATAAAAGTATAAATACAAGTTTATAGTTATAATATATGTTAGTCTATATCTAATCCATATAGGAGGGGTATCGATTAAGTTAAGGATGGGAAAAGATGAGGACAAATCAGCGGAGCAGTCGCCTGATATAAATGCGACCCCCGGTGAAAATACAGTAGAAAAAAGGACTGATTCAGAAAAAAATGAGGCTAAAGCTCCTAAGAATTCTAATGAACCAAATTTAAAAACAGTAGAAAAAGTTGAAGACAAAAAAAAGAATGCAGATGATTTGAGAAGAGTCATTAAACTTGGATCTAATGAAGATGAAAAATCTCAGAAACCAGGGGAAAAAAAAGATAAAGTTTCAAAACAAAATGAACCAATCGAAGATGATTCAGAAACAGCAACCAGAGAATCTTTAGAACAGAAACGTGCAATACTTCAAAGTATTAAAGATTTTGATTTTCAAATAAAGAAAAATCAAGAAGATATAAGCAGTATAAATCAAAAATTAGATTCTATATCTAAAGATCTTGATGATCTTGTTAGTTTATATGAGATTGTATCGGAACAAATGAATCCGTTCGTTGGACTTTCAAAAGTTACTAAAAAAAGAATCGAGGCTTTAGAAAATTTTACAAAAGAAATCGAAGATTTAAAGAATAGGATGGGAGACATAGAATCATTTGCTGAAAGAACAGGAACAAACCTTGAGAATATTAAGTTTCAGCGGGCTGAATCATCTAGTAACAACGGAGAGAAAAACACTGCTGATAACTTATCCAGGGGTGTTTCTGAAGACGATTTAGATGATATAATTGAAAGATCATTAAATGAATTATCTTTGGATAAAGAAATTGATATGACAGTAGATAAATTTATAGAAAGTTTATTAGATAAGAATGTAAATTAGGTGAGAATAATGGAAAAAAATGAGGGAGATAGTAAAAGTAAAATTTCAGAAGATTTTGATTTAGAAAATGAGCTATCTGCCCTAGTTGCTAATGATGTTATTCCTCAAAGAATTGCAGATAGATTGAAACTAAAACTAAAGGAGAAACAAGTAAAAATCAATATAGAACAGCTTAACAAGCTTGCAGAAAAAATAAAAAATGTGATACACTCTTATTCAAAATTTGAACAAAAAACAAAAGATAAAGGGACTGCAAAGGATGCACAACCAGTGGAGAAAATAACAGATGCAAATATGCAAAAACTTGTTGAGACTATAGAGAAACTACAGGGGAGAATAACGAACATGGAAAGCGGTATAATTAGCAAAGATGATATAAAATACCCCTACGGGAAAAAAGAAAAAGCATCGTCTCCAAAGATTGTTACAACAGATGATATAAAGATTCCTGAAGGTTTTTCAAGACCAGTTCAAGAATGGCATTTAGACCCATTGACTGAAATCCCTAACGATCCAGAAAGTGTTATAGTTTTAATGAAATGGCTGCAATATCTAATTGACAAATGTGGACGCCCTAATCTTTCAAATATACTTGATTATTATGTTGATATAGGCTGGCTTTCTGAAGATGCTAAAATTAGTTTAGTTGATTATTCACATGGTATAACTGAAGAAAACAAAAATAGAGAACCCATAAGAAAAGACTTAACACATTTACCTTCAAAAGATCATATACAGTCATTTGTATTTATCCAAAAACTTAAAGGAAGACAATTTGACAAACATTTCATAGATAGAATAGACGGAGAATTAGCCAGGATAACAAAAAAATTTGATAGTTACTAATTCAAATAAAAATATTTATTTACTTGTTTTACGTTATAAATATTATAATATTAAGTAATTAAAGGGGACTCTAAACTAATCATTCAATAGTTGGAGGTGGATTTACAAAATGGGATTCTCATTAGTAGCTGCAGCTGCTATTATTGGTGTTTCTGTATTGATGGTTATTGAAATCATAGTAGGAACCACCATACCAACATTAACTGACATACATGATTCTTTTAATGATATGCGGAACAGATCTATTGATCAAGTTCAAACAGATATAAATATTACAAGGGTGACTGTTGAAGTTAATGGATCGGATTACGACATTAACATAACCGTAGAAAATTTAGGAAGTATCACCCTAGAAACAACATATTTTAATATTCTAATAAATGGCACAGAAAAACAATTTACCTATTCAACATCATATCTATATCCAGAAAAAGTTGTTTATTTCAACGTATATAACCTGCAAGGTAATGGAGAAAGAAGATTAAAAGTAGTAACGGATAATGGAATTTCAGATTATTATAAATTTATTTTACCATAATTTAAAAAAATAAAGAGCGAGGAAAAAATGGGATTTAGCCTAACCGGAACACACGTTATATTCTTCATCGTATCAGTAATATTAGCTGGTGCTGTATCAGGTGTGTTTATTGCTGTAACAAATAGCGTTACTACAAGTTTTTCAGAAAGAGGTGTAAGAGTAGAAGAACACCTAGACACAGAATTTAAAATAATTAATGACCCAGATAACATTCCTATATCCGGGAATAATTATCTATTCTATCTGAAAAATATCGGTGGAAAAGAGCTAGCAACAACAAATGAAACATTTCATTTATTCGTAGATGGAGAGATTGTAATTAAAGCTAATTATAATTTCGCAGATAACTCAATACAGCCTGATGAAATTACTACAATATATGTTGATAATAGTGAAATAACCTCTGGAGATCATACCTTACGAATCGTTGGACCTCAGGCAATTGATGATGAATTTACATTCACAATTTAAAAAAATATGGATGGGATAAAACTGTATGTCAGTTAAATCTATACTGTTGGAGCGAAAAGGAGAGCAAGATGGGTTTGCTCAAAGATTTGGAAAAGAAATACCAGATGGAACCTTAATATTTTTAGAAGGTAAAGAAGGTACGGGAAAAAGTATTTTTTGTCAGAGATTTTGTTATAGCTTTTTAAAACATGGTTCGACATGCTCTTATGTTTCGACTCAATATACAATAAAGAGTTTTTTAAGGCAAACTGCCTCAGTTGGATATGATATGAGAAAATATTTAATGTCAGGAAAATTTATTTTCATATCAACTGAAGTAATGCTTGCGGAAACAAAACCTAAGAACACATTTCTTGAAGGTTTAATTACGTGTAAAAAGCTCTTTGATCCCGAAGTTATATTCATTGATTCACTGTCTACACTTCTTATCGAAAGTTTAAATGTAAGTAATTTGGTGGATCTTACAAATTTTTTTAATCGATTAAAGGGATCAGGTAAGATACTGGTTGTATCAGGAAATCCTAACGAATGGTCACAACAAATACACAACTCATTTCAGATGATTTCTGACATCCATTTTAGAGTTACCCGTGAATCCATGCCAGGTGTTGGTATAGTTCATAATATTTATCTTGAGAAATTTAATGGTGCTAGACACAGATATGAACCTTTAACTACGTTTTCTGTTCGACCAGGTATTGGACTTTCAATTGAAACAAGTGGAGTAGCATTCTAAAAAAAAAGAGAAATTATGACACAGATAGAAGAAGCTGAAATAGAAAAACTGCTAAAGGATAATCCCCATCTTAAAAAATATGTAAAAGAAATTGAAAAAAAGATGGGTAAACCTACATTTTATAGTAAAGTTCCTAGAGATGTTAAAGGGCAGGAGTATCCTAATATTATCTATACTACAAAAGGCTCTGTTTTCATACATGTTTTTAAAACAAAGGATATGGAAAGGTCAGAATATCATGCTGTTACACCTGAATTAGATGAAATAGGAATAAAAAAACGTGACATGATTCTTGATATGATTTATGAAAAGGCTCATTTAAAAACAGATATTAAAACTCAAGATGAGTTGAGAAAAGCCATTAGTGAATTTATAGATAAGATTATTGTTATAGATGAAAAATCTGGAGGAAAAATTGAGAAATCAAAAGGGGGCAAAATAAGAATATCTTCCATTGATAAGATGAATATAGAATATGATATAATTAAAGACATTGTCGGTGGTGGGCCTCTTGAACCCTTTATGAGAGATCCTTATATTGAAGATATTCATATTATAACTGGAGAAAATGTCCATCTTATCCATAAGGTTTTTGACATGGTTAAAACAAATATTTTTATTGATAAATCATGGGCGAATAGATTTTCACAAGAGTTTGCGGAAAAAATCGGTAGTCCTGTAAGCGAAGGGCAGCCTATCGCAGATGGTACACTTCCAGATGGCAGTAGAGTTAATATCATTCATAGTAAAGATATAAGCCTTAAAGGACCCAGTATGACTATTCGAAAATTTAGTGAAACTCCAATTAGTATAACACAGCTTATAAGTTGGGGAACGCTTGATGCGGGAATTGGTGCATATCTATGGCTTTGTTTACAATATGGACGTAGTATTTTTGTATGTGGTGAAACAGCATCTGGAAAAACAACTACTGCAAATGCGATGTTCCCATTTATACCACCTGATAAAAAGATTTATTCTGTGGAAAACACCCCTGAAGTAAAGTTACCTCATCCTGTATGGCAACAGTTACTTACTAGGTCGACAGGACCTAAAGAGGGACATGTCGATGAAGGAGATCTGTTAAGAGCTGGACTAAGATCAAGACCAGATTATATTATTCCTGGTGAAACAAGAGGAATAGAAGGACGAGTTGTATTTCAAGCTATGCAGACTGGACATCCTGTTGTTACAACGTTTCATGCTGGGTCTGTTACAAAGGTTATACAGCGTTTTACAGGGCATCCCATAAACATACCTAAAACGTTTATGGACAACTTAGATGTTGTGTTAATACAGATGGCTGTAGAACGTAAAGGAAAAAGAATTAGGAGAGTTCTTTCAGTAGATGAAATCGAAGGTTACAACAAAGAAGTGGATGGTATCATGTCAAGAAAAGCGTTCGAATGGAACGCTGTTGATGATACTCATATATTTAAGGCAAATAGAAATAGTTTTATTTTGGAACAAAGGATAGCAAAAATAGCGGGACTTGAAGACCCAGTTGAAATATATGAGATTTACGATCAACGGAAACATATTCTAGAGAGGATGACTGAGGAAAAAATATTTGATTATTATGAGTTCGTTCAATTCATCTGGACATTTTATTCAGAAGGAATTCAAGGCCTGCCTATAAAAATCTAGTAAATAAATATGACACCTATGAGCAAGGAGGGGAATAAAGAATTACAATAAGAGTTATAAATTAAAAATAGAAAAAATTATTATATAAATCTGGAAAAAAATGACAAAAATGGATGAAAAAGAAAAAGAACAAATTCTACAAAAATATCCGCATTTGAAAAAATATGTTGATACAATAAAGAAAAATATGAAAGAACCTGTATTTTACTCCTTGTTACCATATGAAGTAAGAGACGAGGAATATCCCAATTTAATCTATCCCGGTCAGGGTTCAATTTTTATTCATATATATAGAACAATGGATATGGATAAAACGACCTATAATGCAATTGAACCAATATTAAATAAAGATGAACAAATAAAACATGATGAGTTACAAAAAATAATAGTAAAATTAGTTCCTAAAAAGGAGAGTGCAATCACTGATGATGAGCTAAAAAAAACTCTTCACGAATTAATAAATGAAATTATTGAAGTTGATGAGAAAGCAGTTAAAGCTGAAAAATTAAAAAAACGTCGATTTGCTAAATCTAGCAAACGTAATAGGTTAAAAGCCACGTCTCTTCAAAAAAGCAACATAGAATATTTTATAGTTAAAAATATAATAGGTGGTGGACCTATAGAGTGTTTCATGAGAGATCCGTATATAGAGGATATTCACATTATAACTGGAGAAAAGATTCATCTTATTCATAAGATTTTTGGGATGATTAAAACCAATGTTGAAATAAGCAAAGATGATAGTCATCTTTTTACAAGAAAGTTAAGCGAGAAGATGGGTGTACCAGTAAGTGAAGGGCAACCCATAGTTGATGGAGTTTTACCTGATGGAAGTAGAGGAAATATCATTTATAGTGATGCAATAAGCCTTAAAGGACCTAGTATGACTATTCGGAAGTTCACAGAAACTCCTATTAGTGTTACTCAGCTTATAAAATTTGGCACAATGAGCTCAGGTATAGCTGCGTATCTATGGATTTGTTTACAATATGGCAGAAGTTTTTTCATATGTGGAGGAACAGCATGTGGTAAAACCACAACGATGAATGCAATAATTCCATTTATTCCACCTGAAAAAAAGATATATACTGCAGAATCAACTCCTGAAATGCAAGTGCCTCATACAGTTTGGCAGCAATTACTTACAAAAACGTCAGGGCCTGAAGAAGGGCGAGTAGATTTATTTGATCTCTTAAAAGCAGCACTCAGATCTAGACCAGATTATATTATACCTGGCGAGGTAAGAGGAGCAGAGGGAAGTATTGTATTTCAGGCTATGCAAACAGGGCATCCATGTATGACTACGTTTCATGCAGGTTCTGTTACAAAAGTTATACAAAGATTTACTGGTGATCCAATTAATGTACCAAAAACGTTTATGGATAACCTTGATTTTGTAGTGATACAACTTGCTATTGATCGGAATGGAAAATTAATTAGAAGAGTCACTTCCATCGATGAAATTGAGGGGTATAATAGGGCCGTAGATGGTATCATGGCAAGAAACGCCTTTGAATGGGACCCTGTTGAAGATGTACATCGTTTCAAGGCAAATAGAAATAGTTTTACATTAGAACAAAAAATAGCTAAAAACGCGGGATATTTAGATACATCTGAGATATATTTAGAATACGACAAAAGGAAGCTCATTCTTGATCGAATGGTTGAGGAAGATATAATGGATTACTATGAAGTTGTCCAATTTATTTGGAGTTATTATAGAGAAGGCGAAAAGGGGATTCCCATATCGCTGAAGTGAAAATATTATGGCAGAAGAAAAAAAAAATAAGGAATCAAAAAAATCCAAAAAAGATAAAAAGAAAAATGAAACCAAGAAGAAACAAGATTTCCTAAAACAAGTTAAAATTGCATATAGGGGACTTGATAATCCCAGGAAATTTTACCTTTCAATATTACTTCCATTAGTAATAATGGGAGTATTTGTCCTATTAATGCCTTTTATTTTAAATATACTACTACCAATTCCATTAGACTTAAACCCTATAACTTTTATCGTTGGAGGTATAATTCCTATATTTCTTGGGGTTTTTTATCCATATATAACTTGGAGAAATAAAGAGAATGATATTAATGGAAAAATACATTTTTTCATTACGCATCTTAGAGTTTTAGCTATTTCTGATCTATCACTAAAAGATATTATTAATATGATTGGAAGTAAGAAAGCCTATGGCGCACTTGGTGATGAACTAAAAAAAATCAGTGTTCTTTCAACACAATGGCGAATGCCTTTATCAAAAACATTTCGTTTTATATCGGCAAGGACACCAAGTAAAATACTCAAAGATTTTTTAGATCGTTTTTCTCAAAGCCTTGATAGTGGTGTTGAACACAGAGAATTTATTGAAACTGAACAAGAGGCAGTTCTTCAAGAATATAAAACTATATACGAATCAAGTAATGAGAATATCGTTATTCTTAACGAAGTCTATGTAAGTATGCTAATTGCAATTATGTTTGTGATGTCACTTGGAATAGTTTTACCAATAATAATGGGCACTAATGATATGAACATGTTCATTTTCATTTCTTCCTTTTTATTAATAATGAGTGAAGGTTTACTAATGTATCTTTTAAAAGCTATGATTCCACAAGATGAGATATGGCATGTGACAGGTGAAAAAGGAGAATTAGAAGAAAAAATAAATCGAGTTTTTAAAATCTCTATTGTTTTAGTATTTTTTATCGGAGCTATTTTTTTCTTTGGAAAATATTATTTATCGATCCCTATTCTAGAGATTATTCCATTTGAAATTCTTGTTGCAATTACTCTAACTCCTTTAATAATTACAGGTATAATGGTTTTTTCTGAAGAGCAGAAGATTTCAAGAAAAGAAAAGAACTTCTTAGGTTTTCTGCCAGCTCTTGGTTCTATATCTGCTATGCGAGGGGGAAAAATTAGTGAATCAGTATATTATCTAAGTGAAAAAGATTATGGCGTACTAACAAAGCATATCAGAGATCTCTATCGAAGGTTACGAACAAAAATTGATGATGATGCATCATGGGAATGGTTTGGTGTAGATACAGGTAGTAATTATATTCAACGATCAAGTGAAATGTTCCGTGAGGCTACATATGCTGCTGCTAATCCTCGTATTGTTTCACGGATGATATCAGAGAATTTTAGGAAGATTAGGGATCTTCGTGTGAAAAAACTAACCATTGTAAACACATCTATTGCATTATTTGGTGGTATAACATTTGGAATATCATTTGCTATCTATGTTTCTCTTGTTATCGGTCGGCATTTGAATACTATTATGATTCAGACAGGAAATCCATTTGAAAATATAGAACAAATAAATATACCAGCTTTACTGAATGTTGTCCCACCAGAAATTTATGATCAGAATTTTCTTATAATATTTTTTGTTTTTGTAATGCATTGTTTTATGATGGCATTTACATTGCGTCTGCTGAGAGGAAGTCATAATCTGGTAACATTGCTTTATTTTGTTCCATTTGTATGGATTGTAGCTATTATCAAAGTAGTTGTTGAAGTGGGATTTGGTGGAATGTTAGCGGGATAAAAAGTATTATAAAAGAATAAAGAATCAAAGGTTTGGAGAGATAAACAAGGTATTGATGGTTAAGGTTGAAATTTATGAAAAAAATTGGTGTTTTAACAGGTGGTGGAGACTGCCCGGGATTAAATGCAGTAATTCGTGCGGTTGTAAAAAAATCAATAAAATACAATTGGGAAATTATTGGCATAAAAAATGGATGGAAAGGGTTAATTAATGGAGAAATAGAACTACTTGATGATTATTCTGTTTCAGGTATTCTTCCGAAGGGCGGTACCATTATTGGAACATCTCGGACAAATCCTTTTAAAAACGAAAAAGATACGCAGCAACTTATTGGAAACATTAGGAAATTTGGCATTGATGCCATTGTTGCCATTGGTGGAGATGACACTCTTGGAGTTGCAAAAAAACTACATGAAATGGGTATTCCTATAGTTGGTGTTCCAAAAACTATAGACAATGATTTATCAGGCACAGACTATACTTTTGGTTTTGACACTGCTATTTCTATTGTGACTGAGGCACTAGACAGGCTCCATACAACTGCTGAATCTCACCGTAGAGTAATTGTTGTAGAGGTTATGGGTAGACATGCTGGATGGATTGCAACATTAGCAGGTATTGCTGGTGGAGCTGATGAAATATTGATCCCTGAAGAACCTTTTGATATCGAGGAAGTGTGTCAAAATTTACGGGATAGATATAATCGTGGTAAAAAATTCAGTATAATAGCTGTTGCAGAAGGAGCACATCCAAAAGAGGAAAAATCATCAGACATACAAAATGAGGAAAAAAATACGTTTGATCATAATGTTGGAAGCAAATTAATTACTCAAACTGAGGAAAGAGATGCATTTGGTAATATTAGATTAGGGGGCATAGCTCATTTTTTAGCAAAAGAGATAGAAAAACGTATGGAAGTAGAAACAAGAGTAACAGTTTTGGGACACGTACAACGAGGAGGCAGTCCTACAGCTCACGATAGGGTTCTTGCTACAAGATTTGGTGTTGCAGCTGTTGAACTAATAAAAAACGAAGACTTTGGAAAGATGGTTGCTCTACAAGGAAACAAGATTGTTCCAGTTGATCTTGAGGAGGCAGTTTCTAAATCTAAAACTGTTGATATGGAGTTATATGAAATAGCAAAGATATTTTTTGGATGATAAAAAAACAATAAAACTGATGTCCTCTGTTTTTATTATTGCAACTCAATTATAGTGTTAATATAAGCACTTGGTGTTGTGAAGCTAATTACACCACTTATTCCATGTTCTGGTATAATATTTCCAAAGACTTCAGTTCTTGTACCTAACCCTGAGAAGCAGTTTGTTGTATTTACTAATATGACAAATAAATCATCTCTGTTTATAATTGGATTAGCTGATGTACAAGAAGTATCAATATCTCTTATTACCATAAGGCCATAAGTGGTAGCAGTAAGATCGGATGCATTTAATGTACCAAATAAACCACTTGAGACATTATTACTAAAGCTATTTGTTGTAAAGCTAAGTATTACTTCTGTATCACTATTTGAAATTTTTATATATGCATAAGTTAAATCAATGTCATTAGAACCTGCGGTTGTTTCAAGATAAATAGCAATCTGTGATATTGTTGATCCATCATAATAACCACTTACATGGGTAACCTTTAATCCGCCAGAGATGTCCTTTAATGTTTCTTGTCCTGTGAGCATTGCTTGCTGTTCTAAACTATTCATTGTTTGAATAATAACAGAAGCAGCTATTCCGGCCGTTAGAATCATCGCTATAAAAACTATTAATGAACCAATACCTATTGCAGCGTTAGTATCAAATACTAATCCCCTACGAGTTAGAGTAATTTTAACTCTTCTCACCTCCCAAGCTAATCAGGGTTTAAGGCACCCTAAAAGAGAGCCCATCCATTTATAGTAAATAAAAAAACAGCATAAAAAACTATTGCTTAAAAAAAAGGTTTACTTTAATTATGAAAAAATAAAAAAAAAATAGTTTGAGAGAAAAATCTCTCAAATTTTATCTTAGTCTACTGTACTTTATATACGCTCATAGTGTATGCTTTCGGTGATGTAAACGATATCACACCTGGCGCTCCGAACTCAGGGATCACTTGTCCAAATATATCTACTCGTTCATCGATTGGTGAATCTAATACCGCTGACGTATTGGTATAAACATACAAGACTGCTTTATCTCCACGATTAAGCACTGGATTATTCTCATTGTTTTTCATCGAGTTGTCATAATCCTGTAACACACCGATAGCAAACTTATCATTACCTAAATCTTCCCAGGCTATAGCCGCGAAAAAATCACCTTCTATCGAATCTGTAAAAAATGTAGCAGTGTCATTATAATCATATCTCAACAAGGCTTTTGTATCTCCATCACTAATTAAAATAAAGGTGTTATTCAAATCAATACCATTAGAACCAGGTCTTGGTTCTACTGTTATAGCCAAACATGTAATATTGTTATACTCAGTAGAATCATTAACCGTAACCGTATCAACCCATGCATCAATTGTATAAACGGTAATACCGCTGGAAACTTCTCTAATGGTTTGAGCTCCCGTTCTCATCGCTTGAGTTTGAAGCGTATTAGACGTTTGAATAAGCACTGATGCAGCAACACCTGCAACAAGGATCATCGCAATCAATACAATCATCGCACCAATTCCGATAGCACCAACATCATTTTTCTTATTAAACAATAATAATTTTCTCATTTGCTTATCACCTCACTGTAACTCCATTATAGGATCTGTAAATGATTCAGGCGTTCGAAAATCAATAATAGCTGGAGAACCCTCTTCAGGAATGACCTGTCCGAACACAATCTTACGAGGTTGTAAACCGGAGAACACATTACCAACAGCTATAATCACATGATCCCCAAGGTTACCCACAGGGTTTTCCGCAGTACAAGAACCATCTGCATCTTGCAAAACAATCACAAAAAATTCTTCTGTCGCAGTACCACTTGGATAGTAAGTAGAATCAAAAACATCACCATCAGTCTCATTTAAAAGGGTAACTGTGCCACCATATCTCAACACATATTTAGTATTAGAATCAGAGATTTCTATAACTGTTGTTTGCAGATCAACATCTGGTGATCCTGCCCGTGGTCTGATTTCCAAAGCCATAAGAGTAATAGCTCCCTCTGTATCATCATAATATCCTTCAATACTTTGCATTAGTATTCCACTAGCTATTGATTCAGTAGTTTGAGAGCCTGTTCTCAACGTCTGCATCTGAAGATTGGTGCTGGTCTGAATTAAAACAGTTGCAGCGATACCTGCCACAAGTACCATAGCGATAAAAACAATCATCGCACCAATACCCATACCAGCAACATCTTTATTTTTCAATAACTTACTTAATTTTTTTCCCATCTTGTCCACATCCCTCCTATAAGTTGTTGATTATACAACTTTTAGAGTGCTTACCTCACAAATATCTGGACGGCTTATATACTTTATTTGCAGGTGGATAAGCAGATACATATGCAGGTATATGTGCGGATACCTATTCAACTAAAAAATTTGATATGATACTAGGTGTTAAGACCCGTACAAAATCAGGAATAAAATCATAATATGAAAAAGCAATTTACTTTTGAATTTTCTTACCAAGTTCTCTTATTTCATTTTCGAGTTGCATTAAACCTAGATCTAAACCCATATCTTCAAAACTTGTACTGTACGTATCTTGTAAATTATTTTTTAATTCTTTGATAAAAAAATAGCCTGCATCTTTACCTAATGCTATATTCATAGTTTTAATAATATCACATAGAGCAGTTCCAAGCTCATTTGATTTAACCTTGTTTATACCAGCCATAACCGTAACAGGTACACCTCCTTCTATAAAACGTGTATCATTTACTTCAACATTTTTAAGAAAATCATATTTATCTTTAAGTCTTTTTATAAGATCAGCCATAGTAGACATAGCATGCCCCTGAGTGGTTTTTCTACTTGAAATATTAAGTAAGGTATCCAAAACATGTCTGACAACTTCTGAATTATCTATTTGAGCCAAGTTTTACATCCCTTTTCCTAGAATAATTATTATCATGTATTTGATTTGTAGTTTATAAAACTTTCAAATGTTACTTTTTCAATTTTTTTAAACTACTTTAAACATTTTTTACTATTATCTAAAATTATATATACGAATAATTTAATTTCATATTTGTAAAATAATTTAAAAAAAAATAGTTGGTTAAGGAGGGGATAAATACAAATGAAGAGGAATCTATGGTTATTATGTAGTATAATATTACTCACAGTAACTGCTTTTAGTGGTTGCCAGGAGCAAAAAGCTTTAACCGCAGGTGAAAAAAGTGGACAAATAAAACTTCAATCTAGTGTTGTAGAGCTTTATCAGTCATCATTTAATATTAGTACTATATCGATAAAGGATAAGTATACAAATGAAATATATGAAAAAATTGAAAGTATAGAGGTTAAATATCGTTTAAAAAATATTGCAGGTAAACCAATACATATTGCAGTTTCTGCAGAGTTTTATGATAAAAATGACAAACTTGTAGGTTTAGGCGATTCAATATTAGATATTTATCTTCTAAAAGACTATACCGAAAAAGTTTCGAATTCAATTATATATGATGGTTCCAATGTAGCTGATGTTCAATATGTGTTATTAATTGTAGAAGAAAAAGTTTAAAAAAAACTCATCATTTCCTTCTTTTTTTAATTAAGAATATAGATACAAATGCCAATAAAACTAGAACTAGCTCAAATCCTGGCGTATTATCTTCCTTTATAGAACCATCATTTATTTTAAAGAATCCTGATCCTGAATTATAATTGTTCATCTTAGAGGTGTTTGTTGTATAATATTCATACATGGCTGTATGTTCTCCTGTACCATATACTACCCAGTCTCCAAACATAAACTCCATTGTTTCTCCTGCTTTAATGATTCCGTTTCTGCTTATAGAAAGATTTGCATCCTCTTCTTTTTCCCATATCTTAAGTGTTATATCATCTGATACTTCAGCTCCATTGTTTTTTAGTGTAATTGTTATATTATAATAGTTAAATTTTTGGTTTTCATTTCCAACGGTCTTTAAAAATTTGTAGTCCTTGCCAACTACTTCAATATCATAGCTCCTATCTGCAGCCGAAATTATAGATAATGATAATATATTTAATGTTAAAAATATGAAAATACTCAAACACAATAATACCCTATTTATTTTCCATTTCATATAACATATCACCTTTCTATTTTTGGAATGGAAAATATCGTATTTAAAAACTCTGTATTTTACATAATAACTTTTTTGGAAAAAAAATTAAGCAAATATTCCTACCTCTAAATCTATTACTTAATTTTTTGCCATATTTTTTCTATGAAAAAAATAAAATAGTTAGTTTTTATTTTTAAATTGCGTTTGGAGTATAAAGATATATGTTGAAAGATCGTGGAATCCGCAGGGGTATTGAAGTTCTTGTGAAAGATCCTGTTAATCCTGAACTCGATGAACGCAAGGCTCGTGTTGTCAATATTTATCCTCATCCTAGTAATTGGCTTGTTGTTAAGTTTGATGATGGTAATGTGGTTCAAGTCGAAGAAAAATATGTTACAACAATGTTTGAATTAAACAAGAGAGGACAAGAAATATAAAAACAGTATTACCATGATTTTATTGTCTTTTTAATGAGCAAATAATTTCTTTTCCGTAATCTGTTAATTTGTATAATTTTACATCTCTTCCACTTGTGATTTGTTCCACAATTTTAAGACCTATAAGTGACTCATCTTCTTTATATCTGGTTCCCATATCCTTTATTGCTCCTATCACATTAGTAGGTGTTGTTTTTACGTTATATGCTATTTCAGAAGTGTAACTTCCGCTTGGACTGATCTCAAAAAGATATTCTGCAATTTTTTTTCTAACGTTGCTTCTTCTTAAAGATCTTATAATTAAAGGTCGCTTATAATCTATCGAAAAAGCATCTCTATCATTCTGCATCCCATCCGCTCAACTTAAGGAAAAAGAATACAAATTGTTATTAATAAAGTAATCAGAAATTTTTAAATTTCATTTTTTAAAAAAAACATAAAAAAATAAACAGAATAGAATGATTTAAATGGCAAATTATATTTCGGCAACCATAAGAAAATAATCCGAGGAATAAAAATGTCAATAAAAAAAGAATTGCTACATGAATTAACAGAACAACAATTAAAAGAACTTGCAAAAAGTAAAGGAATTACATTTAAACTTAATGAAACGCAAGAAAACTATTACGCAAGTTGGGATGAAAAAGACAAAATAATAGATCTGATGAATGATAAAGAAGATTTGACTGTAAGAGAAATAGAAAAATTTATCAAAATCCAAAATAAATTATAACTTCAAAAGTTAAAATTTTGGGTTCATCGGCTTTTTGTCACAGATATCTGTTTACAGTAATTTTTTATTGGACACTTACTACAAAAAGGTGAAATTGGGACACATATAGTCTGGCCGAATTTTACAAACAAGAAATTGAAATCATTCCAGTATTTTTTTGGTAGTATCTTTTTAAGTTGTTCTTCAGTTTGTTCAGGGGTTTTAGTTTTAATCCAGCCAAGGCGGTTTGGTATTTTATGACAATGTGTATCCACGGGGAGGTAATTCTGTTTTTTAAAACCATATACCATAACAATATTTGCAGTTTTTCGTCCAACACCTTTAAATTTTAATAGCTCCTCAAAATCATCAGGAACTTTTCCATTATATTTTTCTAAGAGTGTTTTAGAAATGTCTTTAATTCTTTTTGCCTTTGTTTTGTAAAACCCTACAGGATAAATCAATGATTGTATCTCTTTTTCAGAAACCTTTGCTAGTTGCTCTGGAGTATTATATTTTTTTAAAAGCCTATAAGATGCCTGGGCTGTTACTTCATCTTTTGTTCTAAGGCTTAGTAAACAAGATATTAACGTTGTAAACGGTGTATCTACTATATCATCCCAACTAGGATGAGAAACAACAGGCATAGTATATTTTTCAAGTTCTTTTTTAAGGATACGAAATATTTCATTAACATTTTCTATTTTTTCCACAAAATAAAACTCCTTTATAATTAACAGGATAATATTATAACCTTAAAAGATTATAGAAAAAATCGAACAAAACCTAATTTTTACCAGTAAACATGGGTTCAAATCTCCTTCCTAGCGCTAGTAAACTTATTTTGTATTTATACTAATATTTAATGATTTCAAAGTAGGGAACTTGAACCCCTGGTATTCGTTCTCGCCCCCGACATACTAATTATTAGCACGGTTAGTTGAACAGGAGAAAACAAAAATTTTACTGATAATTTCATGTTCTCTTTCCGACGAGAACACTTACGCAAATAGTATAATACGCTAACGTGTATAATAATGAAATAATAAACAGTAAAAAAACCAGAAGGATTACTTTATGATAATCTTTTAATATTACGATATTTGAACATGAACCATGTTCTAAACAACGGATCTACAAACTCATACCTTTCGTCAAGAATTCCTTTTTCAAGGAGTCCTTTTAAAGCAGTTTGAACGCTACTTGCAGGACCTAACGAATATTTTTTAAGGAATTCTGATGACAAAGGTTTCTGTGTTGATTCAATAACAAGAGCTTTTAGAATCCTTCGTTGCCGTGTATTTTTTATTCCATCAAGTTCATCCTCAAACTCTTTATCTATACTCATGCAGATATCGAAAACCACCTTTTCGACGAGGGTAGCTGTTAGGGATTCTCCTGCTACCGCTCTTGAAAATAGAAAATGACTGATCTGCTGAGTTCTTTGTGGATTGCCTGATACAAAACGATAAATCTCCGCGATAACTCTATTGTCAATTCCACCAATTTTCGTAAAACTGTTTTTTATAAAAGGAGTAAATGCACCAATAGCGATTGGCCCGAGTGTCATTGGTCTGAGTTGACGATAAAAAGGTCGTGTTTTTTGCGTCACCATCGCTTTAAGCACATGTTGCTTTGAACCAGAAAACACATATGTCACCATCGTTTGCTCCTGGAGTGTTGTTCGAAAGACTTTCTCCACACGATGACTTTCAAACTCAGCAATCACTTGGCATTCATCAATGACCACGATCATTTTTTTTCCTCTTCGTTCAGAAACTTTTTGTATCATCGATAGTGCTTCTTTTAGCGTTTTTTCCTTTTCAACAAAATCGAGTTTTATCCCTATACTACCATCGCGTTCTACCGTCAACAAGGGACGCGCCGAGGTAATCATCTCTCTGATTACAGCCACTGCCTTTTCTAGTGATGTATATGCAGTGTTGATGATTCCACTTATCAACTTTTCCGCAATTTCTTCTTCAGACAGACATTCCCAGAGGTCGATATAGATAGAAAGACGTTTATTGCCAATTCTCTGAAGAGTCTCTTTCAAAAGCGAAGACTTACCTAAACGTCTTGGAGAATGCAGTAGGATATTTTCTCCAGAAAGTAATGCATCTATAAGAGATTTTAATTCTTCTTCTCGATCGACAAACGTTTTTCCGGCGACAATACGTTGATATTCAAACGGATTTTCTATCACGTGCATATGTGAGATAATAAGTATTACGTATAAATACGTTACGTAATTTTACATAATTTATTAGGTGTACCTTCAGGAGAGATAGAAGTAAGTTCAAATCTCACCCCACCTACCATTCATCAATAGTTTTATTTGACTGAAGAAGATTGTGATACGCTAAATAACGATTTTATATATTTTATGAGATGAGAACTTGAACCTCTGGTACTCGTTCCCGCCCCCGACATGCTAATCATTAGTACGGTTGTTTGACGGTGGGAAAAATCAGACTGGTTTCATTTTTATAGTAGCTAATCTAACTATGATAAAAAGAAAAAAAGAGTTTCTTCCATGATCTATGAATTATCATAGGATAGAGAGTAAACTATTAAAGAACTAAGGAGATGCCGTTCAAATTTAAAAGAAATATGAATGTTGAAACCCAGGAAGATTGATCTAAAAAAGGTGGAAGCTATATATGATATCAAAAACTGTTGAATGTCCCAAATGTAAAACTCATGTAACCGTTCAAGGAAATCCAGGAGAAACAACTGTTCTATTATGTCCCAATTGTAATATAAAAGGGAAATTTACCTTTCAAAAAGAAAAAACCGAAATAAAAACAATTAGCTATCATAACATAATTGAAGTTAAAAAACTTACAAAAATGTTTAATGGTTTTAAAGCTCTTGATAATATTTCATTTAATGTAAAAAAGGGAGAAATATTAGGTTTTGTTGGCCCGAATGGTGCTGGAAAAACAACTACAATAAAGTTACTGACAAATTTACTCACCCCTACATCAGGACTCGCTTATATCAATAATATCGATGTTAATAAAAATCCTACAAAAGCGCTTTTATCAGTTGGATCATTAATAGAGGTTCCGGGGATCTATGATTATCTTACGCCTCATGAGATGTTAGCATATTTTGGGAAAATCCATAGGATGAATAAGAATGAAATAAATCAAAAAATTAAAGAAGTTTTGAAAATAGTTAAGTTATCAGAGTGGGAACATAAAAAGATAGGTTCATTTAGCACTGGAATGCAGAGAAGATTAGCAATAGCCAAAGCGATATTGCATAGTCCTGATGTATTGATTCTTGATGAACCTGTTATTGGTCTTGACCCTAGGGGGATAAAAGATATTAGAGATATGTTAAAACATTTTAAAAGTAAAGGAGTAACTATTTTTTTAAGTTCACATCTGCTAAATGAGGTAAAAGAAACATGTGACAGGATTATTTTTTTAGATGGTGGTAAAGTTGTTACACAGGGAACTATTGAGGAGATACTGAATAGAATAAAAATTGATACAATTGAGGTTGAATTTTTAAATCAGTTAACTGAAGTTGATATTAAAAAAATAGAAAATATACCGGAGATTAATAGTTTTGAAAAAGAAAATGGTTTTTTTAAAATAAAATTTGATGGTAAACCAGAAACCAGCAATACGATACTTACAAAATTGACCCAGCAGGGGTTAAAAGTGGTTTCATTTTCTACTAAGAAAGCTGATTTAGAATCTTTTTATGTGTCAATTATGAATGATGAAAAAGGGGTGATGTAAAATGGATGTCAATCGTTATATTCCAGGTGTAGATGATTTTAAAAATATGTATCTTACAATAAAATTTGAGATGTTAAAACATATTAAAAGAAAAAGAATTTTGGTAACATTGATTCTTGCAATTCTGATACCTCTGATTTTTTTTATAGTTCCTCCACTTCTTGGTCAGGGCTATGCTGATACTGCGAATGGTTTTGCAGCTAGTAATCTAGGGTTTGTTAATCTTTTAATAATACTTTCTGGCGCAATATTTACAGGGGATTCTATTTCGGGGGAATTTGAGAATAAAACCGGTTTGCTCTTATTCTCAACACCCCAACGAAAATCGAGCATCTTCACAGGTAAATACATTGCTTCTGTAATTGCTACATGGCTGTTTGTTTCATTATATTACCTAATTACAAGTATGGAGATAGCTTCTATATATGGAGCATCAGGGATTTCTGTAGAAATAGCTCAATCATTTTTACTTGCATTACTCTATTCTACTAGTGTAGTGAGTATTGTTTTTTTCTTTAGCAGTATTATGAAAAGGACAATAACATCCACACTTGTTGGTTTCTTTCTTTTGCTGATGATATTACCAATTATAACTGCTGTTTTTACAGTTGCAGAAGTAGATCCCTGGCTTATTGTAACTCATAATGAAGGTTTAATCACAGATGTTTTGGGAACCGTAAATGGAGGGGGTTTTGGTCCAGGTCAGGGATTTAATTTAACTATCTTTAAACCAGATTTATGGAGTGGTATAAGTGTTATGTCAGCGTATACGGTTATACTATTTTTAACAGGTATTGTGATGGCTGATCGGAGAAATATGGAATAATATGATAAAAGTGCTAAACAGTAGAAAATTTGTATAAAATGGTCCCAAACAACGACCGAATCCCGATACAGGCATTAGTAAAAAATAGTGTCGGGCTTTTAACTTTTGTAAGTTAAGCCCGCCTCGGGTCGTGAGTAACAAAGAATCTTCCCCTTTCTGTAAAAGGAAAAAACTAAACAGAAGTTGAAGAGAAAAATTTACTATTTCTTTCTTCTTAAAATAATTATTGCAATTATTATTATAACAATTACTATAATTGTAATTATTCCTATTAGTAAAGTTGTATCAATTTTAAATTCTTCTTCTTTCAAGCTACCATCATTTATTAGATTTAGACTAATAGAGTAAGTTTTTCCTTGAAGATAAGTTTCATTTACACCTTCCACAGGAACTGATTTAGCTGTAACTTTAATATTTATATTTTCATTTTCAAAGTCTTTTGGAGATGTAACAATTAAATTTATAAGTTTTATGTTGTCACCCTTATTAATTGGTATAATTGCTGATTTAGGATCAAATGAAATATTCCAGTCTATAGGTGTATCTCCTTCAAGTTCTATGTCAGCTATTGTTTCTCCATTACCAAGATTTGTAATACTAATTGGGATTATTGTCTCCTTTAATGGAGAAATTAGTTGAGTATCAATATTATCAATTTCTAATTCTGATTTGTACACAGGTCTAAATGATATAGTAGTGGTGTTGTAAGCATTTGTTAAACTTCCATTTCCCTGATATATAAATACCGCTTCTATGATAATATTATTTTTTTTAAGTGCTGGAGCTGTATCATTTATTGAAAAAGAAAGCTCAACATTGTTTTCTTCAAATTTATTATTAAATGGAAATTCAAGTGAATCAGTAGATAATTTAGCTTCACACCAAGATGGTTTTTCAATTATAGATAGATTTATCACTGCTTTTGGCAAAGTTAAGAATTTAAAAATATAAGGAAGGCCAAACAATACCATTCTACCAATTCTTCTCTTAAAGAAAAACCATTTTGCAAAATCTCCAATATTTATTTTATATTTCACGTTAATGTTAACATTATTTGTTTCATTTGGTGAGATAGGTTGTTCAAATTTTGTATCTGGTTGAAAGCTTATTTCTGATCCAAAAATTCCATTAGATTCTTCATCTGCGATAGTTATTGTTGATGCCAGTGCTGTAAATAAGAACATTCCAATTATAGTCAATGTAATAATTTTTATATTCATATTAATACCAAATTTATATTTAAATTACCTAATATAGTATATAAATCTTATTATATAATCTTATACAAAATATGTTTAGTAACGCCGGGGAAGGGATTTGAACCCATGTTTACTGGTAAAAAATCACAAAAGTATTAAGAAATAATGATTATTCTTTTTTTCTATAAAATTTATTGTATAACACAAACAATAGTGAGGATAAAATAATAATTATTATTAATACAATTACTCCATTAAAAAACCAATCTTCTACCAATATATCAATTCCAAATGGACTCACATAACGAACTATCTTGCCATTTTCATAACTTAAAATGGTACCCCTTCCATATTATCTTGAAAAGTGTTTCCAAGAAGTTGAATATTGTTAGAATTATTCACATATATTCCAACAGGATTCCGGGGAGTATATGACTCAACTTCGTCCTCTGTTATATTACGAAAAGTAAAATTTGACACAATTACGTTACCTGTATTCGAAATATATAGGCCCATTCCGCCAGAATCAATAATTGCACCTGAATCAACACCAGAAGGTGATGTGCCAATAAGCGAAAGAGGTTGGTTTATTAGATAAAAAGAATCTGTATACAGACCTGGATAACATATACAGTTCCATTAATTTCTAATGCATCTATACCAAACTGAAGATTATTGAAATTAGCAACACCCCAACCTGGCGTGCTTTCATTAAAATCATCATCAACATAGGGCACATTTTGTAGTTGAGGTTGTGGAAAATTCTGATTTATCCAAGGTGATCATTATTACACAAAGCATTAAAATAAGTAAAGTATGAAATAGGGGTTCTTACCCCTATAACCCCATTCCGCCTTCGTTCCTCGGCAAGCTCTCCGCCCTTCGGGCGTCGGTCATGCCGTATCTCACTCGGCGGTCACGCTACATCAAGTAGTCGTTGCTG
>Ga0315285_10000876_pt1 | contig 31415 bp, 31 predicted proteins | sample YL17G09_36_MG_FD_203698 | JGI IMG/M metagenome (GOLD analysis project Ga0315285, IMG submission 203698) | Sediment microbial communities from Yellowstone Lake, YNP, Wyoming, USA - YL17G09_36 | ecosystem: Environmental > Aquatic > Freshwater > Lake > Sediment | place: USA: Wyoming | collected...
CAACACCGAGCAGCGGCTGGTACAGCGTGACACTGTTGAATACAGCATATCCATACATCAACAAGATGGGGACGACGCAGTTCCGGCTGAGGTTCAAGATGGATGATGATAATGACAATGTGGCGGACTATATGAAGTTCTTCAGCGGGAACTATGGGACAGCAACTGACCGGCCGTTGCTGTTCATACACTATTACATACCGTAGAGAACACTTCTTAGGAACCGAAAAAATGTGACCGGTATTCGAGAGATGCCGGTCACTTCTATAATCATACACAAAGGAGTACGAAGGGAGTAAAAGAGCAACAATAAACCAGGCTTCAAGAGCCAGAGTTGGGGTGTTTTATGAGGGCATGGTTGAGAGATTCAAAGGTAGAGAAAAAAAAGGAGTATCATAATGGGAAATTCACCCACGATCATTGTCTTGATCGATTGTGGACTTTTTTTTGTGGATGATGATCTGTTCTCTACCAGCATCAAGACACCGGGTAAACCATGAAATTTGATCCAATCAAACACATTGAATTCGAGGAACTTCACGGGAGGCGATCCATCCGCCTGAAAGGATATGACCGTACCCAGCCGGGTGCGTATTTTATCACAGTGGTTACATGGCAACGTGAGAACTTGTTTGGTGATGTTGTGAAGGGGGAGATGCAATTAAACGCAGCAGGTCAAATTGTCGCGGACACGTGGATGTGGGTGCAAAACCATTATCCGTATATCAAATTAGATGAATTTGTTGTCATGCCCAATCATTTACATGGCATCATCTGTATTGAGGATCATCCCAATGTTTGCAGGGGCGGGCCGCGACCCGCCCCTGCAAACAACCTCAAGATCAAACCGTTAGGTCAATTAGTGGGGGCATTAAAGATGGTATCTGCCAAACGAATCAATCTATTGCGTGACGCAGCTGGCATTCCCGTCTGGCAGCGTGATTTTTATGATCACATCATTCGCGATGAAAATGAATGGAGCCGTATTCGCCAATATATATTGGATAATCCCCTGAACTGGGCAGAGGACGATGAAAACCCGATACATAATAACTTTGGAACGGCGGAAGAATACAAGACGTTGGTGATGGAAACCATCAAGACGAGGAAACTGCCTGAAGATGTCAGAAAATACTTGCAGGATTTGGAGGATTGAGACTGGCACGCAGACGTAGACTTTTCAGACTTCCGAAGTTTTAAAAACTTCGGAAGTCTCGGGACAGTTTCCCTCAATCTCAGGTGGCAGCGGAAGTCAACAGAAGGCGCAACTTGGTTTCGGCCTGCGCCGGCAGGACGGACAGAGCGAAACCCCACTCGTCGATCAACGCATCCCGCGACCGTTTCATAAGAGACTGGTCATTATCATTCAACGGGCGTACCCGTTGATAGGCAGACAGGTTGCGGATCACCCGGCAAAGCGTTTCAGCCCGGCCGTCCTTCAATTGATCCACCAGTTGGACCTTGCGTTCCTGGCGGTCGTCCGGGAGCGTCTCTCCCGGGCTGGCCAAGATGGCGAACAGTCGCTTGAACCCGGCTGGCGTTGTCGGAGGCCGCAGGCGGTTGCCCAGATTGCCGTCTGCCGGGACCCAGACGGTCAGGTCGCGCATTTTGACCGCATAGTAAAGGGTTTTTTTGCCGGATAGAACCCGTTCCTCCAACCCGACTACTTGCCCGAAGCCATAGGTCCAATGCATAACCGGATCACCCACACGAAAGTCCATAGCGCCTCCTGTTCGATGCGGTTGGAAAGGTGACAAAAACGCCAGCCCTGCAAGAGGACTGGCGCAAGGATCTCGTCGATCCTGATTTGTGTTCCCTGATTATATCATCATTCCCTGGAAGAATACCTTCTCACCTCACGAGACCTGACGATCGTTTTGCACAGGAGGTATGCCCAAGCTTTAGCAGGGTGCCGGCCATGACCGGGTGAAGGTAGTGTCAAGATATATCCCAGACGCAGACTTCCGAAGTTTTTGAAACTTCGGAAGTCTCGGGAAAGAAGCCATTCGCATGGCAGTCTGCAAGGAGTCCAAACTCTGGGGGATTAAAAATGCGCCTGGAGAAAGGCGCATTTCATTGAGTTTTTGATATCCAGATTATTCTTTCGTCTCACCGCTTTTTGAAGAAGATGGAGTATTCGTTTCGGTAATTTCGTTTTTGGATTCAGGCTTACTTTCTTCATTTTTACCGGCTGATCGTGATTGATCGGATGGAGAGCGGTGATCAGTGACGTAAAAGCCAGAACCTTTGAAGACAATGCCGACAGGAGCATACACCTTGTGCAAGCTCTTCTTACCGCATTCAGGGCAGCGTGTTAGTGGTTGTTCACTGAATTTTTGCTGGCGATCAAAATTAACGCCGCAGCTTTCACAGCGATAGGTATAAATTGGCATAAAAAACCTCTTTCTTCACATTTAGCAAGGTGATGTGTTGCATATATTACAACACCTTTCTAGACAATAGTTCCGTATGTATATCCACTTTTTGGCAATGTAGAAGTGTCATTGACCGTGCTAATATATACCACCCATAGCCGCCCGAAGATGGACCAGGCATGATCGCCCGTATGTGTACCACCTTGGTGAGGCGCTTGACCAGCATCCAGCCCGGGTATGCTTATTGACAGATCCCTCCCGCATAGGATATACTTGAACAGTCGTTAAGTATTTCCTTAACGCCTTCTTCAATAATATGGGCACCGTCGAACTCCTGACCACTTTCGAACACATCAAGCTGCTCTCGGATGCGCGCCGGCTGGCGATCATGCGCCGGCTGATGGCAAAGCCCGCCACCCTGACCCATTTGGGTGAAGCCCTGGGCGAGCATCCTGCCTGGGTGCGCCACCATCTCAAAAAGCTGGAAGAGGCCGGCCTGGTGGAGATCAGCGAGGTGCGCCTGACCAGCGGCGTGACCGAGAAGTTCTACCGGGCAAGAGCCAATGCCTTTGTCCTGCGGGAAACCATCCTGCCGGAGAACCCTGCCCGCCCGCTGGTCATCCTGTGCGGCAGCCACGACCTAGCCCTCGAGCACCTGGCTAAACAACTTGCCCCTGAACTCGACCTGATGACCCTACCGGTTGGCAGCCTGGACGGCTTGATAGCCCTACGCCAGGGATCATGCCACCTGGCTGGAGCGCACCTGTTCGACCTGCCCAGCGGCGAATACAACGCCCCGTACGTGCGCCACATCCTGCCGGACACCGCCCCGGCTATCATCACCCTCGCGCATCGAGAGCAGGGATTGATGACCGCCCCCGGCAACCCACTCGGGATCCGTGATCTGACTGATATTGCCCGACCGGATGTTACCTTCGTCAACCGCCAGCGCGGCTCCGGCACGCGCCTCTGGCTCGACTGCCATCTTCAAGCGCTGGGCATTCCTAACAGCAGTATCCGCGGCTATGAGCACGAGGTCCGCACCCATACTGAATCTGCCCAGGCTGTCCAGCGGCACCAGGCTGAGGCAGCCCTCGGCCTGGGCGCTTCCGCCCGCCAGCACGGTCTCGACTTCCTGCCCCTGTTTCACGAACGCTACGACCTGGTCCTGCCGCGAGAACAGACCGGCGCCCTGCAGCCATTGCTCGATGCGCTGCAAACAAGGGAATTCCGCCGCGGGGTGGACAGCCTGTTCGGCTACGATACCACCCATACCGGCGAACAGATCATCCTCTAGGAGAAAGGACATCATGAAACATAACTGTCTCTCAACACTAATCGTCGCCCTGCTCCTCACTTTTTCTCTAACGCTCTCTGCCTGCACCCCCACCCAGCCTCCACCATCTATCCCCGTGCCCGCCAATCCCGACCTGATCCTGGTGACCACCACCAGCACGCAGGATTCAGGCCTGCTGGATGTCCTGATCGTGCTCTTTGAGGGGCAGACCGGCTACCAGGTCAAGACGGTCGCGGTCGGCTCCGGTGAGGCGCTCAAAATGGGTGAAGAGGGCAACGCCGACGTGCTGCTGGTTCACGCTCCCTCCTCCGAAAAGACCTTCATGGAAAAAGGCTTTGGCAAAGACCGCCTGCTTGTCATGCACAACGACTTCATTATTGTTGGTCCCGCAGCCGACCCGGCCGGCATCAAGGGCGTTCCAACTGCAGTCGAAGCCTTCCAAAAACTAGCGGCTGCCGGTGCGGCCTTCGTCTCACGCGGCGACGACTCGGGCACCCACAAGATGGAGTTGAAGCTCTGGCAGAACGGGAAACTTGATCCCCAGGGTCAGACCTGGTACCTCGAATCAGGCCAGAGCATGGGCGTCACTCTCCAGATCACATCCGAAAAATCCGCCTACACCCTGGCAGACCGCGGGACTTATCTTGCACAAAAAGATAACCTTCACCTGGAGATCCTGGTGGAGGGTGACCCGGCGCTGCTGAACATCTATCATGTCATCACTGTCAATTCAGACAAATGGCCGGAGGTCAATTATGACGGTGCGATCGCATTTGCCAGATTCATGACCGATCCCACTACCCAGGTGGTCATCGCAGAATTTGGCAAAGAAAAATTCGGGCAGCCGCTATTCATACCTGATGCCGGCAAGAGCGACGCCGACCTGGGACTGACGTAAATCATCTCATGACAATGATTGACTGGAACAATCCCCGCAAAGGAGTGAAGAATGGATCTGATCTGGCAAGGCATTCGAGGCGCATTCGGGCTGCTGGGTGTCGATCCGGAAGTCTGGGAGATCACCTGGCTATCCCTTAAGGTATCCGGTCTGGCGACCGCCATCAGCCTGCTTATCGGGCTGCCATCGGGCACATGGCTGGCGCTTGGACGTTTCCGCAGCCGCTCCTTCCTGCTCAGCCTGATCAACACGGGCATGGCCCTGCCTCCCGTGGTCGTCGGCTTGTTCGTTGCGGTGTTCCTGTGGCGCAGCGGTCCGCTGGGGGACTTGAAGCTGATCTATACACCATCTGCCATCGTGATTGCCCAGACGATCATCGCCGCTCCGGTCGTCACCGGCCTGACCGCCGCCGCCATGCAGCAGCTCAACCCGCGGCTGGGTTTGCAGCTGCTCGGGCTGGGCGCTTCCCGTTTGCAGGTCGTCTGGCGGCTGTGGCGCGAGGCGCGCCTGCCCCTGCTGGCGGCATTGATGGCCGGTTTTGGCAGCGTCATCTCCGAGGTCGGCGCCTCGATGATGGTCGGCGGCAACATCCGGCACCAGACGCGTATCCTGACCACCGCTATTGTCCTGGAGGCAGGCAGGGGTGAATTCGCCCGCGCCATTGCCCTGGGAGTGCTTCTGCTTCTGCTCGCCTATCTCATCAATCTGGGACTGACCTGGATCCAGCAGAGGAACGCCCAGGCATGAACTCTCTGCTGGAAGTGAGCGACCTGGTGGTCAACCGTCTCGGCCGCGCCGTTCTATCTGTTGACCACCTGGACATACAGCAGGGTGAAGTGCTGGCAGTGATCGGGCCGAACGGGGCCGGCAAGAGCACCCTGCTCCTGGCGCTGGCACGCCTGCTTCCGATCGAACGGAGACAGATCACCTTCGCTGGAAAATCCGCTGCCGGGACCAGCGACCTGGCTTACCGGCGCCGGATCGGGCTGGTGCTGCAGGAACCGCTGCTTATGGACACTTCCGTGTTCGAGAACGTGGCAGCGGGATTGCGCTTCCGGAACCTGCCCGGACCTGAGGTCAGGCGGCGTGTTGATGAATGGACCGGCTGCCTGGGTATCGCCCACCTGAGGGAGCGCCCGGCGCGCCGGCTCTCCGGCGGCGAGGCGCAGCGCGTCAGCCTGGCACGCGCCTTTGCAATCCAACCCGACCTGCTCATGCTGGATGAACCGTTCAGCGCCCTGGATGCACCGACGCGCCTCCGCCTACTCGATGATTTTCAATCCCTGCTGGCAGCGACTTCCATCACGACCATTTTCATCACCCATGACCTGGACGAAGCCCTGTTGCTGGGTGACCGGGTGGCGGTCATCCTGGATGGACGGCTGCGCCAGACCGGTACACCGCAGGAGGTTTTCAACAGCCCGGTTGACCAGGAGGTCGCGGCGTTTGTGGGAGTCGAGACCGTCATCCCGGGACAGGTGACCGCTGTCTATGAAGGGCAGGTCACGGTCGAGGCGGGTGGTCTCGACCTGCAAGCCGTAGGCGAGGCCGCTCCGGGACGATCCGTACTGCTTTGCCTGCGGCCGGAAGATATCACCCTCTGGCCACATGACAGCCCTGTCCCCCGCTCGAGCGCCCGGAATTTACTCAAGGGGTATATCCGGCGCATCACACCGCAAGGTCCACTGGCGCGGGTCGTCGTGGACTGCGGCTTTACACTGGTTGCGCTGGTCACGCGGGCTTCGGTCCAGGATATGCCGTTGAAAGAGGAGATGCAGGTCACGATCACGTTCAAAGCCAGCGCAGTCCACCTGATCCCGCGTTGACCTGCCTCGGATAGATACCTGCCCGAAAAAGGGCTGACCCCGCCATGATTCGCGGGGCCAGCCAGACCAACTCGGAGGGAGGAAAGATTGTCTTGAAACGTTTGTCATTCAGTTAAGAGTTGCCGTCTCTATCTTCCAGTTTATACCATGCCGGCAAACTCTGCCAGTGACAGGCGTCACAAACCCGGGATAAAAAATCACTTTCCAGGGGATGTCAAAACTCCTGGTATTTCATTTTTCATCATCGGGAAGGTCAACCACCTCGGCGTCGATAACATCCTCATCCGGCTGCTCTATGACATCGAGATTGCTGCTCAGGATCCTGATATGCTCCTGCACGATCTGGGTTGGGCAGAGCTCCAGGAACAGGTATACTCCGAAACCCAGTATTGCCGCGTCGTCCAGTGCTCCGACCACCGGGAGCATCACCCCCGAGACCAGGTCGATCGGCGACACCACATAGACCAGGGAAGCGATGGGGATCAGCTTGAGAAATAGATTGACCCGGCGATCAGCCATCAAACGCAGTATCAGCTTGATGCGCAGTATCAGATCTTTGAACATGCCGCCCTGTGATGGGATGATGCTCCGGCTATCATCTTTCTTTGTTGACATGATTCTCTCCTGTTATTATGGATGTCATGATTTTCATAGTATGTGTCTACTGTAAAAAGGGTGTGTCACCCTGCCTGCCCCCTTTTTGCCCCGGCGGGCAGATAGCCCGAACGGGGTGGTGGGTTATGTCAGGGAGCGACCTGCACCTGCGGTGTAGGCAGGTGAACGAAGGGTCTCCTCACAATAATAAAGTCTGATACCTTACACCCGTCCAGAAATTAATAATTTTTCAGTAGAGTCATAGTATTATAAAGCACGAAAGTGCAACTTTACCATCACTTTGTCATCCAAAGAAAAGCAGGTGATATCACAAACAGGAGAATTAAGTATTATGGAAATGACGATCGACTTCCCAGGCGGCACCCGGGTGGATGCCCACTTTGACCCGTATACAGTTCACACCGACCAGCCCCCGTCAGGCGGCGGGGATGGTTCCGCCCCCACACCTTTCTCGCTCTTCCTGGCTTCCATCGGTACCTGTGCCGGGATCTATGTGCTGGGTTTTTGCAGGCAGCGCGACATGCCGGCTGAAGGCATCCGCATCATCCAGCGCATGCACAGCGATGCCTCGACCGGCATGGTTGGCAGGATCGACCTGGAGATCCAGGTGCCGCCAGCATTCCCTGAAAAGTACCGTCCTTCGCTGATCCGTTCCGCAGAGTTGTGCATGGTCAAGAAGCATTTCGAGAACCCGCCGCAGTTCGAGATCACTACCAAAGAAACTATCCCAGATCTATCATGATCCGGCTTCTGAGAGGTCGAATCCCGGTAAAATGAAGCATGCCCTATCTGATCGATGGTCATAACCTGGTCCCGAAATCCGGTCTGAATCTGGCTTCCATGGATGACGAAATGGAGCTAGTCACAAAGCTGCAGGTATTCTGCCGCTCGACCCGGAAACAGGTAGAGGTATATTTCGACGGGGCACCAGCAGGACAAGATGGCAAACGCAGGTGCGGGTTGGTAACAGCTTATTTCGTCCGCCAGGGCACGACAGCCGATGCAGCCATCCGGCGGCGGCTGAAAGGACTGGGCAGGGCAGCCCGCAACTGGAGCGTGGTCTCCTCGGATGGAGAGGTGCAGGCAGGAGCGCGGCAGGCAGGCGCCCGGGTGCTCATATCGGAAGAGTTCGCCCACGAACTAAGGGAAAGCCTCCGCCCCGCTCAAGCGGGAGATGAAAAAGATATCCAGGAAACATCGGAAGAAGTCGACGAGTGGATTAAAAAGTTCCGGGAGCGAGGCGAGCAATCATGATAAATTCAATCTAAATAATGAAATTCTAATCTTTTTTTAATAATCTTTTTATCTTTCTGGTGTATATTACTATTGACACCTGCGCTCCTTTATTGGTATAAAGGTGTCAGCCACCGAATTGGACCGGCATGCCCCCCCCATGCTGGCTTTCGGTGGTGTCCCTCCCCCCAAGGCCGTCAGGTATGACCAAAATATACCTGACGGTCGTTTAACTAACTGTATAATGTGGGCATGACCACGTTCTACACTTACGTCACTTCACCTGAACATGTCTATCTAGGGCACCCGGAAAATTTGGAACGCTTTTCTTTCCTTGATAAACTTCTCCAGGAATTCCCCGGGATAGAAAGGATAGATGCTCAACCAGCACTGCTGGATGAGGTCAAGCGGGTGCATACACCGGATATGATCACAGGAATTGAGTCTGCCTGCAAAAAAGGATCGGGCATTATTGACTTTGCACCTACATACGTCACGCGCACATCCTTCGATGATGCTCTGCTGGCTGCGGGTGGGTGTCTGGCATGCAGCCGCGCGGTTTTAGAAGGCAAAGCGGATAATGCTTTTGCGATCGTGCGCCCGCCAGGTCATCACGCCGAGCCTGAGCGGGCAATGGGATTCTGCCTGTTCAACAACGTGGCAATCAGCGCTCAAGACGCGCTGACTCGCGGCCTGGAGCGCATCCTTGTAGTGGATTTCGACGCTCATCACGGGAACGGAACGCAGGCTGTATGCTGGCAGGACGAACGCCTGGCTTATATCTCCACGCACCAGGAAAATATCTATCCGGGCACAGGCTGGCTGCAGGAAGCTCCGCATGCGCGAGGACGCATCGCCAACCTGCCTTTGCCCGCCTACGCCGGTGATACATGCTATAAGACCATTGCAGATCAAGCCATCACGCCGCTGGTGGAGACCTTCCAACCGCAGTTCATCCTGGTCTCGGTGGGATTCGATGCCCACTGGAACGATCCCCTGACCACACTTGGACTTACAATTAATGGGTTCTACGACCTTTCAAAGCGGCTGGTAGAACTGGCAGGCCAACTCTGCAATGGGAAAATCGTCTTCGTACTGGAAGGTGGTTACAAGCCGCAAAACGTTGCTGATGGCTGTCGGGCAGTCCTGATGGCGCTGACCGGTTCAGGGTCAGAACTCGGGATGCATTCCATATCACCATATCCAGAACCAGACATCGAGTCTCGACTGGTTGCCTTCCGGAACTGGCACGGATTATGAGACGAATTCAACCTCGACCGTGGAAGAAAGCCTTTTATAATAACAGGCATATTCAACAAACCAATTGAAGTTCAGCACCTGGAGGTAAGATGCCCCGAAAAAGCCTAGGAGTGATCAAACTGGAATGGATCTGCCCGAACTGTAACAGCCGGAATCTAGGTCCAAAGAAAACCTGCCAGAATTGCGGCGCACCCCAGCCTGAAAATGTCAACTTTGAGGTGGGAGCCTCACAGGAACGTGTGACCGATGCTGAGGAGATCAAAAAAGCCGTAGCAGGAGCTGACATCCATTGCCCTTACTGCAGTGCACGCAATCCCTCAGGTACAGCGACCTGTTCACAATGCGGTGGCGACCTGCGCGAAGGAAAGCTGCGCCAGGCGGGACGTATCCTGGAAACACCACAAGCGGGCACCGGAGGACAAGTCACCTGCACCAACTGTGGGACGGTTAATCCTGGTACAAGCGTTAAATGTGCCAAGTGCGGTTCGCCCCTGCCGCGCGCTGCAACTCCGCTTGCAGCCACCCCAGGCGAACCAGCTGCCGGTCAATCACTTGTTCAATCCGTTAAAAGCAATCCCCGGAGACTGTGGATCCTGGGGGGTGTTCTCGGCCTGCTCGCGATCTGCTGCATCGGGATTTATGCCTTATTCCTGCGCCCGGCGGCATCGATCAGGGGCACAGTCGAATCCGTGCATTGGCAAACTGCTGTCCAGGTGCAGGAACAACAAGCTGTGCATTATGAAGACCGCCAGGGTGAGCCGCCCTCAGGTGCATACGACGTCTCCTGTCACACGGACAGCAAGGATGTATGCGAGAAAAAGACAGTGGATCTCGGGAACGGTTACGCTGAGGTCGTGGAGGAGTGCCATACCGAGACCGATCAATTCTGCTCTTACTCAGTGTTGGAGTGGAAGACCGTTCAAACTGCAACGCTGGAAGGAGATGACCTCAACCCTTTCTATGCCAGTCCGTCTCTCACCAGCGACCAGCGCATCGGGGATGAAACTTCAAATTTCACGGTCACCTATGAGACACAAAAAGGGGCAATCACGCATTCTCCAAATGCGTTATCCGAATACCAGCAGTATCAGATCGGCAGCCAGTGGCTTCTCAAGTTGAATGCCGTTGGAGGAATTCTCTCGGTCGAGCCGGTACCTTAAGGTAATCCCCCGCAGGATGTTTACTGCGGGAGATTTTTGATTTAAAGATTAGAGACGGAATTATCCCAGGCTGCCAACTACCTGCTCGACCTCTAGCAGGATCTCCCCTGACTTAACCAATGCCTTCATCTTGTTATGATCCGGATACAGCGGCCGGTCGACATCCAGGTGTTCCACATGCCTGCGGATGACCTCGCGAGCTTTCTGGACACCAGTGCCGGGGGAAAATTCCCGAAAATCCAGAGCTTGGGCGGCAGCCATGAACTCGATGCCGAGCACGCCATAGGCGTTATCGAGGATCTGGTCGTTCTTGAGGGCGGTGTTCATGCCCATCGAGACGAAGTCTTCCTGGTCCGCGGCAGCCGGGATGGATTGGATACTGGCTGGAGTAGACAGAATGCGCTGCTCAACAATCAACATGTCAGCCGTGTATTGGCTGAGCATCATGCCGGAGAACATGCCTGCGCCCCTGGTCAGGAAGGCAGGCAAGCCCTGGCTGAGGGCGGGATTGGTCAAACGGTTCAGGCGGCGCTCAGAAAGCACCGATATCATTGTTATGGCTGCTCCTGCCATGTCCATGGGCAGGGAGACGGGCGAGCCCTGGAAGTTTGCCCCGGTCAGGGTTAATTTATATTCAGGCAGGAAAATGGGATTATCACCCACGCCATTCAGTTCGATCTCCACTTGGCTGCGGGCGAAGGCAATCGCATCGTGGGCTGCACCAATGACCTGCGGGGTGGACCGCATGGAGTAGGCATCCTGGACCTTGGTTTTCATCCTGCCGGTCGCTAGGTCGGAACCCTCGATTAATTTCATGATGGCTTTCGCCGAGCGGATCGCACCAGGAAAGCCGCGCAGTTCATGCAGCCGTTTATCGTAAGGCTTGAGGTTGGCCAGCAGGGCTTCCAGGCTCATGGCGGCGGCAATCTCTGCCTGTTTGAGCCAGCGTTCCATCTCGTAGATGTGAATGGCACTCATCGCCGTGAGGACATTCGAACCATTGATGGCAGCCAAACCGTCACGTGCCTGGAGACCGGGAATGGGAATTCCCGCCCTCTCCATCGCGACCCGGCCAGGTAGGCACTCACCCTGAAAGAAAGCCTCACCCTCACCCATCAGCAGCAAGGCGATCTGGGACATGGGAGCCAGGTCTCCCGAAGCACCCACCGATCCTTTCTGGCAGACGACCGGCGTGACACCTTTGTTCAGCATCTCCACAAAAGTGAGAGGGATCTCGGAACGGCAGCCGGAGTTGCCGTGGGCATGGACGTTGATGCGCCCGACCATGGCAGCCCGCACATACTCGATCGGAAGCGGCTCACCCAGCCCGGCAGCATGATTGTAGATAAGGTAACGCTGGAACTGCTCGACCTGCTCGTCAGTCAAGACAACTTCAGAGAACTCACCGATTCCGGTATTGACACCATACATGATCTCGCGCGCCTTGATCTTCTCCTCGAGCATAAGCCGGCAAACCCTGATCCGGTCCAGCGCAGCCGGTGAGAGTTCAACCTTCTCAACGGAACGAGCGATACCTACAAGCTTTTCAACTGTCAGACTGGAACCATTTAGAATAATGGTCATGATAGTCTCCTTGATGGGATATTAGATGGTACATATTTTTTTATTGTACTCCAAACCCATGAACAAGGTTCAACTGGAAAGCCGCCTCGTATTCAATTACAATATCCCCAAATTCATCACAGGAGCAATGCGTGGAGAAGAACGTTGAATATATACCAAAGAGCGCAATGAGCATCCTTGCCCACCCGGATGACCAGGAATTCACCATTGCCGGAACCTTGGCAAAATGGGTACAGGCAGGCTGCGAGGTCATTACGGTTATCATCACAAATGGCGATGCGGGATCGAATGATCCCGGTTATGGACCGGAAAAGAAACCCGAGCTGGCTCGCTTGCGTGAGAATGAACAGCGGGCTGCGAACGCCGTTCTTGGAATCCGACAGACCATCTTTCTGGGGTATCCGGATGGAATATTGGAACCGAGCCTGGCTCTGCGCAAGAACCTGACCCGTCTGATCCGCCGCTTTAAGCCAGAGGTGGTCGTTACCGGCGACCCGACCCGCTGGTTCTATGGCAGCGATTACATGAATCATCCCGATCACCGGGCTGCAGCCACTGCAGCTTGCGACGCAGTCTTCCCATCCGCTGGAACTCGGCTGATATTTACTGACCTGCTGGCGGAAGGTTACGAACCGCACAACGTCAAACGTCTTTACCTGTATGGCTCGGTAGAACCAAATACCTGGGTTGACACCAGCGTCACAATCGATCTGAAGGTTGAGGCATTAAGGAAACACACCAGCCAGATCGGCGAGTGGGATGTGGACAAAGGAATGCGCCTGTGGGCAGCCGAGACGGGGAAGGAGAAAGGCCTGACTGCTGCTGAGGCGTTCAAGGTAATGGTCTGGGAAGAGCAGGATAAAGAGTAGGTTAGAAGAATAAGGCTCCCAATACTACCGCAACCAGGGTCACGGTGATGTTATCCACGTCCTTGACCGGCAAGGACTCGACCAGCATCCCGGCGGCAGCGATGATCAATAATGGAGTGAGATAATATAGAAAGGGAGCAGCGAAGACACCTGCACAGACGTACACACCCACGATGAACGCTGCCAGACCCAGACCACCGATAAACATTCCGAAGGAGCCCATCACTGTCTTGTTTGCATTCCAGGGAAGCGGCGGCGAGTGAAAGCGGCGCCCAAGCACATCTGCCAGGCCATCACCGCCACACATCAACATCAGGGCAATGATACCGGTGGGGGAGTCTTTCCAATAGATCACAGTCATGATAATGAAGACAATGCCATAATACAGAGGTCCACGCAGGATCTCACGCCGGTCACCGGTGCGTGACATTGCCTGGACTGCGGCTTCATCCTTGATCACGCCCATTCCTACCAGGACAAATTGGAGCGTGATGGCGAAAGGTACCAGGGCAGCCATCCAGCGGGCCTGGGTTGTATCCTTGAACAGCAGCCAGCACAAAACGAAGATGGGACCTGTGCCAATGTGGATGAGCTTGCGGCTCAGACGGGATTCAATCCAGCCCCGGTGGGCAAAGAAATCCATCAGGCGCAGCCAGGCTAGGGCGATGACGAAAGTAATGACAAGGGCGAGCAGGTTGTTCATGCAGCCTCCTTCGAATTGTTTAATTTTACCTGTAGAACATCAACAGTGCATCGCAATTATGCTGTTCAACATATAATTGGTCAGTTGGGAATGGATATGCGTACTTCTGATGCCTGCCGCGAATTCCTCTCAGGGGTTAAAGACGAACTCCCCATACTGATTGGGGTGATCCCATTTGGCATGATCTACGGTGTGCTGGCGCTGGGAGCGGGGCTCTCCCCGGGCGAGGCACAGGCGATGTCAGCCATCGTCTTCGCGGGATCGGCGCAATTCATGACGGTGCAGCTAGCCGGGATCGGGGCACCGGCAATCCTGACCATCCTGACCGGCTTCGTCATCAACCTGCGGCATGCGTTGTACAGCGGGTCTATCGCCCCACACATGCGGCAGCTCAATTTGAAGTGGAAAACTTTGCTGGCTTACCTTCTGACAGACGAGGCTTACGCGGTCGCCATCATCCATTACCAACGGGAGAGCGACAATGCTAATAAACACTGGTATTTCCTGGGTGCGGGGCTGGCATTGTGGGTATCCTGGCAGACCAGCACAGCGGTTGGGATTTTCATGGGGGCAAAGGTACCACCTGGCTGGCCATTGGACTTCACTTTACCCCTGACGTTCATTGCCCTGGTCGTTCCGGCACTGAAAAATCGTGCGAGTATTCTGGCAGCCATTGCGGCTGGTTTTACATCAGTGCTGGCAGCCGGCTTGCCTTACAAACTCGGCCTGCTCAGCGCCGCGCTGGTCGGGATCCTTGTCGGTTTGTGGAGTGAAGAGAAATGATGCATCCCTGGCTGGTAATGTGCGCCATTGGTCTCCTGACTTTTATGACCCGACTGTCATTTATCGCTCTCCTGGAGTGCTGGCAGGCACCTGCCATACTGAGGCGTGCGTTGGGTTTTGTACCTGTGACCGTGTTGACTGCGATCATCGTGCCCGAACTGGTCCTGCATGACGGCATGTTAGATCTTGCCCTCACCAACCCGCGCCTGCTGGCTGGTGGAATCGCGATTATAGTTTCCTGGAAAACGAAAAATGTGGTGTGGACAATCGTAACAGGGATGGGGGCATTGCTGCTGCTACAAAAGATCCTTTAACGACCGGGCTGAAAATGAATACCTCATCATCAAGTGATCTTACCTCTGCACAAGATCATGCGGTTTTATTTACCACTAGGAAGAAGTTCCTTTGCGCCTCAACAACCATACCAACCCGCCTCCGATCAGGATGGGTAACAGACCCATAAAACTGATGAAAACAGGTGCGAACCAGATGCGTTTCCACGAGTAGACACGTGCCTCCTGGACATTGTTTGGATCTTAAAGTACCTTCACATGCGTACCCACTTCATACTCAGGGGGAATGGTGCCAATGCCATCTGTGAAGCGGATCAGTTATCCGTCGCTGGCCAGGAACTCAACCACCAGAGTGTAGGCTGCGCCACCTTCTGCGAACGGACGATAGACATTATCCACCACGGTACCTTGTGCAACCGCATAACCACTGACCGTCTGTCCAGCCTTATAGGCTTCGGATAAGCCTATGATCAGGAACGGCAGGCCTACAAGTAGGGGGATAAATATAGCAAACCAGTTGATCCGACCTAAAAACCTAGTCATTGGATTCACCTCCTCTCAATATCTGTATTAATGTAAAATCGCCCAATTCCTGGCAACAATTGGACCTCACTCCATGTTGCAAGCCTCTCAACCAGTGATGGCTTGAAATGACTGCATTTGTATTAAGTATGTGGTAAAACCTCCTTGGAAACGAGGTCATCTTCCCCTACATGGGATCCAGCATTTTGCACGCGGTTAATGGGAGCATTCTAACTTTGTTACAGCGGAACTGATTGATACAGAATCCATAATTTTTTAAGGGTACAGGGCAGAAAACGTTGCGTTTCTCTGCAATAAAACCTGCTTGCTCCTCAGACCTTACCGTGATAAACTGTATTTGGCACCCGCCTGATTTGCTCACCACGCTTGAAGAATTAACCAAGCAATAGGTTGTATCCATGAACCTGCCAGATTCGACAATCGGACCCCTTCGGGCTAACGGGTCAGAGCCAGCCATCCTGCAAGATGTTACAAAAGCCGCACAGCACCTGACCCGGTTGACGTTGGAATCAGCCGCGCAGGCAGTCATGATCGTACGCCAGGGTCAATTGTGGGCTTATGCTGGTCAGCTGTCTCAACCTACAGTCGAGGAACTCACACCAAAAATTGCCCAGCATAAGCAGGAGGGCGATCTGGTGCGTTTTATCAGGCTGCAAGCGACCCAGGCGGAGCATTTGTTGTATGCGACCAGCATTGCTGAGGGCGTGGTTCTGGCACTGGTGTTTGATGCCGAAACTCCTTTCAGTACCATCCGCAGCCAGGTTAACCTTCTGGTGCAATCGCTATCGATCACCACACCGGATGCCAATGAGATATCAGATAGTGGTGGATATGGTGGAACCGATTTTAATAAATCTCCTGTTGTGGAAATCCTGGGTGACGTACCTCCCATAGATTCGACCATCGATGATCGGATGGATGTCGCAAGTTCGAGTGTTACCTTGCGGTCAGATGGCGATCAGCAACGGAAGGATCTTGCTGATCAAGGTCCCCTGGCAAAAATGAGACCCTCCGATTCAATCCCAAGAACTCCTGTGCAGGACCGTGAAAGTATCATGGGAATTCCGATCAAAGAGTTCGTACAGACCGAACGGCCACAGAATATTAAAAAAGAATCCATAACCAGTACAACGGCTCCTCAGGAGCTGGGTGCCGACATCCCCTTAAAACTTCATGAACCTCAGGCACCTGCCGGTTTGGATGAGGCGCTTCCACCCACAGTATCTGAAAGGACCGGACGGATCATCCTCGAACCGGTATCACCCGCATTATATTACCTGCCCTATGCCTGCCTGCTCATCCCACGTTTCCCAAAACATTATCTGATAGGAGACCTGGCAGCTTATCTCTCCGAATGGCTGCCGCAGATCTGCATCGCCTATGGTTGGCGTCTGGAATACCTCGCCGTTCGACCGGAGTATCTGCAATGGATAGCCAACGCCCCCCCGAACATATCTCCCGAAAATCTAATCCAGCTCACTCGGCGCCAGACATCCGAGCGCGTTTTTGAGCATCTCCCGCAAATGAAACACGAAAATCCATCGGGCGATTTTTGGGCTCCCGGCTATCTGATCATGGCCGGCGTGCAACCTCAGCCAGCGCTACTCGTTCAGGACTACATCAAGCGAACCCGCCAGCAGCAGGGGATCTCTTATCCACATCAATAATTAGAAACTGCTTCCAAGACGCTTCACCGAACCTATCCTCATGCCCCCAACCCTTTATCTGATCGACGGCCATGCCTTAGCATATCGAGCCTACTATGCTTTGAGCGTATCCGCACCTTCCGGTCAGCGTTGGCAAACCTCAACCGGAGAGCCGACCGCAGGGATCTATGGTTTCGCCAGCGTTCTGATGCGTATCCTCGAACAGGAAAAACCTGATTATTTGGCGGTCGCGTTTGATACCGGCAAGACCTTCCGCGACGAGATCTACCCGGAATACAAAGCCACGCGGGCAAAGATGCCTGATGATTTGCGTCCACAAATGGAACGTATCCGCCAGCTGGTCGACGCGTTCAACCTGCCGCGCCTTGAGATGGAAGGCTTTGAAGCTGACGACGTGCTGGGCAGCATCGCTCGCCAATCTGCTGAGGAAGGGCTTGGGATAAAGATCATCACCGGGGATCGGGACCTGCTGCAACTGGTGGATGAACGCATTGTCGTCAACCTGCCTGGTGGTAAATTATCTGAAGCCAGGGATTACACACCAGCGGATGTTGTCGCTTATTGGGGCATCAGACCTGAGCAGGTCGTGGATTTCAAAGCTCTGGTCGGTGATAAATCAGATAACATTCCCGGCGTCCCCGGCGTAGGCGAGAAGACGGCGCAAGCGCTTCTGACGACTTATAAAACACTCGATAATATCTACTCCCACCTGGATGAGATCGAGCCACGCTGGCGCAGCAAACTGGCAGAAGGGAAAGAGTCCGCTTACATGAGCCGTGACCTGGCGACCATCCGAACCAATCTGCCTGTCAAACTTGACCTTGAGCAGGCAAGAGCGGATCGGTTCGACCCCGCAGCTGTAGAAGCGCTGTTTCGCGAACTTGAGTTCCGAACGCTGCTGGATCGTTTACAGCGTTTGGGTAATTCTGCTATGGCAAGCACAAGCGCGAGTACCCAGCAGCTCTCACTCTTTGGACATGGAGTGGGCGTTATCCAGACCCCTGTCCCGGCGGCTGATATAGAGGTCCACATTGTTGAAACAACCAATCTTCTTAATGATCTCTCAACCAGACTGAACACCGCCAGGATGATTTCCTTCGATACCGAGACGACCTCGACGAATGAAATGCAGGCTGAGATCGTTGGTATATCGCTGGCTGTGCGCGAGGGTGAAGGTTTTTATATCCCGGTCGGGCATTCTGCTGGTAAAAACCTGCCACTGGAAAAAGTGTTGTCTGCGCTGCACGGTCCGTTGACTGATCCCAGGATCCCGAAGATAGGACATAACCTGAAGTACGACTATATCATCCTAGCTCGCTGCGGGCTACGTGCCGGACCGTTGTCGTTTGATACCATGATAGCCGAGTGGCTGATCGACCCGGCTTCACGCAATCTGGGTCTCAAGAACCTGGCATTTGCACGTCTGGGTGAGGAAATGACCCACATTGAAGACTTGATCGGCAAAGGTAAGAATCAGGGTAGTATGGCTGATGTCCCCATTGAGACAGCTGCCAGTTACGCTGCTGCCGATGCCGAGGTTTGCCTGCGTCTTTACCCTCTGATGAAAGGAGAACTCGAGCGTGTAAAGGGACTCTCGCTGCTGAATCAAATGGAAATGCCGCTTGTGCCTGTTCTGGCGGAAATGGAAATGACCGGTGTTTTGCTGGACCTGGCTTTCTTCCAGCGCATGTCGGTGGAACTGCAAACCCGTCTGACCGAGATTGAAAAACAGGTTTTCAATTCGGTTGGGAAAAAATTTAACCTCAACTCCACGCAGCAGTTATCCGAAGTGCTGTTTACCAGCCTGCACCTAACGCCGCCTGATCGTGGACGAAAGACCCTCAGCGGTCATTTTTCCACATCCGCTGATGTTTTGGAGGAAATGCGCGGGCAGCATGATGTCGTGGACTGGATACTTGAGCACCGCGAACTGTCCAAGCTAAAATCGACATATGTGGATGCACTCCCCCAGGCTGTGGATCCAAAGACCGGGCGCGTCCATACCTCGTACAGTCAAACTGGCGCGGTCACCGGACGACTTGCCTCGTCCAATCCAAACCTGCAAAACATTCCCATCCGTACCGACATCGGGCGCCGCGTGCGGCAGGGTTTCGTGGCAGCCGCGGGCAATGTCCTGCTTTCGGTGGACTACTCACAGATTGAACTGCGAATCGTAGCCCATATGGCTCAGGATGAGGCGATGCTGGCAGCTTTCCGCTCCGGACAGGATATCCACGCCACCACGGCGGCTGCCGTCTTCGGTGTGCCGCTCGAAGCCGTCTCCAAAAAGCAACGGCGGCGTGCCAAGGCAATTAATTTTGGCCTGATCTATGGGATGAGCGCTTTCGGGTTAACCCGCTCCACTGAACTTACGCTTGCCGAAGCCGAGGACTTCGTCGCCACCTATTTCAAGCAATTCCCGGGAATCAAACGCTACCTGGATGAGACGCGTCGCCTGGCGACCAGCCAGGGATATGTAGAGACATTGCTGGGACGCAGGCGCTACTTCCCGGGCTTGAAAAGCCAGTTGAACAGGAATCTGAAAAGCCGCGAGGAGAGGGAAGCCATCAATGCCCCCATCCAGGGTTCAGCCGCCGATATCATGAAACTCGCCATGTTCCGTATCCCGGGTAAACTCAAGGAAGCTGGTTTGAACGGTCAAATGCTTTTACAGGTACATGACGAAGTCGTGATCGAATGTCCATATGCAGAGCTTATCAAAACAGCCCGCCTGATCGCGCAGACGATGGAGAGTGCATACTCCTTGAACATCCCGCTTTCAACAGATGCCCGCTGGGGTCTGAACTGGGGTGAGCTGCAGCCAGTGACCCAGGTTTGAGAATACCATTCAACAGGAAACAATGACTGGACGCGAAGACGTTTTTCAAAAAACAATGAATGATGGTCATTCGGCAGCATGGGACCAGATGTGGGATAAGGCAGCCGTGTATTACCAGATGGCGCTGGATGAGTTTCCCAACCAGCCTAAAGCGTTAAGCAGCCTGGGACTGGCATTATTGCAGCTGCAGCGCTTTGATGAGTCTTTACAAATCTATCGCCGGGTGCTCGAGATAACCCCTGAAGACCCGATACCTGCTGAGAAAGTCGCTCAATTGTCCGAACGTCTTGGCAGCCTGCAGGATGCAATCGGGTCGACGATGAGGGCAGCTGAACTCTACCTCAATCAGCGGGACATAGATAAGGCAATTGAGAACTGGGTGCGTGTTACACAACTAAACTCCGATCATATTCAAGCCCACACGCGCCTCGCGATGGCTTACGAGAAGATGGGGCGTACAGGGCAGGCAGTAAGCGAGTACCTGGCAGTTGCCAGCCTGGTACAGCGTTCAGGTCACATTGATAAGGCAGCTGAACTGGTGGATAAAGCCCTGGCGCTATCTCCAAACAGCCAGGAAGTGAAGCAGGCACAGGCTTTGTTGAAATCGAACCAGTTGCTGCCAAAACCCCCTCGTTCAAAAGGGGGTACCGGTGCTTTGAGAATGGCACAGGTACGCCAGCTGGAGGCGCCAGCGCAACAAGCCGAAAGCGGTTTGGATCCAATCGCAGAAACCCGCCAAAAGGCACTGACCAGGCTGGCGGAAGTACTATTTGAGTATTCTAGCGATGACGATGGTACACAGGTGCCTCGTGGAATTCGGGCAATTGTCCGAGGAACAGGACCTTTATCCCTGGGACAATCTGAACGGTCCAGAGTCGTTCTGCACCTGAGTCAAGCTATCGACGCGCAGACCAAGAATCAAGAAACCCAGGCAGTTGATGATATGGAACAAGCCCTGGAAGCTGGTTTTAATCATCCTGCTCTGTATTTTAATCTCGGATTGTTACGTTCGAAGGGTGACCGTTTGGAGAGCGCTTTGCGTCATCTGCAGCAAGCCGTAAAACATAAAGATTACGCACTTGGTGCACATCTATTGATGGGGGAGATCCAGCGGAAGATCCGGCGTTTACCGGATGCTGCGCAGGAATACCTGGAATCGCTCAAACTGGCTGACTCCATGGTGGTAACACCTGACCAATCCGATGGGATCCGTCAATTATACGAGCCTCTAATCGAGGCTCAGGCAAACCAGAAGGATGAGACTGCTCTAAACCGACTATGTGACAATATCCACGACTTGCTGGTACGTCCCAACTGGCGTGACAATGTTTTAAAAGCACGTGAACAACTACCGGCACCATCAGAAGGTGAATTACCGTTTCCACTGGCAGAGATCCTGATCAAGGCGGAAAGCAGCCAGGTACTGGAGACAATTACTCGTGTCCACCAACTGGCTCGTGATGGCAAGGTGCGAGCTGCCACGGAGGAAGCCTTTTATGGGCTGAAGCACACACCCACTTACCTGCCGTTGCATACACTAATCGGTGACCTGTTGATCCAGGAAGGTCGCACCCAGGATGCTGTCACCAAGTTCATGGTCGTTGCAAACGCATACCGTGCCCGCGGTGAAGCAGCCCAGGCAACCGCCTTACAACGACGTATCATTCAACTTGCTCCAATGAATATGACCACCCGGTCTTCCTTGATCGAGCAGCTTGTAGCCAGCGGTCAGGTGGATGCAGCCATCAATGAGTACCTTGACCTGGGCGAACTCTATTACCGCCAGGCTGATCTGGAGATGGCGCGCAAGACCTACACCGCTGCTTTACACCAGGCCCAGCAGGGCAATGTTGACCGGGTGTGGAATGTTAAAATCCTTCAGCGCATGGCTGATATCGACATGCAACGCCTGGATTGGCGACAGGCGATCCGTGTATTTGAACAGATACGGACCCTCCAACCTGATGATGTGGAGGCGCGTAAATACCTGGTTGACCTGAACCTGGGTCTCGATCAGCAGTCCCAGGCGATGACAGAACTGGACAGTTATCTTTCTTATCTGGAGAGCCACAGCCGCTCGATGGATGGGATCGCATTCCTGGAGGACCTGCTTAAAGATCATGCAAGCCAGGTTGGCTTGCAACGTGCTTTGGCTGAACAATACCGCCGGGTCGGGAGGATCGATGAGGCAGTAGCACAACTGGATGCTCTGGGTGAAGCTTTGTTGGTAGCCGGGAATAAAGAAGGTGCGATCGAAGCCATCACCTTGATATTGTCCATGAACCCACCAAATGCTGATGATTACCGGAAGTTGTTGGGGAAAATCCAATCAGGATGATGTGGGAACTGGTCTAAACCACCAGAGGCCAGATTACATGCCAGATGATATCCACCCAGAAATGGACGCCGATCGCTGCCACCAGCCCATCGCGCATGTAACGTTCGCCCGCAATCAGGCTGACAATACTGTTCAGCAAGAACAACTCCACCAGGGTGTGACAGGTATTTGTGCCAGAGTTGTTAACCCAAACAATAACATCATACCCGGCAGGTGGCTTGCAGCGAAATCCAGCGCCGCGATCACGTTCGCAAGCCACAATGCCAGGCGAGTCATTCGCCAGTGCTGGAGCAACAGGTTCAGCAGGAAAGCCCACAATCCCATTACGAACGAACGTAACAGGATCTCATCACCGATACCCGCTGTAGCCGAGGCGATCAGCGAAAAGGGGAAGGATGGATGAGGGAATCCCTGGCTCCAACCAGCGCGGCTGAAAAGCCCGTCAATCAGGCACAATGCAATGCCTGCCCCCACCCCCAGCATCAGGGGTAACACAACCCAGGCTTTCCAGCCTGCGCCTTCCCGGAAAGTCCCTGGAAGTCCAAGTTTACCCGCGAACCAGATTCCTATCAGACCAAGCAATCCGTAAACCACCAGAATGATAGCGGCATTAGCCAAACCCAACTGCCAGGCAGGAATGGTTGAGGTCATCGATTGGTTATATTGGACTGGGGCGATCTCATCCATCGGAATGACCATATAAGTAAGAATCGCAAGGAATGCATAGATCAGAATGATAATCCCCAAGATAACCAACTGTTTTTTATTCTTCATGATGACCTTTTTCCAAGGAATATATGTAGATCAGCCGTGGATGGAAGGATCATATCCGCTCCATTTCTCCTTAACTCAGGTTCCTCTCCAAAACCGCAGAGGACAGCCACCGTCTGTGCACCGGCGGCTTTACCGGCACGAATATCCACGGTCGTGTCGCCGACCATCAAGCATGACTCTGGCGGCACTCCCATTGCATCGGCGGCAAAAAAGACCGGGTCGGGGTAGGGTTTCGTGTGCTTTGCAGTTAATGCGGTGACAATGACCTGAAAGAGGGGTGTCAACTCGAACTGGTCGAGGAACATGCGCGTGCTCCTCTCGTCACGTGCGCTTACGACTGCCATTGGATAGTGTCCGTGCAGGCGCTGCAGCATCTCTTGCACACCGGGGATGAGCAAAAAATGTTTCATCGGACGTGTACGATGGCGATTCATCCATTCGACCCAAGCCAGGATCTCATCATCCAGCCCGAGAATGTCCGGTACGCTCATCAGCGCGTTCCCTGGAGCTTCAATCCACATGATGAAGCGACGCGCAGCACATAGGTAATCCTGATCCCGGAACAGATACTTTACCGGTTTAAAAAAACAGGATGTCTTTTGGACGAATAGATCGTCGGTGTCACTGAGGGTGCCATCGACGTCAAAACACAAGGCGTGAATTCGATGAATATCCAGAGGCATATTACACCGGGTTGAAACTTGAATTATTTCCGTAATTTATTTTAACATGACTTCCTATCCCTAGATCAATGGTGACACCAAAATTCAGAATAATATCTGTATTGTTGCAGCCTTGGCATAAAAACTACTAATGTTTGATCGGGTTTCGTAAGTGAAATTGGAACGATAATCGACAGTTGTTGGTTTGTACTTTAACCTACTTTATTCGTTTTGAATTAATCAAGCGGGCGAGCCCGAATCATTTGATTGGTCGCAATTGCTATTAATAAAGGATTTTCAACACAAACGGTTTATACCCTTGATTGCATGATTAAAGGCATATTACCTGAACTTTGGTACTTTAGGTCAAATATGCAATTGTGCTATACTGTTAAATATGGCGCAAGCGCCCGAATCTACCCTGACCCACCTGGAATGTCCCGAATGCAATAAAGAATTTGATGCAGATTACCTGCAGACCTTCTGCCAGGACTGCCGTTCTCCCTTATTGGCTCGCTACGACCTGAAAGCCGCCGCTGCGGTGGGACGTGAGCGGATTGCAGATCGCCCGCGTGGGATCTGGCGTTGGGGGGAATTCCTTCCAGTTCGCCAGGCATCTTATCGCCTGACCCTGGGTGAGGGGGATACACCCATCCTGCCTCTACCACATTTGAGCAAGAAAATTGGTTTGAAACAACTCTTTATTAAGGACGAGTCTCGTAATCCGACCGGTACGTTCAAGGCGCGCGGTCTGGCGGTAGCCGTCTCCAAGGCGATGGAACTGGGTGTGCGTACTTTGGTGATTTCCACAGTTGGCAATGCCGGGGGAGCCATGGCTGCCTATGCCGCCCGTGGTCGTGTGCAAGCCCATGTCTATATGCCGGGGACAGCTCCACAGGCAAACCAGAATGAGGTCAGGCTCTCTGGAGTTAACCTGCACCTGGTGAAGGGATTGATCCCTGATGCGGCGCGCCTGGCGACTGACGAAGCCGGGATTCACGGCTGGTTTGACGTTTCCACCTTCAAGGAACCCTACCGCGTGGAAGGCAAGAAGACCATTGGATTTGAATTGGCTGAAGCCTTTGGTTGGGAACTTCCGGATGTAATTATCTATCCTACAGGTGGAGGTACGGGATTAGTCGGGATGTGGAAGGCGTTCGCCGAACTGGAAGCCGTGGGCTGGATTGGGAGCAAACGCCCGCGTATGGTGAGTGTGCAGGCAGAGGGATGTGCCCCGATCGTGCGCGCCTTCCAGACCGGTGCAGAACGCCTCGAACCGTGGGAACATCCTCACACCCTGGCAGTGGGACTATGCGTCCCATCCCCTTTCGCTGACCGGTTGATCCTGTGTTCCTTGCGCGAGAGCAACGGAACCGCTGTGTCTGTCAGTGATGAGGAAATTGTAAATATGCAGAAAGTGCTCGCCCAAACTGAAGGGATCCTGGCTGCACCAGAAGGTGCGGCAACTTTAGCCGCCTTGCCTCGATTGCTTGAAAAAAAGTGGCTTGGCCAGAATGAGCATGTGGTCCTATTTAATACCGGCAGTGGATTGAAATATCTCGAATAACAGGGAAGATATGAAAGACGACCGGACCCGTGCCCTGCTTGAACTCCTCTATCACGTAAGTCGTGAAGTTGCAACAGCGATAGATCTGCGTACTGTGCTCCAACGGGTGCTGTATGAGGCAACCCAGAACGTGGGCGGAGAACGAGGCAGTATTGTAGTGCTCGACGACAATGGGAAACCGCTGGATGCCACCATCGTGTACGGCAAACGATTCCACGATAACACCATACAGCAGCTGCGCGATACAGTCGAACGTGGTCTGGCCGGATGGGTCGTCCATAATCGTAAGGCGGCTCTTGTTCCTGATACCAGCACCGACCAGCGCTGGCTGCGCCGCCCTGATGATTCTATCGAGCAGAGTGGCGCCAAGTCTGCAATCTGTGTTCCCCTTCTGGCGCGTGAACGCCTGGTAGGAGTACTCACGCTTGTACATCCAGTACCAAATGCCTTCAATCAGGAGCATCTGGAATTGATGCAGGCGATCGCAGATCAGGCCGGCATAGCCGTGCTTAATGCCCGCCTATACACTGAGAGTCTGAGGCAGGCACGCGTGATGACTGCATTGGCTGAAGGCGCGGTTACCATTAATGCCACGCTCCAACTTGAAGAGGTCTTGCAGCACATCTTGAACCAGGCAATGCAAGCCTTGCAGGTTGAGACGGTCGCTCTGGCACTGATGGAAAGACCGGGCGGCGACCTGGTTTTCCAGGCAGCTGCCGGTCAGAACGCTGGGAATATCCTCGGTCGTCGCGTTCCTTCCGGAGAAGGAGTCATTGGCATCGTGGCAGGTAGTGGACGAGGTATGGTCATCCCTGCCGCCAAACACGACGCCCGTATTACGGAGATAGACCATTTTGCTGGAATAGAAGCACGGTCAATCATCGTGGCACCCATCCCAGCCCATGGACAGGTAATCGGCATCCTGGAAGCGATCAACCCTGTTTCGGGAACATTTGACCCGGACGCCCTGCTGGTCTTGACCGGCATTGGCAGCCTGGCAGGCACAACCATTCACAACGCTCAACTCTTTGAACATCTCCAGGAAGCCCACCAGCGCTATCACGAACTGTTCGAAGACAGTATCGATCCCATTTTGATCAGCGACTGGGAGGGTCACATATTGGAGGTGAACCGCCCTGCCGTTTCCCTGAGTGGATACGATAAAGGGAAACTGCGTGGGATGAGCATTGATCAACTGCACGATGTCGATTGGCAGAAGACTGGTCGAAAATTCGAAGTCCTATCGACCGGTGAAACCTGTATTTACGAGTCTCAACTGCATAATAAAGACGACAGAACCGTTCCCATCGAAGTCTATGCCCGGCGAATGGAAATTGAAGAGATTGTCTCAGTGCAGTGGATTATGCGCGATATCACTGAACGCAAACAATTGGATTCCCTGCGCAATGACCTGACCGCAATGATCTACCATGACCTGTGCTCACCTCTGGCAAATGTTGTTTCCAGCTTGGAGGTTCTCTCGGAGATGACCGGTTTGAAAGATGATGATAATTTAAAATTGCTGCTGAATATTGCGAAAAATTCAACCGCCCGCATCCAGCGACTGATCAGCTCCCTGCTGGATATCAGCCGGCTCGAATCAGGTCAGACCATCGTCACCCAGGATGTCTTCGAATCTGCGCTATTGATAGAGGATGCAATTAAAGCAGTGGAACCTGCCGCCAGCGGTCGTCACCAGACCATCAAATCAAATCTGCTTACCAACCTGCCTCCTATCTGGGTGGATGGCGACATGATCCGCCGGGTGTTGATGAACTTGTTGGAAAATGCCATCAAATTTTCTCCAGCAGAGGCCATAATTGAGGTCAGTACAGAAACCCAGGGAAACTGGGTTCATATATGGGTGCAAGATAATGGTCCTGGCATACCAACCAATGACCAGGAACGCATTTTTAATAAATATACCCGTCTCCGATCCAGGGATGCCACAGGAGGATTAGGCTTAGGTTTGGCGTTTTGCCGGCTGGTTGTACAGGGACATGGCGGGCGCATTTGGGTTGAAAGCCAGTCTGAACTTGGTTCGCAATTCCATCTCACTCTTCCAACTGCCAGGTCTGCCCGTAACGGGAAAACCTCACCCATCCTTTCGCGGGAGGACGGTGTGGTTGATATTGCTGGTAAAATCTAAACCCTGTTTTTTTGGGAGTACGTATGGAAGCAATTGCTGATAATGTTTATATTGAAGAGCAATATCTTGGGGTAACCCTTGGTTTAATTGTCATGCCCCACGGACTGATCCAGATCGATGCGCCACCCTCCCCTGATGATGGTCGTGCCTGGCGCGCTTCTTTGTTAAATCTGGGCGATGGTGGTGACCGTGTCCTGATCAACCTGGATGCACATCCAGACCGCACTATAGGAGCTCGCATGATGGACTGTACCGTCATTGCTCATGAGAATACAGCCAACCTCTTTCGAAACAGGCCAACCTCCTTCAAGCCCCAAACTGAGGGAACCGGTGCTGCCTCAGAATCGATCGTAGGTCTGGGTAACATCCGCTGGGTAGTGCCGGAAATCTCTTTCAGCCAGCAAATGTCACTTCACTGGGGCGGTCCACCTGTCCACCTCGAATACCACCCCGGTCCTGCCACCGGGGCGATCTGGGTCGCGCTACCCGAGGGAAAGGTCGTATTTGTGGGTGATGCCATCATGAAGAATCAGCCACCTTTCCTGGCAAGCGCAGATCTGCCGCTGTGGATCGAAGCCTTGAAAAGCCTCCTTGGAAGCGATTACCGGGGTTATGCGATCGTAAGCGGTCGTAACGGGATGGCTGCTGCAGCTGCCGTCCGTAATCAGTTGGATTACCTCAAAAAAATATTGGAGAAACTGGAGAAACTGGCTGCAAAGGACTCTCCTCTTGATGCCATTGAAAACCTGATCCCGCCGCTTCTGGCATCATTAAAAATCACGGCTGCTCAACAGAAACGATATACTCAACGCCTGCACTATGGCCTTCAACAATACTACATCCGCCACTATCGCACTGCCGGTGGAAATGGTGAAGATTAAGCCTGGTGCCTGGTAGCTGCGAACCCCTCTTGGAACTCAAGCGTGGGGAGACGGTCGAGTCTATCCATTTTGGGTCGGCTGCGATTGTCGATTCTTCTGGGAGTATGATTGCCTGGATTGGTGATCCGCAGGCTATCACGTTCCTGCGTTCAAGCGCAAAACCCTTCCAGGCGCTGCCTTTCATCGAGAGCAGGGGTCACTATAACTTTGGCCTGACGCTCAGCGAGATCGCCTTGATCTGTGGTTCGCATACCGGCACGGATATGCATGTCAAGGCTGTCTGCAGTATCCAGGATAAAACCGGCATCCGGGAGAGCGACCTGCAGTGCGGCACACATCCCCCCTTTGATAAATCCACTTCCGACCGCCTATTCCTGGGCGGTGAAAAGCCTTCACCGAACCGGCATAACTGTTCCGGCAAGCATTCGGGCATGCTGGCTTATGCCAAAATGCATGGTCTCCCACTTGAAACCTATCTCGATCCTGAACATCCAATTCAAAGAGAGATCCTGGCAACATTGGCTGAAATGTGTGCTCTGGATACCGCTGAAGTTCGTACCGGAATTGATGGTTGTTCTGCGCCAATATTTGCTGTTCCATTATTCAATGCCGCGTTAGCCTTTGCCCGTCTGTGCGATCCTTACGACCTGTTCGGACCACGTGCAGTAGCCTGCCGTACGATCGTAACCGCGATGACCTCCCATCCGGAAATGGTCAGCGGGACAGGGCGCTTCGATACACGCCTGATGGAAGCCGGCGGCGGGAAGATACTGGCTAAGGGAGGTGCGGAGGGTTACCAGGCGACCGGGTTGCTGCCAGGTGCATTGGGACCTGGTTCACCTGGGATTGGTATCGTCCTGAAGGTCTCCGATGGTGACCTGGCAGTGACCGCAAGTGATGGTGAGGCGCGCAGCCGCGTCCGACCGGCTGTGACACTCGAGATCCTGCGCCAATTGGGCGCCCTCAGTGAAGCGCAGTTGACCGGGATGGCTGAATTCGGACCGGTTAAGCAAGTGGTGAATTGGCGCAAGCTGGTCGTCGGTGAGAGCCGTCCGGTTTTTACACTTTATAGAGCGTAAAAAATAATATTGATAAAATCAGGCGGACTTTCATCTTACGCGGTCGGGTTTGCAGGATTCGATAGAAACGGGAATTAAGTTGTCCTCGGAATGCGAGTGAGAACTGATATCAGGGAGAATCCATTTTTGTCAGGGAAGAAAGGAATTCCGGCTATTCTGGTATCATAACCATCTGACATGGATACGTTATCCGAAACTTTACTGCAATCTCTTATCGACCGGCTGGATGGTCCGGACGTGGTCGGCATCACCATCTCGGGTAGTCATGCTCGGGGAGGGGCCGATCGATACAGTGACGTGGATCTATCATGCTATGTCCGAACCCTGCCTGAAAATAAGCTGGACCGATGCACCCTGCGCTATTGGGACGCCAGACTGGTCAGCATCCATACCACAACAATCAAAGCCGAGCGGGCGGAGTTGAACGACCCTGAACACGCCATCTGGGCGATACCCGGTGTTCGCCAGGCGCACATCCTGCTCGACAAGAATGGTACCATTGCTGCCCTCAAGCAATTCGCAGAATCACTCTGCTGGGCTGATCTGCAGCCTGCAGCTGATGAATTTGCTGTTGAAGAAATTACAGGCTGTGCCGAGGAAGCCCATAAGATCCTGAGCGGACTGGCTGGCGAACAAGAATCCACGGTTTTATATGCTGTCTGGGGTCTTCTTGGAGGCATGATTCGCACTGTTGCCGTTCAGCGCGGTCTGCTTATTCGAACGGAAAACGAATATTTTGACCTTGTCCAGGAGGCTGTTGGACGCGATTCAGCCTGGACAGCCGCTTTCCGGCTGGCGTCCGGTTGCGATCATGGCTCTAATAACCTGCGCCCGTACAAGGTACGAGGAGCGGCTGCGCTTGCCCTCTACCGTGAGACCGCTATTCTACTTGCCCCCATCATTCCTGGTCATCACCGTGAGGTCCTTGACAGCACACTGGCTTTGATAGCAGAGGCGGGTTATTGAGATGGATGAACCACCAGAACGTGCTGTTCAGATATGCGAGCGTCTGCTGGCAGCCTATGGACAACCAGTCTGGCGCAACCCCATGCCGCCAATCGATGAACTGGTTTCGACCATTCTCTCGCAGAACACGAATGACACCAATCGCGACCGGGCTTTTGAGGAACTGAGGAGGCGCTTTCCCACCTGGGAAGGCGTGCGCGATGCGATACCCGAGGATGTGATCGCCGCCATCCGGACGGCTGGGCTTGCTAACCAGAAAGGACCACGTATCCAGCAGGTGCTGGCAGCGATCACTGCTGAGCGGGGTGGGCTGGATCTGGATTTTCTTGATGAGCTCTCGCTCGAGGCTGCCCGCTCCTGGCTGATGCAGTTCAAAGGTGTTGGCCCGAAGACGGCTGCCATCGTCCTGCTCTTTTCCCTAGGAAAGCCGACCTTCCCGGTGGACACGCATATCTACCGTGTCACCGGCCGCCTCGGTCTGCGTCCTGAGAGCATGAGTGTTGAAAAAACCCACGCTCACCTTGAGGGGTTGTTCCCCCCTGAATCCTTCCATGCCGTTCACTTGAATCTGATCCGTCTCGGGCGGGAGATATGTACAGCCCGTCGCCCGGATTGCCAGAAATGTCCGTTAAAAGATTTGTGTGATTATGGATCCCAAATCGTCCATTGATATATTTATGATCGGACGATATAGAAGGGTATATAACAATTAGTTGATAAAGGAGGTGATGAATGTGACCCGTTCCACAACCGAAATTGGCCAGGGCCTGGTTGAATATGCTTATATGATTGCTTTCGTTGCTCTCGTTGTTATTATTGTTCTTAATCTGGTCGGCCCGGCGGTTGGGAATGTATTCAGCGGGTTAATCGATGATCTTCATGCCATAACATCATAATAGATACAGCGCTGAATATACAATCACAAATAAGGGGCTGTCCGGAAAGAAACTCCAGCAGCCCCCAAAAAAGTGAAGAATTATTAAAAAAGGGCAAAACAAAAAAATTGGTGACCTAAATGGCCGCCAATTTTTTCATATTATGGGCAATACTCACC
>Ga0315285_10000878_pt1 | contig 31390 bp, 22 predicted proteins | sample YL17G09_36_MG_FD_203698 | JGI IMG/M metagenome (GOLD analysis project Ga0315285, IMG submission 203698) | Sediment microbial communities from Yellowstone Lake, YNP, Wyoming, USA - YL17G09_36 | ecosystem: Environmental > Aquatic > Freshwater > Lake > Sediment | place: USA: Wyoming | collected...
CAGAACGGATGCATGCCTCCCGCCTGGGTCTGGTCTCCAGAATGTCGCACCAGTCCTGCTCCAGGACGGCCAGCCGGCCACCAGGCTCCAGCACTCGCCGGACCTCAGCAATCGTGCGCCGCACATCCGGCCAGTCCATGCGCTCCAAGGCGCCGCAGAGCGACGCTCCGTCGAACTCGCGGTCACCGAAGGGAAGGGCCTCAAGGCCCCCCACTTCGAAGGATACACTCGCTAGCCCAAGACGGCTGGCGTTGGCGCGCGCCGCCGCGATCATGTTCGGCGCCGCGTCCAATCCCACCACCGTGCCGACACGTTCCGCGAGGTAGAGCGCCGGCAGACCCTCGCCACAGCCGATATCGAGCATCCTCCGACATCCCCTCAGGGCAGCGATGAAGAACTCAGCCGCCTTCCGGTCACCTGCACCGAGTTCCGCAAGCCCGCCCAGATAAGGGATCCCGGCCGCCTCCACGTTCTCGCTGAAGAACTCCCACATCTCGATTCTGCGAGGCCGAATCCGCTCAAGCATGGCGTGCTACTCCTTCGCTGGCTCGTTCGCGAGGCGCTCAACCGGCACCCGCGCGGCCAGCCAGGACACCACCAGCCTGGACTGCGTGAGAATCTGGTCTTTCACTTGCTCTCCTCAGGGGGTGTGCCTCTATGGTTCTGGTGTATGGGAACCCGAGGAGACCGGCCCTCGTGCTTCGTAGCGAAGTGGCCTCGCTACTTCGCAGAGTAGCAAAGGAAAGCGCCACAGACCTGCTGGCCTGTGGCGCGGTGTGGTTCGGGAATGGAGACTAGCTCAGGTGAGCGTGGCTCCAGGCCGTGCAGGCAGGTGATGACCGGTCTCTATCGGGATGCGAGCTATCGTCTTCATAGTCACCACCTCCTTTCGTCCGCCGGCGGATCGGCCCAACGAGCAGCAGTCTACGTCGAGTTCCCCTGGCTGTCAAGCCGCGGAACTGACCGGGCCGCGCCTGTTCCGCTGCCGCAGTAGGGCAGGTTTGGGACCTGCCCTACTAACCCCCATCCGCCGGAATCCTCTCCAGCCCGAAGATCACAGGGAGGAAGCCGTCCGTGCAGGAAGTCACGAAGCAGCCAGGCTTGGGGCCGATCAGGTCGCCGCCCCGCGCCAGGACCAGCACGTACTCCGGCTGCGCGGGTTGCTGCGCAGCCCCGCGCGACCTGAATGTCAGCCCAGGCCCAGCTGCAGAACCCGGCGGGCATGTTCGCTCCCGTGGATATGAACTCCTGACCGTCGGCCAACCGTTCACAATGCTGCCATGGGCGCGCGGTGTATCTCCCCACCAGCCCCTCGGTCAGCGTCCGTCTGAGGACCGTGATCTTCACTGCCGCATCCATGTCGAGTCCCTTCCGCTATTCGTACACCGCGCATTTGCGCCGGGGCAAATGCGCCCTCTCAGGTGAGGCAGCGGTCAGGGCGCTTTCCCCGCCCCCGTCTCCTCACTGATCCGCCGAAGGAAGCGCGCGACACTCTCCGCGATGATCTCCCAGAGCCGCTCGCCCAGCTCGGCGGTGGCCAGGCTCGGATCGCCGAACGCGCCAGTCTCGGAGATCTCATCGGCGAGCCAGAAGTACCCCGGCTGCTCCGTCCGCTTGAGCGTCGCCTTCACCATCTTCTCCCGCTTCACCAAGTGAGGGCGGTCGGCCAGCATCTCGGCGGTCTCGGGCGCGGCCGCGTGGATACCCATGATCTCGTCCGGCAGCAGGCCTTGCTCGCCGAGCTTGCGCCATTCCGCCTGGAAGTAGCTATCCGTCCAGCCCGCGTAGGCGTAGATCCTCGCCCCCTTGCCCTCTCGCGTCAGCTCCTCCACCAGTCGGTGGCGCGCGACCTCAACCGCGCTCGCATTTCCTCCGTTGCCGTTGACGATGGCGATGGAGCGGAATCCTGTCTCCACCACCGCGCGCATGATCTCGCACATGGCGGAAATGTAGGTGTCGAAGCGTAACGAGATGGTGCCCGGGAATCTCATGTGGAAGCACGACTGCCCATAGGGCAGCGTGGGCAGAACCAGGACCTTCAGCCCATACTGCTCCCGGGCCCGCCGGGCGCCATCGCATGCCCACCTCTCGGCCAGCCGCGCGTCCACCTGCACAGGCAGCATCGGCCCGTGCTGCTCGATCGCTCCCACCGGGAAGACCACGATGTAGTCCTCCCGCGCCGCCTGCCCGATGTCCTCCCACGTGCATTCGCTCCACCCAAGATTCATCGTGTTCTCCCAGGCCCGCAAAGCTGTGAACCCGCATCATGGGTTCGGTGGCAGACTTCGCCCTCTCGGGGACACGCCCCTGTTGTGCGGAGCAGGGGCTGTGGCGCAGCCCGGAAAGGAGTCATACTGCACCGTCTCCTTGGAGGCGCATCCAGACCGGGCGCAGAATACTGCTCCGTTGGGCACGAGCGGAAGCCCGCGCGGGGCTGCGCAGCAACCCCCGCAGCCGGACCTCCTACCCCGGCAGGTGAATCAGACTGGCCAGGATTCGCACAATGACCGAGATGCGCGACCATGACACGGCGTTGACGTTCGATGGGCTGCTCGGCGATAGGTCGGGATCTCTTGGGGCGGCACTTGGCGCAGGAAAGGAGTTCCTGGCGGGAACTCCGACCTCCAGTCTGTTGGCGGCCGTGGGGCGGACCATCTGTTCCGTGCCGCCCGCCGCGGGCGGGCGCTACCCGGACAAGCGGTGGTTCCAGAAGTCATTCGGGCGGGCCGTGACGGACAGGCCGGACGACCTCCTGGTCGGCCGGGGGCTATTCTACCTCACGGAGCAGGGCCGACTCTTCCTCGACTGCACTGCCGGCCACTACCAGATGACCTGGGGGTACGATCACCCTGAGCTGTGTGCGCTTCTGCGTGATGGCATCGAGCGCGGTATAGTGTGGGATAACCACAGCAACATCCCTGCGGCTCCTGTCAAACAGCTCTCGGCCAGACTTGCCGCACTGGCGAACCCGCCACGCGGCGCGCGGGCCGGCGCGGGGCGCGGGTCGCCCGCCGACTGCGGCGCGAAGCAACTGCGCCTCGCGCCCGCGGGCTCCCGGCTAGACACCGTTCACCTCGGCCTGGCCACCGGCAGCGTGGCCTGCGCGGCTGCCATCAAGATCATGCTGATGCACTATCGGCTCACGCGGGGCTGCGCAGCAACCCGCGCAGCCGGGGTGAGGCGAGGCCCGGAGGCCCCTGTCTTCGTCACCCTGCAGGGCAACTACCATGGCACCGACATCCTGGCGCAGCGACTGCGCGGGATGTGGGCGGAGTACTTCGCCAATGTCGAGGTGGCGCAGGTAGCGCCCAACGACGCAGAGGAACTGACGCAGGTCTTCAAGCGGCATGGCGAGCGGGTCGCCGGCTTCTGGGCTGAACCGATCATGATGAACTGCGAAGCCCTCGTGCTGGACCCCTCGTACCTGCAACTGGCCCGCGCGCTGTGTGACCAGGCGGGCGCGCTGATGGCGTTCGACGAGATTCAGACCGGCTTCTGGTTCCCGGAGGTGCTGTACACCAATCGCCTTGGGGTGGAGCCCGACTTCATTGTGCTGGGCAAGGGGATGACCGCCGGCTTCCATCCGCTGTCGGCTCTGGTCTACCGGGGCGATCTCGATTGCCTGGCGCAGTACGACGCCATCAGCACCAACGGCAACGCCGCGCTCGCAGCCTACGTGGGGCTCGGGTGTATTGCGCTGATCGAGCGTGAGGCCGCACGCATCGCGACAGTGGGAACCCGCCTGCACGATCGCATGGCCGACCTGTGCAGTGAGTTCCCGGACCTCCTCCAAGAGGTGCGCGGCGCGGGACATATGACAGGTCTGAAGTTCCGGACGGTGGAGGACGCACTTGGCTTCCACCGGTCCGCCTTCGAACGGGGGCTGTGGGTGAGGGTCCACGCCTACCATGCGGGGCACAGCACCGTCCTCACCAAGTTCGCGCTGCCGCTGGATAACGAGATCGCGGATTTCGCGGTGGACACGATGCGCGCGCTGCTTGCGCGACGCCCGTGGAAGTAGCAGTAGAGGGCGAGTCGGTGGGCCATCCTTACTTCGAACTGCGAGAGGTTGACCGCCGGTTCTGGGCCGAGCGCATTGACCCCTTTGTGCCCGGCCGGATCTTCGACGCACACCGGCACATCGCAGAGCCTGGGCACATCGCTCCGATCCCTCCGCAGGACCGCCTCTCGAACTGGGCCTTCGAGGTAGCTCACCACGAGACGTTCGAGCAGGCCGAGAACGGCTATTCGCAGCTCTTCCCCGGTCGCGCTGTCTCCTACCTCGCGTTCGGCTTCCCCTCCCAGGGGTGCCGCGTGGAGGAGAACAACGCCTACGTGGCGCAAGGTGTTGCGAACACCCCGGCTGCGCGGGTTGCTCGCGCGCATTCCCCGCGGGAATGCGCGGTGGTTGCTGCGCAGCCCCGCGTGAATCGTGCGATGCTGGTCATGACCCGACCTGACTGGCCGGCGAACAAAGTGCAGGAGCTGCTGCGGCAGCCTCGCGTGATCGGTATCAAGCCCTACCATGAACTCATGCCCGACTTCGCCGGCGAGGAAGTCAGCGTGTTCGACTTCTGCCCGCCGGAGCATCTCGAAGTGCTCAACGCAGTGGGCGGGTGGCTGACCTTGCATCTGCCGAGGAAGGAACGCCTCGCCGATCCCGCCAACCTGGCGGAGGTCCGAGAGATCCGCTGCCGCTACCCGCGCGTCGTGCTGGTGGTGGCCCATCTTGGTCGGTCGTATGCCGGTCGCTATGCGAGAGAGGGCCTGCCGGCTCTCTGCGAGGACGAAGGGATTCTGTTCGACACCTCCGCCGTGCTCAACCCTGCAGTCCATGCGGTGGCGCTGGACAGGGTGGGGCCGGAGCGGCTCCTGTTCGGTTCGGACTTCCCGATCCTCTACATGCGCGGGCGACGCCGGTGGGAGGGAGATCGGTACATCAACCTCACCAGTGGCGATTACTCCTGGAACCGCGACCGCGAGCCGCCCGAGGTCGAGGCCACCTACACCCTGTACATCTACGAAGCGATCGCCGCCTGCATTGACGCCTGCCGGCAACTCGGTTTCGGCGAGGTGGAGCTGCAGGCGATCTTCCACGACAACGCGCGCCGGATTGTGGACCGCCTGCTGGCGGAGAAGGTGAACTGGTGAAGGCAGGTCGCGCCGCGTTGATGGGCATAGACCTCGGCACCACAGCCACCAAGGTCGGCCTGTTCGAGGCGACCACGGGCGAACTCCTCGCCGTCGCGCGTCATGACTACCGCGCCACGGCGCCTGCACCAGGTTGGTCGGAGATGCAGATCGAGACCTACTGGGAGGCGACGGTGGCAGCCACGCGGCACGCGCTCGATGATGCCGGGCGGCCTGAGGTGCTTGGCATCGGAATCTCCAGCCAGGGGCAGACCTTCGCGCCGCTCGATGAGGGCCATCGGCCGCTCCGGCCGGCCATCGTCTGGCTCGACACGCGGGCAGAAGAGCAAGCGGCTCATCTGCGCTCTCTTCTCGACGACGGTGAGTTCTCGCGACGCACGGGCCTGCCGTTCCCGAGTGCCATCGAGTCGGCGGCGAAGCTGCTCTGGCTGCGGGAGAACGAGCGAGAAGTCTGGCATAGGATTCGCAGCCTCGTGCTGCTGCCGGACTACCTGGGCCTGAGGCTGACTGGGCAGAGGCGGCTCGACCTCAACAACGCGGCCAGCACCGGGATGGTGGATCTGGGCGCCGGCGACTGGTGGCCCGAAGCGCTCGCGGCAGTCGGCGTACCGGCGGAGTGGATGAGTCCGATAGGACGACCCGGCGAGGTGATCGGCGCCCTGCGGCCTGAGGCGGCCGAGGAACTGGGCCTATTGCCAGGCATCCGAGTGGCCCTGGGCTCGAACGATCAACTGAGCGGCGCGGTCGGCGTCGGCAATGTGAAGGCCGGCATGGCATCGGGCACGGTCGGAACTGCCATGGCGCTAGTGAGCACGGTGGAGGAGGTCGGACGGGATGCGCAGCGCGCCATCACCTGGGGTCGCCATCCCGTGCCTGGCCTCTTCTTCCTGCTCGCATATGCCAAGACCTCCGGGGTGTTGCTGACCTGGCTGCGGGACCTAGCGGCCGCCGAGCGCAGCTACGAGCAGCTCCTGGCCGAGGCCGACCGCGTGCCGCCAGGCAGCGATGGCCTGGTGTGCCTGCCTCACTTCAGTGGGACTGCTACCCCGACATTCCGCAGCGAAGTCCGAGGAGGATTCGTCGGCCTGACCTTGGCCCACAGCCGCGCGCATATGGTGCGCGCGGTGGCAGAGGCAGTCTGCTTCACGTGCCGGGATGCGCTCTCCCTGACCGCGCGCGGCGGTCAGCCCGCTGCGACCATCCGCATGTTGGGTGGCGCGACTCGTTCCGACCTCTGGATGCAGATGCTGGCCGACGTCGTTCGGCTGCCGCTCGAGGTCCCCAGGTGCTCGGAGGCGTCCGTGCTGGGAAGTGCAGTGTTTGCCGGGGTAGGGGAGGGGCGGTTCGCCTCCATCTCCGAGGGTGCGGGCGCATTCTACCGCCCGGGCCGCTCCTTCACGCCGCGCCCGGACATCGCATCACGATATGATCCGGCGTACGCGAGTTACCGGAAGGCGATGGAGCGGCTCTATCCCGGCGCGTTGGGCGCGACCGCCGCAGAGGAACACGTGATATGAAAGAGCTCAACGTCGGAATGCTGGGCTTCGGTTTCATGGGCAGGGCTCACGCCTACGGGTATCTCAACCTGCCCCTCTTCTACGACCCCGTCCCGCTTCGAGCCCGGCTGCACTCGGTCTGCACGAGCAGCCATGATACGGCCGAGCGGGCGCGGGCGTTGCTGGGGTTCGAGACGGCCTGCACCGATTACCGCGAGATCACCGAGAACGCCCACGTTGACATCGTGCACATCTGCACTCCGAACAAGTTCCACAAGGAGGCCCTTCTTTCTGCCATGGCCCATGGCAAGCACATCTACTGCGAGAAGCCGCTCGTGGTGGATGCCGCCGAAGCCGATGAGATCGAGCGCGCCCTCCCGGGCTACCGGGGCGTCGCGCAGATCGTCTTTCACAATCGCTTCTTCCCCGCGACCCTTCAGGCCAGGCGACTCGTCGAGGAGGGGTTCCTCGGTCGGCCGCTTTCGCTGCGCGCCGCTTACCTGCACAGCGGCAGTGCCGATCCCGATGCCCCGCTGAAGTGGAAGCTGTCCCGCGAGATGGGAGGCGGAGTCATCGCCGACCTCGGCTCGCACGTGCTCGATCTCGTCAATCACCTGGTGGGAGACTTCGAGGCCATCTGGTGCGCCACAGATGTTGCCTACAAGGACCGCCCGGCCGCAGATGGCTCCGGGCGGCGCGTGCCGGTGGAGGCCGAGGACGCGGCCCTCATGGTGGTTCGTGTCAGCGGCGGGGGCCTGGGCGTCATCGAGGCCTCGAAGATCGCAACCGGCGCTCTCGACGAGCTGCGCTTCGAGATCCACGGGGAGAAGGGCGCCATGCGGTTCAACCTGATGCGGCCCAACTGGCTGGAGGTGTACGACAACAGCAAGGCTGACGGCCTCCGTGGCTGGCAGGCGCTCGACACCGTCCAGTCCTACCCGAAGCCTGCGGTCTCATTCCCGTCGCCCAAGGCGAGCATCGGCTGGCTCCGGGCGCATCTCGCCTCCCTGCACAACTTCCTCGACGCGGTTGCCCGGGGCGAGCCGGTCGAGCCCGGGTTGCAGCAGGCCATCTATGTGCAGCGCGTGATGGAGGCGGCCAGGATCTCGGATAAGACGGGCGCCTGGGTGGACCTCGGGCGATCGCCCTTCATGAGGCATCGCTCGCGCGGCTGGGCGGCAACCCGCGCAGCTGGGCCATGAAGACGCCCCCGCGCGTCGGTGTGCTGCCGCTCTATCTTGCCTTGTACGACCAGGTGGCGCCGCAGCATCGCCCCCAGGTCGAGGCCTTCGCCCGGCGCGTGGCCAGCCGGCTCGTCGGCGCCGGCCTCGCAGTGGACCTCGCGAGCATCTGCTGCGTCAGGGCAGAGGTTGACCGCGCTGTCTCCGATCTCACCTCGCGGGACATAGACCTGCTGGCGACGCTTCACCTTGCCTATTCACCTTCACTCGAGGCGGCTGATGTACTGTCGGCCTGCCGCCTTCCCCTCGTCTTGTTGGACACTACCCCGGCGCGGCGCTTCGCCGAGGACGCCACCATGGACGACCTCTTCACTAACCACGGCATCCACGGCGTGCAGGATCTCGCGTGCATGCTCCGGCGCTCCGGCCGTCGCTATGCAGTGGTGACGGGCCACGTGGACGACGAGGCCTTCGTGCGAGAAGTGGTTGCCGCGGCCCAAGGCGCGCGGATGGCTCGCCACTTCCGCTCGACGCGCGTGCTCGTCTTCGGTGATGAGTTCGCTGGCATGGGCGACTTCGCGGTGGAACCGGAAGTCGCGGCCAGCATGCTGGGCATCACCGTGCAGAGAGTGTCGGTGCCTCAGCTGGCCGAGCGCGTTCGGCAAGTGTCGGAGGATGAGCTGGTCGCCGAGGCGCTGGCCGACCGCGAGCGCTACGACTGCTCGGGCGTCCCGGCTGATCTCCTGTCCGCAAGCAACCGCGTCGGGCTGGGCGTGCGGGCGATGCTTGAGGAGTCCGGTGCAACAGCCTTCTCGTTCAACTTCCAGTCCTTCAGCCGCGAGCTCGGCACCGCCACGGTCCCCTTCCTGGAGGCGTCCAAGGCGATGGCGCGCGGGGTGGGATATGCGGGCGAGGGTGATGCGCTCACTGCTGCGCTCGTGGGGGCGTTGCTCCAGGTGGTCGGGGAGGTCACGTTCACCGAGATGTTCTGTCCGGACTGGGAGGGCAACGCCATCTTCATGAGCCACATGGGGGAGTGCAATCCCGCGGTCGCCGCGGCCAGGCCTGTGATGGTTGAGAAGGACTACGTGTTCGGGAGCGCTGAGAATCCCGTCATCGTTGTGTTCCCGGTCAGACCGGGCCCCGCGACCCTGATCAACATCGCGCCAGGCCCGGGCGACAGCTTCGGCGTGATCTGCTCCCGGGTGCGAGTACTCGACCGCTGGCTGCCGCAGCGCTTCCCGGAAGTCCCCCACTTCTGGATCGAGCCGGCAGACATGGGACTCCGGGACTTCCTGCGCCGCTACAGCGAGTGCGGGGGCACGCACCACCTGGCATTGGTGCTGGGCGACTATCTCGAGCCGGTCAGACTCATGGCCGGCATGATGGGCCTGAGCTTCGAGCGCATCTGAGGCCAGCCCGACCGGGCGGACTCCGCAGCCACCGCGCTATGCCTTCCTGAGTGCCTCCTGGATCCTCTTGGGCGTCATCGGCAACTGAAGCAGCCGCGCGCCTGCAGCAGCCGCGATGGCATTGGCGACCGCGCCGCCCATGGTGATGATCGCCGGCTCGCCTCCGCCCTGCGCGGGCGAGTTCTCGTCCTCGATCACGATCGTCTCGATCTGCGGCACCCAGGAGAAGCGGGGGAGCTGGTAGGTGTCGAAGTTGCGGTCGAGGATCTGCCCGCCCCTGAAGTGAATCTCCTCGGTCAGGGCATAGCCCAGACCCATGGTGATGCATCCCTCCATCTGGATCTTCGCCCCTTCAGGGTTGATCGCCAGGCCCATGTTCTGCGCGGCCACGACCCGCTTGACCTGAACCGCGCCCGTCGCTCCGTCCACCTCGACCTCAACCATCGTGGCCACGTAGGTTCCAGAGTCGATCCCCAGAGCGACGCCGCAGCCCCGGCCGGCAGACAGCCTGGCCGACGCCCACCCGAACTCCTCCGCCGCGGCCGTCAGCACTCCCCGCATCTTCTCGTCTCGCAGGTGCCGCAGCCGGAACTCCACCGGGTCCGCCCCGGCCTTCGCAGCCATGATGTCAATCTGCGACTCGCGCGCGAAGGTGTTGGTGTTATTGCCCGGCGCGCGCCAGGCCCCCGTGGCAAAGGGATGGGCCTCCGGACCGCCTCCCCAACCCGATCCGTGGGAGGCCGTGGCATAGTCCGCGATGTCGTAGAACTGCTCCGCGCCGCGCGTGCCGGCGAAGTAGACGTGGTAGTCCCAGAACGCGATCTTCCCACTACCTGTGAGGCCGGACCTGATCTTCACCACCGCGGCCGGCCGGAAGCTGTCGTCGAAGAACTCCTCGGCCCTACTCCAGGCCACCTGCACCGGCTTCCCGACCAGCTTCGCGACGCGTGCGGCGTCCACCACCTGCAGGTTTCTCGACTTCCCGCCGAACCCTCCGCCCACGAATGGCGGGATCACCCTGACGTTCTCCGGTGGAAAGCCGAGTGCTTCCGCCACCTCGTCCTTGGCGCCGAAGGGAGTCTGGGTGGAAGCCCATACCGTCGCCTTGTTCCCCTCGATGTGGACCACTGCCGTATGTGGCTCGATGGGCGCGTGCGCCACGTAGCTGTTCAGGTAGGTCTTGTCGAACACCTCGGTCGCGCGGGCCTCACCTTGCTTGAGGTCACCCGCTTGCGACTCCACCTCCCCCTCAGGGGCGACCTTCACCAGGTGATCGAAGATGCTGACGTCATCCACCGTGGGCGCGGGCACATCGAACTCCGCCTTGATCTTCGACAGCGCCAGCTCGGCCTCGTCCAGATGCTCGTGCACTACCGCAATCAGGTCCCTCTCCTGCACCACCTGCGCGCCCTTGACCTGGCTCACCCCGGACACGTCCACACGCTTCAACGTCGCCCCGTGCGCCGGAGGCCTCAGTACCTTCGCGTACACCATGCCCAGCGGCCGCACATCACCCGAGAACTTCGCCGCGCCGGTCACTTTCGCGAGCGCATCACGCCGCGTAGTCGGCTTGTGGATCACCTTGAACGCGCCTGGCGTCTTGACCGGCGGGGGCGTCTGAAGATGCTTCTCGATCCGCTTCCCCTTCGCCAGTTGGGCATAGGACACGCGCTTGCTCTTGTTCGTCCGTTCGAACACCACCCCATCCTCAACCGCCAACTGCGCAACGGGTGTCCCGAGTTGCTCCGCCGCCAGCTCCAGCAGAACCGCTCTCGCCTCGGCCCCGGCCGCTCTCAGGGGCGGGCCGAAGAACCGCGTCGTCATGGACCCAAACGTACCCATGTCCCAGGGACACAGGTCAGTATCTCCCATCACCATGTCCACGGAGTCGAGCCGAACGTCCAACTCGTCGGCCAGCATCTGGGCGAGCGAGGTGAAGACCCCCTGCCCCATCTCGATCTTGCCCGTGAAGCACGTCACCCGACCATCTTCCCCGATGCGCAGGAACGCGTTGAAGTCCGCAGGCAGGCCCTCCTCGCGTCCTCCTCCACGCTGCGCGATCAGCTCGCTGCCCGTGAACAGGACGATGATGCCGCTGCCCAGCATCTGCAGCATCTCGCGCCGGGTCATCGGGAAGCGGGGCCCTTCGTCCGTGAAGTCCAGCTTCAGGTACTCGTCGTGGCTCATCTCAGGACCCTCCCTCCATTTCCTTCGCCGCCGCCTGCACCGCCTCGGTGATCCGTTTGTGCGCGCCACAGCGGCACAAGTTCCCGTCCATGCCCTCGACGATCTGCGAGTAAGAGGGCCGAGGGTTCTCCCGCAGCAGGCTGTAGGCGGACAGGATCATGCCGGGAGTGCAGTAGCCGCACTGAAGGGCATCGTGCTCCATGAACGCCTTCTGCAAGGGATGGAGCTTGCCGGCCCGTGCCAGGCCCTCGATCGTCGTGACTGACTTGCCCTCCACCAGCTTGACCGGGAGCCCGCAGGACCGAACGGCCTTGTCGTCAACCAGGACGGTACACGCCCCGCAGAGCCCCATGCCGCACCCGTACTTCGTTCCGGTTAGCCCCAGTTCAGTGCGCAGCACCCAGAGCAGCATCCGATCGCTGTCCACTGTCAACGCAGTAGGCTTCCCGTTGAGTGTGAATCGGACGACCTCTTCCATAGCGAACTCCCTGATCCGTCGTTGCCGTCATCTGGGCCCGCCTAGGCGGGCCACGGCCGCATCGGAAACCGCAGCCAGACCAAGGATTGCTTCGGCGCGGGTCGGGCCGCACCTGCACGAAATCGAGTTCATCCTCCGGGGGAATGCGCGGGTGTTTGTTGGTAGCAGGCCCTGACAGACTCCCGGCTGCGACCGAAGCGGCGTGAAATGGGAACGCTCGCAGGGCAGAAGCTCGGGTCCGCCGAAGCTACCGGGGAGGCGGACTTGCCCGCCACACGTACGGCGGGCTTGCCCGCCAGGAGCGGGTGAACCTCCTGCCCCGGTGAATCCAGAATGAGAGGAGCCGACGAGATGAAGCTGAGCATTGACACCTACGTGATCTGTGCTGATTGGCCGCTCGACAAGCTGATCGAGGTCTGCCGCTCAGCCGGGTATGCCGGCGTCGAGTTCCGCGCCGAGTCGCAGCAGAAGCACGGCGTGGAGCTGGAGGCATCGGCCGCCCAGCGCCGGGAGATCAGGCGCAAGCTGGAGGATGGTTACCTGGAGGCGTCCTGCATTTCGACCAGCCAGGCGCTTCACCAGTTGGATGCGGGGAAGCGCCTGGCGAACGTTGACCGGGCGAAGCAGTTCGTGGATCTTGCCGCCGACATTGACTGCCTTGCCATCCGTGTGTTCGCCGACGGCGATCGCATCGCCCCCGACATGGACGTGCGGGACGCCATCCGCTCGACCGGGGACGCGCTGCGGGAGGTGGCTGAACACGCTTCGCAGGCCGATGTCACGGTGCTGTTGGAGATGCACGGTCAGTTCAACTTCTGGAAGTACGCGCTGGGCGTGGTCGAGCACGCCGATCATCCGAACGCGGCGCTGAACTACAACTCTGTGCCTCACGATCTGGTGGGCGGCTCGCTGCGGGAGACCTACTCACGGGTGTGCGACTACCTCCGGCACGTGCATCTGCACGATCTCGAGACCTCGTTTCCCTACGTCCAGCTCTTCCAGCTCTTGCAGGATGACGGCTACGAGGGCTACTGCTCGCTGGAGGTGGACTACCGGGGAGGCGATCCCGAGAAGGTCATGGCGCTCTATGCCTCGCTCTGGCGGGCCCAGGTCGCGCTCGCAGCCGGACCGTGAGCCTTCGCCCAGCTTGACGGACTCTGGCCCAGGGGCGTAACATCTCCAAGGAGTTCCCTTCCCGCCCAAGGCGGGCAAGACAGCTCCCGGGACGCTTCGGCAGCCCGCCGTGGCGGGCCGAAGCGACTCATCGGAAAAGGGAAGAAGTGAGACCCTGGCCAAGCCTGACGCTCCTGGCGGCAATCGCCTTCGCTTCACTGTGCCTGTCCTCCGGGACTGCTTGCGCGTACATAGACCCAGGGACAGGCAGCTACCTATTCCAGATGGCGATGGCAAGCGCGCTGGCGGCAGCCTTCGTCCTCAAGGCCTTCTGGGGCAGGATCAAGGCGGCATGCAAGGGCTTCTTCCTGCGGCCCTTACGCAGGCTCAGCGTCGCCCCCACGGCAGCCGCAAGGGACACCCCGAGCGGAGCCGAGGGGCGGCACCAGAAGGCCGACGAAGGTGAAGGATAGGGCCTCCGTCCCCAGTTCGTTCCGCGATCCCAGCGGCTTCGTCTTCTGGCGAGAGGGCGAGCTGTTCCGCCAGGTCAACCTGGCCTACAAGGACGACTACGACCAGCTCATCGGCTCAGGCCTCTACCGGGAACTCACCACGCGGGGTCTGCTCATCCCCCACGAAGAGGTGGGCGGCGGCCCGGCGCCAGGCGAAGAGGCCTACCGGCTGATCAAGCCGGAGCTGATCCCCTTCATCTCCTATCCCTACGAATGGAGCTTCAGCCAGCTCAAAGACGCAGCTCTGGTCACCCTCGAGATCCAGCGTAGGTCGCTCGACTGCGGCCTCTCGCTGAAGGACTGCAGCGGCTACAACATCCAGTTCAAGGGCGGCCGGCCCCTGCTGATTGACACCCTTTCCTTCGAGAGGTACAGAGAGGGACAGCCCTGGGTGGCCTATCGGCAATTCTGCCAGCATCTCCTGGCGCCGCTCGCGCTCATGAGCTACACCGACATCAGGCTCAGCCAGTTGCTGAAGACCCACCTGGATGGCATTCCCCTGGATCTTGCCAGTGCGCTGCTGCCTGCACGCACCCGCCTGGTCCCCTCTTTGGCGCTGCACATCCACCTGCACGCGAAGAGCCAGCGCCGTTTCGCGACGGTCGCCGAGCGGCCCCGCGGGCGGCGGGTGAGCCTGCTGGCCCTGCGCGGCCTGGTGAGCAGCCTCGAGGGGGCCATCTCCCGGTTGCGCTGGAGGCCCCGGGGCACGGAATGGGCCGACTACTACCGGTCCTCCCGCTACTCCTCCGAGGCGATGGAGCACAAGAAGCGTATCGTGGGCCAGTTCCTCGAGATCCTGGCGCCGCGCAGCGTCTGGGATCTGGGTGCCAACACCGGTCTGTTCAGCCGGCTGGCGGCCGAAAGGGGCATCCCGACCATCGCCTTCGATCTCGACCCGGCGGCGGTGGAGATCAACTACGTGGAATGCAGGAAGAGCGGGCAGCGGAACCTGCTGCCTCTGCTCATGGACCTGACCAACCCAAGCCCTGCCATCGGCTGGGGCAATGAGGAACGCCCAGCTCTGCTCCAGCGGGGGAGAGCGGACACCGCCCTGGCTCTGGCCCTGATCCACCATCTCGCCATCTCCAACAACCTCTCCCTGTCAAGGATAGCCGGGTTTCTCAGCGGCCTCTGCGACTCCCTGATCCTCGAGTTCGTGCCCAAGAGCGACGGGCAGGTGCAGCGACTGCTGGCCACCAGAGACGATATCTTCGGTGACTATACACAACAGGCATGTGAAGCGGAGTTCGGCCGGCACTTCGAGATCCGCGACGCAATTGGCATCAGCGGATCTGAGAGAACGCTGTACCTCCTGCTGCGGGGTTGCTCGGGAGCAGGTGGGAGCCGGGTCCTCCCGGCGACCTGGAGTGGCAGTCGCCCCGGGACGGGGCTCCCACAACGCGGCTCAGGGCGGTGAACAGGTACGAGTCGTTGATGCTTGAGGCACGGGAAGCACTCGCCCACTACGAGATCGGTGAGATCCATGAGGTCGAGACGGCCGGAGGCACTGCCGGCAAGTGCTGGCGCGTCAGCTCGGCCAGCGGCCGCTACTTCCTCCGGTGCCGAGGGCTGCGAACCAGTTCGCGGGAGGCGGTGGAGTTCGACCACGGCTTCCGGCGACATCTGCTCGCACACGGCGTGCCGACAGCAGCTCCGCTTGCGACCAGGTCGGGTACGACACCCGCGCTGGCCCCAGGCGGGCGCGCCTCGTGGGTGCCGATAGAGGGCCGGGCGTTCGAGCTGTACCCCTTTGTGGAGGGACGGCCGTTCGGGGGCAGTCGGGCCGAGCTGATCGAGACCGCGCGTGCGCTGGCCCGCTTCCACCAGGCGGCCGCCGACTACCCGGCGCGAGGCACCTACAACCCGATCCCCATGCAGTTCGCGATCGCTGCACCCGAGGTGGGCGGGAGCGAGCGGATGGATGACCCGGAGCTGATGGCCGCCGCGTTCGAGCGACTCGCGGTCCACGAACCGGCGCTGGGCTACGCGCTACAGCAGGCGAGGCGGCTCTGCCGCACATACAGTGCATCGGTCTACGGCGCGCTGCCCCGGTGGCTGATCCACGGCGACTACCATCCGGGGAATCTCCTCTACTCCGACTCCGGCAGGATGGCCGGCATCTTCGACCTCGACTGGGCCTGCGACCACACGCGCAGCCGGGACCTCGCGGATGGGGTGTACTTCTTCGCCGGCCGACGCGACACCCGCGCATTCCCCCAGGGGAATGCGCGCCTCGGGTTCGACGGCTCGCGCATCGAGTCCATGACCGAGGCGGTCGAGCTGGACATCGTCAAGGCCGCGCTGTTCTTGAGGGCCTACGCTGAGGAGGCGCGGCTGGAGCCGGAGGAGGCGCGGCTGGAGCCGGAGGAGGCGCGGCTGGAGCCGGAGGAGGCGCGGCTGGAGCCGGAGGAGGCGCGCGCCATCCCGCTGGCGCTCCGGGCACGATGGTTAGCGGCGCGGCTGGAGGGATCGGCAAAGATGCCGCCGGAGCGAAGGGTCTGGTTCATCACCCGCGACCTGGAGCGGCCTCTGGAATGGCTCGATGCGCACGGAGACGAGCTGGTTCGATCTGTGCTTTGAGGAGCACGAGACGCCAGTGGGCGTCAGAACCCTCCTGAGGCGGGTGTAGGGCGGGGACACCGATCCCCGCCCCCGCTGGTCTGTCGAGTGTAGGAGGCGCGCCCGCCAGCTGGCAGGCGCGGGTACTGAGCGGTCACACTCAGGCCGGCCCTGATCCCGCATATCCGCCACGCAAGGACTCGCCTCCCGCGCGAACGAATAGAAGCTCGCGGCCAGTTGCGCGGCTCGGAGTATCGCGATGAAGATACGTCCATTCCCCTACGTCGCAGTGCTGATGACGTGCTGCATTCCCGTTGCCAGCACTGTGGCCTCAGCCGGTGACCTGAACCCCAAAGGTGGTTCCGCCATGACTGACTCACCGAACCTTGTCCCGAACGGCAGCTTTGAGGAGGTCGCCGATAGCCTCCCAGTGGGCTGGACACCAGGCGCTCCTCGCTCCGAGATCGCGCCATCCGTTCTCTCCGACACCGCGTTCGCCCGATCCGGCAAGCGCTCACTGTGCCTGTCCGGAGACGGCAAGGCTGGCGTGGTCGGCTGGGTGACGGCGACCTGCTCGGACATTCGGGCCGGCAACATGTACGAACTCTCCGTCTACTACCGCACCGAGGACGTCGCCAGCCCGCAGGAATCGGTGTGGGCCTACATTGACTGGAAGCGCGACGCGAAGGACGAGCGCCCGCGGACGGCCTACCTGTACTCGCCACTGCGCGAGGGCGACTGGTGGCGGCTGTCCGCCCGCTACCGGGCGCCGGAGGGCGCGACCATGGCCAGCATCTCGCTGAGCCTGCGGCACGCGCCCGAAGGGCGCGTCTGGTTCGATGATGTGTCCTTGCGTCACGCGCCCTCACCCGCGCCCCGCCATGTCCGCATCGCCACCGTCTACCTCGATCGTGACACCCGCGGGCCGGAGGCGTGGCGGTCGGCGGTCCAGAAGGCGGGCGAGGGCAAGGCCGATGTCGTCTGCCTCGGTGAGCTCGCCCAGATCGTCCCCGCCGACTCGACTGCGCATCCCACCATCCCAGGCCCCGCCACGGACGTCCTCGCCGCGCTCGCCCGGCAGTATCGCATGATGATCGTCGTGAGCCTGCCCGAGTGGCCCGTTCAGGACCCCGAGGGTCCTTCAGGGTCCGAGGGGCAGGGTCCCCTGCGCTACAACACCGCCGTCATCATCGGCCGTGATGGCAGCATAGTGGGCCGCTATCGCAAGGTGCATCTTCCACAGGCCGAGGTCGAGGCCGGGACAACTCCCGGGGCGACCATCCCGGTCTTCGACACCGACATCGGCCGCATCGGCCTTCAGATCTGCTACGACCACATGTTCCCTGAGATGGCGCGCATCCTCGCTCTCGAGGGGGCCGAGATCATCTTCACCCCGATCGAAGGTGACATCCGTTCGGATAGCAGGGCCTACGAGGCGGTCGCTCGCGCTCGCGCCCTGGACAATGGCGTCTACTACGTGACTGCGATCTGCGACACGGGCCGCAGCCTGATCATAGACCCCTCGGGCACGGTCCTCGCGGACACGGCGGGCAAGCAAGGCGTGGTCTTCGCCGATATTGATCTCGACCGGCTGTTCTACGAGCCCTGGCTCTCCGTACGGGGCTATGCCGATTTCCGCCACCTCTGGCCGAAGGAGAGGCGCCCGGCGCTGTACGGCTCACTGGTGCAGGAGCCCGCCTGCGGCGGGCCCGCTAGTCCGAATGCTGCGCAACTCATGAAGACAGACCCCGGCATCGCCGACCTGCTAGCCAAGGTGGAGGACACAGAGATCGCTGCCAACCTCTTCCACCTGTCGAAGGACCCCCTGCCCTACCGGAAGGCCAACTTCACCCGGCCGGGCCAGACGAAGAGCAGCCTCGAGGAGGCCGACGAGTACATCGAGTCCAAGCTTCGCGCCTGGGGCTACGACGTGGGGAAGGAAGCCTGCCAGGCGCAGGCCTTCCGGTGCGACCGCAGCAAGCCCCTCCACCACTGGTACGCGACCCCGGACCCGGCCGACCCGTGGTACGCGCTCAACAACCTCTACGCGAGGAAGCGCGGAACCACGAAGCCGGACGAGATCATCGTGGTGATCTCCCACAAGGACTCGCCAAGCTGGATAGACTCGCCGGGCGCGCATGACAACGCCGCCGGCACCGTCGGGAACATGGAGGTCGCCCGCCTCCTCGCCCCTCGACCGTTGCTCGGGGTGACCCTGAGCGGAGCCGAACGGGTCGCCGGTCGGAGCCTGCGGCGATCGGTGTGGTTCGTCTACTGCAACGAGGAGCACACCCCGTGGACCAGCGTCACCGCCGCCCAGAACGCCAAGTCGCGCGGCGACAACATCATCGCCGTCCTTAACCTGGATGGGCTTGGGGCCAAGCCGCAGGAGGCAGTTGATGCGAAGCGCAAGACGAACGCCCTTCTCTACACGACCCCCGAGGGCGAGCAGCTCGCCCAGCTGATGATGGCCCTGAATGACGCCTACGGCATCGGCCTCGAGCAGGTCGTCGGCAAGCAGGATAGCCCTTCAAACGACGACGGCTCCTACATCAAGGCCGGCTACCCGGCCGCGCTCGGTGTCCACGGCTCCTTCCCCTTCGGCGACCCCAACTACCACATGCCCGGCGACATCCCGGAGCGCGTGGATGTGGAGAACATAGGCCTGGCCGTCCAACTCGTGCTCGCGACTATCCTCACGCTGGACGCCCGGGAGTAGCGGCGCGCTTCGCGGCCTCCCCTGTGGCCCTAGGAGGCATGGCGGCCCCGGTTCGTCAGGAGCTTGCTCCTGACCCCGCCCCGAGGAGACGAGGAACCTGCGGCCCAGCTGACAAGGGCCAGGAGCGGAGGCGGTGGTCGCCCGCCTGCTGCCTCGCGAAGCAAAGGCGCTTCGCTCGTGCGGGCTCCTGGCCTACAACGATGGGTCACCGGGAAAGAGGTAGGCGATCAGGCTCTCAAGTTCCCGGAAATCCGGGATGATGATGTCCGCCCCGGCTCGGATCAGGCGTTCCCGTTTCCAGTGGTTGATGCCCGTGCGGCGCGCTTCGTCAGAGGCCACGCCTACCGCAATCCCGCCGGCCGCCTTTGTGTTCTCGATCTCCACGTAGCCATCGCCTACCCCCAGGAACTGGGGGCCGGCCAGTTGGTGCTGTTCCATGATGTCCGCTATCAGCTGCGCCTTGCTGAACTCCCAGTAGCGGTCGAGCGCCCCGAAGGCGCGCTCCGGGAAGAACTCGTCCAGACCCAACGCATGCGCCTCTCGCCGAACGTCGGCCAGGTCGGTCCCGCTCGCCAGGTACAATGTGACGCCCCGCTGTTGCAGTTCCCTCAGCAGTGCACGCGATCCGGGCACACAGAAATCGTCGGGGTCAACGACCCCGCTCTCGAGTGCGGCCACCCGATCCTTGATGCGCTGCCAGAGGAGCGCCAGATAGGACCGCTTGTACTCCAGCGCAGACCGGGGGACACCGCCGCGCTTCGCGACCTCTTCGCACAGGCGCAGCATCTGGTAGATGGTCTGCTTCCCGGTCAGCTCCTCGACATAGGCGGTGACGACCTGCCGAACAACGGACTCGTCCTCGTGCTGCCGGGTTTCGGCTAGCACCTCGACCATCATCGGCACCATGATCTGCTGCCAACCCTCCCGGATGAGTGAGATGGTGCCGTCGAAGTCGAAGAGCGCGGACCGAATGCAGCCTCGCGTTAGCTGGCGATTGATGATCTCAATGGGCAAGACAACTCACCTCGCGCGCATTCCGCACGCGGAATGCGCAGGCCTCGCGCGCCGTTCCGGCCTGTCGTGGACCCGACCCCTCCACCCTTTCAGTTCTCTCCATGAGAGTTCAACGCATCGCTTCCCTCTCATTCCAGGGGGACCAGGAAAGGGGGTCCAGAAACGGACGCCGGCGCCTGCCCCGGCCGGCCCCTCCTGTTCTCGCTGGCGGCGGGGAACAGCCGTCCGCTTGGCGAAGAGTGGACGCAGGCTGCCGCACGACCGAGGTGTAGGGTCCAGGCGGGCCTGCCCGCTCTAGGCGGGTCCCGGCTGGCGATGGGGCGGGCACGCGAAGCGAACGGAGGAGACCATGAGAGCGGTTGATGTTCACGAGTTCTTTCGGGGCGTAGGCACTTGGATGGATTGGTCGAAGACGGTGGACGGATTCCGCTTCGGAGACCCCGAGACCGAAGTGACGGGGATCGCCGTCGCCTGGAAGCCGTACTGGTCAGACCTGAAGCGCGCCAGGGAACTGGGCTGCAACCTTTTCGTGGGACATGAGTCCATCTTCCGGGAGGGCCCCATGCAGCCCCGCGACGAGTCCGAGTTCGCCCAGGAGTTGGAGCAGCCCAAGCTCGCCTGGCTCCGAGAGAGCGGGCTGGTAGTCTACCGCTGTCACGACCTGTGGGACATGATGCCCGGGATCGGCGTGCGGGATAGCTGGGCGCGCGGGCTCGGGTTCGAGGGTGAGCCCCTCGGAGTAAGTGGCTTCTGCAGGATCGAGGACGTCTCGGGACATACCTTCGGATCGCTGTCCGCGCAGATCGCCGAGCGAGTCAAACCCCTGGGGCAGCAAGCTGTGCTCGCGGTCGGCGATGAGGACCAACCGGTCACGCGCCTGGCTCTCGGGAGCGGCGCCTCCACGCTGGCGGAGATGGTCGGACTCGGGGCCGATGTCTGGCTTGGATACGATGACTACTTCCGGCAGGTGCGCGACGGAGCGCTCTTCAGGGACATCGGTATGCCCTACCTGGTAGTGAACCACGGTACCCTGGAGGAGTGGGGAGTCAGGAACCTGGGGGACTACCTCAGGGCCCACTTCCCCTCCATCCCGGTCCACTTCCTCCCACAGGGATGCATCTACCGCATAGTGCGCTGAAGACCGAAGCTGTAGGGCGGGCATTCCCATGCCCGCCGCCGCCGGAGGCTCATGTGGAAGAGAGCAACACGATGATCGGCAAGCCGTCCGCGATGTCGTCACGGGAGAGGGTGCTTGCGGCGATCAGACGCCAGCCGGTGGACTACGTTCCCTGTGCTCCGCTCTTCAACCCCCTCTATGCAGCGCAGCGGCGCGGCAGGGCCTGGAACTTCCCCTGGGATCCGTCGAGCGATGGCGTGGAATACCTGGTCACGGTCCTGGGAGTGGACCCCGTGATCGGCGACTGGTGGCTGGGATGGTTCTACCCCGAGGACAGTGTGAAGTCGCGCGTATGGCAGGAGGGGGCGCTTCTCCACAAAGCCTACGACACGCCTTCGGGAGTGTTGCACGCCGCCATCGCGTTCAACGAGCTCTGGCCCTTCGGGCAGGACATCCCCTTCTTTCACGACTTCTTGGGGCACTACGTCGAGCCCTGGCTGAAGAGTGAGCCCGACCTGGCATGTCTTCGGCACATTCTTCTGCCCCCGCGAACGCAAGAGCAGGTCGCTCAGGTCCGCGCCGCATTCAGAGCCAGGAAGGCCCTCGCTGACCGGTTCCAGCTTGCCACCACCGCGACCGTGGGATCGGGGCTGACGAGCGCTCTGTGGATGTTCGGCGCAGAGGGCCTGGGCCTGCTGACTCTAGACGACCCCGGGTTGGTGCAGGCCTACCTCGATCTCGCGCACCAGTGGGCGCTGCCGATGATCGAAATCCTGCTGGACTGCGGCGTGGACATCATACAACGAACCGGGTTCTATGAGACCTGCGACTACTACAGTCCGGCGATGCTGGAGCGCTTTCTCGGCGAGGCCCTCCGCCAGGAGATCGAGATCGTCCACCAAGCAGGACGTCCCTACTCCTATATCCTCTACAGCGGCGTCATGCCGATGCTCGATTACCTCGCTCGCCTCGACTTCGACTGCATGTCTTCGCTGGATATCGCCTTCGACAATGTGGACCTGCTGGCGGTGAACGCGAAGCTCGGCGACCGCAGGAGCTTCTGGACCGGGCCGAGCAACACGTTCCACATGTACGCAACAGACCCCGAGGTCGTCCGGCAGGCCGTCCGCGACGTCTTCGCCGCTTTCGGCCGGACCGGTCTCATCGTCACTGCGTGCTCCTCGGCACACCCAATGATGCCGTGGGAGAGCACGCTGGCCATGGTTGATGAGTGGAAGAAGCTGCGGTAGACCGGCTGCGCAGCAACCGCGCAGCCCGCGCTGTTCCGAACCATCCGGATCTCTAGGAGGCGCGCTCGTGAGATCATCCCAGCGGGGGCTGCGTCCGCCACGGCGGACCGCAGCCGGAGATGGCGCTGCTGCTCATGCTGCCGAGCTGCATAGGAAGGCGATCGTCATAGACTGCCACTCCGACATCCTGATGCCGATCGCGGACGGCCTCGTCAGGCTGGGGACGCAGGTCGCGATCCCCGACCCCGCGCACTGGAAGCCTCCGTTTGAGCTGGTGGGCAACCCGTCCTACGACTACGGGTGGCCGCTCAACGACTACTTCGGCTGCATAGGCCAATACAGCCTCCCACAGTTCGTGGCCGGCGGGCTGACCGCGCAGGTGTGCGCGATCTTCGTGGAAGACCACCAACTGGACCGCGCTCTCAAGCGAAGTCTGGAGATGGTCTACTGGCTGCATCGCGAGGCGAAGGACAACGCGGGCTTCGAGATCGTCAGGACCGTGGCCGACATTCACAGGCTCAAGCGGGAGGGCCAGTGCGGAGGCATCCTGGCCCTGGAGGGGCTCGAGCCCCTGGGGCAGGACCTGAAGCTGCTGGACCTCTTCTACGAACTCGGTCTGCGCATGGCGTCCTTGACCCACAACCGGAGGAACTACTTCGCAGACGGAACGCAGCATCACGTGAGGACGGGCGGACTCACGGACATGGGCAAGCAGGCGGTGAGGCGCATGAACGAGATTGGCATCGTCGTTGATGTCGGCCACATAGACCAGGCGGGGTTCCTCGAGACCCTGGAGATCTGCACGGCGCCGGTGGTCCTCTCCCACCGCAGCCCGAGGAAGTTCTTCCCGCTCAAGGCCGAGGATAGCCCCCTGCATCCCGGCTACGACGTATCCCGTGGCCGAGAGCGTCTCGAGGCCCTGGCCCGGAACGGCGGCGTCTTTGGGGTCTTCTTCCTGGACAACAAGAGCGTTGATGATGTGATCGCGGATATCGAGTACGTGATCGAGTTGGTCGGCCCCGACCACGTGGGACTCGGGTCCGACCTCTACGGTCTCCAGACCGCGCCCGAGGGGCTAGAGGATATGTCCAAGGTCCCGGTTCTCACGGAGCGGCTGGTGCAGCGCGGCCACTCCGACGAGGTGATCCTCAAGTTCCTTGGCGGGAACTTCATGCGGGTGTTCGAGCAGGCGTGGAGAGCTTGAGCAGGAGCGGTCGCGCCCGACCACGATAGGCTGAGCGCCGACAGTGCCAACCGCGCACCTCCCCTCGACCAACATGCTGAAGTGGACCGGACGATGACGCGGACGCCGTTAGCCCCGGTAGGCCTCGTTCAGCGCCTCCCCGAAGGCGGCGATCGCATAGTCAATCTCCTCCTCAGTGTGGGCGAGCGACTCGTACATCACCGGGAACGGGATGATGCCGCGCCGGTATAGACCGCGGAACAGCTCGGTCTGGTAGCCCGCCGGATCGTGGCGGGTGGAGGCCGGGCGACTCCGATCGCCGGCCTCCGCCGAACCAGCGGCGAACTGCATCTGCGGGCAGACCGGCAGGCCGAGCAGGCGGAAGGGGATGCTCTGGCGGGCCGCTGCCTCGTTGATCCCGGTCTGAAGGCGCTCCGCCAGCTCCCACAGGCGGCCGATCACGTCCTGGTCGCGGTAGATGCCCAGCACGACCTCGGAGGCCGCCAGAGACACCGCCTCGCCTCCATAGGTGATCGAGATGCTGGGCCACTGCTCCATTATCTCCCGTCGCCCAACTACTGCCGCCAGCGGATAGCCGTTGGCCATGCCCTTGGCAAAGGCCGCCAGGTCGGGAGTGACTCCGTAGTATTCGTGGATGCCGCCTCGGCGCACACGGAAGCCGGTGACGATCTCGTCTACCACCAGCAGAACGCCATGGCGCTGAGTGAGTTCTCTGACGTCGGCCAGGAACGGGTCGCACGGGTGCATCCCCGGCGTCGGCTGCGGCTGCCGACGCCGCAGCCGGGCATAGTCGCCGGAGATGCAGACGCAGGCCGTCTCCTTTCCATGCGCCGCCAGATACTCGGCATACGGCTCGACGCAGCCGTAGGGGAGATTGACGAAGAGAGCGCGCAGGGCATCGGGCTGTGTGTCGTCCATGTTGAGACACCAGCCATGGTACCCGCAGGTGACGATCCGGTCTCGACGGGTGAAATGGCGCGCCAGCCGCGTCGCGGCGTACATCGCCTCGCCGCCGCCCTTGAAGAAGCGCACCATCTCGGCGCACGGCACCAGCTCGACTATGAGCTGCGCCACCCGGCGCTCCAGGTCAATGGGCAGTGATGTCAGGACGCCACGATCAACCTGCTCCTTCGCCGCTCGATCCACGAGCGGATGGCCGTAGCCCAGGGTGATGGGGCCGCAGCCAAGCCGGAAGTCAATGTACTCATTGCCGTCCGCGTCCCACACCCGGCTGCCGCGGGCCCGGTCTGCTTGCGCTGGTTGGTCATCCGCAAGCGCCGCGGAAGGCCGTTTCGAGTTCGTGCCCGTGCCCCAGGGCAGCACCTCGCACGCCTCCCGGTACTGCCGCCAGGAACGCGCTACGCCATGCCGTCGACTTCCGAGGTGCGATAGGTCGCTCATCCTGCTCTCCGCTGGCGAATGTCAGTTGCTCTTCGCCAAGCGAGCACACCTCCCTACCGCACGGCCATCTGTCCTGAAGCAGGCAACCAGGCCCGTACCACACCCGCGCATTCCGCCAACAGCGCGGGCGGGCCCCGCCACCCGGTCGGGGGAATGCGCGCCTCCGAGCTGGACCTGCGGCAGGGCTTGCCCGCCACACGGCCGGCAGGGCTTGCGGAACACAAACCGAATGGCCCAGCCTCGAGGAGCGTGGCATGGCGGAGCGACCATCGGACGACGCGCGCATTCCTCCCACAACCCTGGCCCGTCCCTCCCGCGGGTCGGGGGAATGCGCGGGTGCTGAGAGGCTGGGCACAGCCCTGCTGCTCCTGATCTGCTGTCTCCCGTGTGCAGCACCCGCGCCCGCCTGGGGCGGGCGCGCCTCATCTGCTCAGCACGCGCCAGCCGGCGCTGCGCTCCGGAGCCAGTTGATACTCCCGAGGACCGCGCCTGCCGCCAGGCCGGAGCTCGTGCCCCAGACCGGCCAGATATGCAATCTCACCGCTGTTGCCTTCAGCCCTGATGGCCGCATCGTCGCCGCCGCCTCCGTCGGGCAGGTCACGCTCTGGGACACATCCCTCGAGAAGCTGCGGTACGTATTCCGCGGCCATAAGGACTATGTCTGGAGCGTCGCCTTCAGTCCTGACGGGCAGGTCATCGCCTCGGCCGGCAACGATGGAGTGATCCTCTGGCAGCCAGCGACGGGACAGATCCTGCGTCGGCTTACCGCGCACAGCGCGCTCGTCAGCAGTGTCGCATTCAGCCCGGACGGCCGCATTCTGGCCTCCGGCGGGTGGGACGGGAGGATCATCCTGTGGAATGTCGCGACGGCCCAGGCCATCCGCGCACTCCCGGCCTACTCCACCTGTCTAGCTTTCAGCCCTGACGGCAGCGTTTTGGCTTCGGGCGGCTATCCGCTCGACACCTGTCCGATGGTCCTGCAGACCCCTCCGCCAGCCAAGACCTGGAGGGGCGTGACTCTATGGAAGGTGGCTACAGGCAAGCGCGTGAAGGCGCTGGGCGCATCCGCCGCTTGGCTCGCCTTCAGCCCTGACGGGAAGACCCTGGCGACAAACACCGGCCCTCCGCACGAGTCCCCGAGAGCCACAGACCCTCCCTTCCCCGCGCGGCCCACCGACGGATCCGTGGTTCTGTGGGATGTCGGCTCGGGCGCCGCTCGCCGCGTCCTCAAAGCGCCGGCCCGGCGAGCCGGCGACCGGGAGTACCCGGCCTACGAGACCGGCTGCGTCTTCAGGCCGGGCGGAGAGCAACTGCTGGTCGGCACCGAGGCTGGAGATGTTCTGGTCTGGGATCTGACCGGGAGAGGTCCCAAAGTGACAACCATCGCCGCCACCAGGACGAGCGCGGTGGCCTGCAGCCCGGACGGGAGCACGCTGGCCTGTGCCAACGCGTCCGACGCTTCCGGCGAACTCGCCCTGGTGGACCTGGCGCGCACCAGGCTCCGCGCGACTCTTCAGTGCAGATCGTGGCAGATGACGAGTCTCGCCTTCAGCCCGGATGGGCGGGACCTGCTCGCGATAGAGGGTAACGCCGTGGAGGTCTGGGACCTGGCTACTGGTCAGTTGCGCCGCGAGCTGGTGAGCCACGACCCCGCGACAGGCTTCCTGACCCAGTACGCCGGCACTGCCATCTACAGCGCGGATGGCTCCCTCATCGCCGCCGCGGGCCCCGGCGATGACCTTGATCTTGCACTCCTCCTATGGGACGCCCATACGGGTGAGCTCCGGCGATCCCTTCCCGGCCCCGCGGCAGCGGGCACGACCACGGCAGGAGGTTCGCAGGGCCACCCAACATGGCGGGGAGCGGCCGGCACCCTCCGGTTCTCGGAGAGTGGAGAGACCGTGGTCTTCTGCGACTACCTTGGGGGCGTCACCTGGGACCTGGTCACCGGGGCCGCGTCGAGCCTGGGCCTGCCCGAATCCGATGTGCATTGCCTTGACCCTGAAGGCAGATACGCCGCACTTGGCCGGGGTCAGGACGTCAGCATCTGGGACGTCCACCGCGACCAACTGGTCGCCACGTTGGCGGGGATCATCTCTGGCCGGGCGAGCTCCCTTGACCTGAGCCCCGAAGCACGGCTCCTCGCGGTCGGTTCCTCCGATGGCGCCGTCGCGGTGTGGGAAGTCGCATCCAAGCGGCGCCTGGCCCAGCTCTGTACGGAGCCTCCAGGCAGTGCACCTACCAAGGCCTTCTCCTTGGTTACCTTCAGTGCCGATGCCTCGCTCCTGGCCTTTGCCACCCGGCGAAGCGCGGGTCTGTGGGACTGGAGGACCGGAACCGTGGTGCGCGAGCTGAAGGACTGGTCTCACCAGACACGCCGGCTCGTGTGGAGCCCCGACGCCAGCAGGCTCGCAACGCCTCTGATGCTCGGCCCCACTGCTATCTGGGATGCCAAGACCGGCAGGCAGTTGGTCACCCTCATACCGATCGTGGGTGAGCGAGGGGCCGATGTGACCAACTGGGTGGTGACCACGCCCGAGGGCTACTATGACTGCTCCTCTCCCTCCACGGCCATCGTCTGGCGCATCGGTGAGTACATCTACCCCTTCGACCAGTTCGAGGAGAAGTTCCGCCGGCCCGACCTGGTGAGACGGGCCTTGGCCGGTGAGGACATCTCCGCTGCGCCCGCGTTGGACGGCACCCAGATCCCGCCGAACATCGCCTTCACCTCCCCGGAGTATGGTGCCGAGGTAACGGGACCATCGGCGAGCGTGATGATCGAAGCCGCGGGGGTGAGGTCCATCAGCTCGGTGGAGCTGTGGGTGAACGGCCGTCCGGCGTCCCCGCAGGTTGCTGCCGCGCTGCAGGCGCACCCCTCGGACGGGCTCGTGCAGCGCTTTGCGGTGACGGTGCCTTTGCCCGCTGGCGAGCCCACGGTGCGCCTGCGCGCCCTGGCCTATGACTCGGAACGGCTGCGCAGCCAGCCGGCCGAACTCTACCTGCGCCGCCCAGGAGTGCGGCAACAGCCGGCCAAGCTCTATCTGCTCTCGACCGGGATCAGCAACTACCGGAACCCGGCCTGGAATACCTTGCGGTACGCAGATGCCGATGCCCGGGCCTTTGCTGATGCCTTCGTCAAGCAGCAGGGGGTCCAGTATGCCAATGTCGAGCAGCGCGTCCTCACCAACGAGAATGCACGGCTGTCGGACCTCAAGTTCGCCTTGCGCTGGCTCAAGGACAGCGCAGCCGAGGGCGATGTGGCGGTGGTATTCATGGCCGGCCATGGCGTGGCGCGAGCCGACGGGTACTACTTCCTCTGCTACGACAGCGAGGGGGGCGATCCGGCGAACACGGCCTTGCCCTGGCAGGACTTCGTGAGTCTGCTGCGGGAGGTGCGGGCGAAACGGCTGCTGGTATTCGTGGACACCTGCCATGCCGGCTTCGTCACCGGCTTCCGCACCGCCGACACCATGGTCGAGCAGTTGAACCGGCAGGCGGGCGCCCTGGTGTTCTCGGCCAGCCGCGGGGAGGAGGTGTCGTTGGAGGGGGCCGACTGGGGCCATGGCGCTTTCACCAAGGCACTGCTGGAAGGACTGGCGGGGAAGGCCGACACCACACCCGCGCATTCCCCCCGGGGAATGCGCTCGTCCTCCGACTCCGAGGTCAGCCTGGAGGAACTGCAGGCTTTCGTGGCGGCCCGTGTCGCGCAGCTCACTGCCAACCGGCAGCATCCCTACGTCGCCCGCCTCCAGGGGCTGGAGCCCGACGCCGTTATCGCCCGGGTCCCGTAGGGCAGGAGCCCATGTCCGCCGTAGCTTCAGCGAAGGCGACTGCCTCCTGCCCCGTGCCCTGCAGCCCCCGCCCCCGGTCGCCCGCTGACCCCTTCGCGAAGCCAGACCCGCGCATTTCCCACCAGGGAAATGCGCGGGCAATGCTTTCCGAGCGCTGCCACTCGTGTCTCCCCTTCGGATGCTACTCTGCGAAGTAGCGACTTCGCTACGAAGCACGAGCTTGGGTCTATCCGCCTCCGGCTGGTTCGAGACATTCATCACTCGGCCGGGGAAGAACATCAAGCAGAATCTCTCTCTTCTCCGCCACCTTCAGCCGAAGTCGCAGGAAGCCCGAGGCGAGGATAGCGGCCACTTCGGCCCGCCGCGCGGCCGGGGTCATCATGTCTGGGTCCGGTAGGTGATCCATGGGTGCTCTCCTCCGGGCCGTTACATACGGGAAGGCGTTCGAGAACGTCGGGCGGGCAGCATGGGCGGATCGGAAGGGGAGGGGAATGGGGCCGACACAGCCCTCCAGTTAGCCCCACAAGTCAGCTGCGAAGGGACCTCGGGGATTCGGGAGTGAGCGGGGAGAAGGAACCTCAGATCGTTCGCACCAACATACGCGTGACCTCAAAGTGATGGCGCCGGATGGCCTGAGCGGCCTCGTCGGATGACAGGAAAACCAGGAAGGCGGCCGCAGCGAGGGGATGGGGAGCCCCGACGAGAGGCGTGGCGGTGTACGCGATGGGGCCGCCGCGGTAGCGCGTCCCATCGGTGCATTGGTAACTGCTTGCGGCATACTCGGAGGCGAGATCGGGTGAGCCGAGGTTGATCTCCGTCGGCAGCGTCACATACGGCAGACCAGCCTCTTCCGCCTGATTCCGGTAGGCAAAGGCGATGTCAATCTCCCCCCGCTGCAACATCCCCGTCAGCTCAGCAGGGTCGAAGAGCTGTTCCGGATTCCGTGGAGAGCCAGCGACTGCGGCGACGAGGCCCGGCACCCCGAATCTCCTCTCCGCCAACTGGAGCACGAAGAGCGTACGGTATCCTTTGGGGTCGGCGTCAGGATCGGGGCGGCCCATCCGGTGGCCTGCCTTGAGGAGCCTAAGCCATCCTGCCTCATCGTGTGCGGCGGCTCGCATCTCCTCAGCCGCGGGCGACGTGCTGCTATATGCCAGCACCAACTCGTTCGTCGCGAACACCAGATACCACTCCGCGACCTCCTCGCCCGGCCGCATAAGTTCTATCTCGTTGACTGCAGCGTCCGCGCTCAGCAACAGATCGGCCCGAACCAGATGCTGGCGAAGCTGCGTTGCCCATTGCCGCGAGCCGCCTCCGCGGCCGGCACAACGGTAGCCCGTCAAGCGCTCGAAGCGAGGAAGCAGGTCCTCGGCCACCAGACTCTCCAGTGAGCCGGCGTAGAGAATCACCAGGTCTCGCTCTGAAGATACAGTGCTCACTTGCGTCCGATCCCCGCAATCATGAACAAGGCAATGACCAGCAGCGCGGCCGCAAAGACGCGCTTGAGCGCGGTGGCGTTGATGCGGTGGGTGTAGGTCGCCCCCAGTCGCGCCAGAGGTACCCCGAGAAGCATCATCGCGCCTGCCGCTAGCAGGTTGACATAACCGATGGAGAAGCGCGGCAGATCCGGAATCCCCAGGCCGTTGATCATGTAACCAAGGGCGCCGAACAGCGCGCCCGCGGTCTGCACGAAGGTAGAGATGCCTACTACTTGACGCATCGGATACCGCAAGATGCTCACCAGCGCAATCGTCGTGAACACCGCTCCTCCCAGACCCACCAGGGACGCAGCGAAGCCGATCACCAGGCCAAGCGGGAAAAGCAGACCCAAGGAGAGCTGCGGCGGACAGCGGCTCTCATCCTCTCGGCGCGCGATCATGTTGGCAGCGACCGCGATGATCGCGACCCCAAAGAGCATGCGTAGCAGGCTTCCTGGGAGATGGCTTGCCACCGTTGACCCGGCCAAAGCGCCGATGACGCTTGTAGCAGCGAGGGGCAGCACAATCGGCCATTGACCTGTCAAATGCCTCTGATGAACGGTGAAGCCGGTCAGCGCAGTCACCGAGCCAACGACCAGGTTCGTCCCGAAAGCCATCTTCACCGCCAGATCGGGAGACGAGCCGATGGCGCTGAAGACCAACACCAGTGCTGGGATCATGAAGGAGCCGCCGCCGATGCCCAGCAATCCGGAGAGGAACCCAATGACCCCTCCAATGAGCATGAGCAGGGCAAGCACTGGTGCTGAGAACATACGGGACTCTCTTGATCATCGTACCAGTGAGGCAAGGCACGACTCCGCACCAGTATATATCTCGCACACCACGAGTACAACGTCATCTGAACTGAGAACTGAGTTGACTACGCCACCTCAGCGTGGTGTCACTCATTCGTCTCTTCCCCGACTGCGGTTTGACACATTCGTCCCTGAGTGCGCTAGGGCCGTCAGGGGGCTTCGCTTCGACTTCGCTGGCGGCAGGCTGCTCGCACAGATCCACCTATGGCGGATGGCATCACCTCGGGGTCCAGCTCGTTGCGCGCGGAGATTGTCCTTCCGCGATGGTGGGCGCGAAACGCCCGCGCCGGGGTGGCAAACCGGATAAGGTTCGAAAGTGTCGGAATCCTACTCCATACGTGACTTTCGAACTGCTCAAACAGCCATGCGAAAAAGCAAGCAAATTGGGGGTGTTGAGAAACTCCCTATCAGGCGTCAGTTGGTGCGTGGCCAGAGGGATTGCCTTCCATCCTCGGAGGTGCTTGCCGATCTCGGTGAGTGAGGTCGGGGCAGCAGCGGAGGCCGCAGGCTGA
>Ga0315285_10000881_pt1 | contig 31358 bp, 32 predicted proteins | sample YL17G09_36_MG_FD_203698 | JGI IMG/M metagenome (GOLD analysis project Ga0315285, IMG submission 203698) | Sediment microbial communities from Yellowstone Lake, YNP, Wyoming, USA - YL17G09_36 | ecosystem: Environmental > Aquatic > Freshwater > Lake > Sediment | place: USA: Wyoming | collected...
ATATGTTCTAGAAGAAAGAAGGATGATCAAACAAAAATGAGAGGTTCAAATAATGGAGGTGAAAAGATGATGCCCGTCTAATGAAAATGTGGCTTCATTAGACAGACCCTAATTAACCCGTAAACACTCAACAAACATTTATATCGGGGCTTAACTTTCTCGTTAGCCCTAAAAAGAGGTAATATTATGGTATCAGCTCAGGATATACTCAACAAAGATATTGTGAAGATAGATGGAAACGAATCATTTTCCAAGGTACTCTCCTTGTTTAAGGATACAGATGCAATCGTCATCACAGATAAAGACAAGTATCAAGGAATGCTATTAAAACGATGTCTAATGAAACCAAAGATTTCGCTTGAAACAAAAGTACACACCGTTATAACCCATGCTCCGAAACTCTCCCTAACCACATCCCTTGAAGAGATCGCTCGTCTCATGATTGAGAATGGCACTTATCATCTTCCAGTTATTGAAAACGAAACTGCCATTGGAATAATTACTGCTGATGATGTAGTTAAAAAACTTATGGATCAGTCGCTTGGGTCGCAACCAATAAAAACAATAATGTGTACACAGCCCCTTTCAATCCGTCCAGAGGAAACACTTGGTAAAGTAATTAGTATGTTCCAGCAACAGGATATTCCTTATCTTGCGGTTGTCGACCATACTAAAGTCGTTGGTGCTATCACTATGGACGATATCATTGAACATGTTATGCATCCTGACGTTAAAATCAAGGGATACACTGGACATGGTGACTTTGCAACGGAAAAAAAGAAAAAATTCGATTTACCAGTTAAAAGCATTATGCAAGAAGATCCTCTGCTTATATCACCAGATGCAATGATACGAGATGTTCATACCAGTATGCATAAATTTGAACTCTCCGGTATCCTTATTGGAAAAGAGAATAATCTCCATGGCATAGTCACCCATAAGGAGTTACTTTCGCCTTTTGCTGTACTTGAAAAATCTGAAGCATTTGAAATCCAGTTCCATCATAACACCAAAAATGTCGAAGATTTCGATAAGCAACAATCAGTTCGTTACTTAAGAGAAGAATTCCTCAAACATTACGAGAAATTCCTTGAATTCGGATATCTACATGTTTCGCTAGAGCAACATAAAGAAACCAAAGAAGGACTCTATAGAATCATCTGCGAGATGAAACTATCCTCCCAACGTGGGATTTTCTATGCTTCTCATGAGGGCTGGGGTCCGATGCAAGCAATGAAAAACTCCTTTATGGCAATAGAACATCAAATAAACAAAGCAAAAGAAATTGAACAACATAAAAAATAAACACTCCTAAGAAAAAGCAAAGCATTTCCTATAAAAAAAAATAACAATTTGGAGATTCTTATAAGAACAAAAAAAGAAAAATAGAAATAAATTCATGGGATTTTTACTTAAATAGAATGGTATTATTGAACGAAAAAAACAATTTTTATGTTCAAAGAAAAAGAAGTATATGAGTAATCATAATCCTAATATCTTTCAAATGATTCGTGCTCAATTCCTCATTGGAATTGTTATCCCTTTATCTGTTGGAACCTTAACTGCGATCTCAATTTCAGGGTCTTTTCATTTACCAGGATTTTTACTTGTTATGATAATAGGGTTAGGTCTTCACATAGCTACCGATGTGTATAATGATATCTACGATACTAAGCAGGATGCAGATAAGAAATCAAACAAACGTCGTAATTATTATAGCGGTGGCTCAGGGATTCTTTTGGAAAAGCCGTATTTGATGGTAAAAATGTATTTGCTTGCTCGATTTGGCTTGGTTATTTCTTTTATTGCATCGGTTGGACTTTTATTTTTTATAGATCGTGACCTTTGGTTATATGTGATTGTTATCTATTGTATCTCAGCGTTTTTAAGCAAGTATTACACTGCTGCTCCATTAAAATTTGGTTATCGTGGGTTTGGCGAGGTGTTAGTATGGTTAAGTTTTGGACCGATGGCTATAGCTCTTGCTGGTTTAAGTCAAAATATGATGATGCAAGGGGTATTTTATGCTGTGATGCCTGCTACTGGCTTTAGTGCACTTTCTATTTTATGGATTGGCCAAATGGTGGATCTTCCAGATGACATAGCTGCAGGAAAACTTGGATTGGTTGCTAGGATTGGTACTAAAAGGGCTTCCTATGGATATGTTGTTATTCAATTATTACTAATTCTTAACATTTTATTATTGGCTTTTTTTATTTTCCATCCAGGTTGGCCGTTACTGATCACTCTTATCCCATTTGTTGTTCTTCTTCCAAAAATCTGGAGTTTATTAAAAAAATATCATGCGGACTTGTTAAAACTCATGCCAGTGACAAAACTAAATTCCACATTATACGTTCTCTTTTCTTTTTTATTCATTATTGGAATGTGGCTCACTCAGGTATAATTACAAATAAATCTTTAAGGTAAATTATCTTTTAATCTAAAATCTAATTTATTAGAGATAACAATATTTTTTGTAGTATTGGGAACTTTTCTAACAGATTCAGGAATAAAGAGTTAAAGTCAACAGCTTTATTCTTTGGCATTGTAACCGTTAGTTCACCCCATGGACCCCACAGATTATCAATGTCTTTAGCCTTGGCTATAATGTGATAAGTTCCTGGGTCAATCCATTTATGAGATACTTTAACCTCTTCTCCTGAATGATATGGGCCAATCCATGATGTTAAATTTTTATCACCCCATTCAACCCAGTAATAAATATCATTACCAAGTGGTGATGTAGATTTTAATGTGTAGTCGTATACTCTATCATAGGTTCCACTTGTTCGGCCAGATATAACTGGGCTGGTTGGTGCATCTGGATCTAATTCGTTTAAAGCAAAAAGATACCCTATTAAATATTCTCCGTTTTCACCATATTTAGTTTCTCTTTTTTGGCTACAGATATATATAGTACCGTCACTACCAATGGCAGGGGATGACCAAAACATTGTAACATAGGATAATATTTTTTTAACTGTCCCATCATTATTTAATATATGCAAAGGACCGCTGTGTCTAGGGCCGAAATCACAAGTTCCAAAATAAATAGTCCCATCTTCTGATACAGCAGCTGACATGCCCCAGACCTGATAATCAAGATCAATACTCCATCTTATATCACCATTTGGATAAATCGAATAAAACTTTTTCTCCCATGTACCAAGATAAATATTACCATCTTTATCCAGTGCAGGACAACCCCAGACAGAACCAACATAACATTTCCAAATCATAGAACCATCATCTGGATCCAACGCGTACAGATAAAAATCATCAGAGTCAATATAGATAGTCCCGTCATCTGCAATAGTGGGACAACCATGAACCCAGCTGCCTGTATCAAACTTCCATTTAAGGGTACCATTAGGATACAGTGCATATACGTTATTATCATTTGAACCAAAATAAATAATACCGTTTTTATCAACAGCTGGTGATGACAAAGCAACATGCTCAGTTGGATATGTCCATTTTATTGTACCATCAGGATTAAAGGCAAGAAGGAAATTAACATCATTAACATATATTGTACCATCCTTAGCGATTGCTGGTGAAGTATACATATCACTTGTATCATATCTCCATTTTTCAGTCCCATCAGGATTAATCGCAAAAAAATGATTACCTTCAAATCCCCAATATGTTCCTACATAAATAGTGCCATCATCTGCAATAGCAGGAGAAGTTTCAACAGTACCATCTATATAAAATTTCCATTTCATTGTTCCATCGGGATATACAGCATAAAGATAGTTATTCCAGCTTCCAAAGTAAATAACTCCATCATTATCTATAACAGGGGAACCCTCAACATAACCATCTGTTTTATACCACCATTTTTCCTCAAAAGGGTTATTTTCTGTACTGTACGGACTAAGTCCTGTGTGACGAGTATCATGACAACACATGGGCCAATCAGAATCCATTAGACCATCTAGAGATAAAGATGAACTATCTGGATTAGTTACTACTACTGATTTAATATTCTCATTTTCAGAAAATTCTTGATTAGGTAGATCTACAGAACTAGGTATTTCATCTACATTGTAACAATCATAATATTCTGGATAGAGGTATCTATCAAAATTATCATCCTTGGTCTTTGTTTCTTTGTTGGAAGTTATAATATTATATCCAAAAACAATCGGAGAAACAGCTGAAAAAACAAACAAGAATATTATCCCGATTACAAAGAGGTTTTTTTGCATAATTCTTCCTCCCAAACACAACATATCATTGACCTTGGATTATTTAAAACTTTCATATGACATCTGTACTCGATTGTCGTAGTATTTATAATCGTTCGACACCTGCTTTTTCTACAAATAATTTTATTATTGCGGGAATGAAACCAGGAAGCACAAACACCCAATAAGTAAGTATTCCATCCCCTCGCCCCAAACTAATAACCATCGGCTCTTTTCGCGGTTTATATACGATGAGCGGTTTGTTTTTAATCGTTCGAAGAATATTTGTAAAAATTAAATTTCTATGTCTTTCAGCACTAGCTGCTGTTTTTTCTTCAATTGTACTTGTAATGTCACCTCCAACAAAGATATTCGGGTAGCCTTCGAGCTGTAAAAATTTGTTAACTTTTAACGCCTTTTTTTCAGTAAAAATTGAAGTAGAAAATTCTTTTATATACCAGGGATCTGATTTGATTCCTGCACACCAGATTCCTATATCTGCTTTTATACGCCTTTTTGTATCAGTTATAAAAATTCCATTTTTATGGTCAACTACTTTCTCTTTAAAAATTATCTGAACTCCATGTTCCTCAAGAAACTTTTTTGCATACTTTGAGGTACTTCTGGTATTTCTTTCAAGTAGCCGATCATGAGGATGAATCAGGATGATTTTTTTATCTGTCATTTTTGTAGCAAGTTCACCGGCAACTTCTGAACCAATTAAACCTCCCCCTATTATCAAAATCGTTTTGGCTTTCGACACTTTTTTACTATATTCAAAAACCTCTAATCCTGATTTTATTGTAAATACATTATTTTTATTTTCAAGAAAAATCGGATAATCAATCCCTGTTGAAATAACGAGGTAATCAAAAGTTAGCTTTTCTTTTTCTGTTTCTACAAATCTTGGCGTCACTCGAATTAAAGGATCAGTAATGACACGTATACGTTTCAGGAAATTTTTAAAAGGAACGATAATTTTTTTATGATAGTTTGGTTCTAATATAAGTTTCCAAAGACTAGGAGAGTATTCAAAATAGTCTTTTTTATCTATAAGGATAACCTCAAGTTCTTTTTGTCTATCCAGTTTTTTAGCAATTAAAGCGCCACAAAAACCTCCCCCAAGGATAATTACTCTCATCTCTTTTGATTAACATTCATTCCTTTAAAAGATTAATGTATAAAAGGTATAAAAAATAATTCAAAATAAAGATTCTATTTTAACAAGATATTTAATGTTTTATTTTTAAAAAAATTAAAAATTAAAATGATATATTTTATACAAAAATATATATTCTAATATTTTAATTACCGCTATGAAAAAAATATTTACCATAATCTTGATTGTAGTAATTATAATAAATATAATTGCAGGTGCATTTCTTTTTATTGATATTCAAATACTGAAAGCTCCAGTAATACATATTGATATTGAACCTGTAGAATTAACAAAAGATACAATAACTATAGAGGCAAGAGCGACAATTAATAATCCAAATCCATTTGATGTTTCTATTGGAAATTTTAATGTTGTAAGCACCACAAAAGATGGATATGAAATAGGACGATTTTTAATTGAAGGTGGAACTATTTCCTCTCAGGAATCTAAAACATTTATAGCTCAGGATAAACTTGGATTCAATGGTCATGATTATACTCTTATAAAAAATACAATAACTGCTGATATTGGTATAAGTGTTCTAGGTATTATAAAAAAAACAATTCCTTTTGAAATGACATTAGACGCATCATTGGCCGATATAATAAATAAAATCTCTGTACCAGTTTTACATCTACAATTTAACGTGGATAATACCACAAAAGACGGACTACATTTTTCAGGAATCATTAATGCGTATAATCCAAACGATTTTGAAATATTTATAGAAAACCTTTCTCTCTCTATGAAAACGGAGAAAAACGTTAATGTAGGTGATTTCACAATAGAAGGTGGAGTACTCAAACCAGCAGCATCATTGACGATTAACGCAAGTGGGACTCTTTTATTCAAGGCTTTAGATGCTGAAAGCATCCATGTAAATCTCAGCGGAATAGCAGGTGCAAATGTAGTAGGTATTACTAAATCTCTACCTTTTTCTTTAGATATAGAAGCCGCTATCCCAAATATTGCTACCTTGCTATCGCTTGATACATCTATTGATTTTCTTGTCTCAGGGAGTTTTAAAATTAGATTAAGAGGAATACTATGTAATATTGAATTTGCTATGTATAATCCAAGTAATATTCCTCTGGACTTAAGAAATCTTGTTTGTTATTTCTCCCGGTTAGATGGAGACAAGACACAATTACTTGGTATGCAAAATATGAACCCATGTACAGTCGAGCCTAAAAACGAGGAATGTCTCTCAACCCAAATTATAATTCCATACAGCAAGTTCCTATTTTCTGGTACAGGAAGAATTTTACCTGATTGGTTTATCATACATATTAATTTGAATATTACTATAAGTGGGGTGAATCAAACATTACCCATTTCAATTATTGGATATCTATCACCACATTTCCTTTTTGAAAGAGCACCAATGCCTGAATTTCCATTCATCATCGACTAAATAAAATATATATAGCCTAACTTAGACCAATAGAAAAATGAGCTACTTTTAAATCTTCATTTTTTTGAAAGCATATGTTCCAATAAGGATCATGATAACGGCAAATAGGCATACGATGGCAAAATCAAATGCAATATTAAACCTAGAAAATTCAAATCCGATCATAACCCCCCTGATGCCATCCACAGCATAGGTAACTGGATTGACAAGTACTAATGGAGCAAGATATGAAGGCAAGTTAGTTATTGGAAACAGTGCTCCCGATAGAAAGAACATTGGAAATATTAGAAAACTGACAATCAATTGAAATCCTTCTGGACTCTCCATCTGAGAGCCTATTGTAAGTCCGATGCTTACTAGTCCAACTGTTGTTACAAATAAAAATGCTACTGATACAGCAATAGAAAAAATATTCAAATGAAGTTCAGGCATAAGACCAATTGTTACAAAAATTAAACCAATTCCAAATAAGATAAATATTTGAAGCAAGGTGTCTGTGGATCCACCAAGTATTTTTCCAAAGAAGATCGATGTCCTTCTCATCGGTGCTACCAAGACTTCTTTCATAAAATCTATCTTTTTATCCCAGACAATGTAAACGCCAAAGAAAATTGCTGAAAAAAGAGCTGTTTGAATTAAGACACCAGGATAAATAAAACTTTGATAGTTAATTCCACCAAATGATACAGCTGATCCTAGCCCTCCTCCAATGATCAAAAGCCAAAGGATTGGATTAACTATAGATGAAATTACTCTAGATCTTTCTCTTAAAAAAACTTTGAATTCTCTGTACCAAAGTGCATAAATACCTTTAAGTTCGCTCATCTCCTAGTTCCTCCTTGCATACCTGAATGCATCGCTTTGTCAGCCCAGCTTCCTTCCGGTGTACCCTCCCGTATCCCCCGTCCAGTGTAATGCAAGAATACATCATCCAGTGTAGGTGAACGAATCTCTACAGAGTCCACTTTTCCTGCAACCTTCAAAATTTCTTGTAAATGCTTGTTAGCATCCTCAACTGTTAAACACACTTCGCTATCGCATTTAGTGATTTTTTTTACATATTTTAATTTATTAAAAACCTCTAGGTCAATATTTTCACCTTTCAATCTGATGATATCGCCGCCTAGTTGTTTTTTTAACTCTTTTGGATAACCCATTACAACAATTTTTCCACGATCTATTATTGCCAACCTATTACAGAGTTTATCGGCCTCATCCATGTAATGTGTTGTAAGTATGATAGTAATGTTTTTTTCTTTTGCCAATTTTTCTATATATTTCCAAATAACGTCTCTCGATTGAGGGTCAAGTCCAAGTGTTGGCTCATCTAAAAATAAAACCTTTGGATAATGCATAAGTCCTCTAGCTAGTTCCAACCTTCTTCGCATACCACCAGAGTACTTTTTCACCCGATCATTTTTTCTGTCGGTAAGATCAACGAGAGCAAGAACTTCTTTTATTCTTTCTTCTCTTAAATCATCTGGCATATCATATAACCACCCGTGGAGTTTCAAATTCTCATAACCAGTTAATATTTCATCAGAGCTTGGATCCTGGAAAACTATTCCAATGGATTTTCTTACTTTATCTGGTTGTTTGATAATGTCAAAGTTATTTATCGTTGCAGTTCCAGATGTTGGTGGTTTTAGAGTTGTAAGCATAAGAAGAGTAGTAGTTTTTCCTGCCCCATTAGGACCAAGAAGTCCAAATATTTCACCTTCCGCTATTTGAAGATTGAGATTGTCTACCGCATTTAGGTCATTATATTTTTTTGTTAGGTTTTTTATTTCTATTATGGGCATGAAATTCACAATAGGAATAAAGACAAATTATATCATTTTATTGGTGCTAGTGATATTTTTTTGGGTATAAATTGATAATTTAAAAATAGTTGAAAAACGGTTTAATTATGATTTAAAATATGTAAAAATTTTTAAAGAAATGATAAGGTTGTATTTTTAATGCTTGGTGTAGGCCGTAAGTCTTTTTATTACTCCTGGAAAATGAAAAATTCTAGAAATTTTAAAGACATAAGTTCAAGGAGAAAAACTCGTTATATTTAGGTAGAGTTAATATAGAACCTCGTATTTGTCGAGATGTTGTGATTCAAATGAATGATGTGAAAGAACTTAAAATTTGTATCCTTGGCGGTGGTAACATCGGTCAAGCCATGGCGAAGGGTTTTGTTGCCTCCGGACAAATTTCAGTTAAACAAATAATAATAACACGAAGAAAATTACATTTGCTTGAATCTTTAACTAAACAAGGATTCGTAACTCAGGTTGATAATTGTGATGCCATTCACAAATCTGAAATCGTAATCATTGCAGTGCAACCTCAGCAATTAAAAAATTTATTATCTGAGATCAGTTCGAAACTAAATCCAAAAAAACACATGATTATTTCAGTGGTTTCTGGAGTAAATTGCGATGATATTGTAAAATATCTTGGCAAGGATATTTCAGTTGTGAGAGCAATGCCGACAATGGCAATAACTATTTTAGAATCAATGACGTGTATTTCATCAAAAAATGCATCGGGGGAAGCTCTTGATAGGACAAAAACACTTTTTGATATTGTTGGAAAAACAATGATAATCGACGAGGAACAAATGGTTCCTGCAACTGCACTATGTGCTTGTGGAGTTGCTTTTTTTCTCCGTGCAATACGAGCTGCAGTTACAAACTCCACCTATTTTTCAACCGTCGAGAATATGCAGATGAAGATTGATCAATTCTTGGGAGGACAAAAATTCAACTTCAATGTGTCCAACTATTTATGTCTTTGACTATACATAGCAAAAGTATATATATGATGATATATTGCTATACATAGCAAATATTTAAATATTAGTTTATATTGCTATGTATCATGAAAGGTGAGAAACGTGAACGTATTCTAAGAATATTACTAGATAATCCTGAGGGAAATCTTACTGCTTATGCAATACATATCAAGGCTGAATGTTCACAACCTTGGGCATTAACCTATCTTAAAAAATTGGAAAGCATGAATTTAATTAAAAATACAAAAGTTATTGATGTATATAATCTCTATGAATATTGGTTGAAAATACGTTCTCCAATAAAGTATTCAGAATATCATCTCAAAAAGGATCCTCTTTCAATTATTAAAAATTCAGGATTACCTTATGCATTAACAACTTATCAAGCAGACCGAATAATTCACAACTATCTTTTTCCTACGAGAACTGATTTTTATGTATTAAGAGAAGATTTAGATTCATGGCATAAATGTTTACTATCTAATGGTTTAGTGGGAAAAGGAAACACTCGAATAATTATTGCCGATCCGCATTTAATAAAGAATTCTATTAAAAGACGAGGATTTTATCTTGTTTCTAAATCACAGCTTATTTGTGATCTTCTTATAGAAGGAGGAGTAGCAAAGGATGCAGCAAACAGATTGATCGGGAAGTGGTATTCTGATTTTATACGACAATAGAATTACAGATGTCTCTTTTCAGACGCTTAAAAAAATCTTAGATTTAGTAGATTTTGAAATTTGTGTTTGTGGAGGTTGGGCTGTCTATTTTATTGTTAATGATTATTTTAAAGAACAAAAAGATACGAATTATATTGGCTCACAAGATATTGATATCGGTTTTTCACTAAAACCTATGATGGGGAAAACAGAGTTAGAATCAACAAATCTCTTCAAAATGTTGGACATATTGGAAAAAAATGAATATGAACCTTCAATGTTTGGATATAAAAAAGACATTCCTTTTGAAAATATTGATTTGTCAAAAGATGAAGGTGAAGAAAAAATGTTTACTCTTTATGTGGATATTATTGTCAATTCATATCCACAAAGTTATCAAGATATACATAAAAATAGTTTTTTTGAAGTACCACTTATTGAAAATACCTATAATGATAAAAAATATCAAGTTAAAATACCTAAAATATCTAAATATTTATTTATTCCCGCTCGAGAAATGATGATTGCTATGAAAATAATATCACTGCCTTCAAGGGGAAAACATCATAAAATGGTAAAAGACCTTTGTGATTTATACACATTGATTTGGTCTGCTGATAAATCCCCCGATAAAATTATTGATGAAATAATTGGATTATTAGACCCAAGATCATTTGAACAATTAAAAGAAAAAATAAATAAAGATCTTATGAAGGAATGTGAAAATTATCTTAGTGAACCTGAAGGATCAATAAATACGGTTATTAGCAGATTATTTGGAAAAACAGATGGAAGGGTAATTAAAAATTAACTATAATTCTGTAATACTCAAATTCCGAAAGGAATGAGATTTAGTTGGAATGCTGGGTGTAGGCCGTAAGCCCCTTTACAACAGGAGAAAAACACAATTTTTTATGAAAAAGTGAGACAGAAGAAACATCTTAGGTACGAATACATTTTAGTAAACTCTATTAATAACTCCAAAAGACTTTATAAATTTGGAGATATTCAGATTTGGAGGATTTTAACTGAAAAAATCAACTTTGAAGTCAATATGTAATTTGGCATTAATTTTATCAATTCTAGTTAATGTCCTCTTCTTAACAGGTTGGATATTATCTACAATGCCTATAACCAATGAAACAACGTATACGTGGAATCAAATTAATAATGATAACAGCATATCTTCTGCGTATGCTTTTTTTCTTTATCTGGGATCAAATAAACAAAAAGAAGAATTTTTAGAGGATAATGAATTTTTATTAGGAGATAGAATAGATTATTGCAATATTGAAATACTTGTAAAAAAACCTGATAACTTAGACATTAAACCTGAAACAATCGCAGTTGTTGCTCCGAATGGAGAAATATACAGAGGAAATTCCAAGATTTTTAGTCAGACAACAGATGAAAATAGTTTTACAGCAGGTCGATTATCAAAATATGGAGATACAGCAATAGTCAATTTTAATGAATCTGGTCTCTGGTCAATCCGAATTGAATTTAATGCAGAAGGAGCACCGATAGGTTTTCGTTATTATGAACCTGATTTAATAAAGTTTGATGACAATAGCAAAATTACAGTATTCAATTCCGGTATAAATGTTAATGTATATACCACTTCTGAGTACGCACAATTGAGAGCCGCAAGAGCGGCAGAGACAAATGCTCGTTGGTCAACAATTTCAACTTATGTATTAATTGGTACAGCAATAATTGCAGTTGGAACATTAGTCTATTATTTATGGTCATTTAAAAGACAAAGACAAATATCTTATGCTCAGCAAAATAGACTAGAAATTTACGAACCATTATATAATGAAATTATGAAAATAAATGTAGTATTAAATAAATTTGAATGTCCTTTTAATGCGCAATCCATATCGCAAGTATGGAACAGTTTGGAACCTAGTCAAAAAATAAGAGTACCAATATCATTAGAAAATATGATAAATGATTTTAATAAATTGGGAAAAAGATATTATTCACTACATTATGAAGCAAGGAGTATGTTAAAAGAAAAAATTGATACTGTTGTAAATCGATATGCAATAGAAGGTGTAACAAGAGGGGAGATTACTGCATTGAGCACACAAATAGAAGAAAGTGTTCAAAGAATTAAACAACAGTTAATTGAGCAATATCATGGTGATTTTTTTAAAGGAGAATTATCTATTGGACGTGGGAAGATTGCTCTGAAAAATTTACGTTCTTATCTTAAAAATAAAAATAAATACACTGAGGAATCCATCTTTAATAGAATACTTTCACAAATTGAAAATAAACAGGAAATTCTTGAATTAAGACGTATTCATGCTGATTTAATTAATCTCACAAATCAAATGGAAATTACCTTAAAGGAAAAAATAAATGATATTCTTAACAACTATGAAAGTAAATTAGAAGATATATAGTTAAGTTTTTGAGAATATCTAACCGGGGAGATATCAGATCATGGATCAAAATATTACAATGAAATTTTTCGAGGATATCGGATGTTTATACAGGGCATCAATGCATGTATCATGGAATAGATATCCAAATTATAAATCAGATATTTGGGATTTACTAGCTATCTTTTTACAAGGCTATGCTTTTGAACGACAAGGAAGAAAACCAGATTATTTTGATGTGGCTGTTGACGCGTTATATGATTGCAAAGCACGTAATCACGAGAGATTTTCAAATAAAATTATAAGTGAAATATGGTCACGATTTTGTGAATTATTAAATGATAATAACCTAAACCATCAAAACAATCCCTTATGCCCAAAAGGAACAAAATATACAAAGAATTTTAAAATAGGAAAAAAGTCATTTTACACGTCCAAAGCTTCGTTAATTGAGGTAATAATCTATAACGATTTAATAGAGAAAAAATTTACTTTAACGAGTTACATTCAACATAGTATCCTGGAGAAAAAAGATATTTCTCATGTCTTTAATATGTTAACATCTATTCAAGGAATAAATAAAAAAATTTCATCATTTTATTTAAGAGATTTAGTCGATGTTTTAAAAATTCCATTAAATACTGTAAAAAATAGACATTTATTACAACCTGTTGATATCTGGGTACGAAGAACAATTGGAGTTCTATCCAATAATAAAAAAATAAAAGAAAGTCATGGAGAATTGGATGAAGAAATATCAGAATGGATTGTAAACCATTGTAACAATGTAAATCCTGAGCAAGTTGGTATGGGTATATGGCTATTTGGTTCTGAAATAGCGGGAAGTACATACAGACTTGAACAATCCCTAAAAAATTATGCTCTAGCATTTGACTTAGTCGATATTTTTAAGAAACAAATAAAGGATAGATATCACAATTGCATATTTTTCAAAAAGAGTTGAAAAGATATAAAATGCTGGGTGTAAACTGTAAACCTCTTTACAACAGGAGTTTTAATATAGACAGGAATAAATATCTAACATATGAGCCGTGTTGATATCCTCGAAAATTCAAAAATTCCAATCAAACCTTATTTAGAACAATTAGAACGGATTAAAAGGTGGAAAAAAAGATTAGACGATATGAGATATAGTAAAAGTCCTGAAAATAAAATACCAGATCAAATTGATTTTATACTCAGTTTTTTTATAAACTGTTTTCACTTGAGAGATTTCTTGAAATATTCAAAACCTGTTTCAGATGATATTATCAATAGATTTTTTGAAGATAATATTGAGATGCAAATTTGTAGAGATATTTGTAATGAATCCAAACATTGTTCCTTAGAGAATCCTTCTATTGGAGCTAGAATTCCAGGTACTAATAAAAAGTCTGCGAAGGGTTGGGATGGTATTTGTCTCGTTAAAGAATATGATCCATTTCAAGAAGTTCTAAAAAATAATAACCCTATTAAGAATATTAAATATGTGATTTTAACTGAAGGAGTGAAGTATGATGTTTTTGATTTAACAGATAGATGTTTAATTCTTTGGCAAAATTTTTTTGAGAAATATAATCTTCTGAAGTAGTCGATATTTTCTTTGAAATTCCTGACTGAAAATGAACCCAGTTTTATTTTTTATCATCAATCAAATCTGAAGGATATTCAATTTCAATATTGTTTAAATCTAGTTCTTTTAACTTATTATAGATACTTCTCAGATTTCCTTTTTCCTCCTCACCCAATGTTTCATGTAACTTTTCTTTTCTAAATCTCATTCCTTCAATAAGACTATTTTCCCCTGAGCAATAATATTTCACAAAATCTTCTTGTAAACTTGGATCAACCTCGTCTTTAATGTGTATTGCTCTTTCTAATAATCTTATTAGTCTCCAAGTTTGATAACCTCTAGAATTTTTATCTGAACTATTTTTAATTTGGTTTTTTGTTTGTTCAAATTCATAGGTTATGTCCATAAAAAATGCTTTCATCAAATTCTTAATTTTTATATCTGTTTTATCAGCAATATTACATGAAAGCAAAGCAATACCAATTGATAAAATTCCAACACCCAATGACATTGGAATTGATAACATAACATAGTCGTCCATAATAAAATATCCTCTTATAAAATATATAATAACTAGTGAAATAAAAGTAGCAATAATAACAAAAATACCTCCTATTATGCCAACCTTACTACCAATTTCATAATTTATTTTAATTTCAATCACCTATTTTTATGTTTTACAGCAAAATTGACAACATTCTTTTATTTAAAATATTTGGTATTGCTCTTGCCTACAAAAAGTATCTAATCTGGTTAGAAGGTGCTGGGTGTAGGCCGTAAGCCCCTTTCTGTTTTAAACGGCATTCTACTATGCGTCCTACCTTTGAGCAGTCTGAATAACTGATCTCAATGTTTGGACTTGCTCCAGGAACAGATTGACCGTTTCACCAAATCTCAAGAAGACCTCATCACCTGGTGAATCATCGCTTTATTCTTGAGCTGTGTCGTTTCTGTTTCTCTGCAAGGATTTTCACCCTTACTGCTTGCACAGCTTCCTGATTCAGAGCGAGAGGGGACTTTCCTCAGCGATATCCGCCGTGAGCCGTCCACCTACGCCCAGCAAATAAAAGTTAAGGATAACAGGTTTAAAAAATTTTGTACTAAGTAAAAGCTTAAGTTGTTGGAAAGGACGAGATGGATTCCTTTTCATCAACAACTTCATTATCTAAATAAATTTTTGTTTTAAACCATGTCTCTGCACTTTTTGGAATATCCAAAGAAATAATAATTTCCTTTTTCATACCAGGGTCTAGTGAATCAATCATATAGTTTTTAGAAACTTCCTTAAGTCCACTGATCCTATAAAAACCACCAACGACCTTAATGTTTTCAGCAGATTCAATACCAAGGTTTTGAACAATTACAGATACCTTAACTAAATCACCCATATCAGTATTTGCAAAAATTGTAAGGCTGTTATCCTCCCATTTATGGATAAGCAAAGGTCTGATTGTTATAGGATAGACAGTTACCTCTGATCTAATATCTTCATATTCAAACGGTACAAACCCACAGGACTTACCAGCAGTGGTTGTTTCCAAAAAATAGTAACTATCAGTATAATAATCATAATTTGGGATAGCATCTTCACTTAGATGCACACCAACAGCCATGTGCTCAGGTAGTCTTAGTAAAGCAATATCATAACCCAAATTTTGTAATAGAGATGCTGTTAGTATAGCCTTGTCCTCGCAGTCCCCACCTCCACCTTCACCATTGAACATTGTCTCAACAGGGTATCTCGGATATTCATAGGAGCTGTTTGTCTCGCTATCGCTTTTATATTCCAGGTTTTGAACAAAAGACGCTACATAATTGATTTTATCTACATCGCTACCACTTGAAAAACCAAACATGATACTATCGACAACAATATCGATGTATTGATCATCGAACGGGTCAAAGACATAAAGTCCATAGTCCTGGCTACCGATCCTATCAAGTTTTGTATAATAATTATATAAATACTCAGGTTTAGGAATATTAGGCCTGCGATTACCACCATATTGCCAACTGTACTGTTTGATAGGTACATTATCCTCAACAATAACTGAAAAAGAGTCAGTAACCAACGTGTTTTGATCAGTGTCTTCTAAACTAACAATAAATGTATTATCATCTAGTGCAGTGTTTCTATAGATAAAACAATCAACATATCCACTATCACCAGGTAAGATAACACATGGTAGTGCAAGACTTGAGTTTTCAATAGAGTCCATACTAGCAATTACCTTGTAAGGATAAGCAGGGGTGTCACCATTGTTTTGTACATACATCTCTAAGCCTATCAATGAGTATCCACCTATCCATGGGTCTCGTTTCCACCATTTCTGATCACAGGACAAAATAGTTAAATCAGCGCCTTCAAGTGAAAATACTTGAGAAAATATCTCCTTGTTATCATTATTGTAGGCCTTTAGACTATACTTGCCAGGTGTAACAGTATGTCTAAACTCAGCTAGATTAAAAATTGTATCATAATTTCCTTTAAAGAAGAAATCTGAATCAAGAAGTAAAGAAGAAGGGCCCAATAGTTTAACATTTACTGTACCTGAGCAAGTAAAATTGAAACTAAGCCCAGCAAAACCCTCATCATCACAGATATTCCAGGAATTCAATGTAAAACTAGAATTGCCAAGCAATTCATCTAGTACACATCCTGATAAAGAACTAATCAATATTATTAAAGTAACAGTGTAAATCAATACTTTTTTAGTTAGAGGCATGCAATTTACAAAACAGCTTTCATCTTTTCAAGTTTTTCCTTTGCAACAGTCCCAAGTCTTTTTATACCTTCCTCGATTTGTTCATCTGCTGGATAAGAAAAGTTAAGTCTCATTGATCTTTCACCGCCGCCATCGACATGGAATGCTTTTCCATGAACATATGCTACTTTTTGTTTTATTGCATCTAAAAACATTGTCTCGGTGTCAATACCTTCAGGTAATGTAGCCCATGCAAACATCCCACCCTTTGGTTTATGGCAGACATAACCATCTGGGAAATACTTCTCTATTGCATTCATCATGATATTTCTTTTAGGTTTGTACAATTCACAAATCCTCATAATGTGTAGATCCAAAGAACCCCGTCTAATGAACTCAGCAGCGATAAACTGGGTGAACTGGTTTGTACATAGATCAAGGGTCTGCTTGCAGATTGCTATTTTCCTTGTGATTTCATCAGATGCAATGGTCCATGCAAGCCTAAAACCAGGAGCCAAAATTTTTGAAAAAGTTGAAATAAAAATAACCCTACCAACATCATCAAAAGCCTTTATAGGTTTTATATGAGAGATATCATAGCATAGTTTTCTATAGGGATCATCCTCTACAATAACCAAATCATACTCATTAGCTATATCGATTAATTTTTTCCTACGTGACTCTGGTAGTACAACACCGGCAGGATTCTGAAAAGTAGGTACAGTATAAATAAATTTAGGAATGATATTATCCTTTAGTAGTTTTTTAATAGTCTCCTCTAAAACATCCATTCTCATACCATCTTTATCAAGGGGAATACCAGTTAAATTACACTCATAGCTTCTAAAGGCGTTTATCCCACCAAGATAGGTTGGAAGCCCTACAATAGCAGTATCCCCAGGATTGAGAAATATTTTACCAACCGTATCCAAAGCCTGCTGAGATCCACTAGTAATGATAATATTTTCAGCTGTTGTTTCCACACCTTCCTTACAAGCCCTTTCTGCAATGATTTCCCTAAGTTCAGTTAGACCATTAGTGGTTCCATACTGGAGAGCAATCTTTCCATTGTGTTTCATGACATAGTCCATGACATTTCTTAGATCATCAACTGGGAAAGCATTGGGATTTGGCAGTCCTCCTGCAAATGAGATAATTTCAGGGTCCTGGGTAACTTTAAGCAATTCTCGAATCACAGATGCTCTCATCTTTCCGGCTCTATCTGAATATAACCGCTCAATATTTGCCATGAAACCTCTCCAGCCACAGAATAAAATATGGTTTTAAATGTATTTCGTAAAAAAAACTTTAACTTAATAAAATAAATAGAAAAGTATTATTTTTCTTTTACCCTAGAAAACAATGGTTCAAGGTGCTCTTCAAGGGCAGGCATTGCCTCTAATGATTCACTACAAATATTGAATCTTTGAATAATATCTAATGCAAGTTCTTCATCTGAAGTCAATGTATCTTTTTTACCAGCGAACATCTTACTAATATTTTCTTCAGATTTTAATTTTTTATCTCTCATATTCTCATTAACTATACTATATTAGTTGCATATAAGCTTTTCTGTAATAAAATTCAAATTAACAGTAGAAAAAAGAACAAAATGTGGAGTGTTTAAAATAAAAATAACTATCTATAAAGCTCCAGTTATTTGGATTAGCAATAATAATACAATGACAATTGAAATAAAGCAAACACTCACTATATCGTCTTTCCGTTTTTTACTGATATGCATCCCTTCCAGGGACAAATATAGAAAAACGCCTTATGTACCTTTTTTTCAGGTAAGTATGCAGGTGCATATGCATATTTATTTTAAACCAAATAAAAACTAGAAAGGTTTATTAGTAAAATTAAACTTTTACATAAAAAAATAATTTGGGTAGGGTATCACATGGAAGCAATTATACTTGCAGGTGGATTTGGAACAAGATTAAGACCACTAACGTATTCGAGAGCAAAGTCATTGTTACCTATTCTAAATAAACCTATGATTGTTCATGTTATAGAAACTTTACCAGATGAGGTAAATAAGGTTATTCTTGCTGTAAATTATAGAAAAAACGAGATTAAAAAATATTTCAAAGAAAACGATTTTGGGAAGAAAATAATTGTTAATGATGAACCAAAACCCCTTGGTACAGGTGGGGCAACAAAATTTGCAAAGAAACATATAACTGGGCGTTTTCTAGTTATAAATAGTGATGTGATATGCTCATTAAATCTAGATAATATGATAAAGTTTCATACAAAGAAAAAAGCAATGGCTACAATTTCTCTTTGGCCGGTTGAAAATGTTTCAGAATTTGGTGTTGCAGATGTTAAAAATAACGGAAACATTGTCGGTTTTGTAGAAAAACCAAAACCAGAGGATGCACCATCTGAGTTCATAAATGCTGGAGCTTACTGTTTGGAGCCAGAGGTCTTAGATTATATTGAAACAGGACGACTGGTTTCAATGGAGAAAGAGATATTTCCTCAAATAATTAAAGATACAGGTAGGTTTTTTGGTTTCAAATTTGAAGGTTATTGGATGGATATAGGTAGAATATCTAGTTACATAGATGTGCATAGATTTCTAATGAAAAAAAACAACATAGATTTTTACAAAGGGGAAAACTGTGAAATAAATGGGGTTTTAAAAGAATCTTGTATAGGGGATAGTGTTTACATTGGAAAAAACTCAAAGCTTGATTCAACCATAGTTTATGACAACGCAGTAATTGGTGAAGAAGTAAATTTAACAAACTGTGTAATTGGTGAAAAATGTAGAATTGGTAGTTTTTCAGATCTTAGTAACTCGGTTTTAGGGGATAACGAAGTAATAGATGAGCAAACAATAATAGACAACAAAGCCATCTGGTCCCAACCTATACCAAAAGGTTATCCTGATAAACAGATTGGTAACCCAATTGAAAAATAAAATAGAATTTCATAAAAATCTATTTATTAACATTTTTGTTATCGCTCTTAAATATATATTGGAGGTATGGTGGAAAGTATGAGCCGGTTATTTGGTACAAATGGTATAAGAGGAGTTACTAACGAGGATATGAACTGTGACCTTGCACTAGGAATTGGTAAAGCATGGGGTACTTATCTTAAAAGAACTATAAAAAGACCAAAAGTTGCCATAGGTACAGATGCAAGACTATCAAATCATATGCTTAAAAACGCTATTTCAGCAGGTCTTATTGCTACAGGTTGTGACATGATAGATGTTGGTCTAGTTCCAACCCCAACCATTCAATACACTGTAAGAGAAAAAAAATTTGATTCAGGAGTAATAATTACAGCTTCACATAATCCTCCCCAGTTTAATGGTATTAAAGGAGTAGCAAGTGACGGGACAGAATTTTCAAAAGATGTAGAAGAAGAAATCGAAAAAATATATTTTAATAAAAGCTTTTCACTTGCTAGCTGGAAAGATGTTGGAAATCTTTCGATGTGGGATGGTGCAATTGATCTTTATATCAATGGTATTTCTAACGCAGTAGATGTTTATTTAATTAAAAAGAAGAACTTTCATATTGTCCTTGATTGTGGAAACGGTGCTGGAAGTCTAGTAACACCTATCCTTCTTAAAAAACTAGGATGTAAAATAACCAGGTTGTATTGTGAGGTGGATGGAACATTTCCAGGGCATAATTCAGAACCTATTCCTGAGAACCTGGGTGACCTAATTAAAAAAGTACCCGAGGTTAAAGCTGATCTTGGTGCAGCCCAGGATGGTGACGCTGATCGCGCAATATTTGTTGATGAACTTGGAAACTATATCTGGGGTGATAAAACACTTGCACTTGGCGCAAAATATGCAACAATAGAAAATGGTGGAATAGCAGTAACTCCAGTAACAAGCTCTAGTTGTTTTGATGATGTTGTTGTGGAAAACAAAGGAAAAGTGATTCATACAGCAGTTGGTTCACCAATTGTTGCACGTGTTATGATGGAAAATAAATCTGTCTTTGGTGGAGAGGAAAACGGTGGACTCATATTCCCTGAAATGCAATACTGTCGTGACTCAGCAATGGCAATAGCCAAGATTTTAGAAATCATGGCAAGAGAAGATAAAAAACTATCAGAGCTTATAGAAGAGATACCAAAATACGAGGTGTATAAAACAAAGATGCCTTGCCCGCATGAAAAAAAAGAAATTGTCATGAAGACGATACTAAAACAAACAAAGGGGGACAGAAACATTTTAAAAGTAGATGAAACAGATGGTATCAAACTATATGTAAAAGATGGATGGGTTATTATGAGACCCTCTGGAACCGAGCCTATATTTAGGGTATATTCTGAATCAAAAAACAAAAACAGGGCAGAAGAGCTTGCATTAGCGTATAAAAAACTGGCTGAAAATATTATTAAAAATAGCTAGATATTTGATTTAAGCATTGGTGCCAGTTCAATCCCATTCTTACTTGACATAGTAAGTACATATTTTGATCTACCATGAGCTGTTCCTCGCATCTTTACCACCTGAAGCGTCCGTATAAGATCCCCTTTACGCTCTATATCACCTAAAAATAAAATACCATCAGAGATAAACTCTTCAATTTCATAAATGGAATACTTAAAAGTTTTAGGTGGGATTTCAGAGGTTAAAATAGTTGTACAGTTCATAACAGTTAAAGAAGACCCGAGTTTAAAAATAAAATCCCTGATTATCTCTGGTTCCTGTAAGCGGAAACATAAGGATGTTATTGAATCGATAATCAAACGCTTTGCATCAAGTTCTTTTGTTATATCTCTAATCACCTCAAAAAGAATCGTAGCTTCTTCAAGATCATATCTTTCAGGATTCAAACCCAGACGATCACTGATACTCCATAAATCAATGATACTGATTTCCCCTGTTTTCAGTAGTTTTTCATCAAAGAAATCATAACCACTCTGATATTTCTTAAGTTTAGAAATAGTTTCAGTAGCAGTAAAAAAAACTCCTCTATCACCATATTTTACTCCATTTGCTAAAAATTGCATACTTAGAGTAGTTTTACCTACTCCGCTACCACCAGATATAAGAACAGTACTACCAATCGGGAATCCTCCATTAAGCTCAGCATCTAATACTTCGATACCTGTTTTACATCGCGTTCTATCGGCCATGACTTCTCTCCTCTCAAACCCAAGATATGAAATAGCTTATGCATATTAAATCATTTTTCTTTCCCTTGAAAGTAAAAGAAATACATTAATAATACTTGTTTGATTAGAGGATTGAAATTATCTGATAGAGGAATAGTATGACTAAAGATGAAGAACTAACAAAATATATGGCACTTATCGAACAATATAAAGAGCAGATGAATTCAATAGAAACACAATTCTCCTATTTACAAGCAGCAATTAATGATTATAATAAAGCAAAGATAACACTAGAACAGTTAAGTAATACAGAAAGTGGTGCTGAGATACTACTTCCAATAGGTGGATGCACATTTATTAATGCCACTGCAAAAAACCCTTCTAAAGTGCTTTTTGATATTGGTGGAGGGATAGTAACTGATAAAACATCAGAGGATGCAATAAAAAAGATTGATAAAAGGACTGAAGACTTACAAAAAACTCAAGAAAGACTATTTGCATTGATGCAACAATTGCAGGCTGAAGCAACAGATATTTCAGCAAAAGCTCAAAAACTTATAGAAGAACAACAACAATAAATTTGGGTATAAACAATGTTTAATTTTTTAAAGAAGAAATTTAAAAAATTTGAAGACAAGCTTGAGGCTGAGCTTGAAGTAGAATTAAAAAAAGAAATCAAATCTGAACAAGCAGAAACTAAACCAGAATCACCTATTTCAGGCGAAAAAAAACTTGTAGAAAAGCCAAAAGAAATACAAAAACCAATTGAACCAACAAAAAAAGAAATTATTGAAGAAAAACCAGAAAAAATCGTTGAGGAAAAAATAGATAAACTTATTAAAAAAGTCGAAAAATCTGAAGAAAAAGAAAGAAGAGAAAGGATAGAAAGAGATAAACGCAGAAGAGAAGAAGAAATTGATAAACAGATTGAAAAAACCATCGAGACAGAACTGGAGCATACTCTTAGGGCTAAAAGAAGTATAGAAGAAGTCGTAAAGCTAGAGAAAAAACCAACCATTGGGATTAGCGAGACAAAACTAGATGATCTACTTTGGGATCTTGAGGTTGGTCTCCTTGAATCTGACGTAGCTTATTCTGTTATCGAATCAATAAAAAACGATATAAAAGAAGAACTAAAAAATGTTTCACTTGAAAGAGGTAAAATAGGTGAAGTTGTTGAAAATGTTTTAAAAAACGCTATTGCTCATGTTTTAAAATCAAGTGAACTAGATTTTAACAAGTTTGTTGAGAAAAATAAAAAGCCTATTGTTATAATGTTTGTAGGAGTCAATGGTAGCGGTAAGACATTAGCTATTGCAAAGATGGCAACCTTGCTAAAAAATAATGGTAAATCTTGTGTGATGGCTGCTGGTGATACTTTTCGTGCTGGAGCTATAGAACAATTAAGTATACATGCAGAAAATGTTGGTGTAAAAATTGTTAAACATGGCCCTGGTGCCGACCCAGCTGCTGTAGCCTATGATGCAATTGATCATGCTAAGGCAAAACATAAGGATGTGGTTTTACTTGATACAGCTGGTAGATCACAGACAAACATTAATCTAATGGATGAAATGGCTAAGATTAAACGTGTGGCAAAACCTGATTTAATTATATTTGTTGGTGATGCTCTAGCTGGTAATGATGCTGTAGAGCAGGCTAGACGTTTCAATGAAGTTGTTGGTATCGACGGAGTAATACTAACAAAAGTAGATACTGACGCAAAAGGTGGCAGTGCCTTATCTGTTGCTTATACTATTGGTAAACCTTTGTTATTTATTGGTGTTGGTCAAGGTTATGAGGATCAAATCCCCTTTGACCCACAGTGGATGATAAAAAATATTTTTGGTGAGTAAACAAACAAAATTTTTAGACAAAATTTTCTATAAAAAAACAAACAAATCATTTTTTGATAAGAACTGTAAAGATACAGGGTAATAATTGTACAACAAGGCCTTAATAAGCAAAAATAGAAAATAGGATTTGAGGAGAAATAAAATATGATGATCGTAGGAACCATATCAAGCCCTGAAGAAGCAAAAGAAATGGAATTTATTGCAAAGACCTTGGTAGTCGGAAATCGAGCAAGGGTGCTTGCTTCAAAAGCAAAAGATGGGGATTAAAGATATGAATAACAAAGAAAAAAAGGATAATAAAAACAAAAAAAATATCCCTAAAGATATACCGATATTCTGGGTCAATATCTAGTTAAGAATTTTAATCGTTCCATCTTGGTTTAATCCAGGATTCAATAAATCTATTTGATAAATCTGGTCTCGCTTTTGATATATCAGTAACCGTTATAATTCCAACGATCCCTTGGCTTATAACCACTGGTAGCTTTTTTATATTGTTTTCTTTCATGATTTCAAGGGCTTTATCTATTGTATCTAGGGGATGTAATGTTTTAATGTCCGAAGACATAATATCACCTACCTTTGTTTTCTCAGGATCTCTACGAAGACAAACCGTTCGTTCTATAAGATCGCGTTCTGTTACAATTCCTGCACATTTTCCTTCATCAGTCACAATTAAACAACCAACTTTGTAATCTTTATACATATTACAAGCATCAAGAACGGTTTTATTACGATCTATCATAATCACATTTTTAGTCATAACCTCTTTAACAAGCACTCAAACCACCTACAAGGATTCATTATTAATTCAACTACGATAACTACTAATACACTTAAATATCAAACGTATATAATATATAGGTAGAATAATGAAAATAAAGTCAAGAAACGAAATTTTAAACGATGTTATCCGAGATGGGAAGAAATATCCTAAAAACTGGAAAGCAGTTTTTGGAAAAGATAACAAGAGTTTATCTAAAGACTACTATATTTTTAATCCAAATATTGGGATTTATCTATTAAAAGAGTATGAGAAAAACCCTTTTGAGATAAAAGGTATTGGTGGAAAGATCGCAAGACATGTTGATGAAGATATTGAAGCAGAGGTATCAAAATATGCTGGTGATTTTGGAATAGTTCAAGGGGATTTTAAAAAGATTTTTAAGAATCTAGAAAAAGGAGTAGAGCCACAAGAAATATTGGAATCTGCAATTAAAGGTAAAAAAGATCTAGGCATGAGTATACCAGTTAGAGGACAGGTATCCTCATCAAAAGATGTCTTTGAAAACATAAATAATGTTCTTTCAATGGAGCGGAAAAAACTGGATTTAAAATTTGAAAAAATGGCTTCTGATGATGGGCTTTATAGTTCATACAGATAGATATTGTTTTATTTTACCTGCTGCTGCTTTTCTTTTTTCTTGTATGTTTGTAAGTAGTTTTTCCATAAGTTGTGCAGCATATTTTTTACACTGACCACACATTTTTTCACCGTTTTTACATGATATATGAATATCCTGTAATTCTTTATCATCATCTATTAAATGATACAAAAATAGCTCGTAAACAACACATTCATCTGGTTTTCCACCATGTTTTTTTTGTTCTTCAAGGCTTACAGCTCCACCAGTTTTTGCATTCATGATTTTTTTTGTTGCATCCTTTAAAGAATCCGTTAAAAAGATTGCACTCTCTGGTTTTGAAGAAGACATTTTATCACCTGTAAGTCCGGTAATAAATCTATGAAATGTTGCTGATGGTTGAAAGAAGCCATACCCTCCAAGCTTTGTTTCCTGTTTAGCAAGCATCTCATCTATCATCTGGATATCTTGTTCTTTAGCATCCTCGATGTAAATTGCTTTATAATCTGTGATTCGTTTTAATCTATTGAAATTAAGAGATCTTAGGATTTTTTCTGCATCATCAAGTAGCTTACTAACGTTTTCATCAATTTTAACAAAAACCCCGATTTTTTTATCCCTTGTAACAGTTACATTATAAAATCTATGAGCCTGGACTATGTCTCGACTAAGTCTAATATGTGGATCCTGATCAACTCCTACTGGAACAAGCGTTGGTCTGTTCCCACCATATTTCTCAAGTTGAACATGAAGGATATCCCCTGTCTGAACCAGTGGGGAGAAAATATGAGCCATATTACTTGATCCATCAAATCCATAAGTAGCCTGCATCTGCGACCAGTTTACTTTTTTACCAAGTATATATGCTAAATCCTTTACATCCTCATTTTTAGATTGAAAATAAATACGGCATTTTTCTGGTTTTAAACCTAGTGCAATATAACTTGGTATGTATTCATTTAATGCTAGATCCTTTGCCTCTTCTAATGTACGACCTCGTGTTGCAAATGTTTCAATATCAGCTACTGCAATGTTTATATCTGCTCCAATACTTTGGTAGTAGATTACTTCATCAATGACCATTTTATGGCCCAGATGCATTTTTCCAGAGGGCATTAGACCTGTAAGGATTGCCCATGGTTTCTTTTTTACTACAGAGTCCTGTATGACCTGAAAGCCTCTATGCCCAAATATCACGCCTCTCCTGAGCAGTTTATGCGGATTTGGAAGGTTTTTCCATAAATCATCTGAAAAATCCTCTATTCCAAATTCATCTCGAAGTTTTGCATAATCCTGATAAGTTGTTGAGCTCCATGGGTCTATTTTCATTATAATCAAGTATCGTAAAACAAGCAATGTTTCAAAAACTTACCGTTTAACAAATCTATTTAAACGCTGAGGGGGAGATTTGAACTCCCGCTCTCCAGATAGAGAACCGGCTCTCAAGGCCGGCGCGTTAGGCCGAACTTTGCTACCTCAGCATAATAAAAACAAAGATGGTAAAAGCAAAACTAGATAAAAAGAGTTTTTGATATTATTATGATCTTAAAACAATTTCAATATTTACTCCATCAGGAACTTGAATTCTCATAAGCTGACGGAGTGCTCTATCACTTGCATCGAGGTCAATAAGTCTTTTATGTATTCTCATCTCCCAATGATCCCATGTCTCTGAGCCCTCACCATCAGGAGATTTTCTACATGGAACCTTTAGATGCTTAGTAGGAAGCGGAATGGGACCACTCATGTCTACACCAGTTCGCTCAGCAATCATTTTTATTTGATTACAAACTTCTTCTAATTTGTTAGCATCAGTACTTACCAGCGATATCCGTGCTTTTTGCGCCATCTGCTTTACTCCAAAAATTTCAAATTAAATTAATAGAAAAAGATTGAGAAGCCTATTTGGCCACTTCTACATCTAAACAAATACCAGCAGCAACAGTTTGTCCCATATCACGGATAGCAAATCTTCCAAGCTGCGGAATCTTCTTGGATGGTTCAATTACCATTGGACGTGTTGGAACAACTTTTACTATTGCCGCATCACCAGTTTTTATGAAATCAGGATTCTCTTCTTTCACCTGACCAGTTTTCGGATCAAGTTTCTTTTGTATCTCTTCAAATCTACATGCAACCTGTGCAGTGTAACAATGAAATACTGGTGTGTATCCCTTTGTAATTACAGATGGGTGGTTTAGTACCATTATTTGTGCAGTAAATGATTTAGCAACAGTTGGTGGATCGTTTGTTGGACCAGCAACATCTCCTCTTCTTATATCATTCTTGGCAATACCTCGCATGTTTACACCAATGTTATCACCAGGTACAGCTTGGGCTATCTGCTCATGATGCATCTCAATAGTCTTAGCTTCACCAATAACACCACCAGGTTTCATACTTGGTTTGAAAATAAGTTGCATTCCTGGTTTCATAACACCACATTCGACTTTACCAACTGGGACTGTACCAACTCCTTTTATGGTATATACATCTTGAATTGGCCATCTCAATGGTAAATGAGTTGGTTTCTCTGGAACTGTGAATTTATCAATGGCTTGAAGGATAGTATCACCAGTCCACCAGGTTACTTTACCTTTTTCCTTAATATTATCTCCTACAAATGCTGATACTGGAACATATTGTAACTGTTCATCCTTGTATCCAACGCTTTTTGCAAGTTTTTCAACATCTGATCTTACTTGTTCATATCTTTTTTTATCATATGGTGGCGTTGTTGCATCTATCTGGTTTATTGCAATTACTAGTTGTTTAACACCAAGTGTTCTTGCAAGAAACATATGTTCTTTAGTTTGAGCCATGACACCATGTTGTGCAGCTACGACAAGAATTGCAGCATCTGCTTGGGACGTTCCAGTAATCATGTTTTTTACAAAGTCTCTATGCCCAGGTGCATCAATAATTGTAAAATAATACTTATCAGTATCAAATCGTTTATGTGCAACATCTATTGTTAAACCTCGCTCTCGCTCTTCCTTTAATTGATCAAAGATCCATGCGAGCGCAAAGCTACCTTTTCCTTTTGCCTCTGCTTCTACTTTAAATTTTTCGACCATGTGTTTTGGGAATTGCCCGGTTTGAAGCAAGATTTGCCCAACCAAGGTGGATTTTCCATGATCGACATGACCAATAATTACTAGATTCAAATGTGGTTTATCTGCCATAATATTTTACCTCCTTTTAAGACAAATTCAACATTGTCATATAGGTTTTTTCATATATACATATTTTTAAAGTTTGATAGCGTATAATCTTCCTATTTATAAGGTTTATCTACATCAGTCTCCCGTAAATCTAAAACTCAAAAATGATTGATATTTATCCAATAAATTTTAATTAGTGGTCAGAAAGAGCAAATATTTGTATAAAAAAACACATTTTATAAACCAATACTTGTTTTTAGGAAAATAAAAAATTATTTTGGGGGAAAAAAACAATGAAAAAATATTGCCATAATTGTGGATTTGAAAATGCAAGTAAGGACAAGTTTTGTACAAAATGCGGAACAGTACTATTAGATACAAAAGATGAAGATATAAAACAAGTTGAACCTATAGCACAAGAAATAATTGATTATAAAACACCACCAGATCATTTTGAACCAAGTAAAAAGAAACAGCCTCTAAGATTTCAAAGAACATCAGAAAAAATGGTTTTAGGCGCAGTTGCAGTGGCAATAGTTCTTTCAATTGCAGCAATTTCTGCAGCATTCCTTGTAAATCCTACATCCTTAGGCGCTGGTAGTATTAGTTCAAATGAACTTTCAGATAATTCAGTAATAAGTAGTAAAATTACTGATGGTACAGTTACAGATGCTGATATTAGTAGTAATGGTATTTCAAAAATCGCATTAAGTGCTATTACAAGTAATCATATAGTTAATAATTCTATATTATTGATAGATCTTAGTCCAGACGTCATTGAGTCTATAACAGGTTTAAATGTAATTGCTAATAACTCTATAACAGGTGAGAAAATTGCTAATGGAGCAATTACCAGTGCAGATCTAGCAGATGAATCGGTAACAAGCGTGAAAATCGTAAATGGAACTATTTCAACAGTTGACATAGCTGATAGTTCCATTACTAGTGCAAAAATTACTGATGGTACAATTACTAGTTCTGATCTTGCTACTGACTCAGTTGATTCTACTGAAATAATAGCTGGCGCAGTTGGTACTGGCGAACTAGCAAGTGGAGCAGTCACATATGAGAAAATGGCAATCAAAATACGTTGTGGGAAGGCTACAGATGTGTATAATGGCAGCTCTATAGCTCATAATTTAGGTAGTATACCTATTTCTGTTGTGGTAACTCCAATTTATGATTCATCCTTTGGTTCAGGGAATGCTACAATATATGTTAACATCATATCAGTGAGTGATACTAGTTTTACCATAACCTTGTATGTTGAATATACGGGTTCCTTTAATCCTGTGACAATTGGTAATCCTGTAGATGTTTATTGGATTGCAATATATTAAATGAAATTATTCAAAAGATAAAAATTACAGCAGACTAAAACCTGAGCAATTTAAAAGACCGCTATTATGCTTTACATCCAGATGTAAATGATTTATCTGGATGATTTTTTTAAAACTCCTTTTTAAAAAATGTAGAAGGTTTTTTTTCCAAAAACATTAAAACAAATAAAACTATACTTACTAAGGTGTGTGGAGAGATAATAATGCCTTATAGTAGGGAAGAAAAGCAACGAGTTAACCAAGAAATATTAGAACTTATCAATAAATCAGATTTGAAGGTTGTTTATGTGAAATTGTAGTTTTGATTGAAAATAAATGCAGTTTTACCAAGAAAAATTTGACATATCTTTTTTTAAAAAAAATATAGTGGGCTCGGAGGGATTCGAACACTCGACCTCCGCCATGTCAAGGCGACGTCATAACCGCTAGACCACGAGCCCGTTCATTGGGTAGGAATAGCGTTATTGTTTTTGTAATTTACTGAGCAAGTTTTTATTGTTAAATAGAATATACATATTTATCTGCTTATCTACCTAGTAAAAATATAAATAAAGCCTGGTTTTATTATTATTTTTATAACAAAAAGGAAGGGATGTATATGAAAAACAATATTGATATGATACAGCAACATCGACCTAGTTTTTTTAGAACAATTAAAAGAGAAGATGAACTTGATGACTATAAATTTAACATGTGGAAATTAGAACTAAAAAAAGATCTACCTGTTTTTTGGGAATCGATGACAAAAAAACATGGACGATAAAAAAACATAAGCGAAAAACTGTTTTCAAAATATTTTTTATTAAACGTTATATACAATAGATGATATTCGCTAAATCCATGAATTATAAATCCCCAAGAATTACTGCTGATGGAGCGATAATAAAGGAAAAAAAAATTTTATTGATAAAACGAAAAAATGATCCTTACAAGGGAAAATGGGCTCTACCAGGTGGTTTTGTGGAGTACAAAGAAAGAGTTGAAGACGCTGTTGTAAGAGAGGTTTGTGAGGAAACTGGTTTAAAAACAAAAATTCGTGAATTGATTGGCGTTTATTCTGACCCAAATAGAGATCCAAGAGGACATACTATTACCGTTGTTTATTTATTAAATATTTTATCTGGAGAAGTAAATAGTGGTGATGACGCTATTGATGCTAAGTTTTTTGATTTGAAAGATTTACCTGAATTAGCGTTTGATCATGATGTTATAATAAAAGATGTTATCCGGAGAGTTGAATAGTATGTTTTGCTCTAAATGTAAGGCATTAATGTACCCAGAAAATGATTTTTTTATATGTAAAAAATGTGGATTTAAGGTAAAGAAATCAGGTAGCAATATAGTTGTAACTAAACAAAAAGAAAAAGAATTACAAATTTTAGAAGATAGAGTAGAGGATATTCTACCAAAGATTAGGGTGACATGCCCGAAATGCGGACATTACGAAGCAAGATGGATTTTAAGACAGATGAGGGGAAGCGATGAACCAGAGACAAGATTTTTCACATGTACAAAATGTGGATTTAAATGGAGAGAACAGTAAGGAAAGATATATATACAGCTTAATTTAATATATAATAAAATATATATCGATAAGAGAGCAACTTTGGGGGAATTTATATATGCTTAAATTTGAAAAAAAAATAATTG
>Ga0315285_10000882_pt1 | contig 31348 bp, 22 predicted proteins | sample YL17G09_36_MG_FD_203698 | JGI IMG/M metagenome (GOLD analysis project Ga0315285, IMG submission 203698) | Sediment microbial communities from Yellowstone Lake, YNP, Wyoming, USA - YL17G09_36 | ecosystem: Environmental > Aquatic > Freshwater > Lake > Sediment | place: USA: Wyoming | collected...
TTTGTCATTCGTCATTCCGGCGAAAGCCGGAATCCAGTCAAAGAATATTATCATACAAATCCTGCCAATCCGGGTTACTGTTCTCAATCAATTCAAGTTTCCACCTTCGTTTCCATTCTTTCATCTGCTTTTCCCGATTAATGGCCGATTCCATGTTCTCGTGTAATTCATACCAGACCAAACGATGAATATTATATCGTTTAGTAAATCCTTCTATCACATTGTTTTTGTGCTCCCATATCCTTTTAGCGAGGTCTGAGGTAACACCGATATAAAGGGTACCATTTCGTTTGCTTGCCAAGATATATACTGCCGGCTGTTTATTCACCGCCGCCGTTCTGGATTCCGGCTGGAGTTTATCCCGTACTCTGATACGGGACCGGAATGACTCTACGTCTAAGTTGGCGCTTATGCCCGCGAGGGGGAGGGGGACAAACGAGTCTTCACCTGATTATAAACCTCTTCCGGGGTGATCGTCTCCAGGCATTCCCGCTTCGGACGGGAGCAGGGCCGCTCCCCCCGCAAGCTGCAGGGACGGCAGGAAAGCTCGCGCTCGGCAATAAAATCCCCGGGTCCATAAGCCGGGAAGAATTCCGGGCTAGTGGGTCCGAAGATCACTCCCACCGGAATCCCGACCGCCCGCCCGACATGGGCCGGTCCGGAATCGTTGGCCACCAGAAGATTAACCCGGGAAAGGAGAGCGCTTAAACGGTCCAGGCTTAAACCCAGGATCGGGTGAGCGCGATCGGACCCGATGCCACTGATTATCTGCCGGACCAGTCCCGCCTCGGATTCCGCTCCCAGCACCAGGACCCGGGCCTGGAGCTCCGCGATCGCTTTTTTCCCCACTTCCGCGAATCGGTCCGGCGGCCAGCAGCGGATTTCCTTTTTGGCCCCCGGGGAAAGCGTGAGAACCGGTTCTCCCGGTTTTGCTCCCCAGGCCTGGAACAGCTTTTCCACCTCCGCCTGCGCTTCCCGGGCGGGGATAAGCCGGGGTAGGAATTTTTCTCTCCCCAGACCGGCTTTCCTGATCGTTTCCAGGTAAGCGTCGAGCAGGGGGCGGAGTCGGCCCTTCCGGCGGTAGCCGAACCATACATACAGCCTTCGTTCCAGGCTTCTTTTGTCGCAGCCGATCAAGCGGGAGTAGCGGAGAAACGGGTAAAGCCGGTAACTCCGGGTCACCCGGTGAAGGTCAAGAACCAGGTCATATTTCTCCCGGCGCAGCTCGCGAAGATAATCGAACTGCCCCTGCCCTTTCTTCCAAACGAAAAGTTTGCGGATCCGGGGGTCTCCCCGGAAAAGATCGGCGTATTCCTCCCGGACGGCGAAATCAATCTCGACCCCGGTAACATTGCGGAAGATGGTCTCAACCACCGCCGTGGCCAGGACCACATCCCCCAGGGAGGAAAAACGAACGATTAATACCTGCATGTTAGTCCGAAGTCCTCAGTCATCAGTTCTAGGTCAAATTTTTGAATTAAGAATCATTCCGGCTGTCTCCAGAACCTGTTCCGGAGTGATTTCTTTCATGCATCTGAAGTGACCCCGCGGGCACTCCCGGGGTCCATGAACATGGCAGGGACGACAGTCGAGATCCAACCCCACCGTCCGGCTCCCCGGGCTTAAAGGGCCATAGCCGAATTTCGGCGAGGTGGGGCCGTAGATAGCCACGGTGGGAATATTCCGGGCCGAGGCCACATGCACCAAGCCGGAATCGTTGCTGACCAGCAGTTTGAGTTTACTGACCACCGCGGTCAAGACCCCGAGCGGGGTTTTACCGGTCAGGTTGATGGGCTCGGATTTTGCCTGCCCGGCTATCTCCCGCGCCAGGGGCTCCGCCCCGGGCTCCCCGAGGATAACCGCTTTCAGGCCGAGTTTTTCAGAAAGAAGATCTATCAAGCGGGAAAAACCCGCCGGAATCCAACGCTTGGTCGGCCAGACCGAGCTGGGGGCGATCCCCACGAATCTTGGCGATGGGGGCAATAAAATGGCGGCCTCTTTCTCCCATTCTTCTTTGACCTGGAGATACGGCATCCGATCGAACTTGCCCGGATCCTGTTCGAGCGCGGAAATCAGGCTCAAATTTCTGTCCACTTCGTGAAGCGACATGTTCCGCGCCACCCGATCGGTATACAGAAAACTCAAACCGGCCTCCGCGAAGCCGACCCGCCGGGGAAGGTGTGACTGCCAGAGCATTAAAGCCGTCCGGGCGGAACGGTGGGGAGAAATTGCCAGGTTCGCGGACCGGAGTCGGAGCTCACGAACCTTATTATATAAATTGACCAAGCCCCGTTCCCGCCCGCGCTTGTCGTATAAAATCAGTTCGTCAATTTCCGGAATCGCCCGCATCAGCTCCCGGTATTCCGGCCGGATCACCACGCTCAGATAACCTTCCGGATATATCTTCTTGATGGCACGGAAAAGCGGGGTGGCCAGGATCAGATCACCGAGAAAAGCGGTCTGGATAATGATAAGGCGGTTCAAGGTTCAGGGTTCAGGGTTCAAAGTTCAAGGTTTAAAGTTCAAGGTTCAGAGTTCAAAGGTTAAAAAATGAAGATCCGAAGGTGACGACAGATCCAATCGAAATTGTTTTAATATTTTCTAAGTTCGTAAACCATTGAACCGTGAACGTTGAACTGTGAACCTGCTCAATATCTTCAAACCTTTCAATCTTCATCGTCTCTTAACCTTGAACCGTGAACGTTGAACCCTGAACCTGATTGGATCTGATTCAGTTCCCACAGCCTGGCGTAGCGGGTAAAGACATACAGGGAATACAGCCCGGCCAGGACCAGGCCGGGGTAGCCGTCCAGGAACCCCCGCTCCAGGACATACATCCGGAAGAATCGAAAAGCCGGGTTGAAAAGCAGGTTATACCAGTGGGCCCGCTTCCCCCGTTCGGCCAGGTCGGCCGCGGAGAGGGCGGTGTAGCGGTCCATCTTGAGGAAATAATCATCCAGGGTCGCATGGGGATAGTGAAGCAGGGGATTTTCCAGGCGCCCGGTTTTTCCCTCAACTTCGATCCTCTCGTGTACCGGGGAATGGGTGAAGCTCCCCTTCTCCCGGCGGAAAAGGCGGAGGACCCAGTCCCGCTCCCAGCCCCCGTGGCGCATCAGCCGGCCCAGGAAATAATTCTGGCGGCGCGCGTAGAAACCGTCCTTCCCCGCCTCCCCGCCGAGGATCTTTTTTATCTCCGCGGCGAGGCCCGGGGAAACCCTCTCATCCGCGTCCAGGGAAAGCACCCAAGGCTTTCGGGCCTGGGTCAGGGCAAAGGCCTTCTGCTTCCCGTAGCCCAGCCAGTCCTGGCGGATGACCCGGGCCCGGTGCTTCTCGGCCAGCTCGCGGGTTAGGTCCGCGCTCCCCGAGTCCACCACCACGATCTCATCGGCAAAAACCGCCGAGGCCAGGCAATCCGGCAGGTTTTTTTCCTCGTTCAGGGTAATGATGATTATGGAGAGGCCGTTCATGAAGATACGGTGAGTTGGTGAGTTGGTGGTTTTTCTAACCACCTAACAACCTGACCACCGCTTTTTTCTATTTGATCGGGGTGGCTTCCTCGATCAGCATGATCGGGATATCGTCCTCGATCCGGTAGAGCAGTTTGCATTTCGGGCAGATGAGACCATCTCCTTTTTCGTTCAGCTGGATGTCCCCCTTGCACTTGGGGCAGGCCAGGATCTCGAGCAATTCCTTGTCAATCGCCATTATCCTCCTCCCTTCTAAACCGTTACGCTCCCCATGATCCAGTCTACCGCGTGGGCCAGGTCCCGGGCAACAAAATCCGCCGGGATGCCCTGGTAATTATCGGGATCCGTCCCGACCCTGACCGCCCGGATCCCCAGTCGGCGGGCGAGCTTGATATCGGTCTCCTTGTCCCCCACATAATATGAAGCCTCCAGGGCAATGCCCAGATCGGATACCGCCTTCCGGATCAGGCCGGGTTCCGGCTTCCGGCAGGCGCAACCTTCATCGGGCCGGTGGGGGCAGTAATACGCCCCGTCCAGGAACGCACCCCCGGAACCCAGCAATTCCTCCAGTTTCAGATGCACCATCCGGATCCGGCTCTCGCTGGCCAGGCCCCGGTTCAACGCGGATTGGTTCGAAATCAGGACCGCCAGATAGGGGCCCGCGTTTATCCTCCGGATGGCATCATCCGCTCCGGGTAAAATCCTCAGATCCTCCGGCCGGGTGAGATACCCCTTCTCCTCGTTGATCGTGCCGTCCCGATCTATAAAAATGGTCGGGGTCCGGTTTTGGAGCCGGGCCTGGATCAGGCGGAAAAATTCCTCTCCCCGCGCGAGCTCAAGTTTCCCCCGAACCTCCCACCACCCGGGATCGCGGGCGGGTCCCGAGCGCAGCAGCTTCTCGATTCTGACCCCGTCTTTCTCCGTGGTCAGAATCAAATCGACTTCTTTTTCCCGGGCCAGGTTCTCGATCCGGGCCCGGTCATTTTCCCGGTAGGGAAAATGATCCGGATAAACCAGCCTTTCCCGGATTACGACCCCTTCTTTTTCGAGGGAAGCGAAGAAAGAACCCGGATTGCCGATTCCCGCCAGCGCCAGGGCCGACCGCCCCCGGAAAAACCCCGCCGGTCTCGTTTCCGGATTTGGCCCCGGCCGGGTTGGTATGCCCAGCGGCCGGTATTGAACGATTTGAAAACGCGCCTGGAAGAAAACCCCGCCGGGATGCCTCCGGGCCAGTTCCGCCAGCCATTCCGGGTCGGGATTCTCCCCGGAAATCACCACTAGGTCCGCCCGCCTGATCCCGGAGAAAGGCTCCCGGAGGGTGCCTCGGGGAAAAAGCTTGAGATCGAGCGGTTCCGGCCGGGCCGGAACCATCAATATCTCCAGATCCTTTCTCAACCGCCGATGGGAAAAACCGTCATCCAGCAAAATAACCTGTGGGCTTCCCCGCCGGAAAGATAACTCTCCGGATTTGCCCCGGTCCTTGCCAATTGCGATGGTTACCCCGGGAAGCCAGCGGGAAAGCAGGATCGGCTCATCCCCCACCTCTTCGAAATCGGGTTCTTTCTCCCGGGCTCCGGAAATTATCCTCTCCCCTTTTCCGCTCCGGCCGTAGCCCCGGGTCAAAATTGTCACCGGCATCCCCAGGAGATAGAACTTTTCCGCCAGGAAGCGCACCAGGGGGGTTTTCCCCGTACCGCCCAGGCTCAGATTGCCGATGGAAATAACCGGCACCGGGAAAGTCCGGGGCTGAATGAGCCCGAACCGGAAAAAAAACTCCCGGGCCAGGAGGCCCAGGAAGTAAAAACCGGAAAACAACCCGAGCAGACCCGCCCCCAGCGGGTTCCGCGCGGCGCGGGGCCAGAATCGTTCCAATTTGAAAATGATCCGGGTGAAAACCCAACGAACGTTAAACATTACAAATATGGTTCACGGTTCAAAGTTCAAAGTTCAAAATCCAAATGCCAAATGAATGTCAAAATCTAAATGTCAAATTTCGGTCATTTAAGCTTTGAACTTTATTTGCCCCTCTGGGGTTCTCGTCCTGAGACCCCATTCGGGGTCGTAGGAAACTTTGAGCTTTGACATTTAAACTTTATCTTCCCCCTCGGCCCCTGGAACCCTGGGAACCTTGAACCCTGTTCTTTTATTCCAGATAAGGCTTGATCAAGTCGAAATAGCGATCCAGAATTTGTCCCTCCTCCCGGACAAAACCCCGGGCTTTCTCCCCCAACTCCCGGGAAAGCCGGGGATCATCGAGCAGTTCACCAACCTTGGACACTATTTCCGCCGGTTCCCTGACCAGGAATCCAAACCCCTTTTCCAGAAAACGCTCCGCGACCTCCTTCTGTTTTTCTATAAAAGGCCCGAAGAGCACCGGTTTACCCCAAAAGGCCGCTTCCACCAGATTGTGCCCCCCCACGGGGGTCAGGCTCCCCCCCACGAAAACCACCCGTCCCAGGGAATAAACCTCGCGCAGTTCACCCATAGTATCCAGGATCAGGACGGGGGGGGGCGGGCCATTCTGGACCTGGATCTGACTGCGGAGCCAGAAATCCACCCGGTTTTCTTTTAACAGCCGTTCGAGTTCCCCGACCCGATTTAATTTCCGGGGGGCCAGGATCAGCTTGAGGCCCTGATACCGGCCCGACAATTTCAAGAAAGCCTGGAGAATAATTTCCTCTTCGCCCGGGTGGGTGGAACCGGCAACCAGTACCGGGTCCACGGTCCGGGGCGAAAAGCGGTCCCGGATCGTTTCCAGAAACTCCGGGGTTTTGCCCTCCGGAAAGGAATGGTCACCGGCCCACTTCAAATCCCCCAGAATCTCGACTTTTTCCGGCCTGATGCCCAGGGAGATCAGCCGGTGGGAATCCTCCGCGCCCTTGACCCCGATAAAATCGATCCCGCCGGTAAATTCCCGGAAGAAGGACCCGGCCAGGCGGTATCCGCGGGCCGACTTCTCCGAGATCCGGCCGTTCAAAAGGCAAACCGGAATCCCGAGCCTCCGGGCGGAGCGGAGAAAATTCGGCCAGAGTTCGGCTTCAAAAAGAACGATGAGCTGGGGGTTGATCAGTTTCTGGACCCGGCGGGCCAGAAATCCGAGATCCAGAGGCAGAAAAATACTCCGAACCCCGGGAAACTGTTTCCGGGCCTGTTCCCTCCCGGTGGCGCTGGTTAAAGAAATCACCACCCCCTCCTCTCCCCGCCCGGAGATCAGCCGGGAGAGCAGGGGCTTGGCCGCTTCGAGTTCCCCCACGGAAGCGCAGTGAACCCAGACCGGATGCGTGAGCTTCCGGTCGTCGAGATGGAAGCCCAATCTCTCCGGAAGACCCTGTCTTTCCCGGGGATTACGCCAGAGCCAGATGAGCCAGTAGGGAGAGGTCAGCAGAAAAAACCCGCAGATAACCAGGCTGTAAAAAAAGTAAAACGCGGAACCGGGGAGGGAGCCGTTTTTTTCCCGCGCCCGCTGATCGGCTTCCCCGGTCAACCGGTTCATCAGGTTTTCCAAATCCTTCCTCTCCTGCTCCAGCTCCCTGGCCTCGGGCTTCACCCAGAAAGGTTGGCCCCAGAGGTAGAAACCCCGGGAAAAAGGGAGGGGAAACTCGAACCGGTCCCAGCTTTTAAAACGAATCTTTCTCCCGGAAGCGAAGGTCAAGGGGACGATCGGGGCGCCCGTCTTCCGGGCCAGCTCGATTACTCCCGGCTTGATCTCCCGGGCCGGTCCCCGGGGGCCGTCGGGGGTGATCCCCACGTCGAACCCCTCCTGAATCGCCTGTTCGAGTTTTTTCAGCGCCTCCGCCCCCTGGCGGCTGCTGGATCCGCGGATGGTCTCAAAATTAAAGTGGCCGAGCACCCGGCTGACCAATTCCCCGTCGCGGGAAGGGCTGATCAGGACTTTCACCCCCCGCCCCCGGTAGACAAAAGGCAGAACCGCCATCCGGCTGTGCCAGAAGGCGACGATCACCGGGACTTTTTTCCGCCAGAACTGGTCGATCCGTTCCGGGAACAGCTCCCGCGTGAAAAGGGTTTTCTTGATCCCGGTAAGGATCACCCAGATCACGGGAGGCAACCGGTCGAGCAACCAATCTTTGATCTTTTTATTCAGAGAATCCTCTTTGGAAAATTACCAATAACCAAACCATGACCGGGAAATACAAAATTACTAATTCCTAATTTCTAATGTCTAATTAAATCCCAATTACCAATGACCAATTAATAAACTCTGAATTAGAAATTCGATCTGGATTATTCATTAGAATTTCGTCATTGGTTATTCATTAGAAATTCGACATTAGTCATTAGGAATTTTCCCGGCCCGGTTTGATTTGGGCCCGCTCCTCTTCCTCCCGCGAGGCCTCGTAAAGGCGGGCATACTCCCCTTTCATCTTGAGCAAATCGGCGTGGGTGCCCTCTTCCACGATCCTGCCTTCCGCCAGGACCTGGATCCGGTCCACCTTGCGGATAGTGGAAAAACGATGAGCCACGATCAGGGTGGTTCTCCCCTGCATCAGGTTTTCCAGGGCCTTCTGCACGATAGCCTCCGATTCGCTATCCAGGGAAGAGGTCGCCTCATCCAGAATCAGGATCGGGGCGTCCTTGAGCAGGGCCCGGGCGATGGAAATCCGCTGGGCCTGCCCGCCCGAGAGTTTGATCCCGCGCTCCCCGACTACCGTGTCGTAACCTTCGGAAAAAGCCATGATGAAATCGTGGGCGTAAGCGGCCCGGGCCGCCGCTTCAATCTCCGCCCTGCCTTTCTCCGGTTTTCCGTAGGCGATATTAGCTCGGAGGGTATCGTTGAAAAGCACGGTTTGCTGGGAAACCAGCGCGATCCTCCGCCGGAGGGACTCCCGCGAGTATTCCCGGTAATCTACCCCGTCGATCAGAATCGCCCCCTGGGTGGGCTCGTAATAATGGAGAAGAAGATTCATGAGCGTGGTCTTCCCCACCCCGCTGGCCCCGGCGAAGGCCACCGCCTCTCCCTTCCTGATTTTCAGGTTGATCCCGGTCATGACCCATTCATCCCGGTACCGGAAAGACACATCCCGAAATTGAATCTCTTCATTCGGGCCCTGGAGTTCCCGGCCGGTTTTGACTTCTTCCCCCGGGGTATCTAGCAGGGCGAAGATCCGCTCGGCGGCGGCCGCTCCCTCCTGAATCGCCTGGTTGGCGTTATTCAGCCTTTTGATCGGTTGATAAAGCAGAAAGACGGCAGTCATGAAAGAAGCGAAATCTCCCGGCGTCATGGTCCCGGAGATCACCATTTTCCCCCCGACCACGATAATCGCCGCCGCGCCCAGCGCCCCGAAAAACTCCATCAAGGGGGAGGAAAGGGCCCGGATCTTGATCGCCTTGATCATCAGATCCAGGAATTTCCGGTTTTCCTCCCGGAAGCGGGCCGACTCGTATTCCTCCATCCCGAAGGCCTTGACGATCCGTGACCCGGCAAAACTCTCCACCATCAGGGTGTTGATCCGGCCCATCCGGACCTGTCCCTCCCCGGAAAGCCGCTTCACCCGCCGGCCGAAACCCAGAATGGGGAAAACCACCACCGGGAAAACGATGACGGCGGTGGCGGCCAGGATCGGGCTGCGGAGGAAAACTATGATCACCAGGCCGACGATCGTCAGGCAGTCAAGGACCAGTCCGGTGATCGCGCTGGTCAGGGCCGATTGAGTGATTTGGACATCGTAAGTAATGCGGGAAATCAAAACCCCGCTCGAGGTATCGTCCAGGTAAGACACGGGCAGAAACTGCGTCTTCGAATAGAGCCGGTCCCGGAGCTCATTCACGATTCGCTGCCCGATCCCCCCCATCCAGTAAGCCTGGAGGTAGGTGAAAAATCCCTTAAAAAAAAATATTCCGATCACCATCAGGGCCAGATTGAAAAGGACCGCCAGCTCGCGCTGGATGAAAATCCCGTCCACCACCGGCTTGACCACCAGGGCCTGGGCCGCGGTCAGGCCCGAAACCGCCCCCATCGCCAGGGAAGCGGCAAGGAAACCGGCCCAATAGGGTCGGACGAATTCCAGCAATCGAAAATATGGGTTGCGCTTAGATTGTTCCATTTTTAATGACATGTCACCGGTCGTAGGTTTCTTTAGTCTATTTTGTCTATCTCGTCTATCTGGTCTTTCTGGTCTTTTTTAGCAAGGAGCAGAGAGCATAGACTCCGTCCCGTAGGACTACGTCCCGGAGGGCGCATAGGGTTTAACTCGAAACCATAAACCCGAAACTCGAAACTATTTTTTATTCCGCATTCCGCATTTCTTTCTAACCACCAAGCCACCTAACAACCCAACCACCTTATGTCGAGCAAGCTCGACCACGACTTTTCACCTTTGACCTTTGACCTATCACCTACGACCTGGTTTCCAGCATTTCCAACGCGATCTGGGCTGCCCGCCCCGCCGCCCCGGGGTTGCCGAGGGAAGCGCGGATCCGGCCCAGGTCGGACTTGACCTGGTTTTTTAGCTCCTGGTTGTCTAAAAACCTTTCCACTTCCCGGGTAATTCTTTCCGCCCGGGCCTCTCCCTGCAAAAGCTCTGGGACCACCTCCCGCCCGGCCATCAGGTTGACCAGGCCGATGTGCTTGACCTTGACCAGCATCCGGCCCATCCCGTAACTCAGGCGGCTCACCCGGTAAAGAATGATCATCGGACATCCGATCAGGGCCGCTTCCAGGGTGGCGGTTCCGGAAGCCACCAGGGCCAGTTCCGCAATCCCCAGGGCATTATAAATTTCTTCCCCGGGCAATACGGACACCGCGTCGCCCAATCCTCGGGCCTGCACCGACTCCACGATCGCCTGGGGATTCAGGGAACTGGCCACCGGCAGGAGGAAGCGCAGACCCGGCCTCTGCCGGGAAAGGTTCCGGGCCGCGCCCAGGATCTCCGGGAGCAGGCGGGCGATTTCCCCCGGGCGGCTGCCGGGCAGGAGCGCGATCACCTTTTCCCCGGGCTTGATCCCGAAAACTAAGCGGGATTCCTCCGGGCTCCGGCTCTCCCGGGCCAGGTCCAGGAGCGGGTGCCCGACAAAGTCCACCGGGATCCCAAACTGACTGAAGAATTCCTTTTCAAACGGCAGGATGGAAACCAGACGATCAATCCGCTCCGAGATTTTTTTGATCCGTCCCTGGCCCCAGGCCCACACCTGGGGGGCGATGTAATACATCACCCTGATCCCCCGCGTCTTCAGGGAACCCGCCAGGCGGAGATTGAACCCCGGCGAATCGATGAGGACCGCGAGATCCGGGGGGGAAGCTTCCGCCCGGTCAAGAATTTTCCGAAACACCCGGCGCCCCTGCCTGAGCTTGGCCAGGGCTTCGGTAATACCCATCGCCGTGATCTCGGAGGAGTCCGCCAGAATTTCCACCCCGGCCGCCCGCAGGTTCCGGCTGCCGACCCCGAAAAAAGCCAGGTCCGGGTTCCGCCCCTGGAGCGCCCGCACCAGGTTGGCCCCGTGCAGATCCCCCGAGGCCTCCCCGGCCACGATCAAAATTTTCTTTCGCCCGTTATTATCCAAATCTAGGTTTCCGGTTTCTGGTCTCTAGTCTCAAAACGTTTACTGCAAGGCTAAAGCCTTGCCCTACTCGAACCCTTGAACCCTGGGCCCCTGGAACCCTGTTTTTTTTCATTCCGCATTATGGCAGGGCCCACGCCAGCATCGGGATCATGATTTCATGCGCGCCTAGGAAATAATACCCCCGGGAACGGGGACCGCTGATCCGCGCCGGCCTCTGCGTCACGTTGACGAGTTCTCGGTACTGCTTTTGAAAATCAAAGGTGGCGGTAGTGATGCCTTTCCGGACCAGGAAATTCTTCCCTTTTCGATTTTTGCCATAGGCCAGGGCCTTGAGGAAAACCTCCGGCAGGATCACCGCCGAGCCCAGATTGAGATAAGCCCCGCCCTCCATCCGGGAGACCAGATGGGCAAAACGATGAAAATCCCGGAGGCTGCCCTCCCCCAGGGCTTTCCCGTCGCAATCCTGATGGAGATGGGTTATATCCGTCCCGATCGCCACGTGGACGGTAACCGGGATGCCTAGTTCGTAAGCCGCAGCCAGGATGCTGTATTTTCTAAATGGAAACTTATCGGATTTACGATTGACGATTGACGATTGACGATTTTCCGGATTTTTCCCTTTGACCTTTGACCTTTGACCTTTAATCTTTAATTGCCGGTCTTCTGCGATATATTCTGCCACCGCTTCCCCCAACCCCAGCCCTCGTTCCACCCCCTCGTTGATAGCCCGGTTAATCTCTTCTCCAGTCTCCCGGGCGAAGCCGAATTCGCCCCGGCCCAGAGCCTCCTCGACGTCCTCCGAGGTGCGGCCCACCCGGGCCACCTCAAAATCGTGAACCAGGCCGGCCCCGTTCAAGGCGATCCCGTGAACCCAACCCCGCCGGGCCAGGTCTATTATCACCGGGGAGAGCCCGGCTTTGATCACGTGAGCTCCCATCCCCCACAAGATCAAGCCTTCCTGGCTTCGGGCCTCCCCTATCCTTTTTATAAATTCGCGGAAATCTTTGGCTAACAGAAGATTCGGCAGGTTTTGAATGAACCCTGAAAATTTCCGGTCACCAACGGGTCCCGGGGGCCGGGCGAAATCCTCCAGCCGCACTTTGCTCTTTCGAGTCTTCAGCGAATAGGTTTTCCTCCGGGACATTTCTTTTTTCCAGATTAATTTGGTTGGGTGTCGGGTGTACGGTGTTAGGGGTTTATTCTTTTATCCCCCCCAAGTCCCAACTTTTTATTTTATTTCACTCAAATCCGGCGTAGTGCATCGAAAATCCCTTTACTTTGATTGTCATTCCGGACTTGATCCGGAATCCAGTGTTTTCAAGATGGATTCCCGCTGGAGTTTATCCCGCACTCTGATGCGGGACGGGAATGACAGCTCCGGATCAACGCCAAGTAAGTCGAACGTAGAGTTTTAGCTTTTCGAGCCGTTCGGACCGGCAGCGCGGTTCATCCAGGTGAACAGGTAGGGATGGTTGTTTAATCCCTCGAGGGCGGAGATGCTTTGCTTGAAACCCTCGATGATCCTCTCCGCCAAGGCCAGGGCCCTTTTCCCTTCTTCACCTCCCACCCGGGGCGGGCGTTTCCCGCGGACCGCATCCACAAATCCCTGGGTCTCGGCGGCCAGGGCGTCTCGTTTCTTCACCTCCAGGGTTTCCACCTCGATTTTATGCTCGGAGGAACCCCCGTCATCCGCGTTCACCCGCCGGCAATAAACCCCCTCCTGGCGTTCGCAGTCGACGGAAAGATACCCGTCGATCTGGAAAACCCGGATCTTCCGCATCCGTTTCAGGGAAACCCGGCTCGCGGTCAGGTTGGCCACCGCCCCGTTTTCAAATTCGATCCGGGCATTGGCGATATCCACGAGCGGCGAGAGGACCGGGACGCCGATGGAAACCACCTGCTTGATCGGGGAGGGAACCAGTTCCAGGACGATGTCGAGATCGTGGATCATGATATCCATCACCACGTCCACCTCGGTGCCCCGGTCATGGAAAAGGGAGAGGCGGTGGATCTCGAAAAAGCGCGGGTCCTTCACCCGGCCGGACATCGCCTCCACAATCGGGTTGAACCTCTCGGTATGCCCGACCTGCAAGACCACCTTCTCGCTCCGGGCCAGGCGGATCAGGTCATCGGCCTCGCTCACCATGCCGGTGATCGGCTTCTCGAGGAGGACGTGCTTGCCCCGGCGCAGAAAATCGCGGGCGATCTCAAAATGCTGGGGGGTGGGAACCGCGATTGAAACCGCGTCCACCCGGGAGATGATCTCCGCGGGGCTGGGAAAATAAGGAACCTCGAGGGTCTGGGCTTTCTCCTTGACCTCCGGGTCCGGATCCACCAGCCCCACCAGCTCGACCTCGGGGATATCCTGATACTTCTGGGCCCGGTGAAATCCGATATAGCCGACCCCGACCACCCCAACCTTTAATTTTCCATCCAAGAATTAAGCCCCTTTCCTAACTATTAGACAGTCATTTTCGAGCTTGGTTACCGTCATGGATTGTAATATTATATCCCCCCTAAAATCAGAATAGAATACCAACGCGCTGGTTTCCACAGCAAAAAACCACCGGAAACGATGCTTAACCCGAGATCCGGGATTGTTTCGATTTCCTGCGGGCCGAGCGTGAGGAAAAGTTTTGAGAAGTCTGAATTATTGCATTACCTGCGGCAGAAACCGCGGGGAGCTGCAAGTTAAGGATTTATTCGGGATCCGGAGAGTCTGATTCTGGCCTTGAGGGCCGGAAGCGGGTAATGCCTCGCTCCGAGCCCCGGACGAATACGAGGAGATGTTGGACTTCTTTTCCCCCTTCCTGGGAGGGGGAAATCTCTTTTTCCGCCTTCTGGATGGCTTCTTCCCGGCGGAGGCCGGAGCGGAAGAGGATCTCGTAGGCCTTCTGGATGGCCCGGATGGCCTCCACCGAAAGCCCCTTCCGTTTCAGTCCGATCCGGTTGATCCCGTAAAGGCGGGCGCGGTCGCCGTTCGCGATCGCGAAGGGGGGAACATCCATCACCGCCATTGCGCCTCCCCCGATCATCGCCAGCTGGCCGATCCGAACGAACTGGTGCACCCCAACCAGCCCGGAAAAAACCACCTCGTCTTCAATCAGAACGTGCCCGGAAATCTGGCTGGAGTTCGCCATGACCACCCGGCTTCCCACCCGGCAGTCGTGGCCGATATGGCAATAGGCCATCAAAAAATTCTCATCTCCCACCGAGGTTACCCCGCCCCCCAGGCCGGTTCCCCGGTGCATGGTTACATATTCCCGGATGATATTTCCGTCCCCGATCCGGAGCACGGTCTTCTCGCCCTGGTACTTGCCGTGCTGGGGCGCGGTCCCCAGGACGGCCCCGGTGAAAATCTGGTTGTTCTTCCCGATCTCGGTCTCGCCCTCGATCCGGACATGGGAATGGATCACGGTTCCTTCCCCGATCCGGACCTTCCCCACAATCACCGAAAAGGGGCCGATTTCCACCGGGCCGAGGAGTTCCACTTCCCGGCCCACGATCGCCATTGGATGAATCAAGTTTTTCTCCCCCTGCTGGGTTTCTTTTTGCTCCTGATCTTTTTCGGTCTGTTCGGGGAACAGACCCTACCGCTCTTTTCGTTCCGGGACAGCTTTTCCCGGATCTCCCGCATCTCCTTCCACATCGCGGGCAGTCTCGGCAGGATCGCCTGGACCCGGAGCCAGTCGGAGAGGGGCATTGCGTAGGTCCCAGAAACCTTGGCTCCCGGAGGGACATCCCGGAGGACCCCGGATTGCCCCCCCACCTGAGCCCCGGCCCCGATCTCCACGTGATCGGCCACCGCCACCTGCCCGGCCAGGACCGCCCCGTCCCCGATCCGGCAGGAGCCCCCGATCGCCACCTGGGCCACGATGATCGTGTTTTTCCCCACCTCGACGTTGTGTGCCACCTGGACCAGGTTGTCGATCTTGGTCCCTTTCCGGATGAGCGTCCGGCCCAGGGTGGCGCGGTCCACGGTGACATTGGCGCCGATCTCGACCTCATCCTCGATCTCCACGATCCCGACCTGGGGGATCTTGCGATATTCCTCCCCCTCCCGGGCATAGCCGAAGCCGTCGCTCCCGATCACCGCCCCGTCCTGGACGATAACCCGGCTCCCCATCCGGGTGCCTTCCCGGATGGAAACCCGCGAATAAATCCGGCAGTCCTCCCCGATTTCCGTTCCCGGTCCAAGGTAGCAATGGGGATAAATTTCCGACCGGGCCCCGATTTTCGCCCCTTCCCCGATATAGACAAAAGGATGAATCTTCACCCCCAAGCCCAGGACGGCGGAATCGGAAACCGAGGCCAGGGGCGAAATCCCCGGCTCGATCTCCGGCTCCGGGGAAAAAATCCGGAGCGCCTGCGCCAGGGCTAAGCAGGGGTTTTTCACGACGATCTGCGGGCGGTCCAGGTCGGGAATCCTCTGGGGCACGACCAGAGCGCAGGCCCGGGAAGCCCGCGCCGCCGGGAAATACCTGTCGTCAACGGCAAAGCTCAGGGCTTCCGGACCGGCCTCCGGGAGCGGGCTCACCCGACAGACCCGGACGCCGCCATCACCGCAAAGCTCACCCCCGAGCAGGCGGGCCAGCTCCGCCAAGGTCATCTCCCCACCCGCCGGCGCCGGTTTATTTCTTCGATTCGGTCCGGTTTTCCTCATCGTAGAGCTTGATTAACTGATTGGTAATATCATAATCCTTGGGGGCGTAGAGAACAGTCCCCTCGTTCTTTTCCAGGATCAGGTCGTACTTGCCCCGTTTGCCCAGGTTCTCGATGATTCCCTCCAGGCCCTTGAGGATCGTCTGGGTCAGCTCGTAATCCTTCCGCTGGAGTTCCATCTCCATCTTGGAAAGCAGTTCCCGGAATTCATCCTGTTTCCGGGAGAGTTCCGCTTCCTTGCGGGAGCGGGCCTCGGAGGACAGAGCCGATCCTTTCCGATCCAGCTCCTCCTTGAGTTTTTTCAGCTCCTTGTCTTTGTCCTCCAGGATTTTCTTCCTTTCCTCCGATTCCTTCGCGAGCGTCCCCTTGGCCTCAAGGCCCGCCCGGGAATTCAGAAGAACCTCCTGGATATCGATATATCCAAGCTTGAGTTTGTCGGCGGCCTGCCCGGAGCCGACCCATCCCAACACCAGTAAAATTGCTCCCACCCAGATCATCCTTGATCGCATTGTTCCTCCTCTCTCTTAATTCTAGAAAAACGTGCCGATGGAAAATTCAAAAACCGAGGCCCTCTCCCAGGACTTCTTTTGAATCGGGTAGCCCCATTCAAAGCGCAGTGGTCCGATCGGAGAAAACCAGCGGAAACCGAAACCGTAGCCCATTCTTAAAGGCCGGCTGAAAAACTGCTCGGACTCGTTATAAGCGTTCCCGGCGTCAAAGAACACCAGTCCCTTGATCCCCGCTTCCTTGATCAGCGGGATCAGCAGCTCGGCGTTTAAAACCACCATTTTGTTGCCTCCCCAGACCATCTTGGTGGAGTAGGAGGCGGGATCGGAATAGATATTGGGCACCTCTACCTCCGGCCCTAGGGTCCGGTAATCGAAACCCCGGACGCTGTTCAAGCCGCCGACGAAATACCGCTCCGCGAAGGGCAGCGGTTTCCCGGAAAATCCCTGCCCGTATGCCATTCTCCCGTTCAACATGAGGGCCGAGCCCAAAAGCAGGGGAAAATGAATGCGCCCCAGAAGCGAAAACTTGTAAAACTCGTTCTCCCCGCCCCAGGCCAGACCCGCCTGCTCGACGGAAGCGGATTCCAGGTTTCCCCGGGTCGGGTCCCAGGGATGGTCCCGGGTATCCCGGGAGACACCCAGGGTCATGCTGGAGGTGCTTCCCCCAATGAAAAACCAGGGTACGGACTCATTCAGATTGGTGAGGGTGGCATCGTCGTAACGGTAGGAGAGGTTCACCCGGGTATTCTCGGAAACGAGATACCCGGTCTGGATCGATCCGCCCCGGTCGGTCTGCGAATAATCGGTATAATCCCGGGTGGTATTATTCAAATTCACCCCCATGCTCCAGTCGGTGTCCAGGAAATAGGGATCCTCGAAGCCCAGATCGAAAGTCTGCCTGCGGCTCCCAAACTCGGTGATAAACCGCAGGCGCTGGCCCCGGCCCATCAGGTTGCCGAAGGAAAGCTGGGCGGTCCCCACCAGGCGGTCCACCGAGCTGTAGCCGATCCCGGCGCTGGCCGCCCCGGTCGGGCGTTCCTTCACCGATACGGTCAGGGCCATCCGATCCTTGCCTACCGGCTCGGTATTGATATTAACGTCCTCGAAAAAACCCAGGGCGTAAACCCGCCTCCGGCTTTCCCGCAGATCGGTGCCGGAGAAGAGCTGTCCTTCCCGGAGCCGCAATTCCCGGCGGATGACCTTGTCCCGGGTCTTGGTATTGCCCTGGATTCGGATCTGGTCCACGTAAACCAGTTCCCCCTTGTCCACCGCGAGGTTGATATTCACCTTCCGCTTCTCGAAATCAACCTGGGAGAGCGGTTCCACGCCGGTCAGGGCGTAACCGATGTCCGCGTATTTTTCCGTGACCAGGTATATGTCTTCGCTCAAACGGGAACGGGAAAAAATCTTTCCCTCCTTGGTCTTCAGCAAGGGCATGATTTCATCCTGGGTCAGGGGCGACTCGCCCTGCACGCCCACCTGGCCCACCCAGAACTGCTCCCCTTCTTCCACGTCGAAGTGGATCTCCACCCAGTCCCGCTCCGGTCCGAAGAGCAGGAAAGGACCGGCGATCTTGGCTTGGATATAGCCCCAGTCGAGGTAATGGGCGCGCAGGCGTTCGAGATCCAGGTCCAGGGCCTCCCGGTTGAAGGCGCCCTTGCCGGTGATCCAGGAGAAAGCCCCGTACTCCTGGCTTTCCATCACGGTTACCAGCTCCTCCGGCGAAAAGGCGGAGTTTCCCGAGAAGGAAATCTTCCGGACCACCACCTTGCGGCGCTCCTGGATCTGGTAGACCACCTTCACCTCGCCCTCCGAAACGGGAACAATGCGGCTTTGGATTTGGGCGTGGTAGTAGCCTTCCTCCCGGTAACGTTTCTCGATTTTCTTGACATCCTCCTCCACCGCCCAGATATTCAGGGGCTGGCGCAGCTTGACCGAGATGACCTCTTTTATTTTTTCCTCGGAAATCTTCTTCTTGCCCTCGATGGACACCTCCCGCACCCAAGGTCTTTCCTTCACCCGGAAGATCAGGATCACCCCCTCCGGGATTTCTTCCTCCTCCACCCAGGCCTCGTCAAAATAACCCAGGGCGAAGATTTTTTTCACCTCCTCCCGGAGCACTTCCGGGGAAAAGACCTGGCCGGCCCGGGAACTTAATATCATCCGGACCGCGTCCGGATCCACCCGGTGGGTGCCCTCGATCCGGACCTCCCGGATGATCCAGGCCTCCTCCCCCCCGGCCGGACCGGGGCGGAAGCCCAGCCCGAGGATCAAACCGAGCGCGAGCAGGCAGAGGAATTGTTTTCCTTTCAGATGTAACCGGTTCCCATTCCTCTGCGCGCCGCAATCCGTATCCAAACGATATCCTCTAGGTCATCGCCTCTACCATCCCGCGATAGGCGGGATCGTTTTCGGGAACCTGATCGATAAATGCCTGACCATCCTTCAGGCGGATCCGGGCGGCCAGCCGCCGGGCCAGGTCTTCATTATGCGTGGCCAGGACCAGGAGGACCCCTTCCTCCCGGTTGAGCTCGGCCAAAAGCCTGATGATCACCTCGGCGTTCTCCTGGTCGAGGTTGCCGGTCGGCTCGTCCGCGAGCAGGATCTTGGGTTTCAGAATCAGGGCCCGGGCCAGGGCCACCCGCTGCTGCTCCCCGCCCGAGAGCTCGGCCGGCCGGTGGGTGAACCGGTCCTTAAGACCGATCCGGATCAGCAGCTCCTCGGCCCGGGGAGCGAAATCCGAGATGGACCCGCCCCGGATCCGGGCCGGGATCAGAACATTTTCCCAGGCGGTAAAATCCGGGAGCAGACGGTGAAACTGGAAAAGAAAACCGATGGTCCGGTTGCGGAACCGGGCTCTTTCCCCTTCCGACATCCCCTGCAAATCCTGCCCCTGGAAAAGCACCCGGCCCGAGCTGGGGGTCTCCAGGGCCCCCAGGATGTGCAGGAGGGTGGATTTTCCCACCCCGGAAGCCCCCACCAGGGCTACGGCCGCTCCGGCGGGAAGCCTCAGGTTGATCCCCTTCAGGACCCGGACTTCGGTATACCCCAGGCCGTAACTCCTCTGCAGATTGTCCGCCGCTAAGATGATCTCACTCATTATTTGTAACTACTCAGGTTGTTAGGTTCAAAGTTCAAGGTTCAAGGTTTAGGAACTTCGGAAAACGTCAAAAACGGGTTCGACACTTTCGGCATCTTCCGTCTTTAACCCTGAACCGTGCTTGCCCTGAGCATAGCGAATGGGAACCCTGAACGGTGAACATAAGTACTTACCATTCAATCCTCTCCCTATCATTATTCATAACGAATCGCTTCCACCGGATCTTTCCGGGCGGCCTTGAGCGAAGGGTAAAGGGTAGCGACGAGACTGATGAAGAGGGCGGTGCAGCACACCAGCAAAACCTCGCCGAAATGGGTTTCCACCGGGAAGGTGGTGATGTAATAAATGTCCGCGGGAAGCTCGATGATATGGTAGCGTTTTAGGATCCAGCAGAGGCCCAATCCCCCGCCGAGCCCGAGAACGGTTCCGGTGAAGCCGATAATAAACCCCTCAAACAGGAAAATGCGCATGATTCCGCGCGCCGAAGCCCCCATGGCTTTCAGGATCCCGATCTCTTTCCCCTTTTCGGTTACCAGCATGGTCAGGTTGGCAATGATATTAAAGGACGCCACCAGCACGATCAGAATCAGGATCACGAACATGACCGCCTTTTCCAGGCGCAGCGCGGAGAAGAGGTTCCGGTTCATTTCCTTCCAGTCCCGGGTGTAGAACGGGTAACCGAGGTCGAGAGAAATCTGGGCCCCGATCCGGTCGGCCTCCTCGATCTTCCGGACCCGGACCTCCAGTCCGGTGACCTTGGAACCCAGGTCAAAAAACTTCTGGGCCTCCGCCAGGTGGATAAAGGTCAGGCTGGAATCGTATTCGTACATCCCGGAGTCGAAGATTCCCACCACCTGGAATTCCTTCATCCGGGGAATCATGCCGAACGGGGTCAGGCTTCCCAGAGGAGAAATGAGGTTAATCCGATCCTCCCGGATTACCCCCAGGAGCCGGGCCAGTTCCTGCCCGATGATGATTCCCGGGGGCACCTCCCGTTTCCGCTCCAGTTCGGAGATCTGGCCTTCCTTCAGGTTCCGGGCCAGGTCCACCACCGCCGAGATGGATTTCGGGTCGATCCCCCGCAGGGCCACCCCCATGACGTTGGTCTTGGAGGTCACCATGGCCTGGGAATAAACGAACGGGGTGACCGCTTCCACCCCGGGGAAACCCTTGACCTTTTCCTTGATTTCCGCCCACTTCTCCATCCCGCCGCCCGACCGGAGCACCATGAGGTGGGAGTTGGTCCCCAGGATCTTTCGCTTGATGTCATTATGAAAACCGGTGATCACCGAGAGCACCACGATCAGGGTGGTCACCCCCAGGGCCACCCCCCCGATCGAAATCAGGGTCCCGAGGGAAAACAGGCCCCGGGTGCCCCGGAGATAGCGAATGGCGATGTATTCCGAAAAACCCATGCCCGGATTTATTCCGCTCCTTCCGGCGCGGTTTTGGAATCGAGCGGCTTCAGGAGCGGGAAGAGGATTACCTCCCGGATCGAAGGCGAATCGGAGAGGATCATCAGGAGCCGGTCGATCCCGATCCCGCATCCCGCCGTGGGCGGCATCCCGTGTTCCAGGGCCAGCAGATAATCTTCATCCACTTCGCCCCCCCAGGCCCGGGCCTGGGCCTGGAATCTCTCCCGCTGGTCCTCGGGATCATTCAGCTCGGAAAAGGCGTTGGAGACCTCAAATCCACCGATGAAAAGTTCAAACCGCTCCACCAGGGCGGGGTTATCCGGTTTTCTCCGGGCCAGGGGTGAAACCTCCACCGGGTAATCGTAAATGAAAGTGGGCTGGATAAATTTGTCTTCCACCAGCTTTTCCAGGATGTCCTGCTCGAGTTCGGGCCGCGAGAGCTTCGGGTCCGTCTCTACCCCCCGGGTTTTCAGGAAGGCCCGGATGGTTTCGGGAGAGGCGAGGTCACTTTCCCCGGCCTGACCGATCTCCCGGATCGCCTGGGCAAAGGTATATTTCCGGAAGGGGGGGGTGAAATCGATTTCGTTCCCCTGGTAAACGATCTTTTTCCCCCCGCAGATCTCCTGGGCCAGCCCGGAGAAGAGATCTTCGAGGAGCACCATCAGATCGCGGTAAGTGGCATAAGCCTGGTAAAACTCGAGCATGGTAAACTCCGGATTGTGCCGGGTGGAAATGCCCTCATTCCGGAAATTACGGCCCAGTTCGAAAACCCGCTCGATCCCGCCCACGACCAAGCGTTTCAGATAAAGTTCGGGGGCGATCCGAAGAAAAAGCTTCTGGCCCAGGGCCTGGTGATAGGTCTGAAACGGCTCCGCCGCGGCCCCACCGGCCTTGGGCTGGAGAATGGGGGTTTCCACTTCCAGGAATCCCCGCTCCGTGAGGAAGCCCCGGATCCGGTTGAGCACCTCGCTCCGCCGGCGGAAGATTTCCCGGACCTTGGGATTGGCGATGAGATCCAGGTACCGCTGCCGGTAGCGGATTTCCACTTCCTTCAGTCCGTGCCATTTCTCCGGGAGCGGCCGCAAAGACTTGGCCAGGAGTTTAAGTTCATCCACCCGGATGGATAATTCCCCGGTCCGGGTCCGGAAGGGCCGGCCCTTGATCCCGACGAGGTCCCCCAGGTCCAACCCGCGGAAGATTTCCCAGTTCAGGGACGGGACCCTTTCCCGTTCGATATATCCCTGCACCTTCCCCTCCTGGTCCTGGAGATGAAAAAAAGCCGCCTTGCCGAACTTCCGGATCGCGATCACCCTTCCGGCCAGGGAGAATACCTCCCCGGTCAATTCCTGATCGGTGATTTTCAGAAACTCCGGGGCGGAAAACCGCGCGGCAAAAGCCTTCAGCTCCAGATCCACCGGAAAATCATTGGGATAGGGATCAATCCCCCGGGCCCGAATCTCCTCCAGTTTCTTTTTCCGGATTTCCCGGGGGTCCTCTTTCTTCTCTTCCATTTCCTTTCCTTTAATGTTTGAGCAGGTAATCCCGGATTAACCCGTCCAGGTCTCCATCCAGAACCTTGTCCACTGCCGAGGTTTCCCATTCGGTGCGGTGATCCTTGACCAGGTGGTAAGGATGGAGGATATAGCTCCGGATCTGACTGCCCCAGGCAATGCTCTTCTGCTTCTGGTAAAGCTTCTCCTTTTCGGCCTCCTCGGCCTGGCGCTTCTGCTCCAGGAGCCGGGACTTTAGAATCCGGAGGGCGATAATCCGGTTCTGGTACTGGGATCTCTCGTTCTGGCAGGTTACGACCATCCCGGTGGGCAGATGGTAAACCCGCACCGCGCTGGAAACCTTGTTGACGTTCTGCCCCCCGTGCCCCCCGGCCCGGAAGGTCTCCACCCTCAAATCCTTCTCCTCGATGATGATCTCCTGCTCATCCTGCACCTCGGGATAGACGAAAACCGCCGCGAAACTAGTGTGCCGCCTCTGGTTGAAATCAAAGCGCGAAAGCCGGACCAGGCGATGCACCCCTATCTCCGCTTTTAGAAACCCGTAAACGTTCTCCCCGGATACCGCCACCGTGGCGCTCTTGATCCCGGCCTCTTCTCCGGGGGTCCGGTCCAAAATCTCGACCCGGAAACCCCGCCGTTCCGCCCAGCGCAGGTACATCCGGAGAAGCATCTCCGCCCAATCCTGGGCGTCGGTCCCCCCCGCGCCCGCGTTCACCGAAAAAATCGCGTTGCGGTTATCCTCGGGGGGGAGGGTCCGGGCCATTTCCGCTTCCGCCATCTGAGAGCGAACCTTCTCCAGGCGGAGGGAAAGCGCCTCGCCTTCCGCCAGGTCCTTCTCCTCTTCCGCCAGGTTAAGGAGAAGCTGGATTTCCTCGAGTTCGCCTTCGAACTGGGTGAAAGTCTCGAGTTCCCGGCGGATCCGGGCTTCCTCTTTCAGGGTTTCCTGGGCCCGGCCGGGATCCTGCCAGAGTTCCGGGCGGGCCACTTCCCGGGCCAGTTCCTCCCGGCGTTGTTTCAATCCCGGAAGGTCAAAGATGGTCGCGCAGGGTTCGGTAATCGGTATTCAGTTTTTCCCAATCTTCCCTAAGTTCCCGGAACACGACCTTTACCTTCCTTTCTGACCCCCGCCCCAACCAACAGGACCAGAGCCAAAACCATTATCACTTTAGCAAATAAATCCCCGTGCCGGGTATAAAATGTCCTCCCCCCGGCGGAGAGAGTCTGAATCGGGTCCACCACAAAACCCCGGGTAAAAATCCCGGTCTGCCTGCCGATCCGCCCATCCCACCCGATTACGGAAGTGACCCCGGTATTGGCGGCCCGGGCCACCGGAACCCGATTCTCCACGGCCCGAAAAACCACCATGGAATGATGCTGGTAGGGAGCCGAGGTCTTCCCGAACCAAGCGTCATTGGTAATATTTACCAGAAAAGAGGAGCCTTTGGCTACGAGCCTCCGCACCTGGTCCGGGAAAATGGCCTCATAACAGATCATGACCCCGATGTTTTTATCCCCCCAGACCAGGTTCTGAAGTTCCCGCCCCGAGGAAAAATCCCCCATTCCTTCGAGGAAACGGGCCAGCCCCCCCAGAATCCACCGGATCGGAATATATTCACTGAAGGGAACCAGATGGATCTTGTCATACCTCCCGGCTTCCCGGCCGGAAGCGTCGAGAAGAAAAGCGCTGTTGTAATACCGGTAATCACCCGTGCCCGTTTTCAGGGGGGGATCCAGCCCGGGGCTTCCGAAGAGGAGTGGTACACCCATTTCTTTGACCGCCGCCTTGATCCGCGGCCGGAAGTTGAGGTCCTCTTCATAGTAAAAAGGGGTGGCGGTTTCCGGCCAGATAATCAGGTCCGCCCCTGCCGCGGCCGCCTCCCGGGAAAGACCGAGATAGATATTGACCGTCTCTTCCTGGTACTCCGGCCGCCATTTGATGTCCTGCTCGACATTGCCCTGAATTAGGGCGACCCGGATCTCCGTCCCCTTCTTCACCGTTTCCCCCAATTGCGAAAGCCTGATTTTCCCGAAAAGGAGGCACCCGCCCCAGAGGCAGAGCAGGATGGCCAGCTCGGCCGCGAAGGCCCTCCCCCGGACCTGGCCGCGGAGCCACCGGATCCCAGCCCAGCCCACCACATTGGCCAGAACCAGGAGGAATGATATACCGTAGACCCCGGTGATCTCCGCCGCCTGGATCAGGGTTAGCCACCGGAATTGGGAATAACCCATGCTTTCCCAGGGAAACCCGATCCAGAAAAAGGAGCGGACATACTCGAGACCAACCCAGAGGAAAGGTGCGGAAAGGAAAAAAGGAACCCCGAGCCTCAGGGCGGAAAATCTCAACCCCCAGGCGAAGATCCCAAAGAACAGGGCCAGATATGCCGAAAGCAATAAAAGGGGAAGGAGCGAAACCAGGAAGGAAGCCCCTCCATATATGTGAACCGCCACCACGATCCAGTAGATCAGCCCCAGGTTAAAAACCATTCCGGCGCCCCAACCGAGCCAGAAAGCCCGGCGCGGGGTTTTCTCCCCGATCGCCTGCAGCAGGGGGATCAAGCCGACCCAGGCCAGGGGGAAAATCCCGGGATAGGGAAAAGCCAGGACCAAAATAACCCCGGAGGCCAGGCTTAAATCCAGCGAGCCGGGCCGGGAAAAACGCGCCCAGAACGATCTGGCGATTGCGTGGTTAGACATGAAATTTATTTTCTAGATTTCTTTATTTCTTCGACTTAAGATTTAGAATTTATCCTGAGCGATTTATCCCGAGTTCTACCGAGGGAAGTCGAAGGACTGACGACTTCGGACTTTTTATCGCTTTGAGAATCTCTTGGGCCCTTCGATTCATCGCCCGGGCTTCCCGCTGGTCCCGGTGATCGTAACCCCAGAGATGAAGAATCCCGTGGATCAGGAGCTCCGCCACCCTTTCCTCCCGGCCGATCCCCGCCCGTTTCGCTTCCCTGGCCGCGGTCTCCATCGAGATCACGATTTCCCCGAGAAATTCCGGTTCTCCCTCCGACAGGGGAAAAGCCAGCACGTTGGTGGGGCCTTTCCGCCCGAGGTAGCGGAGATTCAATTCCGAGATGAAGGGATCGTCGGTAAAAACCAGGGAAAGCTCACCGGGCAGGTTCCCGGGTCCCTTAGGAAAGCCCCAGGCGGTGCAGATCTTCCGGACCAGATTTCTTATCGTCCTTCGCTTTATTGCCGTCTTTTTCCCCGTGACTCCGATCTGAATTTTCATCTTTTTCCCTGGCGGAGGGGGCTCCTTTCACCGCCGGTTCGGGGTAATCAATGCGCTGATGGTAGATGCCGACCAAAACCCGGTTGAAGCTCTTGGCGATCTCGTTGAGATCGCGCAAAGTAAGCATGCAGTTGTCCAGCTGGCCATCGGAAAAAATCCCGTTGATGATCTTCTGCACCATCCCCTGCAGACGGGCCGGGGTGGGATCCGTTACCGTCCGGGAAGCCGCCTCGACGGCGTCCGCCAGAAGCACCAGCCCTCCCTCCCGGCTCTGGGGCCGGGGGCCGGGATAGCGGTAATCCTTTTCTTCCACTTCCGGATGTTCCGGGTTGGCGAGGGCCAGGGCCTTGTCATAAAAATACTTGATCAGACTCGTGCCGTGGTGCTGGGCGACGATTTCCAGGATCGGGTAGGGAATTCGATGGGTCCGGCCCAGGCTGATTCCTTCTTTGACATGGGAAATCAGGATTAGGGCGGAGAGGCGCGGGGTCAGGCGGTTGTGGGGGTTGTCCCCCCCCTTCTGGTTCTCGATAAAGTAGGCCGCCTTGGAGATTTTCCCGACATCATGGTAGTAAGCCGCCACCCGGGCGAGCAGGGGGTTGGCCCCGATGGCCTTGGCCCCTTCCTCTACCATGGAACCTATCACCACGCTGTGGTGATAGGTCGCGGGGGCCTGGACCACGAGTTCTTTCAGCAGGGGATGCTCCAGGTTGGAAAGCTCCAGAAGCTTGATGTCGGTGGTATACCCGAAGGCGTATTCGACCAGGGGCAGAATTCCGGTGACCAGGATCGCCCCCGCCAATCCTCCCCCGAATCCGAAGAGGGATTCGGAGAGAACACCCACGCCGAGAATGTCCCCCCGGAGCAGGCGGTAAACCAGGACCATTGCGACGTTCGCAAACCCGACCCAGACCCCCGCCCTGACCACCTTGATTCTCTGCTCGCAGTGCCGGACCTCGTCGGACCCCAGGATTCCCCCGATCAGGAAATAGATGGTAAAGAAAAGGTTGTCTGCAAAAAGTGTCCCCGCCAGGGGTGCCAGGATAAAAGCGAAAATCAGGGCGGTCTCGGAATTAATCAGCATCCGGACCAGGATGATCGCGGCGGCCACGGGAAGACCGAAACCGAAGGCGCTCCGGGGCAGGAACGCCGGCCATTGGCCGGCGTTGACCAGCCCCAGGTAAAGACGCTCCGCCAGCAGGGTGGAAAGCAAAACCACGGCCAGAAAAACCAGGTCGGGAAAACCCACGTTAAACTTTTTTACATTTCGCTTTCCGAAGCGGAAGAGAAAAACCACGAGCGCCAGGCTGAGCCCGAAAATTCCCAGTGCGACCTGCACGAAGTTGGCATAACTCTGCTCCTCGCGGATGGCCCTAAGCTTAAGCAGGTGGTCCTCCCGGACCACCTCGCCCTCGCGGATGATCATCTCCCCGGACTTGATTTTAAACAGCACCGGCTTGACCTCTTCCCGGGCCGTGGATCGGCGCGCATCCGTCTCGGCCTGGTTAAAAGTCAGGTTGGGTGAGATCAGGCGGATAGCCAGCCCTTTAAGAACCTCGGCTTCCGGGCCGGGCAGGCGCGCCCAGACCTCCCGGGCTTTCTGGGCTAACACCGCCCGGGCCTCCGCCAGATCAATCACCTGGGTAATCTCGTCGCCGGAGAGCATGATTTCGGGAGGGAGGGTGGCCCGGACCAGTTCCCCGGTCTCGGAAACCTTTGGAGCCGGCCAGTTAATGGTGCGAATCATGATTCCCCGGTCCCACTCCTTTAAAATCGCTTCCCGGTCCGGGACGATCCGTTCACTGAGAACCCCGGCCACGAGCCCAACCAGTTTCTGTTCCCGCTGGCCGGAAAAGCGGCGGGCGGTCAGAACGCGGATTTCCTCCTCGGGGAGGGGCAGGCCCAGGGCTTCCTCGAGTTCCTTTTTCATCTGGGCTTCCGCCAGGGTCCGGTCTTTTAACCGCGATCGGGACGCGAGATTTTTCCTCCCGGTCTGCATCATCTTCCGGACTTTTTCGACGGACCGATCCTTGAGCCCGGCATCATAATCGAAGACCGCGGAGACCAGTTCCTCCGCCTCGGCCCTCTTCTTCTCGGTCGCGGGCCGGTCCTCAAGCAGAAGATCCGCCGGGGACTTGATATTGCGGTCGGCCACCTCCCCCACCTGATAACGGACCCGCAGCAACCTCAGGTTGGGGCTCAGGATGATCGCCGCCAGAACGGCGATCATCCCGGCCAGGATCCAGCGGTTGAGGGTAGTATCCGCCCGGAGTTTTTCCCTCGCCCAGTTTTTCATCCCCTGGAGCCGGCTCGGCGGCCAAACCAGGCGCTGGGTTTCAGCTTCGTTTCGGTTCTCGGGAAGATCCCTTGCCCCGTCCGGAGCTTTCCCGGGAGTTGGTCTCGAAAATTTCATAAGCTTTAATGATCTCCTGCACCAACGGATGTCGCACGACATCCCGTTCGGAAAAATAGACAAACCGGATTTTCTCGACCTCCTTTAAAATCCCCTGCACCTCGACCAGGCCGGACATCTTCTCCCCCGGCAGGTCGACCTGGGTAATATCCCCGGTGATCACCGCCTTGGATCCAAACCCCAGGCGGGTCAGAAACATCTTCATCTGCTCCGAGGTGGTATTCTGGGCCTCGTCCAGGATCACGAAACTCTCGTTCAGGGTCCGACCGCGCATGAAAGCCAGGGGTGCGATCTCGATCACCCCCCGTTCCAGCAGGCGGCTGGCCCGTTCAAAATCCATCATGTCATGGAGGGCGTCGTAAAGCGGCCGGAGATAGGGGTTGACTTTCTCCGCGATATCCCCGGGGAGAAATCCGAGTTTCTCCCCCGCTTCCACCGCCGGCCGCACCAGGACGATCCGGAGCACTTCTTTCCGGAGCAGGGCGGAAAGGGCCATCGCCATGGCCAGGTAGGTCTTCCCGGTCCCGGCCGGACCGATCCCGATCACCATATCGCAGTTCCGGATCGCCTCGACGTAACGTTTCTGGTTCAAGCTCTTGGGGGTAATCCGCCGGCCCTTGATCGAGATGAAAATGTTGTCGGAAAAAATGCCGGCCAGATCCGCCTCCGGATTCTCCTGTAGGGTCCGGACCGCGTACTGAAAATCTATCGCGGCCAGGGAGATCCCCTGCCGGCGGAGGGTCTGGAAATCCTGGAATATTTTTTCCACCCGCCTGACCTTTTCGCTCTCCCCGATGACCCGGATTTCTTCCCCCCGGAATCCGATCCGAACCTGGAAGCTCGCCTCCAGGAAGCGGAGATTTTCATCCCGCTCTCCGAAGATTTCCCGGAAGAGATTGTCCCCGGCAAACGCGATTTCGCATGTCGCGTCAGGATTGGAATTTATCTCGGTCACAAGTTAAATTTTCCCCCTCACCCTTCCCTCTCCCCCCGGGGGAGAGGATCAAAGTGAGGGGGCTCATTTTTTTAATTTTAGAAAGTAGTCCTAGACAAACAATCTTCCTGTAAATTGTCCAATGATTCCGATGGTTATGATTCAGCTTCGGGTTTAAATTTTCGGGAGGAGCAGGAGGTAATTATTTCCTCGGTTCAGGTAAAATAAATTCCGGGCCGGGCCCCCGTAAAAACGCGGGAACCGGAAGATTCCTCCCGGAGCTAAATCGTCGAGTTTCAGCGGGTAACCTCCCTCGCTGATCCGGTAAACCTCCAGGGCGCTGTCCAGCTGATCCCGGATTCCGTTTACCCAGATTATTTTCAGAGTGTCCGGTCGGGTCATTTCCGGGACCCCCGGGCCGAGCTTAATGGAGGCGGGAGAAAAACCCAGGCCCAGGACCAGAAGCCAGAGCCCGAGGACCAGGAGCGTACCCGCCGCAATTTTGAGGTAGCCCGGGGCTTGCAGGGGTGGAGCCGCCCCCTCTGCTTTTCCCTCGGCTTCCTGCCGCACGGGTTCGACATATTTTCCCTTCAGGAGATTGCTCAAGGCTTTCATGGCCTCGAACTCCCCCAGCAGGCTTAAATCCCGGATCTCCCGGACCGTCCGGTTGCCGTCCACCATGCTGAGGATTTTCTTTTCCTCCTCGCTTAATTTCCGAAATTCGCGCCGTTCCAGGTTCAGTTTCCCTTCCTCCAGGTGGGGAAGAGATTCGTCACCCAGGGTGAAGACGATCTCGGGGGTGGGAACATCGTTCTGGATCACCTTCCACTCATCCAGCCGGCGGTAGCCCTCCATCAAAACGTGCTCGGCGCTGATCTGGCGGTAAATATCCCGTTCGTAACGAACCGGCATCTGATGGAACTCATACAACCCGTCGGTCCACTGTAAAACCGAGAAGAGGGTTTCTTCCGTTTGCAGCCGCAGGACCTTGCGCAGGCCGTCCTTGCTCAAGACCCCCCGCTCGATCAGGATATCGCCCAGTTTCTGCAGGGTCTCCTTTTGGACTTCCAGGGATTCCTCCAGGTCCTTTTCCGCGATCAAGCCGCTCCGGAGTAAAAGCTCACCCAGCTTCTCTCCCTTGCGCTTCATTTTCGGTTCGGCCATGATCACGAATCCGTCCTCGAAAACGATCTGGATCTGCTCCTCGTCCCGCGCCAGGTCGAGAATCCCGGTTTTCTGCTGGTGGGCAATCAGCTGAAAGATATCCGCGATCCCGAAATCTTTCAGGGTCCCCTTTAAAGCCATTATTCTTCCTCCCCGGAAATCAGGCTGGCCAACCCGATCAGGTAAATAATTACCAGGCCGGCGATCGACCCGACCATCCCCGCCCATTCGGCTCCCAAGGCCAGGGAGAACGGTCCGGGAAAGATCTCCCGGGGCAAAACCAGTTTGAGGACCAAGAGCCAGAAAATCAGGTTGAGCAGTAACCCGCGGCCGCACTTACCCCGGATAAAATGCCCGCAACCCAGAAGGGGCAGGCTGAGAAACCGCGCCAGCCACTTCTTCCTCTGGTTGTATCTCTGGATCTCGAATTCCTTGATCACCCGTTCCTGGGGGTCAATCCCCCCCTTCCGGACGAATACGAAGTAACACTGGGAGCAAAGACCTTCCACCTGGGCAAAACGGTGACAGCGCCGGCAGGCGATCATCCCGCATCGGGGGCAGGCCAGCGAACGACCCAGGCGGGAAAGAACGAAGACGAACACCAGGGCAAGAATCCCCAGAACCGCATAAAAAACCAGCACCTTATGGGGCACCCAACCGCCGAAGAGGCGGGTCTGCAGCAACTCTTCCAGCTCCGCTTGTTTCTCACTGCGAACCCCCAAACGGCTCTGGATCAGGCTCCGGGGGATACTTTCGTCCGCCAGGTAGCTGTTCGCGATCCGGGGGTTCCCCACCCGGCTGAACCATTCCACCATCGCCGGATCGAGCTCCTTGGCCCGGGAAAGCTCCTTCTGCCCCTCGGAAAGACGGGCCTCGGCAAAAAACCGCTGGCTCAGGTTGTAGTGAGCGGAGGCCTGATTCGGATTAAGACCGATCGCCTGCTGATACTGGGGAATAACCCGATCCTTTTCCCCCAGGGCGTAATAAATATTACCCCGGTTATTGGCCACGGCCGCCGCCAGTTGCTTTTTTCCCTCCGCCACCTGGAAAAGGGAAAGGGCCCGGGTGCAATCACCCAATTTTTTCAGCACCGAACCCAGGGCAAAGGCGGCTTCCGGATCGGAGGGGTGATCAGCCACCCATTTTTCGAGCTGTTCCACGTCCCGTCTTCCCCATTCCCGTTCCTCCATCTGGATAATCCCCCGGAGTCCCGGTTCGTTTAAATTGACCAGGAGCGTGCTCAGGGAAGTTAACGCGAAAGGCAGCCCGGCCAAAAATATGAGGGCCAGCCCCCCCACCCAGCGCTCGGATGGCCGGGCATAGCAGATCCCGATGGCAATCCAGATCCCGAGGGTCAAGAGCAGGGGGATCCGGAAAATCAGGGGAGCCAGAAAGATCAGGATCGTTAGTGCCCAGG
>Ga0315285_10000885_pt1 | contig 31315 bp, 41 predicted proteins | sample YL17G09_36_MG_FD_203698 | JGI IMG/M metagenome (GOLD analysis project Ga0315285, IMG submission 203698) | Sediment microbial communities from Yellowstone Lake, YNP, Wyoming, USA - YL17G09_36 | ecosystem: Environmental > Aquatic > Freshwater > Lake > Sediment | place: USA: Wyoming | collected...
CAATATTCCCAACATACCTTATTCCTGCGAGAACCTTACACTCAATCTATCTGACTGTGAAATTGAATGGAGAGACCACTTTATTATGGATGATATTAACTACTGGATTACTCCTAGTGGAGGCGCTCTGCTAATCTCTTCTATGGGCATTGTAAACAAAACAACACAGGTGTTCAACTTCACAATAAATTCTTCCCGCAAAAGACTAGAGTCCTTCGGAATGGAAGTGATTCAAAGGAGATTCAGTCCCATGAAGGACAGCGTGATATTTAGTTCGACCAAAAATACGGCTGATGGGAAAGGCGGTTCTATAGTGACTACAATAAATATAACTTATATGAAAGGTTCTGAGGTATACGCTACAGTCTGGTTCAAGAAGAAATGCTATGATAAATTTGTGATTTACTAGAAGCGTATAAATCTTGATTATTCTATATTCTTATCATGAAAGGTAAGATAGAATATAAGATATTTCCATGGGGAATAAGGGCAAAGGACTGTGAAAAGACCCTGAAGGACGTTGAGAAATTTACCAATAGGCCTGAGATAACCGATGTTATATCCATAGCGAATTCTTCTTTTGGATTAATAGTTTGGTATAAGACTTTTAGGTCGCTCAAGATAATGTTGAAGAAGCCTTGAGTGCCCCAAGGATTCGAGAATCGGATTCCAAAGCCCCTAAAAATGTTCTGTAATCATTGGAATGCTAAGAGATTTAAGCGTTAATCTTTCATCCAGTTATATGAAAATAACATGGTGAATCATATATATTCACTTCGGTTCTTAAAACCACTTTGAAAAATGGTCATTTTTGGGCAATTTTTGATAGGTTTTTATGTTATGTTTTATAAAAGGTAAGTCTTAAGATAATGAATATGAAGAAAGAGGATAAAATTAAAAAGATTGTCAAAAATAGGTATAGCGAGATTGCAGAAAGTGGCAAGTCTTGTTGTCCTTCTTGTGCATGTAATCCATCTCTAATAGAGCAAGCCAAAATTATCGGTTACTCTGAAAAAGACATTAAGAATGTTCCAGAAGCATCTAACATGGGTTTAGGATGCGGGAATCCAGTTGCTTTGGCTAGTTTAAAAGAGGGGGAGACAGTCTTAGATTTAGGTTCTGGTGGCGGGATTGATGTTTTTCTTGCATCTAAAAAAGTTGGTTCTAAAGGAAAAGTTATTGGAATAGACATGACAGAAAAAATGATAGAAAAGTCAAGAGAAACTGCTAAGAAATATGGTTACAACAATGTAGAATTCAGATTAGGAGAAATAGAAAATCTACCTATTGAAGATAATTCCATTGATGTAATAATCAGTAACTGTGTTATCAACTTATCATCAGACAAAGAAAAAGTCTTCAAAGAAGCGTACAGAGTTTTGAAACCTAGTGGTAAGATTATGATTTCTGATTTGGTGACTGGAAGAAAACTACCAGAAAAAATAAAGAAAAGTTTTGATGCATGGGCTGGTTGCATAGCAGGTGCTTTAGAAAAAAATGAATATTTGAGTATCATAAGAAAAGTTGGGTTCAAAGATGTAAGAATAGTTTCTGAATCAAGTTTTATTATTGATGTTTCTAAAGAGCTAAGAGGTAAAATAACGAGTGTGAAAGTTAAAGGATATAAATAAAAATAATACCAAGTAACAATTATATCGAATTGGTTCTAGAAGCATATTCTCTAAACTTTTCATAACTAATAGGTTCTTCTCTTCCAGATATGCAGCCACCCTCCGGCTTAAGAATTATTGTTGTTCCATCTGGAATTTCAGCTTTTATATCGCTTCTAATATTAAGAAATCTCTGCGTTGGCGTATATGCATTCAAGGCAACTTGTTCATAAAATCTTTTTTCAATAGGATTGTATACCCAATGAAGCAATGAATTATAATATTTATTTGGAAATTTACCTTTTTCGCATATAATTTTATCCATTTCATTTATAGCATCAATAACATTTGCTCCTCCTCGTAGAACTAATTCACGTTCTTTTCCTATAACCTTATTAATGGTGTTATCTTGAACTACAAATGTTATTTTTTTCGCCATATTTAATATATAAAAGCAAATCTTCAAGAATCTTTAAATCCACCTAAGGCAACACCTCATTCTGCTCCCAACTCAACATAACAGATGGGCAATGGAATCGGATTGTTTGTGCCCCCGAAGAACTTTAGGAAAATAGGTAAATCCCACAGTTTTGGAATTATAGCAATTTGGAATAATTTAAATCCTCTTTGATTTAACTACCGAGAGCGGTAATGAAAGCTAAAGTTAAATCCTGACCTTTTATATGATCAGTATGAAATGGCTTATAGTTATCGTGATTATAGCAATAGTTTTAATAATTGGATATAATCAAAGAGTAACTAATACAGCAGTAAAAACCAGTTTTTGCTTGTCAGTTAGTGGTTTGCCAGATGCGAACTGCACTCCTGGAGCTATTGATACAACAGTTACCCAGGATAATATCCAGTCTACTATCTGCGTTTCAGGTTACACCTCAACAGTCAGACCTTCTACTTCATACACCAACAAACTGAAAGCCCAACAAATAATAGACTACGGTTACACCGACACCAACATGTCCAACTATGAGGAAGACCATTTAATATCTCTAGAGTTAGGTGGCTCTCCTACAGACACGAAGAATCTATGGCCTGAACCTTATAACATTCCTAACGGAGCAAGGATTAAGGATAGGATGGAAAATCTGCTTCACAAGATGGTATGCAATGAAAGCATAACTTTGGCAGAAGCCCAGTATGAGATAGCAACTAACTGGTATCTTTATTATAACAGCTATGGTTTAGGCAGTTAATGAGAAGTTTAGAAAGCCAGAAATCTTAAATTAGGTGTATGAATATAAGAACTATAAAAATTCCTAGTATGAATGAAGAACATTTACCTACTTTAATTATAATTTTAGTTTTAATTTTAGTTTTCTTAATTGGAAATTTTTTTCCAACAAATGTTTCTTATAAAACAACAGAAAATTACACCGAACAAGTTCCTTACACAGAAAATGTCCCATTACAATATTCAATCGTAAAGCCATTAAATGCTAGTGGTAATGATATACAAATTGTAATAATGAATACAGACAATGTTGCAGGAACTTATAATGCAAATTTTTTATTTTCACGAGCAGATAATGGAAAGACATCTACTATTACTAAAAGTATTAATTTGATTGCTGGAGAAACAGGAGTAATAGCAGTATCAACAAATGAAATAAACCTATCAAAGTCATATGGAGAAGGCTATACATTTAGTTATTCAGCAACAATCATTCCTTCACAAAAAGCTGTTCAGAAAACAAGAGTTGAAACAAAAACTGGAGAAGTAACAAAAGAAAAACAAGTTAATCTATGGGTTTTTATTATACGATCTTTCCTAAATTCTCTACAGTCTTTCTTAAATTCTCTTTGATTTAACTGCCAATCTTTTTATGCTTAATGGGATTTACCAAAATGAAAATGCCCCCGAAGGGATTTGAACCCTTGTTTCGAGCTCGAGAAGCTCGAGTCCTTAACCGGACTAGACGACAGGGGCATAAGATTATATTCAATAGTGTTTTTTAAATAAATTTCTTTCTAAATCATCAATTCTAACCAATGAAAAAACATCATTTTCTAGTACATAGATGAAATTATCTATGTGAAACAACTAGTTTAGATTGACTTCTAAGGCATGTTAAAACAGGCAGTTTTCTACTTGTTAGTTAATAATAACGCCATAATTATATATCTAGCAATGGTTCTAAAATGCTTGAAGTTTAGAATTAAAAGATAAATTTAAATACTTACTACTATACAGTAAATATTAGTGTTAAAAATGATGGAAGAGCAATTAACAAACAAGCAGAAAGCATTCAAAAATCTTCTGTTGGTTCTAGGGTGCGGCAGGAATGGGAAATATAGATTAGGCGATAAAGAAAAAGTCGACATGTTTATCGATTTACTCGGATCAAAAGTTTCACAGTTGCAGACAAAAGTTTTACAATCGTATGGTATTGAGCCAAACGAGGAAATATACCAACAACAAAGTACGAGAGATTAAATAATTAGGATAAAATGAAGATGGAGCACACTCAAGTGGAACCGTTGTATACATTAATTCGTTCTAAATTTAATAAGTATCTCAATCACATAATATGAAAATAACCTAGTGAAACACCTGGGAAACATAGGAAGACTTGAATTTTAACCCTTTATAAAGGTCATATATTATAAGATAGTTTTATATTTTTTAAATATATTGCGAAAACAACAATTATTAAATAAGGGTTAGAATGATAGCTGAGAGCATAGTTAAGAAGACCAAGAAGTTTTGCGTAGAGACGACGTTCGCATACCCGCTGGTCATCAAGTCTGGTTTTGGTTGCTATCTAGAGGATGTTGATGGCAAACTATACTTGGATTTTAATTCTAACGTCTGTTCCTGCGCTATCGGTTATAACCATCCTGAAATACTGGATACCATAAGAAACTTTGTGGGAATAGGCGCTCATAAAATAGCTGGCCAAGACTTCTATTGTTCTGAACAGGCTGACTTGGCAGAAGAATTATTAAAAGTAGTTCCTAGAAATCTTAGCAAGGTTCTATTAGTCAACACTGGAGCAGAGGCTGTTGAGAATGCGATAAAGTTTGCTTTTAGGAAAAAAGGGCCTTTGCCAGGAGTCTCTTGCACAGGTGCATTCCACGGACGTACCATAGGTGCTCTGACATTCACAGATAGCAAGGCTGTTCAGAAAAAGAACTATCCCGAGATAAATCACGAGGTGATAAAGTTCTGCACAAAGGATGATGATGCTGAGGTAAATGGATTGCACGATTTAATAGAAAGGGAATGGTTGCCTGCCTTCGTCATAGTCGAGTGCGTGCAAGGAGAAGGAGGATACAACATAACTAGCAAAAAGTTTATCAGGAATCTGAGAAAGACGTCCAAAGAGCATGGCTTTCCATTGATAATTGATGAGGTGCAGAGCGGTTTAGGAAGGACCGGCAAATGGTGGTCTTTCGAGCATTTTGGAATCAAGCCAGACATTATCACCTCAGCAAAAGCTCTGCAAGTAGGAGCTGTTGTTTCTTCAAAGGAGTACGATCCTCAAGAGCCTGGCGCTGTTTCTTCTACATGGGCTGGAGGTTCAAGAATTGATATGGCAGTAGGACTAAGAACAATTGAGATAATTAGACACGAGAGGTTGTTGGACAATGCAAAGAAGATAGGCAATCACATGGTTAAAAGGCTCAGGGAAATGAAGAGCAGATACCCGATAATTCATGAAGTTAGGGGCCTTGGTCTGATGATTGGTGTAGAGTTCTCCAAGGAAATTTACAAGGACCTTATACCTAAGATGGCATTCAAAAAAGGTCTGTTGGTTCTAGGGTGCGGCAGGAAAGCAATAAGGATTGTTCCACCTTTGATAATAACGAGGGATGAAGCTGACAAAGGGTTGGACATACTAGAAGGCGTAATCAAGCATTTGAAACACTAGCATTTGTTTGCATCGCAAAAACACTTGCCAGTTTCTATCTTGTAAGAGTCTGTTTTAAACTTCTCCAGGCATGAGAGTTTGCAATCGGTAAATGTTATTATTTCAACGTATCTCGATTGGCATCCATTTACCGTTATAGCCTCTCTTTGGAAAGGGAAAAAACCTGAGATGTTGGTTGCCATAAAACTCAAGGATGCGATTAAAACTAGGAACACTGCAAAAAGCCAACCTATTATGACAAATGTTTCCCTCATAATAAGAATATAGTGGAATCAAGATATATTGTTTTACAGCGTAGACTTGACCTTTTCTAATTTCTTCAGGTTTTTATAGAGTTTCTCAACCGTCCTATGCACGTCCACGACTGTCCTAGCTCCTGTGCAGATTATCTTTCCGCTTCCAAAGATCAAGAAAGTGACCTTGGGGTTAATCATCCTATAAACCAGACCTGGAAAGGAGTTTGGCTCATATTCGGTGTTCTCTAAAGTAAAAGCGATTTTATTCAGGTTTATTTTCAGTTGCAATTGCGCAGAAGCGACAATATTTTCTGGAATGACCCTATAATTAGGAGGAACTTTGAACCCTATTCTCCTAAGCTTACTGACCACGTTTCCTATGGCTATCTTTGCTTCTTTTGGAGATTTCGCTCCTGTGCAGACAACCTTTCCAGATGAAAATATCAAAGCAGCTGCCTTTGGATTCTTCAAACGCATTACTAGACCTGGAAACTGCTCAGGCTCGTATTCAACGCCGTCCAGATTAGCAACCAGCTTATCTAATTTTACAGGAACTCCCAGAGAAGCTGACGCGACAACGTTTTCTATCTTTATTTTAAAGTTCATTTAAATACCCCTCTTAATAGTAAAAATATTACAATTATTGATATATAAGTATCGTTTTTTAACAATAAAACCCTTTCCAATGGCGATTGGTGAAGAACTTTTAAAATTCGGGAACACTAAGATATTTCTATGGAAAGAATAATTCTTTTGGCTGTTGTTTTATCTGTGATGCTAATAGCCGGCTGCACTCAGACAACATTATTAAGATTAAAGTCTGAGGACATAACAACTTTCAGCCTGTCTTGGAACAAATCAGAAGATATAGACTGGATTTCTACATGTGAAAAATGCCAACAAAACAAAACGTTTTGCGAACAAGATTTTAAGTATACGCTTATAATGATATTGCCAGAGGGAATTGATGAGATAAATTGTAAAATGCTCTATAAACATATGGAGTATCCGCCAGAAGAATATCAATTCTTCTCAATGCCGGAAGAAAATATTGATAAGATTGGCTCTTTTAATCTGAACCTTGATGAGAATAACGAGGTTGTAGTGTGCTGCGGTCTAGGAAATGAGTATAAGCAAGCCTGCAGGATAGCAACGTTGTCATCCAAATGCACGACCTAAGGTTTAAATTTGTTCGGTTCTAATCTTAAAATATGAGACCTCTACTGATAATCGGAATAATACTTCTTGCAATTGCTATCATTGGAGGAGTTTATCTAAACATGTTTGTTTACAAAGGTCAGAACGAGGAGACTAACATGAGTGAGATAAATGATATAACTGAAGAAACTGAGAACCAATCAGCCTTGCAGATGGTTACAGTTTATTGCGTTGATAACAGCTGCGCTCCTCAACAAATTTCTATAGGCACTGGAACACTTGCTCAAAGTTGCTTCAGAGATTTGAATGACTGCGCAAGGTATTCTATCAACATAAGCTGCAAGAACGATTCTGACTGCGTTGGTTCGACTTGCTGCCATCCCACGTCATGCATTAACAAAGCATATAAAGAATCATGCGAAGGAATAGGTTGTACAGCAGTTTGCCAAGGACCTCTAGATTGTGGAGCAGGGCATTGCGGATGCGTAAATAACAGATGCACTGTAATACCTAAATGATTTTTTTATCTCTTTTTCTTCATTCCCTTTCTAATACCCTTCTTGAACTCTTTCATTATCTGAGGAATCGTTTCTTTTGTGGTTATCACAGCTTTCTTTTCAACCTTTTTACTAGCCTTTTCTAGCGTTTCGGCTGCAGTTCTTAATCCTTTTTTTCCTTTCCTAGCCAAATTTCTGCTATGCTCTTTTGACTCTAATGCTAACATGCCTACGTTTTCGCCCATAGTTCTTGCGGTTTTAAAAAGTCTTGAAGGTTTCTTTCTTTTTGCCATTGTTTTACACCTCTTTAGTATATTTATGATTTATGGCTCCTGACTTAAATCTATATGCTGATTAAAAGAAAGGACAGCCTACAGTTTTCGTTTCTCACTAAAATATCAAGAATATACAAAAGTCAGGATTTAAGGGTTATTTTTTCTTCTGATATTACTTTTTTTCTTAGGTCTTTTCTTATCCCTTAAAAAAAGTATAAAAGGATGAACTAAAGAAAAGAGAATTAAGATAACTATAACCCAAGGACCTAAATTACAAATATCAACACCAAGAAAATTATAATTATTTTTTGAGCAGATTTTAAGTTGCTGTAAGAAAATAAGAAAAGCGGAAATCATTATCATATACATAGTCATATACCCATCATAAGGATTACCGTTTTTGCTACCCCGTTTATTTTTAACAATCTCATAACCTCTATACTTACAGAAAAGACATGTTCCAATATAGGCAAAGCCATATGTGAAAACACCGAAAGATAAGATACTAAAAAAGGTTTCTAAATCGCTGAATCCCTGTTTTAATCCTACTAATGTTATGTGAAGAAAAAAACCCGTAATAAAAACAGCCAGTATGATTGACCCGTTTCTAACAGGATTTTCTGAAAAAAATATGGGCATATCCATGTTAATCATATATAAAAATCAGAATTTAAGCATAGTTTGATTAAAATTAATCTTCCTTATACAATTTCTCAAATTCTTTAGGATAAATTTTCTTTGGATAATTAAATAATTCAAATAAAGAAGAAAAAGCAAAGTATAAGTTAAAAAGAATCATAGCAAAGAGAAAGAATAAAACAAGTCCTCTAATTGAAAAGAAAAATTTAACATTATAAAATAAAATTGTTAAAAACCCAAATATGATAGTAAGGCTAAAATACTTTATAATGTCAAAAGAAATGTCTAACAATTCTATCTGATGTTCTGTAGGTTTTTTAGGAAGTTTTCGTAAAATGTCTGAATACGAAAAAATTTCCAAGCCAATTATAATACTCGATACCATTATGGCACTATTAGCTATTTCAATTATAGAATTATAATTATTATTTAAAATATCAATCGTGACATAAGCAACTACTATAACAATAGGGATTGCAGACAAAAAATATACAATCTTTTTTGCTGTTTTCACAACTTTGTTATTTTTTCTGTTTTTTAAACTTCTCATTTTCTATCGCCGAGCTTATCTCCATACATCTTCTTTCTTCTTTCCTTGTTTTTCTTGCCCGTCATATCAATCAGTCATCCTTCCTGTTATAAAACCGATTATTTCGTCTTTATTCATGTATAAAAATCAGGAATTATTCTTCCTCGTCGTCTTCTTCTATTTTTTCTTCCTCGCCTTGATCCTTGTCTGAATCGTTTTCACCAAGTTCACCCTCTACTTCCTCTTCTTCTTCCTTCTCATCCCTTGTTTCCTTTCTTTTATGCTCATTTTTTTCTTCTATCTCTCCCTCTTCTTCTGTTGACTTATCTTGCAACAGCTCATGACTAGTTTTTCTTCCAGTTTTCTTAGATTTGTAGCATTCTAAACACAAGTCATACCCCTGTTTTACCTGCCAGTCTTCTAAAGGAGCTCCACACTCTTTGCAGTCTTTCTTTTTTTTCATAAGATCATTTTTTCATTCATGTTTAGCACGAGACCCATATTTCCTAAGTCTTTTACTTCTCCTATGCTCTCTTCTCATTCTATTGTTTCTCATGGCCATCCTATTCAACTATCTCCTTTTATTTTTTCTTTTTCATGTAGTCCTCGAAAATGGTGATGTTCTATCCATAATTAATTTAGAAATTCTAACTTACTTAAATGTTTAGTGCTCGTCACAAGAAGGATGGGCCGTGACCGAGATTTGAACTCGGATCGAGAGCTCCACAGGCTCGCATGCTGCCGTTACACCATCACAGCCATTGATAAAACTCTTGTTTTCAAACCTTTAAAAATTATTCTGTGTCTATCTGAGCTTTTTGCAACTTGCCAGAATAATCGATGTAAACAGTTTTTAATGCTGAGAATTCATCTATACCGTTTATTCCGCCTTCTCTTATGTTTCCTGATTTTTTGACCCCACCAAAAGGTAGGTGAACCTCAGAACCTATTGTACTTGCATTAACATAAGTCAATCCTGCTTCCAATTTTTCTATAGCAATGAATGCGTTCCTTATATTATTCGTGTAAATAGCAGAACTCAGACCATATTCAACAGAATTAGCAATCTCTATTGCATCATTCAAGTTTTTAGCAGATATTAAAGAAACAACAGGACCAAATATCTCCTCCTGTGCTATCCTCATATTCATAGAACAATTAGTAAATAATGTCGGCTCAAAAAAGAAACCTTTCATTTTAGGAATATTCCCGCCACAAAGTATCTTAGCTCCTTCCTTTAATCCAATATCAACATAATTCTTAGACTTTTCCTGTGCTGCCTTGTTTATCAGGGGACCAACGTCAGTTTTGGAGTCTAGACCGTTTCCCATTCTCAGTTTCTTGACCCTTTCAGCAAGCATTTTCTCGAATTTCTTAAAAATCTTTTCATGAACTATAATCCGAGAAGCAGCAGTGCATCTTTGGCCTGTTGTTCCGTAACCTCCCCAGACAACGCCATCCAATGCCAAACTCAAGTCAGCATCATCCATGATTATTATGCCATTCTTCCCTCCCAGTTCCAAACCAACTCTTTTTATTCCAGCCTGTTTCAATATCTCTGCACCAGTGTCCTTATGCCCTGTGAATGATATTGCCCTTACTTTCTTGTGTCTTACCAAGGTCATGCCAGTTAGTCCGCCAGGTCCTGTTATCATATTTATCACGCCTTTAGGGACGCCAGCCTTTTCCAGAATCTCAACAAACCTGATGGCGCACCTTGGCGTGTCAGAGGACGGCTTGAAGACAATTGTGTTGCCGCAAACCAGAGCAGGAAATATCTTCCATGAAGGAATAGCAATAGGAAAATTCCATGGCGTTATTAAGCCGACAATGCCTATGGGTCTTCTTATTGTCATGGCAAACTTATTCTTTGATTCAGAGGTAGTTGTATGACCGAACAATCTTCTTCCTTCCCCTGCCATGAGCAAGGCCATGTCAATTGCTTCTTGCACGTCTCCCCTAGCCTCAACAAGAATCTTTCCCATTTCCTCTGTCAATTCCCTAGCCAATGACTCCTTGTTTTGTTCCAGAAGTTGGGCAGCTTTTAATATTATTTTCCCTCTTTGGGGTGCGGGCGTTTCAGACCATTTCTCAAAAGCATCCTCAGCAGCATCAACTGCCCTGTTAACATCATTTTCATTTCCCTTGGGGAATTCTCCTATTCTTTCCAAGGTAGCAGGATTTAATTTTGTAAAGGTCTCTCCAGAACCAACCCATTCTCCGTTAATATAATTCTTATACTTCACGACCATGTAAGAATTTTAGAATTACTTATTTATAACTTTATTTGATATGCGCTTGAATCTCATTCATAAATCTTTTACTTTTTTGTAACCAATCTATTTTTTTTAACAATCCTTCTTTCTCAGCCTCTTTGATTATGTTACAATCTACTGGAGCAGTGCCATTTACAAAGGATTCTCTTGTTCCAGGGGTTACTGAATACAGGGATTTTTTCGCTATAATTACTTGGTGCGGAATATTTCTTCCAATGGCATATACTTCGTTAGATGAAATCTCATGCAGTTCAACTTTTTCAGAATCCCCAATCTTGAATGCAACAGCCTTGCAATAATCCTCAATGTGATATCCCTCTTCAAATGAGTGTTGATGAGCATTCTCTATTATTATCCTGCCAACAGAGGGAGTTATCCTTTCTACTAAACAGCATGAGTATGGATAATAGCGAATAATACCAATATCGTTTCTATTTCCATTTGTTATTGGTTCGATTCCAAATCCTTGTAAATTTTCTTGAGCCATAAAGAAATATACAATAGGAAGATTTATATTGCATTGCCGATACAAAAAGGTTTCATTTAATGGCAGGTTTTCTGTAGTTCCTCATTAACAGGGAATTCGAGACAACGCTAACGCTAGAAAAGGCCATGGCAGCGCCTGCAACCATTGGATTGAGCAAGAACCCTGTGAACGGATATAGCAGGCCTACTGCAATCGGTATGCCAATAGAATTGTAGAAGAATGCCCAAAACAGGTTCTGCTTTATTTTCCTGATTGTGTAGTTACTCAGGTCTATTGCAGTTATGACATCCCTTAAATCATTCTTCATCAATACAATTTGCCCTGTTTCCAAAGCAACATCAGTCCCAGCACCTATGGCAATTCCTATGTCGGCTCTTGCCAAAGCTGGTGCATCATTTATGCCGTCCCCGACCATAGCAACTATCTTGTTGTCTTTCTGTAGTTTTTCAATTTCCCTTTCCTTGTCCGAAGGCAGTACTTCTGCCAAAGCATAATCTATTCCTAATTGTTTAGCAATCGCATCGGCCGTCCTCTTATTATCACCAGTGATCATAATAACCTCTTTATTCATCTTATGCAGTTTCTTAACAGCCTCTTTGGAAAATTCTTTCAAGGTGTCTGCAACCGCTATTAAACCAGTAACTTTTTTGTTCAAGGCAAGAATCATTACAGTCTTGCCCTGATTTTCTAGGTCACTTATTTTTTCTTCAAAACTATCAATACTTATTTTGTATTTCTTCATCAAGTTTCTGTTGCCAAAAATAATGCTTTTATTGTATTTTGCCAGGATTCCATAACCAGGTATTGCCTTGAATGATTTTGCATCTGGAATTTTCATCCCCCTAGCCTTGTTAATAATCGCTTCTGCAAGCGGATGTTCAGAACCCTTTTCTGCTATAGCAGCATATTTTAAAACTTCATTGCTTGATGTTCCGAACGAAATTATGTCTGTTACTTCCGGCTTTCCCTTGGTCAACGTACCTGTTTTATCAAAAACAACTGTTGTTATTTTATGCGCATTTTCCAAGGCTTCTGCACTCTTTATCAATATGCCATTCTCTGCTCCCTTGCCAGTTCCTACCATTATTGCAGTAGGTGTTGCAAGACCCAAAGCGCAGGGACATGCTATAATTAGAACAGATATGAAAATACTGAGCGAAAAGATAAAGCTCTGGCCCGAAACAAACCAGAATAGAAAAGACGCAATAGCGATTATGATAACTGCTGGAACAAAATAGCTGCTTACTTTGTCTGCCAGTCTCTGTATGGGTGCCTTGCTTCCTTGAGCATCCTCCACTAGTTTTATTATCTGGCTGAGAACCATATCCTTGCCAATCTTTGTTGCCTTGAATTTAAACGAACCGTGCTTGTTCATTGTTGCTCCTATTACCTTATCGCCCTTTTTCTTCTCTATGGGAATGCTTTCTCCAGTGATCATAGACTCATCAACAGAAGAAGAACCATTAACAACTATGCCATCAACAGGTATTTTCTGCCCCGGTTTTACTATAATAACATCGCCAACCACAACGTTTTTTATGGGAATCTGTAATTCTTCGCCGTTCCTAATGACAGTTGCTGTCTTAGGTTGAAGACCTATCAGTTTTTTAATGGATTCTGAAGCCTTACCTTTTGTTATTGCTTCAAGCCATTTTCCAAAAGTAATAAAAGTGATTAGAACAGCAGAAGTGTCAAAGTATACGTAATTTCCGAAGTTAGGCACCAAGGTTACCAAAGCGCTATAAAAGTAAGCAGCAGAAGTCCCAACAGCAACCAAGGTATCCATATTGGCGCTTCTTGCCTTCAACGCAAAGAAAGTGCCTTTGTAGAACCTATAGCCAACAATAAATTGAACAGGAGCTGCAAGTAATAGCAGGATAATATTTTGATTAAGAACCATTATGTTGAATATTTCTGGGAATGAAAGAATGAAAACCGGTATTGAAAATATCAGGGAAATTATAAAAGATATTTTTATGCCTCTGACTTCTTTATCTCTTGCTTCTTTTTCCCTATCTTTGGTTTCTTCTTCGTAGACTTTGATTGCTTTGTATCCTAGATTCTCTATGGTTATATGAATCTTTTCTTCGCTAACGATTTTCTCATTGAACTCTACCATTGCATTTTCTGTTGCAAAGTTAACATTCGCACCGGAAACACCTTTCAATTTTCTAAGGTTGGTTTCTATGTTCTGAGCACATGAGACACAATGCATACCTGAAATAGGGATAGTTATTTTCTTCATATTAATTAGTTCTTCTCTTAATTTTTATATATCTGGCTCTACACCTTTTAGAACAAAATTCTTTTCCATCGTCTTCTAAAATCATGTTACATGTTCTACAAGTTTTTCCATTTTTTATGTAGAGATTTTCATAGATATAGCATTTTGGACAAGTTGTATTTTTCATTTTTTATCACCTACCACCGCAACTACAGCTGCCACTTCCACCACAGCCATTGCCTCCGCAACAGCTTTCACCTATTGTATTTGATTTAGTTCCTGAACCAACGTTTAAGCTATTAGTTTGTTGATCCGTAGACTCGCCTAAAACAGTGGCTTTGTATGTTTTGAAAACTTCTAGTACGAGTATCTGTTGCTTTGTTGTCTTTGCAGAATCATACTTCACATCGAAAACGTTCGGAAGACTGAACTGAACGCCCGTTACACCATTTATTGTTTTGAGTTCTCCTGTTATTAGCGATGCGTGACCTGAACATGGGATGTCAACGCTTAATTTTAACGAAGAGGTAACATTACCGTTATTTGATAACGCAGTAATTCCTGAAGTTGAAGAGGCTAAAGTCACATTGGCAAGGAGCGGAAATACCACTAAGAAAAGCAAGAGGTTTATACTAATTGTTGTTCCGTAAAGAGTTGAAAGGTATTTCCATTTTCTTCTAATACCTGACAAGGACATGAACCCCCTTCTTCTAAGATATATGACAGCCGATAGTGTTGTAAAAGCAAATGATAGCGCTATCAACGCGTAAAAGAAATAAGGGCTTAGCATAAATGGTTTTAAAAATGCTGTTGCTGTTGTCACGCCTAACACTGTAAATATTATGAAAGCTATGCAACCTGTGTGAGGAATCAAACCGTAAGTTATAGCCGACAAAATCCCTCTATTTTCTTTCTGTTCATTCGCTTTGCAGCAATCTTTACTTTCAATATTTTTTTCGTTCATAAGAAATGATAGTCTGAAACTCCTTATCAACAATTGTATGAAACTAGTTTCAATGCTTTAGAACAACAACATTGGTCATACCGCGTCTTTTTCTTTCTATCAATCCTATACCTTCTAACCTGTCAAGGACTCTGGTGACTTTAGCCTTTGCGAATTTTGTCTTGTCCACCAAATCCGATTGAAATATCGTTCCTTGGGATTCAATTATTTTTTCAAAAACAACCTTTTCATCGTTGCTTAGGGTACTCATAATCTTTTGATAATTTTCCTTAGTAATCTTCCTTGTCTCGACTTGCGATTTAATTGTTTTAATCTTTGTTATTATCTTTTCTTCTTTCCCAAAAAACACCAAATACAGGCCTATTATAAAAATGAAAACCATTATGCCCATGCTTATGTTGGTTTGAAAGTCTATTGTGCCCCACATAGGACAGCTAGGACCATGAGAACATGAGGCATTTATAATACCAGTCAAGGCTTGATTGAATGAGAATATTATGAAGCCCATTAAAACAGCAATAACGATTATCAGTATGCCAACAATTCTGTTCTTCATAAAATAAGGTAACATTTGACAATTTAAAAACAATACAGTTTCTCAAACTATTGTCCATATAATAAACTTTTTATAGCTTTCTAACCTACTCCTTATTGGGTTGGTATGACCGGGGAACGACTTTGCTTTGATTAGGAAGACTCTTTCTACTTCTAGGACTAGGCAGGAACTTGTTGAATTGACAGGAATATCTGACAGAACTCTTAGATATAACCTTTCTATGCTAAAGAAAAAGAAGCTTATTTTGGAATATAAAACTCTAAAGGATTTGAGAAAAAAGGTGTATTTATGGATATCTTAAATAAAGATTTAAACGGTGTTTAAAGATGATAACTGCTGAAAACATAACTGATTTGATAGGAAAAACACCTATGATAAGAATAAATAACCTTACAGATACTAACAGTGCAAAAATATATGCAAAACTTGAATGGTATAACATTAGTGGTTCGATAAAGGACAGAATGGCTTTATACATTTTAGAAAATGCAGAGAAATCAGGAAGATTGAAAAAAGGAAAAATAATTTTAGAAGCTACTTCAGGTAATACAGGAATAGCCTTAGCAATGCTAGCTGCAGTAAAAGGCTATAAGATTACTTTGGTGATGTCAAGATCTGTTAGCGAAGAAAGGAGAAAAATAATAAAAGCATATGGAGCAAACTTGATTCTTTCATCTTCAAAAAAAGGAACAGGCGGAGCCATAGAACTAAAGCAAAAGCTTCTGAAGAAATATCCTAACAAATATGTTGATATAAGTCAACACAAAGATCCAACAAATGTTCTAGCCCATTATGAAACAACTGGTAAAGAAATTCTCGAACAAACAAAAGGAAAAGTAGATATGATTATAGTTGGTATTGGAACTGCGGGAACAGGTGTCGGGGTATCTAAACGTGTTAAAGAGTTTAATCGTAACATAAAAGTCATAGGTGTTATGCCAAAAATTGGAGTAAGAATACAAGGTTTAAGAAATCCTAAAGAACCTTATCCTACTCAATTGTTTAAAAAAGAATATTTTGATGAAATAATTGAAATAAAAAAAGATGAAATTTCTAAAATTTACAAAGTAGCAAGGAAAATTGCAAGAAAAGAAGGACTGCTCATCGGAATGAGTGCTGCAACAATAATGTACATAGCACTTAAAAAAGCAGTAGAATTAGGTAATGATAAAACAATAGTAACTATATTACCTGATAACGGAAATAAATATCTTAGCACAAATTTGTTTGAATAAGCTTTAAAATCATTTTAATAGAATTATGTTCATGCGAGGATGGCAGATCAGTCATGCGATCGCCTGCAGAGCGATTCAGCTGGGTGCAATTCCCAGTCCTCGCTTTTCGTGATTAAATGTTAAACAAAGAATGGCATTTAAAACACAAGTTTCCTAATAAAGAAACAGAAGAAGAGAAAGATGAATGGAGAACAGAACATAGAAAAAATTGTGATTGCGGAAAAAAGAAAAAGTGATTGAATGCTAAAAGTTTTCAATACAATAACCGGTAAAAAAGAAGAATTCGTTCCTAAAGAAAAAGGACATGTTTACATGTATGTGTGCGGCCCAACCGTTTACGGCCTAATGCATATTGGTAATGCAAGAACCTTCACAACCTTTGACATTATTTATCGCTATCTTAAATGGAAAGGCCTCAAAGTAAAATATGTTCAGAACATAACAGATGTGGGGCATTTAACAGACGTTGGCGAGGACAAAATAATAAAAGGCGCCAAAGATCGCGGAATGGACGTTAATAGCTTTGTGAATCTAATGGTAAAAGAATATTTTGAAGATTTGAAATCTCTAAACATTCTAAGACCTGACATATCTCCAAGAGCTTCTGAACACATTCAAGAAATGATTGAAGTTATCAAAAAATTGATAGAAAACGGTTATGCTTACGAATCAAAAGGTTATGTTTACTTTGATATTTCAAAGTTCAAAGATTACGGAAAAATGTCAAAGCAAAACCCAGAATACTTGGAAAAGCAAAGAAAAGAAACTCATGGCGACAAAAAACATGAAGGTGATTTCGTATTATGGTTCCCTGCTCCTGAAGAATATCCTTTGAAGTGGAAAAGCCAGTGGAGTGTTGGATTCCCGGGATGGCATATAGAGTGTTCTACAATGTCATCAAAATACCTAGGCTTTCCATTGGATATTCATGGTGGTGGCAAGGATCTCATATTTCCGCATCATGAAGATGAAATCGCCCAGGCTGAAGGTGCAACCGGCAAGAAGTTTTGCAATTACTGGATGCACGGCGAATTCGTTTTAATTGATGAAAAGAAAATGGCAAAATCCATAGGAAACGTAGTATCGCCTAGAGACCTTATTAAGAAATATGGAAGAAATGCAGTAAGATATTTCCTCATATCCTCACACTACAGAACAGAAATAAATTTGACAGAAGAGTCATTAAGGGCTGCAAAAAACACTGTTAACAAATTGATTGATTTCATTGACAAGATTCAAGAGCTGAACGTAAAGAGCGTTTACAATAAAGGCATTGAAGAAAAAACAAATGAAACTAAGAAAAGGTTTGAAGAAAGCATGGACGACGATTTTAACACGCCCCTAGCGCTTGCGTCGATATTCGAGTTTGTTAATGAAGTAAACAAGGCAATCGATGAAAAGAAAGTTTCAAAGGAGAACCTTAACGAGGTTTATAATCTGATGATGGACCTTGACAAAGTCCTAGGTGTTCTGGAACATGAAAAAGGAGAAATACCAAAGGAAATAATGAATCTTATTATCAAGAGAGAAGGTTATAGAAAGAGAGGAGATTTTGCCGAAGCAGACAAGATAAGAAGGGAATTAGCCGAAAAGGGAATACTGGTAGAGGATTCGCCGGAAGGCCCTAGATGGAAGAAGATTAAATAGTAAAATCTTTTCCTATTTTTCTTTTTAATTTATCTGCTTCTTTCTGTTTTACTAAAAGTCTCCTGATTGACTCGAAAACTTCTATAAAGCCTATGAAAGTAAGACAATAACCTGCTATCTGGGCAGACATAAATTCTCTAAAGAACCCTGCAATAATAATTCCTGTCCCAACAAAGGCTAGTCCTGTTCTCATGAAAGACAAGATGGTTCTTTCCTTGGATAACAGTAGTTGCTCTTCTTCGCATATTTCTATCCTTGACATCCTCTTTGGCATAATCTTATTTCATTTAACCTAAATAAAAATCTTTTCTTTAATGTTATCCGGATGTTTTATCAGGTTATTTTCATATAACCACTAGAAACCGCCTGTTTTTGGGTGTTTTAGGCACTTTTTCCACAGGTTATATTTACATAACCATGTGAAACAGACAGAGTTGGGATTGACGAGTTTGATAAGCGTTACGTTTTGTTGCGAGCAGAATGAGGATGAAGGTGAAAATCTTTTTAAGCTTATAATATGCGCCACATTTAAATATTTGAAATCTAACTTTCTTTTGGAAAGAAATTTGCTCCTAATTTTTCGAGTATTTTTAAAGAGTATTTTTCTCTCATACGGTCAGCGAGTCCTAATTTAGAAATCTTTTTATCATTTGAAAAAGCTTTAATTTCTGCCAATTCTCTTAGGTCTTCATCTGTTCCTAACTGTTCTATTCTAAGTTTCGATTCTTTCATCACAGGTTGTATCTGTTCTATTGAAGCAATCTGTATGTTTCCATTTTCAATACTTTTTATTATAGGATAATTGATACCATCAGCACGACTCTTAGGATAGTAGATTTGCAAAATGTCTGGAAGAATATTTAAAAAATATGCTCCTTTTAGTTCTAATACAGAAGAGACCGATAGATTATTTGGATTCAATTGGAATGTTAGGTTGGGTTCAAAACCATCAAGAACATCTTCTCTATCTGTTAATAATTTAAATCCTTTACATATCGTATGAATCTTTTTTTCTTTCCTATAATATGATGATTTAGATTTTGCTTCAAGACCTATTTTTTCAAGATAATCATTAACAATTGAATGAAACTCTTTTTCTATAGCTTGCTCCATTCCGTCTTGGAGGATTTCTGGAGATTCCGAAGCCTTCTCTATATAGAAATCAAATCCCTTTCTAAATTTCTGATATTTTTCCCCGCTGTAATCATTCAAAACCAAAATAGAATTTAAATTTTTATCAACCGATTGTAATTCAATTGACATTTTTCTCTTTATAGAATATAAAGAGAAAGCAATTTAAACTCATTAGTTAGCACACCATTTTATAAGATGCGTGCTCTGGACATAATGAGGTTGCCGGGAGATTCCCTAGGTTATTTTCATATACTAGCATGAAAACGTCTATGACATCAACGGTTGGTTTATCTGTGGAAGTGTTTTTCTTCAGGTTATACTAGTATAAGTTGACAAAATCAGAATTTTGATAAACATTTAAAGATTATTTTCCTATTCAAATTAGTGATAAAATGTCATTAAGAATATCGCTAAGCACTCTGGATTATGTCGAAGCATTTAAAATTTTAGATAAACATGGACTAGACGGTGATGATATTGAAAATGCCCTTTTGAAGGAGGGCATTGAAACTAGAGCTAAAGGTGAGGTTTCAACAAGTAATTCAAAGGACTACAGGATAGCTATGGCTTTGACTACTCCTACTTTTTCATTGTTTGATAAATATAAAAATAAGAATGCAACAACTATCAGAAAAATTATGTTTAGTAAAATAGAAAAAGCAGTAGAAAATCTTTTATTAGAAAATCATATTGTTACAGGCGATGCAAAAACATCTGAAGAGTTTAAAAAGATTTATGATGCTCTAACCAGTCATCCAGTTGTATATAGGGATAAAAGATTGGCAGAAAAACAATTTACAAGCTTTTGATTATAAATTTCTCCGCATTCTGCATCCTGCAACGTCAAACTTGCAAATCTCAACATTGCTAAGTTATTTCTTTATGGAAAGTGACCCGGGTGTTATATGGTGTTATTTTCATATAACCTATGGAAAACTTAACTTTGCCATCTCAGGTTTCTTAACTTTCTTCCATATTTCTATTAACCTGTTCAATTTAGAAGTTCTTTCCTTACCATGTATTCCACATTTTATTATAGGAGATTCTGTCCCAACAGCCAAATCTGCGATAAAACTATCAGTAGTGTCCCTAGACCTATGAGAGACAACAGTCTTGTAATTGGCTTTTTTTGCAATCTTGATGGTCTCTAAAGTCTTTGATACCAGACCTACCTGATCAGGTTTTATTATAATCGCATTGCCTGCCTTTTTCTCTATTCCCATCTTTAATCGCTCTGGTTGTGTAGCAAACAAGTCGTCTCCTGTCACTAAGCAGTTAGCCTTCTTAGTCAGTTCAGAAAAGTGTTCAAAATCATTCTCATGAAAAGGATCTTCCGCGTAAACTAATTTATAGGTTTTTATCAGGCCTAAAACAAATTCAAGCTGCTCTTCTGGAGATAGCTTTTTCTCCGGATTTATATAAGAATACCTGCCTCCTTTATAGAATTGAGAAGAAGCAAAGTCTATTCCAATCCTGGCTCCGTAGTTCTCTGTTATCCTGCTTAACGCATCCAGGGTTTCAAGGTCGTTCAATTTGCACATCCAAGCTCCTTCATAATTATTTCCTAACAATATCCCTTTTGACTTGATAAATTTGCCAACGTCCTCCCATATCGACTGGTTTGTTCTCACAGCTTCCTTAATGCTCTTAGCCTTGACCGGCAAGATTAAAAATTCCTGCTCAGAAGTATAACCCTTGTGAGCTCCTCCACCTATGACATTGCCCAATGGATAAGGAAAAACGTTAGCCCCTTTATTAAAAAACTGATAAGCATTATTTTTTGACAAGGCTCTTATTGCAGCAATTGACAAAGCTATTGATAAATTCGCACCTATTTTGTCTATACCAATATTCTTTATTATCTTGTCTACCGCGCTTTCGCTTTCACCGATAAACTTTCTCTTTATTGCAGGGAAGTTCTTTACAATGGTTTTAACGTCTAGTTTTTTTGCCTCGTATTCTCCTGCAGAAGTTCCGGAAGGAGCACATGCTGAAAAGGTTCCCTTTTCGGTTTTAATAGAAATTTTTATGGTCTTTTCTTTAACAGCATTGTAAACTTGGCCTATTCCCAAGTCTTTTATCATGTTATCAATTTAGTTTTTTGATATATATTATTTTTCATACTAATCATATAGAAAAATCAGGATTTAAGCTTCTCAATTAGAGTATAAAGTTCTTTTACCACTGATGGTAGTAAAAATAGTAGAAATGCTGTCTAGTTCTAAGATTTATTTGAGGTGATAAAAAATGGGTGATGAAATTATTCCTTATGAAAGAAAGAAAATTGATAAAGATGGTTATGTAACAACGGAAACTTGGGTCAGTACTCAGGATGGACACTGTGCACCATTAGACACAATAATTAGTAGTTTTGGTAGACTTCATTCTGATGATATTCAAGATCTAGAAAACGGAAAATCAATAAAAGACTTCCGTGTGAGACGTGAAATTAATGATTATTCCAAAGAACTACTTAAAAAATTTAAACTATAGATAGAATCATAATGATTATTTACCACTATTAGTTGTAAAATTATAGATAATACAATTAAATAAACTAAGAATCTTTGTTCTCTTCAGGCCTTTTAACATCCAGACATGTGAGTCCTTTTTCAAACTCAAGTTTAGCTATTTCAATAGGGTCCTTTAGATCGGTCTTAATGTTTATAGATGCCCCTCTTGATATTTGTAAGGCCCTTGCTCCTACTATCCTTGCTCTCTCAAACCTTGTATATTCCTTCAAAGGGGCTTCTTTTTTGTTCATAATATCATACTATAATCCTATTCATGCTTATAAATATTTAACCCATTTTAAACTTGTTGCATAATCTTAACAAAAAATGTTGAAACTATCCTATAATTTTATTATTCCGTAATAAGATTATGAGTTAAGCCGTAATTTCGCTTTGTTTAATGTTTTTAGAAAGTATTTTTATTGACTTATCGATTTCCCTTACTCGCCTAGCATAATAATCTCGATAAGACTTTGGATTGCTTTTTACTTTTACAGGTCCTTCGTTACGCTCTCTTTCTGATTTCAAGTATGTTAAAAGTGCTGCTGATAAGTCTGGAATAGCTTGTTCATTAAAACCTATTTCCCTCAAGTCAACATCATGATAAACGCCAAGATGTTCTTTTGCACTTAATGATATTACTGCTTGATCTTTGCGTCCTACAACTGTTTCTAGTCCATCAAAAAGAACATGACCACCGCAACCATTTTCTATGCCAAATCTTTCAGAATTTACTTCATAACCTAATTCTTTTAGGTTATCTTTAAATTTCTTTATAAATTGTTCCTTTTCTTCTGGTGTTCCTGTGAACAATAGTGGTAATTCAACTCTATGTGTTAATTGATACGGTTTAAACATAAAAGATTGTTAGATGATAAAACATTTAAATCTATAATCTTAACAAAATTGTTTAAGATTATCCTATGTACTTTAGATCCTCTGGCTTCTTCTCTTTCTTCATCTGGTCCATTGCTTGTTTTTGTATGTCTTCCAATCTTTTAATAAACTCGTGCATCGACTTTACTTTCTCGTCTAGCTTTGCCAGATCGATTTTAACCTTAATGATCTTCTCTATTATCTTTAGAACAGCCTCAGCCGCTGTGGGGTCCGTGATTATCGGGAAACCTGTCGTCTCGCCTAACAGAACCATGCCTTCCATGCCATAGGGTTTGGCCAAACCGACCAACAGTCCTGACGCACCTACTATTGTTCCTATCTGGTCGCTGATTTCAAAATTAATGCCGTATTTCCTATAATCCTTGATGATATCAGTATTGGTCGCAGCGCCATAGATTTTCGGCTCCTCTGAGACTTTTCCTGTTCCAAAACCGCCTACAGTGATTATCTCCTTACAACCGAAAGTCTTTAGAAAATCTAGAATCTTTCCAACAACCTCATAATGGCCTTTAGGGTCGTATGTCTGGCAATCTCCTATCAGAAGAATCAGGTCCCTTTTTCCTGTCTTACAGTAATAGAATTCATTTCTCAAAGTGTGTATCATATTATTATGTATCATCACGAACGGGAAGAAATAGGGTGAATATAATTCTGCGAACTTTTTAGCCTTCAATTGATGAACCATATATCCGACTGCTATCCTGCCTATGTTTCCTATGCCTGGCAAGCCAGCAATGCAAATAGGGTTTTTTAATTTGGGTTTTTTACTGGCAATTATTTTTGTCTCCATCATGTTAAACATTTTTGGTTTACGGATTCTTAAACGTTTGCCTTATTAGATAGCCTTCTATATTTGCCATATTTCCTTTCCTTTTCTAAGGAGAATTTTGGAGGATGAGCGCTTGTGGTTTTTGTTTTACAGACGCTGCATGCCATGCCCAAGGTGTATGTCTTGCACTTGGGGCATTTCATCAAAAGCATTTATTCGACCTTTCCCTCGCCGCCGCATTCCTCTATTTTATTAATAATATATTCTGAGGTCTCTTCGATTTTCCTTTCTCCCAGCTTTGCATTTTTTGTCTTCAAGGCCAAGGAGTATTTAGGTGCTGATATGTATTTTATATCGATTCCAAAATTTTTCTTTGCGTCAGTCAAAATATTCCTTATTATGTTCATGCCGTCCGGCTTGCAGCATCTCAATTCTATGATCTTTTTTATGCTAGCCTCTTTTATTTCGAGCTGTTCATCTGCAATAGCCTTTATCGCCTTGACTAATTCCTCTTTGAACCCCTTTCTTATGAGAAGATCATAACCTTGTGTTGTCATGGACATTTGAAAAACATCGAAGGCATTGCCAAATTTCTCCTCGATTTCAGAAACTATCTTCTGATTAACCTCTTCCATGCTCAAATTCAACTTTTCTGCTAGCATCTTCAGCATTTTTTCAGCTTTCAGCCTTTTCTTGTATTCTCTCATCTTTTCTTCGGAATCATATTTCCTGACTCTTTTCAGGCTAAGGGCTATATGCATCTTCTCCTGGTTAACATCCATAACCTTGACAACAATCTTATCGCCAACTTTAACGAACTTCCTTATGTCCCTTACCCATTTTCCAGCAACCTCAGAAATGTGTATCATACCTTCCTTGTTCCCGTATTCTTCCAAGGATATGAAAGCAGAATAAGGATTAACCCTAACAACGGTTCCTATGACTATTTCCCCTCTTTGCGGCCATTTTTCTTCATTTTTCATAAACAGTTTATTGTGTTAAAGTTTATTAAAATGACGCTATCTGATAAGAAAGTCATTTGCATAAATACCTCAAGGATTATTAGTAGGTTTGCAGAACCTTTGACTTGATCTTGGCTTTTCCACCGCTTCTCTCAATCAGATCAAAACCACAAACCAAACACTTTACAGCAGAAGTAGCCTTGTTGAATATTATCTGCTCATTCTTGCATTTAGGACAGGTTATTTTTAAGAACTTGCTCTTTGGCTTTATATTTGATTCTTCCATCTACATCTTCCTCTTTATCTCGAACTTCTTTACCCTGAAGCCTTTGCCAACCATGTGCTCCTTGCCGCAAACCTTGCATTTGTATCTCAGGTCTAATTTCTTGGTAGGCTTTGACCTTCCTTTGGGATTGGTTCTAGGATAGCTTCCAAAACCCTTCATCTTTCTCTTGAATATCCTTTGGCCGTGGGATAGAAGGCCTCTGGCCTTTGAAGCGCTAACCCTCTTTACCTCGCTCTCCGTGTGTTTGCGACAGTAGGGGCAGTATCTTTTCTGTATTTTTGGTATGTCCATTAAATCACTTATCTCATAAAAATTTACGAATGCATCATTAATAAAGATATTCGGTAAGTAGACTTTTAAAGCTTAAAAACATTTTTAAAAACTGAATATACACACGCTAAAATTAATTCAAATTAGGGTTTTTTAAATATTCTGTGCCTTTAAGCTCTATTTTTTAACCGCTTTTTACAGTCCCTACAGATGAAATTTTTGATATAATTGTTGTATTTTTCTCTTTCTTTTTCGGTTAAATTTTTGAAGGTTTCACTTACTTTTTTTATGTCCTTGATTCCTATTTCGGTTAATATTGATTCCATAACCCCGTAGTTAAAAGGTTTCTCTTGTTTGCATATTTTACACGTTCTCTTGAACATTTTTACCATACCTACCGCATAGTCTACATTTATTGTTTAAAAGTGGAATATCGCACCAAATGCATTTTTCTTGTTTTTTCATTTTTTACACTATTATAAGATAGAGAAAGTAACCACAAAGTAAAACAGCTAAAATAATCAACCAATTTCTGATAATAGACATTGAAAATCCAATAGGCTCTACGACACCCATATATTAATTATATTAAAAAATCTTTTTAAACTTCTCATTTTCTTCAACTGTTTAGAGCAGTAGTGATATTTGATTTCCTTAGAAATTTGAAGGAATAATTATTGGCTATCTTCATTTTTAGTAATATACTCAGCGATTAAAATGAAAACAATTAAAGTGAAAGAAGTAAAAAATGCTATATTTAACCATCTTATAAAAAAATCAAATAAAGTTGAAGGTTCGTATTTAAATGCCCAAGGATAAATTATTTTATCAGCCATTAAAGCTGATAAGGTACTTAACAAAATTAGCCAAAAATCATTTCGATTAAAGCGTACCATAATAAAATTATTGATAATACAGGATTTAATCTTAATATTTTGAATGAATTTCCTCTATCTCTCTAGCTATCTGTTTCGATTATTCTTTTTTTCAAGCTCAAAATATGCTTCAAATACAGTCACGCATAGCATAAGAATCTTGAGTTGAATACCATAAAGGTCTTTCAAGAAACAGGGAATTTATAGATATGAACCAAAGGAAGATGCCTTACCATAATTATTTCTAAATCTCAGAAACTGTAATTCTGGCTTTTAAGTGTTTGCAAACCAATGTATCCTAATGGGAAAATTGGGCGGCAAGACGTTGAGTCGCATGCAAAAGAAGAATCTAAAGAAAAGAAGAAGATGACACATAAGCAATTATTTAAAGTTTGAAACTTTAATTCTCTTTATGGACATGAAAAACGTGATACTAATCTTTTTCATAACAGTGGCAGCTTTGGCAGTCCTAAGTCTAACACCCTCAGAAAATAGAACAGGTAATTTCATAATGCCATCAATAATTAGTTTAGAGGCGGCCATACTAATCATAATATTCTCACTTTTCACAATAGCTGCTTTATTGTCTAAGAAAAGTTATTATCCCTTTTAATCCAGTATGTTCTCTGCCGCTTTCCTCGTTATCAACAGTTTTGCAACCTCGTCAGGCAGAGTTATAATGTCCCCTGTTCTTAATGGACCATATGATTGCATGTCAACTCCTGAAAACTTGGGAAGATCAATCAATACCTTTACCAGTATCTTGCCGTTAGGCCTGACAACAATATTCTCCATCCCTACGGGCTTCATTTCCTCAATGCTTTTTTTAGCTTCCTCTACCTTTTCTTCAGCAATGTCGTCAAAACTCCTGAATTTCTCGTTCATATCATTTTTAAATGATTTTAGAGTGTTGACAATATCGTCGAAGAACTTTCTTTCCTCGTCATTAAGTCCTGATGGCGGCAACTGACCTCTCATGGTGCTTAGAGCAGCCAAGACTATCTTCTTCTGCCTTCTATTAATCACGTCTTCTAACAGCTTTTTTGCGTTCTCAACCTCTAGAAGAGAGGTGGTGTCTTTCAGCTTCTCCTTTACCTTGAACCAGTTCCTAACAGACTCAAAGAAACCGTCTGGCAATTTTTGCAACTCTTCCTCTTTCTCTGCTCTATGTGCGTTTCTAACAGTTTCATAGGTTATTATGTCCATTACAATCAATACTAGTTTTGTTTTAAAATTTAAAAAGCAATTTTTCATAGGAGGATAAGTTTAAATATTTATACTTTCTACTAAGAAGTAGTGATTATATGGCTATGGCATGGAAAAAAGCAAAAGAATATTGTATTTCTAATGGGGAAGACTTTGACAAAAGAGAAGACAAAATAGAATTTAAAGATGGAGATTTTGCTGTTACTGAAACTTTTTATGGTATGCCTTGGATGAGAGACAAAGAAAGAATTCCCGCTGCAAATGATGAAACTCTTGAAAGAATTAAGAAATTTGCCGAAAAAAATGATTTAATAGTCTATTATTGGTACGGCTTCACTGGTTTCGAAGAAATGGATGCTGAAAAACCTCCTCATGATTTTGTACTAAAAAGAAAATACACTGATCCAAAAAACTGGAAAGAAAAAATCAGAAAACACCTTCCATTTAAGGAAACAGTAATACATGCAGGTGATTATTACTTTGGATCATCCGACCCAAAACTCTTTGAAGAATTTGGAAGAGAAGTTTACAATTTAAAAACTGAAGCAGGAAAGCAAGCTAGCAAATAGCTATTAAATAATGTTGTGATACATGTTGAAGATTTACTATGTCCATTGCAATCACATATTTAGTTTTATTTTAAATTTTAAAAGTGTTGACTAACAGGTTAAAATATTTTAATTATTTCTTTGGTCTCTCGTCAACCTATAAGGATAATTCACAGGATTCTTTGAACAGTATTGATCAGGCTTGCACACGCCAAAAGAAACGTAAAACAATTGTGAGTAGCAGTTGGCAGGCATCAGTTCCCTGCTCTGTCTGAAGTGCCACTTCAACTGCGTCTTAAGCGTCCTCTCGCTCAGAGGCTGAGGGTTCTTTAGATTCCACTCCCTTATCCTTTTCTCTATTTCTTCTGGCTTCCAGTTCATCGCTCTTAGGAAGGATAACAATGTAAACAGGGACCTCTTCCTTCCGTCTGACAGGCCATTCAAAATTATTTTAATGCAAGGCGGGAAATATTCTTCTGGTATTGGCTTGTCAGATTTCTTTCTCAATCTCACAGGTTTTATCGCTTCCTTGGGCTGTTTGGCCTTCCAATCTAGAGCCTGCAGCAACAACTCAGTAGCCTCGCCCTCTTTGTTGACCAGGAATTCTATATCTGTTTTTAGATTTTCTGGTCTTGCCATTTCTTTTTTAAAATCTTTCAGATCTTCAAACTTTATTGGTAGCGAAACTAACCAATACTTTGGATGCAAGGAATAAGGCATCCTGAACAAGTGACGGTTGCCCCAGTTCTTTTCTATGTCTATGAACTCGTAGGGAGAAAGTTGCGAAACAGACTTGACAGTCCTAACCAGGGAAGCAACACCGCCCTCCATTGCTATCAACTCCTCCAATATTTCGTCCTTTACCTTTTCAGTAACGTATTCTGCCAATGCCTGAGGTATTTCCGGATATCTTCTTCTAGTCTCTTTGAAATCAATCTTTTCAGGAAAGGCATTGCCCGCTATTCCCACATGGAATCCTCTTGAACCGGAGAACTTGATGGTTGATTCAATCCCCAAATCTTTTAAAAAACTATAAACAACCCTAGCTGCCGCGGCCGCGTGCTCTAGTTTCACTTTGGCATCGATGTCGATTAGAAAGTCGAAACCCTTTCTCAGGTTTTCTATTTCTTCCTGCTTTAGGTTCGTAGATAATTGCATTGGCTGCGTCCATCTTTCAACAGAGCAATGAAAGGCAACTGCACCATCTTTAACCTTTCCTTCTATGTCCTTCGGATATAACAACACGTCAGGTCTTTTCAGATAGGAGCCGTCTTCTATGGAACCGACGACTTCCCTGTCCTTTGCTGTTGATAATATCTCCTTTCGCACAACAGGATTAGAATAATATTCCAGAATCTTGAGATAATACATAATAAGAATAATACGCTACATTATTTAATATTTTTTACCTCATGTCAAAGGTTATAAATGTTAAAAATTTAAATAATCAATGATTAGAATGAATGATTTGCTGAAAAGAAAAGTGGAAGACATGGATTTGGAGAAGATTAACTTTTCTGACCTGATTAAACAGATGGACTCCTCAGGAGGTTTTTCTGCCAAGAATCTGGCCACAGCAGTGTCAATTCTAGAAGATATGATCAAGGACAAGGAATGCAAAAAGTTCTTATCGTTTCCAGCATGCATAGTTGCCACAGGTTTGAGAGGCGCGATTGCCCAGGCGATAGGGAAGGGTTTGTTCGATTTCATAGTAACTACTTGCGGGACATTGGATCACGACTTGGCAAGAGCTTACGGCGGAGAATATTTTCATGGCTCCTTCGAATTGGATGACGCGAAACTTCATAAGGAAGGGATTAACAGATTAGGAAACGTTCTGATACCTAACGACAGTTACGGAATTATATTAGAGAAGAAGATGAACCCTATCCTTGAGGAACTGGCTAAACAGAAGAATGAATGGTCTGGAAGAGAGATTATACATGAGTTTGGTAAGAGACTGAATGATAAAAATTCTATTCTCTATCAAGCCTCGAAGAAGAACATTCCAATATACGTCCCAGGAATAACGGATGGAGCCTTCGGAACGAACCTTGTATTGTTCTCGCAGGATCATGATTTCAAACTTGATATTCTAAAGGACGAGAAAGAGCTTTTAGACATAGCCTTTACAAAGAAGAAACTTGGAGCATTGATGATTGGCGGGGGAATTTCAAAGCATCATGTGATATGGCACAGTCAGTTTTCTGGAGGTCTTGATTATGCTGTCTACATTACAACCGCTACACAATATGACGGTTCATTGTCTGGGGCCCGTTTGACTGAAGCGGTAAGCTGGGGTAAGGTCAAAGAACAAGCTAAATATGTTACGGTCGATGGCGATGCTACTATACTGCTACCAATAATATTAGCCGCAATTTATGAAAAAGATAAAAACTCACAAAATTATGGTCAAAGAACCTGATTAGTTATTTACTCGCTCTCTGATACTCTTGGCGCGAGAACCATACCCAAGAAAGCATTATCATTCTCGAAAACCAGCCTCAAAGGAAAGTCTTTGCCAAGCATTATCTTTGCCTTATCCGACAGCCTAGAACCTTTTATCATCTTCTTTAGGTAATCCAAAGAATATCTGGCGCTGATTATCTCCTTTGAGTTCAGTTTGGTTAATGTGTCAGTTCCCTTGAAAACCTTTAATTCGCTTTTGCTATTGTTGCCTTCCGCGAACATCCTCAGTTTGTCAGGGGACAATTCGATTATAACCGAGTCAGCGACTATTTCAGCATCGCTTATCCCTTGCTCCAAGACGCTAGAATCAACCTCTGCGTCAGCAGTAAACTTCTTCAATAGCTGTTCTATGTCAGGCGTCTCTGCCTTTGAAATTTGCAATAAGGGCAGCGCAAACTTTCTAACAGAGCTTCCCTCTAGGATAACTTCCAGTATGCTTTCTTTCTCGTCCAAACTTATAGTTAGCTTATCGTCTAAATTAGCCCTTTTAAGAACTGTCAATAGATTTAACAGATTTATGCCAACAGTGATGTCTTTATCGCATTCATACTCCTCGAATGCAGAAGATTTTAATTTAAAGTCCACGAAGGAAACCATGGTCCTATCAGCAGCTTCCAGTTCTATGCCAGTTTTTTTAACATTAAACAATCCATCATCTATAAGTTGAGAAATTATATCTATGCTGTCTCTCAATAACTTGGGATCTTTTGTAACAGCCTTAAACAATCATATCACCTCGCCTGATAAAATTAATGCTTTATATTATTAGTTTGAAAGATTTAAAATAGATGTTCCCTTAGGTTATTTTCATATCCACAAGCCTAGAATGGCATAGTGAACCAACTGAAATTGATATAAGGTGGTGAAACTAACATTTTTTAATAAATAATTTTCTCATATAATTCTAATGTTTGTTTTCCTATAAATTTCCAATCATATTTTTTTGCAATTTTAATTGAATTTTTTTCCATTTTTCTTTTAAACTCAGGATTATTCAGTATTTTAAATATATCTCTTGCCAATTCTTGTGCTTCATCTGGTCTTACTAATAAACCATTATATCTGTTAAAAACTATCTCAGGTATTCCACCACAATTGCTAGCAACTATGGCTCTGCCACAAGTCATCGCTTCTAATATGGTAATTCCAAACGACTCATAAAG
>Ga0315285_10000886_pt1 | contig 31302 bp, 24 predicted proteins | sample YL17G09_36_MG_FD_203698 | JGI IMG/M metagenome (GOLD analysis project Ga0315285, IMG submission 203698) | Sediment microbial communities from Yellowstone Lake, YNP, Wyoming, USA - YL17G09_36 | ecosystem: Environmental > Aquatic > Freshwater > Lake > Sediment | place: USA: Wyoming | collected...
GCCGCCATGAAGACGGCCGTGATCCTCTTGATCAGCCCCGAATCCCTGGGCTCTCCCTTGAGGCCGGCTTCGAACAGGGCCCGCCGGACCGGGCTGCGATCGGCGAAATTCCGGAGCAGCTCCCTCCCCCGCTCGACCGATATTTCGGGATGGATCTGAAAACCCCAGAGCGTTCCAGGATGGACGCTTCGGACCCGGTTAGTATGATGTGCGTATAGCCGTCTCCGAGATCCGGGAGCCGTCCGTCCCCGGCCCGGAAGGAATCGAAGGGGACGCTCAGGAATTCCCCCCAATGGGCGCAGGGCGGGTAAGAGTCGGGATCGATCGAGTTGTCGATAAGGGCGAGTTTGACGGCTTGGGTCACGGCCATGTCTCCCGGATCGAACTGAAAACTTATTATAGGCCTTCGACTCGTCCTTTTTCAAACACGAAGTCTCTTGTCTGGGCCGGGCGATTTGATATAATACTCGCCTGTGAACAAGGAGGCTTGACCGTGCACGCAGTCAAAGAGGACACCGAGCTTCATATCGTTGTTCCCAACGATCCCGGTATACTGGGCCGTGTCCTGGGGACCATGGCCAATGCCGGAGTCAACGTGAAGGCCATGTGCGTCTCTTCCGAGGGCGATCGGGGGCATTTCCTCCTCGTCACCGACAACTACCGGAAGGCCCAAACCGCCCTCAAGTCCCTCCGCTATAAAGTCATGCTGAATAAAGTCGTCACGGTGGCCGTCACCGACCGGATCGGCGCAGGCGCCGAGATCGGCGCCTTGCTCGGCAACGCCGTCATCAATATTCTCTATGCCTACGGATCCTCCGGGGGCGCCGGCCAGTCGCTTCTCGTGTTTCACACCAACAACAACAAGAGGGCCCTGGAGACCTTGAGATAAAGACGGCCCCGGAACGGCTCCGGATCTTGAGGACGGAGGGGACGCGAAGAAACCCATGGCGAAGCGCATCCTGGTTGTGACCTCGGACGTCCCTTTCGTCGAGGGCGGGCACCTGGTCATCGCCCGAGGGACGGTTCGGGCCCTGCGCGAGGCGGGGCACGAAGCGGAACTCCTCCTAACTCCCCAGAACCGGTTCGGCCGGCAATTGCGGGCCTACGCGGCCACCCGATTCACGGATGTCGGGATGGACGGGCAGGGTCGTTCCATCGACCAAGTCATTACCTTCCGTTTCCCGAGCTACGCCGTCCGGCATCCCGCCCACGTCTGCTGGCTGAACCACCGGATGCGGGAATACTACGACCTCTGGAGCCTCCTTTACAGCCGCCTCGGCTGGAAGGGCCGGATCAAGGAGACGGTCCGCCGGACGCTCATCCGCGCCATCGACACCCATCTTCTTAAGAGGAATGTGACGAAGCTGTACACCATATCCAAGACCGTCCAGGCCAGGCTCCGGCGCTGGGGACGGATCCCTTCCGAAGTCCTCTACCCTCCCCCTCCCCAGAGGGCGTACCGGACCGAAAGCTACGGGAGCTTCATCTTCACGGTGTCGCGTCTCCACAGCCTCAAGCGGATCGACCTGCTCGTCGAGGCCATGGCCCTGGTTCAAAATCGCGCTCTCAAGGCCATCATCATGGGCGAAGGGCCGGAGCGTTCCAACCTGGCCGCGCTCATCAAGGCCCGTAATCTGGAAGGCCGGATCGTGCTTCTCGACGAGACCGACGAGGAGACCATGCTGGATCGCTACGCGCGCTGTCGGGCCGTCTTCTTCTCCCCTCTCCAGGAGGACTACGGGTTCGTGACGGCCGAGGCCTTTGCCTCACGAAAGCCGGTCTTAACGGCCACGGACAGCGGCGGCCCGGTCGAGCTCGTCGAGGACGGCCGGACCGGATTCGTCGTCCCGCCCAATCCCGCGGAGATCGCCTTGAAGCTCGACCTCCTGGCCGAGGATAAAAAGCTGGCCGAGAGGCTGGGGGGAAGCGGATATGACTTCATCTCCGGGATAACCTGGGAGAACGCCGTCGCTAAGCTCATCCTCGGGGAAAAAACTCGTTGACAAATCCCCACCCTTTGCCTAAAATGTTACTCTATTGGCGTAGTCCAATATTGAGGAGGCGAATATGTCCCATGCCGAACCCAACGTCGTTCCCCTCTGTGACGTACTTCTCGTCCTTCTGATCATCTTCATGGTCATCACGCCCCTTGTCCAGAAGGGGGTCGACGTGCAATTGCCCGAAACGGTCCAGGGAGGGACAGATCCGCAGAATGTCCAAGGAGTAATCGTCCTGACGGTTAAAAAGGGCAATACGGTCATGATCAATCAGCAGCCGATCGAGCTCCAAGCCCTCCAAGAACAGCTCCGCCAGTACTACGCCGCGCGCCAAGACAAGACCATCTTTGTCCGGGCCGATTCCAAGCTCCCCTTCAGCAAAGTCATGGAGGTCATCGACATCGCCAAGGGTGCCGGCGTCGAAAAGCTGGGGATCATTCCCGAACTCTTCACGGAAGAATAGGCGGCCGTTCTCCTTGTCCCGGAGACCGGACCCGATGCGCGCCGTCCTCTCCATCGGTTTCTTTTTTCTAATCTCTATCGTATCCCTATCGGGAACGGCTTATTCCCAAGAAGGCCAGGTTGAAATGGTCGGTCCGTTGACCCAGGAGGAAATCCTGCAGGCCCTTCCCGATTGGCAGGATAGGATGGTCGCCTATGCTCCCAAGCTCGGCGCCGTCAACGAGTTGAAAGCCTTCCCGGATTTTGTCCAGGTCGAGGTCTATCTCGGGACCTGGTGCTCGGACAGCCAATCCCACGTCACGGCCTTTTTCCAAGTCCTGAACTTTGTCAATTCCCCCCAAATCCAGGTCTCTTACATGGGCGTCCCCAAGGACAAGCCGTCCCGTGAGCCCTATATCGCCGGAAAAGATATCGAGAAGCTTCCGACCTTTATTGTCCTGGTCAACGGAATCGTGAAAGGCCGGATCGTGGAAACCCCGACCCGCACGGTCGAGGAAGACCTCTTGGCCCTTCTCCGCCGCTGAAGGCGGCTACTTCGCGTCCCGGACGGGGCCGACCACTTCGTGGGCGATGACCAGGCGCTGAATCTCGTTCGTTCCCTCGTAGATCTGGAGCAGCTTCGCGTCCCGCATCAGCTTCTCCATCGGATAGTCTTTCATATAGCCGTACCCTCCGCAAATTTGAAGGGCTTCGGTCGTCGTCCGCATGGCCACGTCGCTGGCAAAGCACTTGGCCATGGCCGATTCTTTCCCGCAGGGTTTTCCCCGGTCCATCAGCCAGGCCGCGTTCCAAACGAGATGGCGGGCCGCGTTGATCTCCATGGCCATCTGGGCGATCTTGAGCTGGTTGGCCTGGAAAAGGGCGATCGCCTTTCCGAACTGGACCCGTTTCTTGGCGTACTCGACGGCATAGTCGAGCGCCGCCCGGGCGACCCCGACTCCGGCCGCCCCGACCGGGGCCCGTGTGTTGTCGAGCGTCTTCATGGCGACCATGAATCCCAAGCCTTCCCGCCCCAGCAGGTTCGCCCGCGGAACCCGAACGTCGTCGAAGAAGACCTCGGCCGTGTTCGAGGCCCGGTGACCCATCTTGTCCTCGACCTTTCCGACCGAGACTCCGGGCGTGTCGCGCGGGACGATGACGGCGCTGATTCCCCGCTTGCCCTTGCCGGGCGCGGTCAGGGCGAAGACGACGTAGAGGTCGGCGATCCCGCCGTTGGTGATGAAGCACTTGGACCCGTTGATGACGAAATCGGAGCCGTCCTTGAGGGCCCGGGTCTTGAGGCCGCCCGCGTCCGAACCGGCTTCCCGCTCGGTCAGGCAGAAGGAGGCGAACGTCATCTTGCGGGTCGCGGGCGCCAGGAAGCGCTTTTTCTGTTCGGGCGAACCGAACAGGATGAGCGGCGTGTAGGCCAGGGAATTGGCCATGATCGTCGTGTACATGCCCGCGCAGCCGGCCGCCAGCTCTTCGCTGACGATGACCGTGTCGACGTTGCCCAGCTCTCCCCCGCCGTACTCGGCCGGAATGTTGCAGGTCATGAAGCCCGCCTCGAAAGCTTTCTGGAAGACGTCGGTCGGCGTCTCGTGGCCTTGATCGTACTTGGCCGCCTTGGGTTTCATCTCTTTTTCGGCGAACTCGCGGGCCATTTCACGAAGGGCCAGCTGTTCTTCGGACAAGCTGAAATCAATCATTGTCTTTTCCTCTCCTGGAGCTCGGACGTTCGCCGAGACGTTGACCTTTTATACCCGAATCGGGAGCCTCTGTCAATTTGGCCGTTTCCCCGCGCGGCGCGGCGGGGAGCACGGGCAGGAACCGGACTTCCTCACGGGCCATATCGTAGACCTGGTCCTCGAGGTTCAGGAGCTCGAAGACGACATCCTGGGGCCTGGGCGCTTTGCCGGGGCCTTGCGGGATGATCAGGACGAGGATCCGGGGAGGGCCCGACATTCGAATTTGGAGTCCGGACTCTCCTCCCTTGTCCTCGAGAAAGCGCCGGATCAGGGCGGAGAGCCTGTCGGCAAAGGAACCGTCCGGGATTTCTTTCCGGGCGCAGGCCGTCCGGACCGCTTCTTCCGCTTCGGGTCGATCCAGATTCAGCGAATAGACCATGGAATGGACCGCCCGGGATAAAGGCGGCTCCGAATCGGCTAAAAGCCTAAGCTCAAGAAAACGGACGCCCTCCGGGGCCGATGCGTTGAGGCGAACGATCGTCTCTTCGGCGGAGAGGGCGGTCCTGGATTTGAGCTCCAGGCAATCCTTTTTGGCCTCCATCCCCAGGGGAAGCGCGGGGAGAAACGAGACGATCATTTTGGGATGGAACCCTTCGGACATGGCGACCGAAAGGCCGGCCCTCCGGAATATTCTCTGGAGGACGTTGATGAGATCGAGATGGGACATGAAACGCGCCCGTCCTCCCTTTGAGTAAAAAAGACGGTAGCGAAGAGGCTGGGCGGAATCGCGGCCGAGACGAGGGAAAGGCTCTTCTCGATCGCCGGCCTCCCCTTCCTCGGAGGACCTGTCCAGGAAAGCGGGCAAGTCGCAGCCCCGGCAGTCGGCGCAAGTCCTTTCCAGACAGGACGGGGTCCTCTCCTCCGCCATGGCCCTGTCGAGCTCGCCTTGCAGGAATTCTTTCCTGACGCCGGTGTCGATATGGTCCCAGGGCAATGGCGCGTCGCGGTCCAAGGCGCCGAGATAATCTCCTTTCTCGATGCCCGACGACATGAAGGCCTGCTCCCAACAGCGGGCCTGGAAACGGTCCTTCCAGCCGTCAAAACGGGCTCCATTCTCCCAGGCCGCTCTGAGAAGACGGGAGACCGCCCGATCTCCTCGCGAGAGTACCGCTTCCAGCACGGATTTCTCAACCGGATGGTCCTTGAAATCGATGAAACGGAACCTTTTCAAACGATCCTTGAGGAAAGCCTGTTTTTCAAGGAGAGTCTCCGGTCCGTCCATGGCCTGCCATTGGAAGGGCGTATGCGGTTTGGGAATGAATGAGGAGACGCTGAGGTTGAAGCGCGGCGGCGAATGGAGGATCGATCGGCCTTCCTCGACGAGGGCCTTGACGAGATCGACGATCGCAACCAGGTCTTCGTCCCGCTCCGTCGGCAGCCCGATCATGAAATAGAGCTTGAGAAGCCTCCAGCCATGGCGGAAAGCGCTCCGGGCCGCTTCGAAGATGTCGGCATCGTCGAGGTGCTTGTTAATGACCCGGCGCAACCTCTCGGTCCCGGCCTCGGGGACCAGGGTCAGGCCGGTCTTACGGACCTTGAGGATGCTCCGGACGATTTCGGTCGAGACGCCCTTGGGCCTCAATGACGACAGGGAGAGTGAAATCTTATCGGGCTCGAGCTCGGCCATGGCTTTCTTGATCAAACCGTCGAGGCCGGGATAGTCGCTCAGGGAAAGGGCGGTCAGGGACGCGTCTTCGTAGCCTGTCGCCCGCAGGCTTTTTTTCATCGTATTGAGGATGAACGCCCGGCTTTTGACCCGGAAGGGATGGTAGAGGGTTGTGGCCTGGCAGAACCTGCATTTATGGGGGCAGCCGCGGGCCGCCTCGACCGCGACGCGGTCGAATACGGCTTTAATGTTGGGGACGACGATGTCCTCCGGGAAATAAGACTCCCGGAACGACCGAACGATTCTTTTCTTTATGCGGGAAGGTTCCCCCGGCCCGGCCTTAACGGCCAGGAGTCTTGAGCGGTCCGGCCGATAGGTCTCGTAGAGGGACGGGACATAAACGCCGGGAATCCCGGCCAAATCCTTGAGAATCCGGCCCCTGTCTTGGGCGGCCCCTTTGAGCTCGATCAGCCGTTCGACGATTTCCGGGAATGCCTCCTCGCCGTCGCCGATCAGGAAGAGGTCGAAGAAATCCGCGACGGGCTCGGGATTGAAGGCGGACGGGCCGCCGGCGATGACGAGAGGATGGTTTCCGGTCCGGTTCGCCGCGAGAAGGGGGATCCGGCCCAAATCGAGCATGGTCAGGATGTTCGTCGCGTTGAGCTCGTAGAGGAGCGAAAAGCCCACGATGTCGAACCGGCCGAGCGGAGTGGCCGTCTCCAGCGAGAAGAGCGGGAGATCCCGCGCCCGGAGCTCGGCCTCGCAATCCGGCCAGGGCGCGAAGACGCGCTCGGCCTGGATATGGGGACGGTCGTTGAGGATGGCGTAGAGGATCTTCTGCCCCAGATACGACATGCCGATTTCATAAACGTCGGGAAAGGCGAGCGCGACCCTGGCCCTGACGGCGGCCGGATCCTTGCGGCGGGCGTTCCATTCCCCTCCCGTGTAGCGGGCCGGCTTCTCGACCCGGCGCAGGACCCGGTCCAGGCCGTCAGACATTGGCGAAGCGCCTCATCTTGACGTTGAGGATCAATCCCACGGCCAGGAAGGTGGCCGTCAGGGACGAGCCTCCGTAGCTCAGGAGCGGAAGGGGAATTCCCGCGATGGGCAGGACGCCGATGATCATCAGGATGTTGACGAAGAATTGAAAGGCGATGAAGGAGGAGGCCAGGAACGAGATATAGACGCCGGCCCTGTCCCGGGACTGTCCGACCGACTTGAACAGCCGGCCCAGGAACAAGTAATAGAGGATCAGGGCGGCCAGAATCCCGGCGAACCCGAATTCTTCGCCGATGACCGAAAAGATGAAATCGGTATGGCGGGCCGGCAGGAAGCGAAGCTGACTCTGGCTTCCCTTCTTGAAGCCTTTTCCGAAGAGCCCGCCGGACCCGATGGCGATCTTGGATTGGCGGATTTGATAGCCCGCCCCCTGCGTATCCTGACCCGGGGAGAGGAACGTCATGATCCGCTTCTTCTGGTAGTCTTTGAGAGTCAAGTTCCAGGTCACCAGGCTCAGGAGAACTATGATGATGAGGAGGACGACGAGCGTCTTCTTGGTCAGGCCGGCCAGGATCAGGGCGGCCGCCAGGATCGGGATATAGCAAACGGCCGTGGCCAGGTCGGGCTGGAGGGCCACCAGGACGAACGGAACGAAGACGGCGCCGGCGCCGGTTAAGGCGATTGTCCGCGTCACGAATGTTTTTTTGGCGGCCCCGAACAGCTGGGCCAGGACCAAGATCAGGACGACCTTAAGGATCTCGGACGGCTGGATTTGGAAGAACGGCATCCGGATCCAGGACTTGGTCCCGGCCGTGGTCCGGGCGAACGGGATCATGGCGGCTAAGACGGCCACGATCAAAACATAGACGGGCAGGGCGAAGGTCATCAGCGTTTTATAGTCGACGGCCAGGATGAAAAAGAGCATAACCAGGCTGAAGGCCGCGAAGGTGAATTGCCTCAGAAAATAGGCGCCGCCGGCTTGGTGAGAAGAGCTGTAGATGGCGGCGATGCCCAAGGCCGTATTCAGGAGCAGAAGAACGATCAACCTCCAGTCGATTTCCTGGAAATGCTGTCTGTCAATCATTCCTGGACCTACAGAGCTCGAACAGGGGTTTGGCCAGCGGGGCGGCGGCCGCTCCGCCCATTCCGCCGTACTCGACGAGCACGGTCACGACGTAGCGGGGCTTCCGGCGCGGGGCGAAGCCCGTGAACCAGGAATGGGTCTTGATCGTCTTCTTGAGCTTCTCCGCTTTCTCGGTGCTGATGATCTGAGTCGATCCCGTCTTGCCGCAGACGTCGAAGCCGTCGACCCGGGCCGCCCGCCCCGTCCCCTCCTCGTTCACCGAACGGTACATACCCTCGATAACTTTCTCAAAACTGGAGGGCCGGATATCGACCCGGCCGGCCTTCTTGAAGGGATCGGCCGATGTTTTGGCCGTTTCGTCGGCGGGCGCCAAATAAAAACGGGGGACGACGGGCGTCCCGCGATTGGCGATGAGCGCCGTGTAAGCGGCGACCTGGAGTGGAGTCACGATCAGGGGGCCCTGTCCGATGGCCACCGAGATCGTCTCGCCCGCGAACCAGCCCACCTTGTGGGTTCTTTTTTTCCAGTCCGGCTGGGGCACCAATCCCTCTTTCTCACCCGGCAGATCGATCCCCGTCTTCCGTCCCAGGCCCATTTTTTCGGCCGTCTTGGCGATGTCCTCGATCCCCATTCGGCGGCCGATATTGTAGAAATAGATGTTACACGAGTAGCGGAGCGCATTGGCTAAGTTCAGGGAGCCGTGGCCCGCCTCGAACCAGCAGGCGAACGGATGGCCGTAGATCTCGGCCTTGCCGCCGCAATAATAAGTCGTGTCCTCGCCGATCAGGCCGGAATCGAGGGCACCGATGGCCATGATCGGCTTGAAGACCGAGCCCGGGCTGTAAAGGCCCCGGATGGCCCGGTTCTCGAGCGGGTAGTCGGGGCTTCGGATCAAGGACAGCCATTCATCGACCGTGAATCGGTTGATGAACTTATTGGGATCGAAGGTCGGGAAACTCGCCATAGCCAGGACCTCGCCGTTTACAGTGTCGAGGACGACGATGGCCCCTTCCTTGCCCAGGAGAAGCTCCTCGGCCCTTTTCTGAAGGCTGATGTCGATCGAAAGCGTCAGGTTCCTCCCCTGTCTCGGCTCCTCCCGGGCCGCCTCTCCCTTGGGCTTTCCCACGCTGTCGACGATCTCCAGGATGCTGCCCTTCTTCCCGACCAGACGCGCTTCGTACTGCCGTTCAATCCCGTTCCTGCCGACAAGGTCTCCGGCCTGGTGATCACGGAAGCGATCGGACCTCAGCTCTTCCAGCGTCAATTCCTGTAGATAGCCGAGGACATGGGCCGCCGCGCTTCCCTGAGGATAGATGCGCTTGGGTTCGGCCGTGACCAGGAGTTCGGGAAACTCGTACAGGCGCGCCTCGATTCGCGAGACCTCCTCCATGGTCAGGTTGTCCTTGACCGGGACCGGCTTATAGCCCGGCAACGAACCGAAGCGCCCGATGCGCGCCCGGATCGTCTCGACCGGAAGCCCGAGCAGGTCTCCGATCCGCCGGACGGAGGCATCGAGGTCGCCGGTATTGTCGCGGACGATCGAGGCCGTGAATGAGGCGGCGTTGTCGGCGAGCTTGACGCCGTTCCTATCCAGGATCAGTCCGCGCGGGGCGGCCAGAACGACCTCGCGGGTTCGATTGGACTCGGACAGGGCCCAGTACTTGGCATGATCCAGAATCTGAATTTTCCAGTAAAGAACGAGCACGGCCCCGAACAGGATTTTGACGATCGTGAAAACGGCCTTCGACCGCCGGCAGACGAGCGTCAGGTCCTCGTAGATGCGTTCCGTATCCTGGGGGCTCACGCTTGGGCGCGCCTTTCCCGACGGCGGCGGATGAAGTTAAAAACCAGACACCCCCCCAGGGCCGTATTGAGGGGTTGGAGAAAGAGGAGGCCGCCCGCCGTATCGGCTCGATGGCCGTAGATGAGGCTCGATAGAACCATCCAGGCGGCGAGATCCGCGGCGGCGGCCGTGAACAAGAATAGAAACAGCCTGCGCAGAGGGGTCACGTCGAACTTCTGCGAAAAACTCCCCGCCAGGTAGCCGACCAGGGTCAGGGCGATCCCCGAGCTGCCCAGGACGCTCCGCGAGAAGGCGTCCTGGACGAGCCCGCAGGCCATGCCCATGACGGCCCCGGCCGCTTCGCCGCCCGTCATCGCGAAATGGAGGACGACGAGCAGGAAGACGTTGAAGACAAGAAGTCCGGCCGGCGCGATCCTTCCCGCCAGCGTATAGACGGCGAACCCGAACAGAATTCCGAGCAGGGCTCTGGCGATATCCCGGGTTGTCATCGCCCCCCCCCGGGGAAATAATCGCGGGCCGGACGCTTGAGGATGGCGACCTGGCCGAAACCGGCGATGTCGAAGAAGGGCTTGACTCGAACCTTTTGAAAAAGGGTCCCGTCCCGCTTGACGTTGATAACCGTTCCCACCTGAATGCCGGGAGGATAGAGTCCATCCAGCCCCGAGGTCAGAATCCGGTCGCCCGCCGCTAGGGTCGGGCCCGAGTCGAGCAGGTACTTGAGCTCGCACGTCCCGTCGCCCAGACCCTTCAGGATGACGACCGCGGGGGGCGACCCGGCCAGGACGCTGACGCCGCATTCCGAATCCGTGATGAGCTGGATGTGGGCTTCGCGGCCGGCCACCGTTCCATAGACGCGCCCGATCAGACAACCGTTTCTGTCCAGGACCGTCATATCTTTGCGGACGCCGTGGACCGTCCCCCGGTCGATGACGGCCGAACGGTGGATATTGGTCGCGTCCAATCCGATGACCGAGGCGGTCTCCAGGTCGTCCCGCCAGCGGGCGGTCGCGACGCGGATGTCCTTCTCGGATTTCAACTCACGGAGCCAGTTGCGGAGAAACTCGTTCTCTTCCCGGAGGACGAACAGCTCGCGATGGAGAGCCTGGTTTTGGCGCTGGACGTGGCGGAGATAGGCGTATTGAATCCAGAGTCCGCGGACGCCTCCGACGGCGCTGGCCAGCCCGTGCTGGACCGGGGACAGGACGGAGAAGATGATCCTGTTCAGCAAGGACACCTTGGCGCCGATCGGGACCTGAAGCGAGATAAGGAGGAATTGAACGACCAGGAGGACGACGAGCAGCCTGGGCTTTTTCTTGACTCTCAGTTCAAGGGGCATGCCTCGTTCACGCCGCTTCCGGGGCCCGTTCCTAAGCCCCGCGGACTATGACATCGCGATCTTCTTGAGGAGATCGAGGTTGTCCAGCATCTTCCCGGCGCCGAGAACGACCGTCGTCAGCGGATTCTCAGTGATGAAGACGGGGAGTTGGGTCTCCTCGCGGATCCGTTTGTCCAGGTTCTTGAGCAGGGCCCCGCCGCCGGTCAGGATGACGCCGTGATCGATGATATCGGCCGAAAGTTCGGGGGGCGTCTTTTCCAGGGCGATCCGGATGGCGTTGATGATGGCGGCGATGACGTCCTCGATGGCTTCCCGGATCTCCTGGTCGTCGACGACGATCGTCTTGGGGATGCCCTCGCGCAGGTCCCGACCCTTGATCTCCATGGTCAAAGGCTGGTCGAGCGGGTAGGCGGAGCCGATTTGGATCTTGACCAGCTCGGCCGTCCGCTCCCCGATCAGGAGGTTGTACTTCTTCTTGAGGAATTGGATGATGGCCTCGTCCATCTCGTTCCCGGCGACCCGGATCGAATGGTTGAAGACGATGCCGTTGAGGGAGATGACGGCGATGTCCGTCGTCCCGCCCCCGATATCGACGACCATGTTTCCGGTCGGGTCCGAGATGGGGAGGTCGGCCCCGACGGCCGCCGACATGGGCTGCTCGACCAGGTAGACCTCGGAGGCCTTGGCCCTCATCGCCACGTCCTTGACGGCGCGCCGCTCGACCTGGGTGATGCCGGTCGGAATCCCGATGACGATCCGGGGCCGGAGCAGGAATCCCCGGTTGTTGGTCGCCTGCTTGATAAAATAGTCCAGCATCTTCTCGGCGATCTCGAAGTCGGCGATGACGCCGTCCCGCATCGGCCGGATCGAGAGGATGTTGGCCGGCGTCTTGCCCAGCATCTCCTTGGCCCGCCGGCCGACGGCTTCGATCTTGCCGGTCAGCTTGTTGACCACGACGATCGAAGGCTCCTGGACGATGATCCCTTTTCCCTTCAGGTAGACGAGGGTGTTGGCCGTCCCCAGGTCGATGGCCAGGTCGCAAAAAAGTCTGTTCTTGAACCAGCCGATGACGCTCATGTTAAATCTGCCGTCCGTACCCGACTATTACTAACACAATTCGTCCCGGGACGCAATCGGAAACCGGACTGACCGTCGATCGGTTTTCGGCATGATTTATCGAAGTATCTAATATCTGGATTTCGGCGAACAAGCCGTCCTCTGCCCCCGAACCCCCCGGAACCAGTCCCGTCGGTTCCCCCCGAAGCGGGGCCCCCCTCCGCTACGGGGGCCTGAGGACGGTCTATTCGACTCATGTAATTAGCGGCAATCAGACGAAAATTGAAAACTGATCGACGATCAGAAATCCAGAATCTTCTGCCGGGGGGTCGAGGGGTTGACACGTTCGCCGAGCCTCAGTGTTACCCCTGGACAAGCCTTGGCACTTATGCCGGCGGTCGAGGGGTTGCCCCATGCGCAAGACGCATGGGACTACCCCTAGACTTGCCCTTACTTTTAAGCGGGCTTGTCGAGGGGTTGACTTTGGACAGGGAAATTGAATATAAATTATGCATTACTTCCCGTAAAGGAGTATCGGATGAAGCATCAGCCCTACGTTCCCGAGAAAACCGAGATGAGGGAGTTCACCCTGCGGGCCCTCCTGATCGGATTGATCATGACGGTCATCCTGGGCGCCGCCAACGCCTATCTCGGTCTCCGGGCCGGGATGACGATCGCGGCGACCTACCCGGCCGCCGTCATCGGCATGGCCGTTCTCAGGATCTTCAAGGGATCGATCCTTGAAGAAAACTTAGCGCGGACGGTCGGCTCGATCGGCGAGTCCGTGGCCGCGGGCGCCATCTTCACCATACCCGCCTTCCTGATCGCCCGCGTCTGGGTGAAATTCAACACCGTCGAGGCCTACCTCAAGACGTCCGCCCTCCTGTTCGTGGGCGGCGTCCTCGGAATTCTGTTCGTCACCTTCCTGCGCCGGGTCATGGTCAGCGATCCCGACCTGACCTTCCCGGAGTCGGTCGCCGCCGCCGAGATCCACAAGGCCGGCCAGAAAGGCAGCGCCGGGGCCAAGCACCTTTTCCAGGCGATGGGCCTGGGAGCCGTCTTCTACGCCCTGGGCGTCGCCCAGCTCTATGCCCAGAGCAAGGATTTCATCATCAAGATCGGAACGATCGCCTCGAGCTTCGTGCGCTTCGGAACCGAACAGAACTCGCCCAAGATCGATGCGGGCGGCACGGTCGCCGTCTCCGGGCCCGGCATTTACCCGGCCTATCTCGGAGTCGGCTACATCATCGGCCCGCGGCTGGCTTCCCTCAACTTCGCGGGCGGCGTGCTGGCCTGGGGTCTGTTCGCCCCCCTCCTCATGTTCTTCCTCGGCCCGCAGCTCATCGCCAAGTTCTACGGCCCGGGCATCGCCATGGCCGACGTCGCCTGGCCGGACCTCGTGACCAACGTCTGGAAATTCATCATCCGTCCGATCGCGGTCGGCGGCATGCTCGTCGGCGCCGGCTACACCCTGTACCGGATGAGGAAAAACCTGGCGGCGGGCATGAAGCGATCGTTGGGCGACGTCAAGAAGGCCGCCGGGCAGGCCGAAACGACCTCCCGGCTCGAAAAAGACCTTAACATCAAGGTCGTCCTGGGCGGGCTGGGCCTGACGTTCGTCCTCATGATTCTCGTCTACCGGGTTTTCGCCGGCGCGTTCGGTCCGGCCGTTATCGCGGCCATCGTCATGGCCTTGGCCGGATTCTTCTTCGCCGCCGTCTCGGGGAACCTGGTCGGCACGATCGGCTCTTCGAACAATCCGATCTCGGGTCTTACTTTATCGACGCTCATCATCGCCGCCCTCCTCATGGTCGTTGTCGGAGCTTCCGGAACGAGCGGAGTCTCCGCCGTCCTGGGCGTGGCCGCGGTCGTCTGCGTCTCCTCGGCCGTAGCCGGCGAGATGCTCCAAGACCTCAAAGTCGGGCATATCCTGGGCGGCACGCCCTGGAAGATGCAGGTCGGCAATATTTTCGGCATCCTTTTCGCCTCCCTGGTCCTCTATTTTCCTTTGATGCTCCTGATCGGCGCCTTCGAGCTCGGAAGTAAGGATCTAGCCGCTCCCCAGGCGGGATTGATGGCGGCCCTCGCCCAGGGCATTGTCGGCGGCGAGATGGCCTGGCCGCTCGTCATCGTCGGCATGCTGATGGGCTTCGCCTTTATCCTGATCCAGGTTCGATCGCCGATGCTGGTCGCGGTCGGGATGTACCTCCCGCTCGAGACGACCTTCGCCATTTTCGTCGGCGGCATGTTCAAAGGGATCGTCGACAGGCTCGCCGCCAAGAGGGGGCTCAATGCGGCCCAGAAGGCGCGGACCGAAAACATCGGCATCCTCCTTGCGGCTGGACTGATCGCGGGCGAAAGCCTGACCGGGCTGCTGCGCGCCCTCTGGAAGTTCCTCTTCCTCCAAAACGTCCTCAAGTTCGACATCCCCAAGATCTTCAAGGGCACGAGTTATTTCGGCGGCTTCGACCTGTACTTCGGCGGGCTCGCCGTCCTCATCCTGATCGCGCTCTATCTCATCTACAAGCCGCTCCGGAACGCCGGGGCCGCCGACGAGCCGCCGCCGCCGTCGGCCATCATCTGAGCTGAATACGAGTCGTCGCATCAACGTCCGGCCCTCCGAGAGGAGGGCCGGTCTTTTTTCATTCGGGGCTTCGCCCATCTCCCGTCCGGGTTTGACCCCCTTCGGGGCATCGTTTAAAATAGCATTGGACGAACAGTCATGGCCGTACGAAAAATTCTGACGATCGGACATCCGATCCTGACCAAGGTCGCCGAACCCATCACCGAGATCGACGATGATATCCGCGCCCTGGCCGCGGATATGGTCGAAACCATGCACAAGGCGCCCGGTCTCGGCCTGGCCGCGCCCCAGGTCGACGTCTCCAAACGCCTGATCACGGTCGACCCTTCGATCGGCGAGAATCCCGAAGAGCTCCTTGTCCTGATCAACCCCGAAATCACGGACCAGGAAGGCCAGGTGACTTGCGAGGAGGGATGCCTTTCCGTCCCCGACGTTTCCGAGCCGGTGACCCGTCCGACCCGCGTCGTCGTCTCCTTCCTCGACCTCAAAGGCGTTCCCTGCAGCGTCGAGGGCTTCGACCTTATGGCCCGGGCGCTCTGCCACGAGATCGATCATCTCAACGGCAAGTTGTTCATCGAAAGGCTCTCCCCGCTCAAGCGGGCCCTGATCAAGAAGAAGCTCAAGAAGAAGCGGGACAAAGACGGAGAGAGATGAGAATTGTTTTTTTCGGAAGTCCCGTTTCCGCGCTTCCCGCCCTGAAGAAGCTCGTCGCTTCGTCCCACGAGGTGACGCTCGTCGTCACCCAGCCCGACCGGGCTTCGGGAAGGGGGCGCAGAGAGACGGCCTGCCCGGTCAAAGCCTTCGCCCGTGAGCACGGGCTCCCCGTCTACCAGCCCGAGCGGATCAGGAAAGACCCATCGGCGCTCGACAGGCTCCGGGACGCCCGTCCCGACTTGAACGTCATCGTCGCTTTCGGCCAGATCATGCCCGCCTCCGTCATCTACCTGCCGCCCTTCCATTCTCTCAACATCCACTTCTCGCTTCTGCCCAAGTACCGCGGCGCCTCGCCGGTCCAATGGGCCATTCTCAGCGGTGAGGCCGTGACCGGGATCACGATTTTCGAGCTTGACGAGAAGATGGATGAAGGCCCCATCCTGGCTCAACGGGAGGTCCCGATCGCCCCGGGTGAAAAATCCTTCGAGCTCGAAGCCCATTTGGCCGAAATCGGGGCCGACCTCCTGCTCAAGACCATGGAGGAGATAGGCCGAATCCGGCCCGCCGCCCAGGACCATGCTCTCGCCAGCTACGCCCCGAAAATCAAGAAGGAAGACGGCCGGATCGACTGGACGAACGACGCCGCGACCGTGGACAGGCGCGTCAGGGCTTTCGCCGGATGGCCGTCGGCCCATGCCCGGTTCAAGGAGCGGCGTCTGATCATCCATGACGGCCGGCCGCTCGGCGCCTCCGCGCGCGAAGGCCCCGCCGGAGAAGTCCTCCGTGTCTCGGAGGAAGGGATCGAGGTCCACTGCGGCGGCGGCTCCTCTTATCTCATCAGGCGCCTCCAGGGCGAGAACGGTCGGGAGATGGACGCAGCCCCTTTCGCCAGGGGACACCGAATCTCGGCGGGGTTGAAGCTCGACTAAAACGATTCCTGGAAAAAGGGCGGGGATTGAGGGCCGGGACGGCTATTCCTCAAGAATATAGCTGATCGGGTTTTGAGCCTTGTCGTTGACACGGACCTCGTAGTGAAGGTGAGGCCCGGTGGCTTTTCCCGTTTTGCCGACCTGCCCGATGACGTCGCCCCTCTTGACCTTCTGGCCGGGACGGACCAGCCATTTGTCCAGGTGAAAAAAATGCGTCGTGACGCCCCAACCGTGGCTGATGACGACGACCTTGCCGGTTATCCGATCCGCTTTTGTTTCCACGACGATTCCGTCCGCCGGCGCAATGATCTGGTTGCCGTAGCTCGTGGCGATGTCGATGCCGTTGTGGAATTGCCGTTTCTGGGTGAAGGGGTCTGTCCTGTAACCGAACCCCGCCGCGACCCATCCGACCGTGGGCCAGATCGAAGGCGTCGAGGCCAGCAAGACCGAATTGCTCTCGAAGAAATCATTCAAGGTCATAAGGTTCTTCTGGAGGCTGTCGGCTTTTCGGCTGAGATCCTGGATCTGGGACAGGTTCAGCTCCTGTTGGGGGGGAGCCTCGGACGGCCCGGAATCGGGATCCTCGGCCGGATCGCCGCCTCCGCCCAGACCGGTTTCCGTGATCTTTTCGGTGTCCTTGAACCCCGCATAGACGTTGAGCTTTTTGACGTAGGATTCCGTCTTGGCGATGGTCTCCTGGAGGCCCTGGACCTGGGTTTTATAAGTTGCCAGGGTCTTTTCCTGCCGCCGGGTTTGCTTCTGGAGCTCGCGGTATTTGACTCTGGTGACCGTCATCGTAAAATAATCGACCAGGAAAGCGATGATCGCCAAGCTGAAGACAATCGCGCTTCCCAACAAGATCCGGGACGCCCGTTGGGACAGAGTGAAACGCCGGGTGTTCGATTTGGAATGGGGAACGATGAAGACTGACAGAGAACCCTTGGATTTAGTCATCGGCTTCCCCATTCAATACCATAAGCCCCTTTTCCCTGTCAAGAGCTTCCTTTGGCGCTTTTAAGGGAGATAGCCCGCTTCGGCATTATCCCCCGCAGAGGACGGATCCCCCGTTGACGTTGAGGATTTCGCCCGTAATGTGCCGGGCCCAATCCGAAGCCAAGAAAACGATCGGCCCGGCAATGTCCTCGGGGGGCGGCACCCTCCTCAAGGGGATCGTATCCTCGACCTTCTTACGGTAGCCGGGGATGCTGAAGACCTCGCTGCACATGTCCGTATCGACCCAGCCGGGGGCGACCGTATTGACCCGGATATTGAAAGCGGCCAACTCGACGGCCAGGGACTTGGTTAGGGAGTGGAGGGCTCCCTTGCTGGCCGCATAGTGGGAATGGAAGGCCTCGCCCCGGACCGCGGCCGTCGAGGAGATATGGATGATGACTCCGAAGCTATGCTCCTTCATCAGGGGGACGACGGCATTGGTCGCCAGAAAAACGCCGCCCAGGTTGATGTCCATCGTTTCGTCCCATAACGACTTGGTCATCTTTCCCATCTCGCCGTAGGTCCATATGCCCGCGTTGTTGACGAGAACATCGATCCGGCCCCAGGCCGACCGGCAGCCCTCGACCATGGCCAGGACATCCTTCTCATCCGAAATCTCGGCCTTGAAGACGAGGCATTCGCGCCCGAGTTTGCGGACCTCGTCGCGGACGAATCCCGCGGCCTCCGCCCGCTTTTGATAGTTGACGGCGACATCGCAACCGGCCTTCGCGAACAGAAGGGCGGCGGCCCGGCCGATGCCCCGGGACCCGCCCGTGATCAGGACCTTGCGGCCAGCCAAACCCAGATCGATCCCGTGCGTCATGGCAGGTATCCCAGGCTGAGCGACCCCATCTCATCGAACTGAAGATAACGGTAGATCTCGTCGACCTTGGGCATGATTTTCTTCCGCATGACGGCGAAATAATCCTCGACCGCGGGGAGCTTGCCCCGCAGCGCGGCCACCGCGCTCAGCTCGGCCGAGCCCAAGTAAACCCGGGCCCCGTCCCCCATCCGGTCGTCGAAGTTCCGGGTCGATGTCGAGATGATGGTCGCTTGGGGCCGGACCCGCGCCTGGTTCCCCATGCAGAGGGAGCAGCCCGGGATTTCCATCCTGGCCCCGGCGCCAACGAACAGTCCGTAGCTGCCTTCGCGCATGAGCTGGGCCGCGTCCATCTTGGTCGGCGGGGTCATCCAGAGGGCGACCGGCAGGTAACCCTCGCCTTCGAAGATCTTCCCGGCGGCCCGGAAATGCCCTATGTTCGTCATGCACGACCCGATGAAGACCTCGTCGATCTTGTCTCCGGCGACCTCGGAGAGAGGCTTGACGTCGTCCGGGTCGTTGGGACAGGCCAGGATCGGTTCCTTGATCTCGGACAGATCGACCTCGATGACGGCCGCGTACTCGGCCTTGGCGTCCCTCTTGACGAGAACCGGGTTCTCGAGCCAGCGCCGGCAGGCTTCGATCCGTCTTTGCAGGGTCGAAGCCGTTTGATAGCCCTCGGCGATCATGCGCTCCATCAGGGCGACGTTGCTCTTCAGAAACTTGGCCACGGTCGCTTCGCTCAGGGCGATCGTCCCGCCGGCGGCGGACCGTTCGGCCGTGGCGTCGGTCAGCTCGTAGGCTTGCTCGCAGGTCAGGTCGGGAAGGCCTTCCATCTCGATGATCCGGCCGTTGAAGATGTTCTTCTTCCCTTTCTTGGCGACGGTCAGAAGCCCCTTGTGGAGGGCGGCCAAGGGAATGGCGTTAACGACGTCGCGGAGGGTGATCCCCGGATTCAGAGAACCCGAGAACTTGACCAGGACGGACTCGGGCATGTCGAGGGGCATGAATCCGAGGGCGCCGGCGAAAGCGACCAGGCCCGATCCGGCCGGGAAGGACAGGCCGATCGGGAAACGAGTGTGGGAGTCGCCGCCCGTTCCCATCGTGTCGGGAAGGATGAGGCGGTTGAGCCAGGAGTGGATGACGCCGTCCCCCGGCTTGAGGGCGACGCCTTTCCGCTCGATGATGAACGGGGGCAGGGATTTGTGCATTTTGACGTCGGTGGTCTTGGGGTAGGCCGCCGTGTGGCAGAAGGACTGCATGAAGAGCTCGGACTGGAATTCGAGGCAGGACAGCTCCTTGAGCTCGTCGGCCGTCATGGGGCCGGTCGTGTCCTGGGAGCCGACCGTCGTCATCTTGGGCTCACAGGAAGCGCCGGACAGGACGCCCTGGCTTCCGCAGGCAAGGCCGACGATCTTCTGGGCCTGGCTGTAGCCCTGGCCTTTTCGGGGCGACGGCTGTTCGAGCTTGATGAAGAAATCGGCCTCGGGAAGATCGAGCGCCCTGCGCGCTTTATTGGTGAGCTGCCGGCCGACGATGAGGTTCAGCCGCCCGCCCGCCCTGTATTCGTCTCGAAGGGTCGACGGCTTGAGATCGAAGGCGGCGACGGCATCCCCTTTTTCATTGACGATCGTCCCCGAGGCTGTCCGAATCGTGATCAGGTCGCCCGTCGCCAGCATGGAGACGTCGGCCGTGATCGGAAGACCGCCCGAGTCCTCGGTCGTGTTGAAGAAGATCGGCGCGATCAGGCCGCCGATGACGACCCCTCCCCTGCGCTTGTTGGGGACGAAGGGGATATCTTCGCCGATGTGCCACATGACCGAATTGCAGGCCGATTTGCGCGAGGAGCCGGTTCCGACGACGTCGCCGACGAAGACGACCCGGTGTCCCTCCTCGCGGAACTTGCGGATGAGGCCGATCCCGTCCGGAAAGCGCGTTTCGCCCATGACCAAGGCGTGGAGCGGAATGTCGGGACGGGTTGAGGCATGCTTGGCCGGCGAAAAGTCATCCGTGTTGATCTCGCCGTCGACCTTGAAGACCTTGAGCTCGAGCGTCTCGGGAAAGACCGGCCGGGACAGGAACCAGTCGCCCTTGGCCCAGGATTCGAGGATGCCCCGGGCCGCGGCGTTTGTCTTGGACTTGGACAGGACGGCTTCGAAAGCTCCGTAGACGAGGATCGTCTTCTTGAGGGCTTCGGCCGCGTCCGTCGCCAGCCCTCCGTCATCCAGCAGAAAGACGAGGGGATCCACGTTGTATCCGCCCAGCATGGTGCCCAGCATGAACACGGCGTCCTTCCCGGAGACGAGGGGCGGACGGATTTCGCCCTTGCCGACTTTAGCCAGCCATTCGGCTTTGACCTTAGCCGCCGGATCGACGCCGGGAGAGACCCTATTCTTAAGCAAGCCGAGGGCGATCCTCGCCTCATCCCCGGAATCTTTTTCCAGGATCCGGCAGACTTCGGCCGTTTCCGGCGGGTTCAAGGGCAGGGGCGGAATGCCCTGGTTCTCGCGTTCTTTGGCCTGCTGGAAATAGGTCTCTAACATGCGCGATCTCCTTGGTCGAATAAAGATGTCTCGCTCCCAAGTTTTATAATGGGTTTTGGCGGATTTGTCAAAGCCAGGGCGCCTTATAGTCATTGCTTTTCCCGAGAAAAAAAGTTACAATAACCTGCCTTTTCAAGCTCCATTTAAAATATTTTGTATTTGGAGGACAATCGGATGGATAAGGCCGCGATCGCAAGAGCCACGGAGCACTTCGGCAAGTTGCTTGAAGTTCAGATGAAGCGCATGGAGCGGGTCAAGGCCGCTCCGGACTGGATCGACTACAGCAAGGTCAAGCCCCTCAAAATCGGTATTCTCGCCGGCGACGGCATCGGCGTCTATATCGCCGCCGAGTCCAAGCGGGTCCTCGAGTTCCTGCTCAAGGACGAGGTCAAGGCCGGAACGGTCATCATCAAGAATATCGAGGGACTGACGATCGAGAACCGGGCTGCCCACAAAAAAGCCATCCCGGATGACGTCCTGGCCGAAATCAAGGAATATCAAATAACCCTCAAGGGCCCGACCACGACCCCGCGCAAGGGCGACCCCTGGCCCAACATCGAGAGCTGCAACGTGGCCCTGCGGAAGGAGCTGGACCTGTTCGCCAACGTCCGGCCCATCCGCATCCCCAAGCAGGGGATCGACTGGATCTTCTTCCGCGAGAACACCGAAGATCTCTACGCCCTCGGCCCCTACGGCATCGACGTCGACGCCGATATCTCGATCGACTTCAAGCTGATCACCGGACCCGGTTCCGACCGGATCTGCAGGCTGGCCTTCGAACACGCCAAGAAGAACAACCGCAAGAAGGTCACTTGCGTCACCAAGGCCAACGTCGTCAAGACGACCGACGGCCGCTTCCTGGAGAACTTCTACCGGATCGCCAAGGATTATCCCGGAATCGAGGTTGACGACTGGTACATCGACATCATGACAGCCAAGCTCGTCGACGAGAAGCGCCGCCGCGACTTTCAGGTCATGGTCCTGCCCAACCTCTACGGCGACATCCTGACCGACGAGGCCGCCGAGTTCCAGGGCGGCGTCGGGACGGCCGGCAGCGCCAACATCGGCAAGCAGTTCGCCATGTTCGAGGCCATTCACGGCTCCGCGCCGCGGATGGTCACCGAGGGCCGCGCCCAGTATGCCGACCCCTGCTCGATGATCCGGGCCGCCGCCATGCTCCTCGGCCACGTCGGCTACCCCGAGAAGAGCCGGAAGCTCGAGATGGCCCTGGACATCACCGGCCAATACGAGAAGAAGCTCGCCATCACCGGCCGCAACACCGGCGCGACCGGCAAGGCCTTCACCGACTACATCATGGAATGGATCGTCAGCCCCAAGCTCCAGGCGGCCTGGGAAGGCTACGTCAAGGGCTGAGGGAAGGGCATCGATTTGAGACCCGGCCATGAGGTTCGGGCATCACATTCATTAAAAGGAGGCTTTTCGATGAGAAAGAAGATCGCTCTCGTCGGCGGCGGCCAGATCGGACAGAACCTGGCCATGCTCGCCGCCCAGAAGGAGCTCGGGGATATCGTCATCCTCGACGTCGAGGCTTACGTCAACGCGGCCAAGGGAAAGGCCCTCGACCTCATGGAGATGGCACCCCACGGGAACTATGACGCCAACATCTCCGCGACCTCGGACTACAAGGACATCGCGGAGGCCGACGTCGTCATCGTCACGGCCGGCAAACCCCGCGAGGCCGGGATGACCCGCGAGGACCTCCTCGCCGTCAACCTGAAAATCATCACCGATGTCGCCGCCGGCGTCAAGCAGTACGCGCCCAAGGCCTTCTGCATCATCGTCACCAATCCGCTCGACGCCATGGTCTACGCGTTCTACAAGCTGACCGGCTTCCCCAAGAGCCAGGTCCTTGGCATGGCCGGAACCCTGGACACGGCCCGCTGGCGCGCCTTCATCGCCATGGAGCTCGGCGTGTCCGTCGGCGACGTCGCCGGCACCGTCCTGGGCGGCCACGGCCCCGACATGGTTCCCCTGCCCCGGCTGACGACCGTCGGCGGCGTCCCGCTGACCGAAATCGCGACCAAGGAGCAGATCGACAAGCTCGTCCTCAGGACGCGCGAGGCCGGGACCGAAATCGTCAAGCTCTTCGGTAAGGGATCGGCCTTCTTCAGCCCGGCCTGGAGCGCGATCGTGATGGCCGAGAGCTACCTCAAGGACAAGCACCGGGTGCTACCCGCCTGCGCCCTGTGCGAGGGCGAGTACGGCGTCAAGGGGCTGTTTATCGGGGTCCCTTGCCTGATCGGCGCCAAGGGACTGGAGAAAATCTACGAGATCAAGCTCGCCGAGGACGAAAAGGCCCAGCTCGAAAAGACGATCACCTCCGTCAAGAAGACCGTCGAAGAAACCAAGCTCTGACGGTCCAGCCCCTGGGCAGAAGGCTGAATCGTCCCCCCCCGGGTGGGGCGCTCCAGCCGCTCGGAAAGCCGGTGATAGGAATCTATCACCGGCTTTTTTTTGGGCCGCGACCCCCCCCATACGCTTTTCGCCGACCGTGTCCGGCCCGTCAAAGCTCCTCCCGGTTGACGGACCGGATGCGAATTTGACCCGTTCGCCGACGCTACCCCGCCCTGAAAGGCGGGGACGAGAAGCGACACTTTTGTACTCAGCCCCTTGAGAGGAGATGGGGCTGAGTGGGCTCAGGGTTAACCCTGAGCAAGCCCCGCCTTGCAGTACTCAAGGAGCCGAAACAACGGCTCCTTGGGTGCCGGCATTCATGCACTCACGAACCGGAAACGGTTCATGAGTACTGGCGCTCCAATGAGTATTAGTCCGTGGAGCTTCTGCCGGGGAGCAGCCTTGCAGCACTCATGGCTTCCATGAGTGTCGATGGGTTGACACCTGCATGCGGCCGGGCGATAATCGACAATAAGAGATGTTCATCTCATCAAGGAGACCGTTCATGAAACGCCTTCCAACCTTCATTTTCGCCATCAGCATGATCGTGACGGCCGGGCTCATCCCCGCCCTGCAGGCGGGAGGCCAGACGCCCCCGCCCCTCGCGGCTCAAGTCATCAAGCCCGGGCTCTATTGGGTCGAGGGCGGAGCCGGCGCCAACACGGGCTTCTGGATCGGCAAGGACGCGGTCGTGGTCATCGACGCCAAGATGACTCCGGACGCGGCGCGCGAAATGCTGGCCAAGATCAAGGAGCTGACACCGAATCCGGTCCAGTCTATCGTTTTAACCCACAGCGACGGCGACCATGTCAACGGATTGACAGGCTTTCCCCAAGGGCTCAAAATCGTGAGCCAGGAGACGTGCAAGACGGAACTCGAAGCGGCTTTCACGGATCCGGCCCTTCGCGCCTATCTGCCCACGGTCACTTTCAAGGACCGGATGGACCTGCTCCTTGCGGGAGGATCCATCCGGCTTCTCCATTTCGGTTCGGCCCACACCAGCGGAGACGCGGTCGTTCTCTTCCCCGCCGAAAAAGTCGCGTTCATAGGGGATCTCGCCTTCATCGGGAGGGATCCCTTGATTCACAAAAGCAAGGGCGGGACATCGTTCGGATTGACCGCAACCTTGAAGTCCATCCTGGCGCTCGAGGCCGACACCTTCATCCCCGGTCACGGCAAACCCCTGGCCAAATCCGACATCGAGGGACTTCTCAAGAGCATCGAGGACAAGCAAGCTCAAGTCAAGGACATGGTCGCCCGGGGGAAGTCCTTGGATGAGGTCAAGAAAGCTTTCGGCAGCGAGGAGGAGACGGCGCAGCCGGGACGCCGGCGTTGGCCGAGTCTGGTCGAGGTCATTTATCTCGATCTGACGGAGAAAAAATAACGACGTTCGCCGCGGACGTCGGGGAGGATCCCATGAAGCGTTCCCGGTGGGGCCGGGGCTTTTTCACCCTCGCCGCCGCGATTGTCGCCCTCGCAAGCTGCGGTCGCTCCGGCTGGACGACGATTGAAGACGAAGCCCGCGTTTTCAAGACTTACGCTTATTCGGAACCGGACCCGGTGCCGGTCTTCGCCCGGCCGGGCTCGGGCGGCCGGGGCGAACGCCTCTATCCCTATTTCTTCTTCGACGGGTTCTCAAGGACCGCGATCGAGAAATCCTGGAACGTGGTCAGGCTCGAAAACCCCTATCTCTCGGTTTCGGTCCTTCCCCAGGTCGGCGGCAAGGTCTGGGGAGCAACCGACAAACGCGACGGCGCCGAGTTCCTATACACGAACCATGTCATGAAGTTCAGAGAAATCGCGTTGCGCGGTCCCTGGACCTCGGGCGGGATCGAATTCAACTTCGGGTTCATCGGCCATACGCCGTCGACGGCCGCCCCGGTCGACTACGCCCTTCGCCGCAACAGAGACGGAAGCGTCTCCTGTGTCGTCGGGAACCTCGATCTTCCCTCCAGGACGTTCTGGAGCGTCGAAGTCAACCTGCCTCCGGATAAGGCCTTCTTCCGGACGCGAACCCAATGGTTCAACCCGACCCCCTTCCATCAATCCTATTATAACTGGATGACGGCGGCTTTGCCGACCGCGGACGATCTGGAGTACATCTCGCCCGGCCGCTTCCAAATCGGCCATGATTATTCGGTGCCGCTCGAACCCTGGCCCTTGGACGGGCGTGGTCACGATCTTTCCAAATACCGCGATAACGCCTTCGGGTCCTCCAAGAGCTACTTTACGGTCGGAGAGTACGAAGACACGAGCGGGGCTTACTACCGGGATGCCGACAAAGGCTTCGGCCACTGGGCCCTCTACGACGATATGCCGGGCCGTAAAATTTGGATCTGGGACTTGTCCCGGGCCGGAGCCATCTGGGAAGACCTGCTGACCGATGAAGACGGCCAGTATAGCGAACCCCAGTTCGGCCGGCTGTTCAACCAATCCGATCATGAATTCTTGACGCCGTCCCGGACGGATCGCTGGTCCGAGGTCTGGTTCCCTTATTCCAAAATCGGGCCCCTGGTCAAGGCGTCAGCCTGGGCCGTTCTGAACGCGGAGCATCGGGACGGGGCTCTGAAGATCGCCCTTTTCTCCCTCCAAGCCCTCGACGACGACCTGACCGTGACGACCGGCGGCGCGGAGGTTTTCCGCGAACGCCTCCGGCTCGAACCCGCCCGCGTCTATCAGAAAACGGTTCGACTCGAGGCCGCCGGCGTTCCGTACGAAATCCGCCTGGCGGCCAACAAGCTCGTCTACCGGAGCGACCCCAAGGCCAACGACATCGAGAGGCCTTTACGTTTCCGGGCCGACGACGAGTCCACGACCGAGGGCATTTATCTGGCCGCCGACAGACTTCACAAGGAGCGCCAATACGGCCTCGCGCTTGAAAAGTATCTCGCCTGCATCGCCCGCGAGCCGCGCCATGTCCGGTCGCTGGTCCGGACCGCCGAACTCTTCAGCCGCCGCGGCGAGGACGGGAAAGGCCTCGGCTATGCGCGGACGGCCCTCGATCATTCCATGTACGACCCGGCCGCGAACTATATTTACGGCGTGATATCACGGCGGCTGGAACGGCTCGTCGATGCCAAGGAAGCCCTCGGCTGGGCGGCCCGCTCCCTCGAATTCCGGTCAGGCGCCTACGGACTCCTGGCCGAGATCGCCCTCCAGGAAAATGACGCCGACTTAGCGCTGGAATACGCCGGCCGCGCCCTCGAAACTAACGCATTCAACTTCAACGCCTTGGACGTCCAGGCGACCGCCCTCCGTCTGAACGACGAGCGCGGACCTGCCGTCAACGTTATAAACCGCATCCTGGACGCCGATCCCCTCCACCATCTCGCCCGCTTTGAAGGGTATCTTCTCAACCCGGGTCCGGCCTCCCTCAAGGCATTCCAGTCGAATATCCGAAACGAATTCCCCCAGGAGACTTATCTGGAATTAGCCCTCTACTATGTCCGGCTCGGCCTCCACCGAGACGCCGTCCGCCTCCTCAAACTGTCCCCCGAATCGCCGACGGTCTGCGCCAGGCTTGCCTATCTAACGAAGGCGGATTCGCCGGCCGAGAGCGCCGCCCATCTCGAGAAGGCCTTCCAACTCTCTCCCTGGCTCGTCTTCCCCTTCCGCGAGGAGGACATCCCGGTCTACGAATGGGCGATCCGGGAACGGCCGTCGGATTGGAAACCCCAATATTATCTCGGCCTCCTTCTTTGGTCGAAGGGAAGGCTCGACGAAGCCAAGGCGCTTTTCGAGGGCTGTTCCGGAGTCGATTTCGCGCCGTTCTTCCTGACGCGGTCCGCGCTTTATCTCGACGGCGCGCCCGGTAAGGCGGCGGCAGACCTCAGGCAAGCGTTGGCGCTGGACCCCAAGACATGGCGAACCTGGCACGCTTTAAGCCGGTTTACCATCGAAACGGGACTCAAGGCCGAGTCTCTCGAAACGACGGCCAGGGCCATGGAGCTCTTCCCCGATGACGTTTCCATACAGGTGGACCGCGTCAAGGCCCTGCTCGGGAACGGGCGCCCGCGCGACGCCGCGGCCCTCCTCGACCGGATCGAAGCCCTGCCGTCCGAAGGCGCGAGCGCTCTCCATTCCCTTTTCGTGAGGAGCCATATCTTAATCGCTCTGGATGAAATCCGAAAACGGGACTACCGGGCCGCTCTCAAGAGCTTGGATCTGGCCAAGACCTATCCCGAACGCCTGGGCAGCGGACAGCCGTTCGATCCCGACTGGAGGCTTCAGGACTACCTCCGGGCCGTTTGCTTCGAGAGGCTCAACGATAAGGATCAAGCCGCGGCGATCAGGAAAACGATTCGTGATCTGACGGATGCCGAACTCGAAAGCCGGCTCCGGTCGCTTCGCCGTGCCCATAAGCCGTAACACGGCTGATGGGTGCGCTCCATCCGCTGACGGACGGCGAATCCCCTCCGCGGGAAAATCGAGGGGGCCTTGTCGTTGAGCAACCGAGTAGGACCCGCTCCGGGGACTGGCAAAGCCCGGTCCTATCCGCGATCCCAGCGCCGGTAAGGGATGACGCTCAAGTCCTGGGCGCGGGCCAACCGAATGATATCGAAGAAGTTTCCGGCTTCGGGGACGAGCTTATAGGTCCGGTAGCGGATGAAGCCGTACTCGGACTGGGGCTCGAGCAGGCACGGGATAAGAACGGCGCCGGGCTGGGTGGATCGTGGCGCGAGGCGCCCTCCTGGATGAAGGACAGGGTTTGGAAAATCCCCGGGCTGTTGCGGCCGTCGTTGAGGTCCGTCGTGCTGAAGCGCGTCATCTCCTCCCGTCCGGCCGTATCCTCGGGGCGGAGGGCGGCGCCGGCCGAGGTATTGACGCCCATTTCCTCCGTCACCAGATACTCCTGAAAAGTCACTCCGTCCTTGGCCAGGCTTTTCTCGACCGAGGCCAGAAGCCGATTCCTGGAAAAGTCCTGGAGACGCCGATCGATATTGGCGTTCGAGACGCAGCCGATCGAGAGCCGGTAATAGTCGTCGCCTTTTTCGTGGACGTCGATGGTGACCTCGGGCATCCAGGCCCTGAAAACGGCATGGACGGCCTTGACCTCCTCGGATTCGATCTTGACGTGGTCCCGGTTGAGGTCGATCCCGTACTCGTTGGCCCGGACGTCGAAATAATTTCCGTAGGGATTGGTTTGGGGGATGACCAGGACGTTGATCCTATCCAGGAGGCGCCCTAATTCTCCGGCGGCCAGATCCCGGATCAGCCCGAGGGCGGCCTCCTTGGCCGATTGTTCGTTGCCGTGCTGGGAAGCCGTGACGAGGAGCGTCGGCTTCGTTCTATCCAGTTTCCCCGGATCGCCGGCGCCGTTCGCGGTCAGGATGCAAAGAAAAAGATCGCGGGAAGAAAACGAACGCGAACGGACCTATTCTTTCAAAGGCGGCTCATCCCCCCGGCCTCCTTGGGTGAGAGATTTTTAATCATCTCCTCATCGTCCTCTAAACAGGGATCGGCTATAATAACGATCCCATGAACGATTTCATTCCGAAAGGAGTTCGAATCATGAACAGAACGCGCGTCATCTCCATCTTGACTGTCCTCATTCTAGCGGCTTTGACATCGGGAGCCGTCCTGGCCCAGGACGCCGAAGACGACCAGGGCCTTGAGGATATCGCCGTCATCAAGCAGAAAGCGCCCAAGGTTTACATCGACTGCGAGCATTGCGACATGGACTATGTCCGGACCGAGATCCCCTACGTCAATTATGTCCGGGACCGCAAAGAGGCCGACGTCCATATCCTGATCACGACCCAGACGACCGGAAGCGGCGGCACGGAATATACGATGGCCTTCATCGGACGGGGCGCCTACGAAACGATCAACAGCACCCTCGTCTATGCTTCGGGTAAGACGGACACCGAGGATGAAGTTCGCCGCGGCTATGTTCAGGTGCTCAAGATGGGACTGATGCCATACGCTTCTCGAACGCCGATCGCCGGCCTGATCGACATCGGCTTTCGGCGGGAGGTCAAGCCGACCGACGTCATCGATCCCTGGAAGTTTTGGGTGTTCAGCTTGGGCCTGGGCGGAGATCTCCGGGGAGAATCGCAGGCCAAAAACAGCATGTTCTACGCCAACTTCTCGGCGAATAAAGTCACGCCGGACATCAAGCTCCGGCTCGGTCTGACAGGCTGGTTCGAAAACAGCAGCTTCGACTATGACGGCAAAATCATCGACAGCTCGTCGGAAAGCGGATCCATCAACGCCCTCGTTGTCAAGAGCCTTTCCGACCACTGGTCGGCCGGCGCCCTGGTGTCCGTCGAGACTTCGACCTACAGCAACCTTAAGTCTAGGATTACGCCCTCGCCCGCCCTTGAATACAATCTTTTCCCCTATACCGAATCGACCCGCCGCCAGCTCCGCTTTCTCTATCGTGTCGGCTACGAGATGACCCGTTACCGGGATATGACCATTTACGACAAGATGAAGGAAAATCTCCTGAGCGAGGCCCTCTCGGCCACCATCGAGGTCAACGAACCCTGGGGGACGATCGAGGCGTCCTTGGAGGGGTCCCACTATTTCCACGATTTTAAAAAGAACAGGCTCGAGTTCGGGGGCGAGGTGTCCTTCCGTATCTTCAAGGGCCTCAGCCTGGAGATCGACGGCCGCTACGAGCGCGTTCGCGATCAGCTCGCTCTGGCCAAGGGAAACTTGAGCCTGGACGAGATCCTTCTCCGACGCCGGGAGTTGGCCACCGACTATAACTACTTCGTCTTTCTGAGCCTTAGCTACACGTTCGGATCCATTTACAGCAACGTCGTCAACCCCCGCTTCGGGGATTGGGGCGTCCCCCATATGGAGGAATATGACTGAGAGGACGGCGGGGGACGCCCGAAGGCCTCTTCAATGAGAGGGATTTCCCCTATAATAAGGACATGAGGATTCTTGTTGTCGAGGACGACCGGAAGGTCGGCGCCTTCCTGCAGAAAGGGCTGCGCGAGGAGCACTACGCGGTCGACCTGGCCCGCGACGGGGAGGCGGCCCTGGAGCTGGCCCAGGTCCATTCCTACGACGTCATTCTCCTCGACGTCATGCTCCCGCGCAGGGAAGGTTTCTCCGTCTGCCGCGAGCTGCGCCAGAAAGGAATCCTGACGCCCGTCCTGATGCTGACGGCCAAGGACACGGTCGAGGACAAGGTCGCCGGCCTGGGCGAGGGCGCCGACGACTATCTGACCAAGCCTTTCTCCTTCGAAGAGCTGCTGGCCCGGATCCGGGCCCTGCTCCGCCGCAGCCAGGATTACAAGACCAAGGTCCTCAAGGTCGCCGACCTCGAGCTCGACCCGGTCAGCCGCCGGGTGAGCCGGGCCGGCAAACCGGTCGCGCTGACCGGCCGCGAATACGCCCTGCTCGAGTTTCTCATGCGCAACAAGGGCCGCATCCTGACCGAGTTCCGGATCATCGAGCACGTCTGGGACATGAATTACGAGGGGACGAGCAACATCGTCAGCGTTTACATCAAATACCTTCGCGGGAAGATCGACAACGCTTCCCCGCTCAAGCTTATCCGGACCGTCCGGGGCCACGGCTATGTCATCGATGAGAATCGCGAAGACTAAGTCTCTGACCTTCCGGCTGACGGTTTGGTACATCGTCATCCTGGGCCTCCTCGTATCCGCGTCCGGAGCCTTCCTCTATCAAGGATTCCGGACCAGCCTTCTGGACGAGATGGACCGGTCGCTGCGGGAAATCGCCTACCGCGTCAACTCCTTCTGGCAGCGGACGCGGGGCACCTCCTGGGCGGACGCCATCCGGCGGGCCGAGGAGGAATTCAGGAGACAGGAACCGTTCATCCTGGTCGTCGAGCTCGGCGAGGATGAAGGGGCCCGGATCGAGAACGTTTACGGCTCCGGACGTTTCGCCAAGGACGCGTTTCTGTTCGGACTCGAGACCTACCGGGGGGCCGAGGACGCGAGCTGGGACAAGGCCCCGATATTGAACTGGAACGGGCGGGCTCTCGCGGGATCCCCGTTGCGGGTCGTTTTCCTGCCGACCCGCGGCGATCATATCATCCAGGTCGGGCTGTCCCTGGGATACGTATCCGGCGAGCTGCGGCGCTTGACCCTGATCCTGGTCCTGGCCGGACTCCTCCTTCTCCTGTTCGCCTCGTTCGGCGGGAGCTTTATCATCCGCAAGGCCCTGCGGCCCGTCCGGAGCGTTGTCGAGACGGCCCGACGCATCTCGGCCGACGACCTCGGTCTCCGGATCGACGCCCCCAAGCGAAAGGACGAGATCGGCGAGCTGGTCGCCACGATCAACGACATGATCGCCCGGCTGGACGGCTCGG
>Ga0315285_10000887_pt1 | contig 31299 bp, 31 predicted proteins | sample YL17G09_36_MG_FD_203698 | JGI IMG/M metagenome (GOLD analysis project Ga0315285, IMG submission 203698) | Sediment microbial communities from Yellowstone Lake, YNP, Wyoming, USA - YL17G09_36 | ecosystem: Environmental > Aquatic > Freshwater > Lake > Sediment | place: USA: Wyoming | collected...
ACAACTATTAAACCACATCAATGGAATTAGTTGCTTTTTTTAGGGATCAGGGAAGATCATTATCTATTTTTTTTATTTTTATTATTATACACTAGGTGATTTAATTATGTTAATACATCTTTTTCAAAGATTATTTCTCAATAATATTTCCCACAAGACGATATAACAGAGGAAGTGTACTAGAGGATGTATCTTTCTTTTCAAATAGGTGGAAAGTAAATGTTTGATCATCAATTACATTAAATTCAAAATAATTTTTTTGATAGCCCTCTACATCAATATATACTTCATATTCACCATTGATTACTAGTGTTAAAATACATTTACCTTCATTATCAGTAACCCCTGAATCGTTACCTTCACCACCAATTGCAATAATTGATACACCAGGAATGGGTGTACAAGCGCAGCCTTCACCTGTGAGAACATAAAAGGAAATTTTAGCATCAAATAACGTCGACTGGGCGACGTTTTCTATCTGTTTCTGATCACTAATACTATTTTCTTTTTGCTGATTTTTTAATAAATTTGCTTCAACAGCTATTCCAATAGTAAAAGATACAAAGACCATTAAAATAACTACTAAAATAATTGTTTTCAATCTCTTCATGCTTTACCCCTATTTTTAACAATTGTTAAGGTGTCTCAAATATTTATAGTTTAGTTTGATTAAAAAAAATTCATTTTGTTCAAAGACCTATCTAAAAACATTTATATATAATGAAGACATATATAATTTACAATAATAAATAAAAGCAACGAATAGCAAGGGGGTAAAAAATTGAAAAAATTATTGCCACTTTTAGTGGTAGGAATTTTAGTCCTAAGTGGACTTGGAGCAGTTGTCGCAACCGAAGGTACAAAAGAAAATTTTTCTTCAGAAAAAGTCGCTTTCTCACAACCAATTATAAATGAACAAGAAAATTATGTTTCAATAGAATTAGCAGAGGCAAATTCTAATTCCTGGGAAACAGATAAACCAGATTTACCAGTAGTTACAAAGGTATATTGGTTTGAGTTTGGTACAGTTATAGATAATGTTGAGGTAACGTTTTCTGATATTGTGGAGCAGCAAATATCTAAACCAATTAGACCTGCCCCAGAATCATATCCTGTATCGGATTATACTATATCTGTAGTTAAACAACCAGAAACTATAGTAACATATCCAGATATTGATATTTATCCTGAGGTAAGATATAGCTATAATACTGCAGCGGGATTAAAAGATGAAGAACTTGTAATTTATCTTTCTGTATCATTATATCCGGTTCAATATAGTCCAAAGGATAGTACAATTAATTATGCCAAGAGTGCAGATATTGTAATTACTTACACTTCACCTGAAAATCCAGTTACTTTCCCAGATGTTTATGATTTCCTTATTCTTACACCTGATCAATTTAAATCAGCATTACAAACCCTTGTTGATCATAAAAATAATTTAAACCCACCAATAAAAACAAAAATGGTAACACTTAATGAAATATATACAAGTGTCTACTTCCCAGTGCAGGGTATTGATGACCAGGAGAAAATAAAATACTTCATAAGAGATGCTAAGGATAACTGGGGAATAACCTATGTTCTCCTTGTTGGAGCTGGTGTTGAAGGTCAGGAATTATTCCCTGTAAGAAAGGCATGGCTTAGTATTGCAAATGATGAAAAATATTTCCCATGTGATCTTTACTATGCTGATATATACAACAGTACCGGTGGTTTTCCAAATTGGGATCGTGATGGTGATGGAAAACATGCAGAGTATCCTGCAGATAAACTAAATATGGATGTAATCCCAGATGTTTATCTAGGAAAACTTCCCGCTAATAATGTCGATGAGGTAAATGATATTGTATATAAAATCATAGATTACAAAACTCATAACAAGATGATAAAGAAGATACTACAAGCTGGCGGTGACTCATTTACTCCGGCTTATGGAGATGAATCAGGAGTATACGAGGGTGAATATGCAAACACTAAAGTTATGGAAAAACTACCTGGTTATTCAACAACACGTTTATGGGCATCTGAAAATCAAATAACTAAGAGTAACATAGCAAATGGTTTTAAAAATGGTGTTGATTTTGTCGATTTCTCTGGGCATGGTGCTATTGGTTGTTGGGCTACGCATCCACCATTGTCTGCTGAAAATGTATGGGTCCCAGAAGGAACTTTAAAATCACCATATCCAACTTGGAAGTATTATGACTTTGAAAAATACAATGTTAAAAATGCAAAAAAACTACCAGTTGTATTTTATAACGCTTGTTCAAATAATAAATATAATCAAACAGCAGATTGTTTAAGTTGGGTAACAGTAAGACTGCCAGATGGCGGTGGCATTGCAGCTTTTGGTGCATCAGGACTAGGTTATGGAGCCCAAGGTTATGATGAAACAGAGCGGGATATGGGCTGGATGGAAGTACACGCCTTTGAAGAACTAGTTGATGTTAAAATACTTGGTAAGGTTTGGGCTAACTGTATTACAGACTACTACAACACTTTTTCAGATTCATTCACTAACTATGATTATAAAACAATGATAGAACTATCAATGTTTGGAGATCCTACTCTACCTATACAAGACGGTGATGACCCGCATGGCAAGACAGTTAATAAACCAATATTCAATGGACTCTTGGAAAAACTAATGGACTCATTCCCACAGCTAGCAAAAGTATTTGAGCTAATAATAGCAAAGCTAAACTAAGATAAAATATCGATACCAACAAAACATAAATCTTTCTTTCTTTTTTTTATTTTTTATTAATTTAAAATATTTTTTAAAATAAATCTATAAAAGAATTTCTCTTTAAAAATAAATGTTTTAACAAATAATTGTTTTGTTTTAGAGGATGTTATATATAAAGTATCAATTGATGGGTCATCCCAAGTATCTGGTATAATAGAAAAAACTTCTAATCTAACTTGTTGTTGAGATCCTTTTACTGCTATTCTTACTTTAAATGTTAATTCTTTTGGATCACCAGGATTAATTTCTAAGTAATACCATGCAACCTCCTTATTATTTGCTGCTAAAAGGTTAAGAATATCTGATGCACTGCCAATAATATAATTTAACATTGGATGGCCCTCAACCTCTGGAAGCAAAACTGTTACAGATACACCATAATGTCCATCTTCTCTAATTGAGTTAACATAGATTTTAAACTCAAGTATAGTTCCAACATCTGCATTTATGTTTTCATCCTGCCAATTACTCCAGTTTCCATCAGAATTTTGTTTTCTAACCTTTAAATCAACGATAAGATCGTCAGATAAAAAACTTATTTGCTCTTTGTTGTCAAATTTCTTTTTGACAACTAATGTATTAGCATTGGTTATTGGTAATAAAGATATAAAAAATATAATTGTTATCAATAAAACTAACAATTTACATATATATTTGGATTTCATAATATCAAACATTTAATTTTGCCTCCCACTTTACAGACAATAACAAATATCCATTTATTAAAGGAGCATTCAACATATAAATGCTCGTATTTAATTATTCTATCATGCTAATTCAAGACATAGTTTTAAATACTGAAATATATATTTGATAACTGGGGAGAAATATGAATAAAAAAATTAGATTGTGGAAAAGTATTTTTGTTTTAATAACTGGAATTATTCTAGTATGCGCTATTCTTACACCTGCCGTGGTTGGAAAACCAAGTTTTTATTCAGATAAAATTGAAAAAACACCAATAAAAAGTAAAACAACTATTTTGAAAAATAACCCTATTATTAGTCAAATAATTAGAAATATATTTGGTAGAATATTATCAAATAACCATAAACTTCTTTCTAGAGGGATACTAGATAGCTATCTTCATACAAATTGCGATGGAGTAGAAAAAACTACGGTTATAACCTTTAGTAGTACCACCTATATAGATGTTGATGACAATCTTGATACTGGCAATGGAAATGGTGAAGATATTGAAGTACAATTCTTTATTTATCCTTGGATTGAAATTACATCGGATATTGGAGTCGGATTGATTTTTTCATTAGAAATTACCCGTTTAGGAGATGAAATAAAAACTAGCGATTTCAGCATTATTTTAGAAGTTGGAAACAACAATGTTAGATTAGGATTTTGGTCAGTAAGTGAAAGCGGAAATGAGGTGCCTTATTCCACAACTGTAAAGTTAAAAATATTTTTCTATCTTTTTGAGAGGACCAGAGGATTTAACCTATATATTGAACCATTTTATGAAAATGGTAATGAAAATAAAAAAATAGAACTATTTTCAGAAATAAATAGTGATACTGTTCAGCGTAGTATCTCAGTTGGATTTAATCCAGCAATTGAAACTGATATATCGCTAATATCAACAAAAGAACAAGGCGTATGGCAGTACAATTTTTATCGTGAGTCAGCACAGGATAGTGAGGTTACCGTCACTTTTACAACTACAAATGAGGATGGAACAAAAGAAACTATTTTAACAATTGATAAATTACCTAAAGAACTAGTATATTCTCTTGGGTTGACACCACTTACTCAAGGAGGTGGGCATTTCTATTATGAAAGCAGTGAAATGTACAATATCGAATTACAAGTTTGGAGTAATGCACCAGGCGCCAATGGCTATTTAATTCTAAGAAACACCCCAAGAAAAATTATTTCTGAATGGATTCCTACATTAAATAATGGAGAATATCACATAGAAATCGATTCAGATGGTACAGATTTCGTCGTTAGAGATTCTGAAACTAATCCACTTGTTAATTTCGAGGTTACTGGTCTTGAAACAATTGATATTGATGCATATTGGAATTTTACAAATCCAGGTGATTTCACAGTTTATAAAAATAATGCGATTAATGTTGGATTAGACATAAGTATTGGGGATTGGGTTGCACAACTTGATGCTAAACCAACAGCAAATTACATTGCAACAAGTTGGCATATTGCTACGACAGGATATCTAACAATTGATACAAATGGACAACCATTTACTACTATGGATCTATTGATTAAAGCACCATTATTAGGACTTCATACCATTGGTGAGGGGTACAAAGCACAAGATTTTAAAATTTCCTGGACGCTGTGGCCACCTGAAAAATTGAATATAGTTATTACAGGATGGTTAGATTTCACATCAGCAGATATAGAAATTTATCTAATGGATACCTGGTATCATCTCTGGCCCTGGTAAAATATCTAATAATCCATTATTTCTGAATCTATACTTTATTTTTAATCATAAAAAAAAGTATTAATTCAAATTATATGATGTCAAAATTCTAAAATTTATTTATAACTTTTATAAAATTATCCAACTAGATATTTTCTAAATCTTCTTCTGTGTAAATTTTTAATTCAGTACCATCTGGAAAGATAGCTACTTTTATTTTTTGCCCTGTTTCAGGATCAACTTCATCTCGAAATTTAGTTCCTCGTGGAAAATCCATTTTTTTCTCCAAGTTAATAGCTTCATAATATATTTTTATTTTAAATAACTATTCAACCTTATCTGTATATGCAGGTGCATATGCAGGTGATTATCCGCTATAGAATAATTTTATAAACAATAATATACATCTTCTTTTGGAAGGGATGCAGCAAGAAGAAAATCGACCAGAGTTTTCTATAAATATTAAAAGACCTCTGATTATAAGGGCTCTAAGAAGAAGCAATATTCGTAAGAAGATTGCAGAATATTTATTCGAGATTAGTCCTAGCACTAGCTATACTTCTGAAATAGCATATAATATTAAAACTACACCGACCAACGTGATAGGAGCTATCAGGGGAATGGACTCTAGATATAAAGAGGATGAATCACTTATATGTTTAGAGATTGTTGAAGAAAAAAGTGGTGGAAAAAATATAAAATTATATGGTTTAACAGCGTTTGGTAAAGAAATAGTAGAATCATTAATAAAAGAAAGATAAGAAAAAAATGTATTCATGTTATTCAAATTTTTGAAAATTTAGAATACTTGATGAAAAACTAGTGTTTTTTACTTTTATTTTTCTTTTGTCTTTCCTCTATTTCCTCTTGGCAATAATATTTTTTATGACAATTTGGGCATTTTATAGGCGACTCTTGTAAACTTCTGATCCATCTATGTCCACAAAAAGGACATGTCTCTTTTTTCAAAGTAATGCCCCCTTTGTAAAGAATATTAAAACATCAGTTTAAAAATATATCCCTATAAATTGAACCTTGAAACTAATTTTTTTAAAAAATATAGACAAAGAATTAACTGTTATGATTCCACTTGAATTCCACTTTTTTCATATGTGGTGATATTTTTTTACCATCCTTTGTTATGTAACCCTCAACAGGTTCCCATCTTATTCCATATTCTCCAATTTTACTATATTTGTGTTTCATATTAATTCCACCTTCATCTTCATATATCTATAATAATAGCACGTTAATTTCTGGTATTAATTGTATATAAAACTAATGTGTTAAAATGTCAAAATGTGAAATTTAGCACTACAACCCTAAGTTAAAATTATTTCTATTTCAACTTAAACTCCCATTCGCACCATAAATCATCAGGGTGCTTATCTGGTGGACAGATTTTACAATTAACAATAATACTTGGATTAAACTCCTTTGCAAAGGCTTTTAGAAACCCCCATCTAACAGGTTTACAACCAAATTCATCAAGACCTTTTTTAATTCTAGTATTTTGAACACGACATTTAATATTTCTAATAATTCCTCTGTCTTCTTCAACTATGACTTCTTTATCTTCAAGATCCAAAGCCCAACTTGAATATTGTAAGGCCTTCATCATAGTAGGAATATCGTTTCCCTTTATGCAAAAAAATTCTTTTAGTTTTCTAGCCTCAATCTTACCCATGGTTTCCCAAACCTTTCTATCAATCTCTGTTGCTGCCTCCGTACCGAATTCTTCCTCAATTCCTAGATAATATAGACCATCTACTGCCCAGAGATTGCGAAGATGAAGAAAAATAAAATCAGCAAGACTATCTTTTGGAATCTCTAATAAAAGTTTCCGTTCTTCTTCTCTTCTCATTTTTATCACCCTTTTTTAATTTATAATGCAAATTATCTAGAAATAAATAATAAAAGTTAAACTAAGTCTACCCCATCTTTGTTTTTATTGCATCAGTGAGTTTTGGAAGAACTTTGTATAAATCACCAACAATTCCATAATCAGCAGATTTGAAAATCAATGAATCGGGATCCTTGTTTATAGCAACAATTATTCCAGAATCACGCATACCTGCAATATGTTGTATCTGACCAGAGATGCCAGCGGCAATATATAGCTTAGGTTTAACCTTATGTCCAGATAGACCAATCCAATGATTTTCTGGTAACCACTTAAGATCAGCAGCAATTGGACGACTGCAACCTACGGTTTTTCCCTTCAAAACATCTGCTAGTTCTTTTACTAGTTTTATGTCATCCTTGTTTTTAAAACCACGGCCACAGGATACAATTATTTTTGCATCCTCAACATTGACACTCTCAGTTTTCATCTCCTGAACTTTTAAAATCTTTGATGTGGATTTTTCACCGTCTATTTTCTTTTTAATTACCTCACCTTTTCGGCTGTCATCTTTTTTAAGCGGATTAAAAACTTTCGGAGGAATAGTAATTATAGCAGGTTTAGAGTTAAATTGCTCTACAGCTATAGCATTTCCACTATAGACTACTCTTTCTGCTAATAATTTATTATTTTTAAAGTATATGTTATTTGAGTCAACGACACACCCTGCTTTTAGCTTTCCGCCTAATCGAGCTGAGAGTTCTTTTCCATTTTTATTTGAACCAATTAAAATTGTTTCAGCACCTGTTTCTTTTACAATTTTTGCTAATATATCTGTATATTCCTCTGCTTTAAATGATTCTAGGTTTGTTTCTGCGATAAATACTTTATCTGAACCATATGATATATATTCCTTTGCAAGTTTTTCATCTGGTTTCCCAATTATAGCTGCTGTTACTTTCTTTTTGTTTTGTTTTGCTATTTCAACGGCTTTACTTAACATTTCTATTGTAAGGTTTTTATTATCAGAGTAAACAAGAACCATAGTTTTTCACCCCCTAAGTACTCCCTCTTTTGCTAAGCTATCAACCAGCTTATTTACTGATTCATCAATATCATCCTTATATATGATGTTTTTACGCTCCATTGAAACACCTTTTAAATCAACGGTTTCTATCAATGGTTTTAAACCACTACTAAGCAAGTCCGCAGCCCATTCATTAACTGGTTTATTACCCGCTCCTAAAATTTGCATAAGACTAGGTAATCGTGGTTGATTTATTTCTTTTGTAACAGTTATCAAAACAGGATATTTTGCTTCTATTGTAACTGCTTTGTCACCCATGTTACGTTCAGCTGTAACTTTGTCTTTCTCAGCTGTAACAGTTTGTGCATAGGTTATCTGTGGTATATCTAGTAGACCTGCTACTCTTGGTCCTATTTGACCTGAAAATAAGTCAACTGATGCCTCACCACATAGTATTATATCATATTTGCCAATTTTTTTAATAGCTTCAGCTAGTAGTGTTGCTGTTATATAATAGTCAATGTTACTTGCAGCTGTTACAAGTACTCCTTCGTCCGCTCCCATTGCTAAAAGCTCTTTAATACGTTCTTTAGCATTAGCAGGACCAATTGTTACTACAGTTATTTTTCCACCATGTTTTTCCTTTATTTTTATTGCTTCTTCCATAGCATTTTTATCAATATCACTTATTTTTTGTGGAACTCCTAGAAGAATTGGCTTTTTAGTAGTTGGATCAATTTTCATTTCTGATACATCAACAATCTGTTTTGCGCATACAATTATATTCATTTCGTCACTCCTTTTCTTTTAGATTCTAATTCTCTTAATTCCTTCCTTTTTATCTTACCACTTTGTGTTTTAGGAAGCTCTTCAACAAATTCAACTTCTCGAGGATACTTGTAAGGAGCAGCAACCATTTTTGTATGTTCTTGTATATCCTTTTTAAGTTCCTCTGAAGCCTTTTTCATATCATGAAGAACAACAAATGCTTTTATAATAACACCTCGCATTAAATCAGGACTTCCAACAACTGCACATTCCAGTACATCAGGGTGTGAAATTATTGCTGATTCAACCTCAAAAGGAGAAATTCGATAACCTGATGCTTTAATTAAATCATCGTCTCTTCCACTGAACCAATAATATCCATCCTCATCCTGATAAAGAACATCCCCGCTTAAAAACCACCCATTTATAAAACTCTCTTTAGTTTTATCAGGTTTATTCCAATATTCTTTAAATAATCCTGGATCTGAATCTTTTACAGCAAGGATTCCAGTCTCACCTTGTTTTACTGGATTTCCTTTATAATCAACTAAAGCACATTTTTTACCTGGTTGGGGTTTACCACAGGATCCAGGTTTAATCTTCATATCTCTTATATTTGAAAGATAAACCATAATCTCTGTCATACCTATTCCATCAAAAATGAGTAAGTCGAAAAATTTTTTCCATTTTTTTATAATCTCTGGATTTAATGGTTCACCTGCAGAGATACAATGCCTAAGAGCAGATAGATCATATTTTTTATTAACATCCTTTACTGTCAAAAACATACGATATGCTGTTGGAACGGATGCTAAATTTGTGATTTTATATTTCTCAAGTAATTCGAACCATCTGTCAGGATTAAATCTTCCATCGTAAATAAAAGTTGAAAATCCATGTCGCCAAGGATATAGAAAACCATTACCAAGTGGAAAAATCCAGTTCAAATCACCGGTATGAGCAATGATGTCACTATCATTTGCATTTTGCCAAAATAAAACACTCGGATCATTACCAGGAACCCAACGATGCAGATGAACAGCTCCCTTTGGATTACCAGTAGTACCTGAAGTGTAACAAAAAAATGCCATATCATCTTTTTTTGTAGGTTCAATATCTAAATTAATTGAAGATTCTTTCATCAAATCATCATATGAAAGTTGATCTTTGCAAGCATCTCCAACAATTATTATATGTTTTAATGTTGGACATTTACCTTTAATTTCAATAACTTCTTTTACAAATTCTGGAGTCGTTATTACAGCTTTTGAACTGCTATCATTTATTCTATATTCAACTTCATGATCTCTGAACATAACACTAGATGGAATTGGGACAGCACCGATTTTTACTCCGCCTAAAAAAGTTATTTGAAATTGTGGGATATTTGGAAGTCTTATAAGAAAACGATCTCCTTTTTTAAAACCAAGTTTTTTCAAAGCATTACCAAACTTATTGGTAAGATTTTTCATATCTAAAAAAGTTAATTTATCTGAGTTGCCTTCTGCATCCTCCCAATACACTGCTACTTTGTTTTTCTTATCTGTCTTTGTATGCTTGTCAACACAATCATAGCCGATGTTGTATTTTTCTGGTATATTCCATTTCCAACTCTTGAATTCTTTTTCGTAATTAAATTCCCCCATATTTACTCACCATATGTTTTATTATCTGAGAAGACTTCCAGCAATAACCATGCGCTGGACTTCGGATGTGCCCTCATAAATTTCAGTTACTTTGGCATCTCTGAATAAACGCTCAACAGTATATTCTTTTGTGTAACCATATCCACCGTGGATTTGCACAGCCTTGATCACTATATCAACTGCAGTTTCAGAAGCAAACAATTTTGCCATTGCCGCTTCTTTGCTGATTCTTTCACCTATATCTTTTTTGTATGCAGCATTATATACTAGGTACCTTGCGGCCTCTATTTTTGTAGCCATATCAGCAATCATCCATTGAATAGCTTGGAACTGCGAAATAGGTTTTCCAAACTGTTGTCGCTGTTTTGAATATTCAACACTTTCATCAAGTGCAGCCTGAGCAATACCAACAGCTTGTGCAGCAATACCAATACGTCCACCATCAAGAGCACTCAACGCAATTTTGAATCCATCTCCTTCTTTTCCAAGAAGGTTTTCCTTTGGAACTTGCATGTCTTCAAAGATCAACTCTGAAGTTTTTGATGCGTTTATACCTAGTTTTTCAAAAATACTTCCAACTTTGTAACCCTTGAAATTACTTTCAACGATAAATGCACTTAAACCCTTTGGTCCAGCGCTTTTATCAGTTACAGCAAAAACAATTATAATACCTGCTTCAGAGCCACTAGTGATAAACGTTTTAACACCATTCATAATATATTTATTACCCTTTAGTACTGCATTTGTCTGCATTGCTCCAAGGTCTGAACCTGCGTTAGGTTCGGTTCCTGCAAATGCACCTATTTTTTCACCTTTTGCAAGTATTGGTAGATACTTCTTTTTTTGCTCTTCGGTACCATATTTCATTATCGGCCAAGCAGTAAGTGAATTATGAACAGAGGTTACTACTCCTGTTGATGCGCATTTCCGTGATATTTCCTCAATAACAATTGCATAACTTATTGTATCAAGACCCGCACCACCATACTCTGTTGGTATTATAATTCCAAGAAGACCGAGTTTTGCCATCTTTTCAAGAATCTTTGTTGGGTATTCTTCCTTTTTATCCAGTTCTGCGGCTACTGGTGCTATTTCTTTAGCTGCAAACTCTCTTACCATCTTCTGTATCATTTTCTGTTGATCATTTAATTCTAGTTTCATGGGGGTGGGAATTAAATTAATAAAAATAAAGCTTTCTATACTTTTATAAGTATAGATTGAAAGAAATCAGGGCAATTTTATACTAGTTCAATACAACTTTGTGGTAGAGGTTTTAATCCCTCTCCGCTAGAATCTGAGTCAGATATAAAATATTCCTCACTTTCCCATTGCTCCTGATATATCTCCATTTCAAAAATTACATTCTGATATGTCAATTTTACATATTTAATTGTTACAGTTATTTTCACATTAGATCCAGGTTGATAATAACTTGTAATATCTCCTTCAAAAGTAGGATTTAATGAATTTGTTTCATTACCTTCAGTCCATTCAAATGTAACTATTGTAGTATTTGTATCTGGATCATAAGAAATATTTGTGATTGTATCCTGAATAATTAGAGTATCACCATCTTCTAATGTATCATATAACCATTGATTACCATCGTCCCAATTCGTATCTTTAAGTATATCAGCAAATACTTGCTTTGCAGTCCAGGTATATGTTTTTTTAGATGTACTATTATTTTCTGTACAACCACTTGTTATTAAAATTATTATTAAATATATTATAAATATAACAATCACTGTTTTTTTCATAATACTCAAAATAAACATTTTCCAAAGTATATTTAAAACTTCTGATATTAATAACAAATTTTCTTTAATTACTTTAAAAGAAAGAAATATAATGACCTAGTTAATTCATCGAAAGGGGATTTTCTTGGAAAAAGGGTATGTTCATGTCTATACCGGCTCTGGAAAAGGTAAAACAACAGCTGCTTTAGGATTAGGTTTAAGAGCTATAGGTGCTGGATTTAAAGTTTATATGATTCAATTTATGAAAGGTAGACGGTATAGTGAACTGGATGCTGTTGAAAATATCCCTAATTTTACTATTTCACAGTATGGCCGGGATGAATTTGTATCAAAAGAAAATCCAAAGCAAATTGATATTGACCTTGCACAAAAGGGTTTTGCACATGCTAAAAATATTATAAAAAATGGGAAATATGATTTAGTTATTCTTGATGAAATTAATGTTGCAGTTGATTACAATTTAATATCTTTAAAGGATATTATTGAGTTGATTAATGAAAAACCAGAAAAACTTGAACTTGTATTAACCGGCAGATATGCTCATCCTGAAATAGTAAAGAGTGCAGATATTGTTACCGAGATGCTTGAGATAAAACATCCTTATCAAGAAGGTGTAAATGCTAGAAAAGGTATTGACTTCTAAGTGGGAGGATTCTTAGATGTTTGACAAAAAAGAGTTAATAAAAATAAAACAAAAGAAAGATGAATGGAGTAATAACTGTTATTTAAAACATATTAAAAAATTTCCTGAAAGAAAACATAAGTTTGAAAATCTATCATGGAATGAAATTAAAAATCTCTACACTCCTGATGATATAGCTCATTTAGACTATTTTAAGGATATTGGTTATCCTGGAGAATATCCTTTCCTACGTGGTATTCATCCAACAATGCATCGAGGTCGATTTTGGACTTTTAGACAATTTTCAGGTTTTGGATCTGCTGAAGAGACAAATCAGCGTTACAAATATTTACTTGATCATGGTGAAACTGGTTTAAGTGTTGCTTTTGATTATCCAACACTTTATGGTTATGATACAGATCATCCAATGTGTCGTGGTGAGTTTGGGAAGTGTGGGGTTGCAATTAGTAGTTTAAAAGATATGGAGATTTTATTTTCTGGGATTCCAATTGATAAGGTTACAACCAGTATGACTATTAATGGTCCTGCCGCAATTGTTTGGGCTTTTTATATAGCTAATGCTGAAAACCGTGGCATTGATAGGCGCATTATAGGTGGGACTATTCAGAATGATATTTTAAAGGAGTACATCGCGCAGAAGTCCTTTATTTTTCCACCAGAGCCTAGTATGCGTTTAATTGTTGATACATTCGAGTTTGGTTATAAGGAAGTTCCACATTGGAATACTATTAGTATCAGTGGGTATCATATCCGTGAAGCAGGTTCAACTGCAGTTCAAGAACTTGCATTTACTGTTGGAGATGGTCTTGAGTATGTTCGTTGGGCTATGAAACGTGGACTAAAAATTGATGATTTTGCACCTAGACTTAGTTTCTTTTTCAATGCTCATAATGATTTTTTTGAAGAAATTGCAAAATATAGAGCAGCAAGACGTATTTGGGCAAAAGAATTAATAAAACTTGGTGCTAAAAAATCTCGTTCTCTTCTTATGAGATTTCATACTCAGACTGCAGGTTGTAGTCTTACTGCTCAACAACCTGAAATTAACATCACTCGTGTTACAATTCAGGCTTTGGCTGCAGTGCTTGGAGGTACTCAATCTCTTCATACAAATTCTATGGATGAAGCATTGGCACTTCCATCTGAAAAGGCTGTAAGAATTGCTCTTAGAACTCAGCAAATTATTGCTGAAGAAAGTGGGGTTACAGATACAATTGATCCACTTGGAGGTTCATATTATATAGAGTGGTTAACAGATAAAATGGAAGAAGAGACTTATAGTTACTGGGATAAGGTGGATAAACTTGGTGGTGTTATTCCTGCAATTGAAAAAGGTTTTTATCAACGAGAAATTGCTAATGCTGCTTATAAATATCAAAAAGAAATTGATGAAAAAAAGCGAATCGTTGTTGGTGTTAATGAATATCAATTGGACGAACCAATTGAAATCCCAATTTTAAAGATGGATGAAAAGGGTGAAGAACGTCAGATTAATCGACTAAATAAACTCAAGAAAGATAGAAACAATGCAAAGGTTGAAAAGAATTTAAACTCTCTTAAGAAGGCAGCAGCAGGTGATAAAAATTTGATGCCTTTTATTCTTGACTGTGTTCATTCTTATGCAACACTTGGTGAGACTTGTCAAGTTTTAAGAGATGTTTTTGGTGAATATGTTGAACCTGCATTGTATTAAGGAGGATAATATATGGAAAAAAAGATTAGAGTGCTGGTAGCAAAACCTGGTCTTGATGGTCATGATCGTGGTGCAAAAATTGTTGCCCGTGCATTGCGTGATGCCGGTATGGAAGTAATTTACACTGGTTTACATCAGACCGCTGAGATGATTGTTGAAACCGCAGTTCAGGAAGATGTTGATGTCATTGGTTTAAGTTTATTGTCTGGTGCTCATATGACTCTTTTTAGAGATGTTACTAAACTATTAAAAGAAAAAGGCATGGGTGATGTTTTGGTAGTTGGTGGTGGTATTATTCCTGAGGAGGATGTACCTGCTCTCAAAAAAGCTGGGGTTGCTGGATGCTTTGGTCCCGGTACTTCATGTGAAGATATTGTTGAGTTCATTAAAAAGAATGTGAAAAGATGAGCAATCTTGCATCTAAAGTTTTAAAAGGTGACCCTAGATCTGTTGCTAAGCTTATTACTCTTGCTGAGAATAATTCTAACAAACTTGCTGATGAGATGAGGATTATTCATAGACATAGTGGTAAGGCGTATGTTATCGGTGTAACCGGTGTAATGGGTAGTGGTAAAAGTACACTTATTTATGAACTTGCAAGGATTTATAGGAAACAGGGTAAAAAAGTTGGTATAGTTGCTATAGATCCGACTAGTCCCTTTAGTGGTGGTGCCCTGCTTGGTGATAGGGTCAGGATGACTGATCTAACTATGGATGATGGTGTTTTTATCCGTAGTATGGGAACTCGTGGGATGCTGGGTGGTCTTGCTAGTGCTGTTTATGATGCTGTAGAAATCCTTGATGCTTCTGGTAAGGATGTTGTGATTGTTGAGACTGTTGGTGTTGGTCAAGCAGAGGTTGATGTTGTAAAGATTGCTGATACAACACTTGTTGTTCTTGTACCAGGACTTGGTGATTCTATTCAGACAATTAAAGCAGGTATTATGGAGATTGCTGATATCTTTGTTGTAAATAAAGCTGATAGACCTGGTTTTGAGCAGATTGTTGCAGAGCTTGAGAGTTTGATTGATATATCTTGTATTGGTAAGGATAGGAAGACACCAATTGTTAAAACAACAGCTAAGGAAAATAAAGGCGTAATAGAACTAGTTGATGAAATTGAAAAACATAGAGAATATTTAAAGAAAACAAAGGTTTTTGAGGCTCGAAGACGGAAGCGTTATGAGGCTGAACTTATTGAAATCATTCGTAAGCGTCTTATGAATTTTATTTTTGATGAGTCAACTTTCAAAGAAAAAGTGGAGTTGCTTATTGATCAAATCAGCAGAAAAGAACTAGATCCTTATACCGCTGCAGATGAAATACTGGGTAAGATTTTAAAGTAAAAAAGTCAAAAATTTTTTAATTTTTATAATCTCAAAACAAACATTTATATATATCATATATACTAACATATATATGGAATAATATGGTACAAGCTGTTATAAATATTAAAGAACGAGCTAATCGTGTTCTAAATATCGTAAAAGCAAAGTACGGTCTAAAAGATAAATCTCAAGCAATTGAACTTGTAATAGAGCAGTATGAATCAACTTTTTTAGAACCAGAACTCCGCCCAGAATATGTTGAGAAACTAGAAAAAATCAGAAAAGGAAAATATACCAAATACAGTTCTACTGAAGAATTGAAGAAAGCAACAAGCTAAAAGGCTTATAATGTATAATTTTCAAGTTAGTGAATATTTGCTTAAAATAATGAAAAAATTATCAAAAAAAGATAAGGAGCTTTATAATCAGGTTTTGAAAAAAATTGATGAGGTAATTCATTCAGAAGATGTTGAACATTATAAAAATCTTAGATATAACATGAAAGAATCAAAACGTGTTCATATCGGACATTTTGTACTTATATTTCAATATATTAAAGATAAAAATATGATTAATTTTGACGATTTTGATCATCATGATAACATATGCAAATAAATCCTTTATATATTAAATAAAAAAAGAAAAAAAGGAAAAAACTTTGATTGTTATCAGTTTTATTTATTAGATGTTGTTGAACCAGTTGTAGATTGCTGAGTTGTGTAACCTTGTTGGTAGCTTGGTTGGCTACTAGGCTGGCTTTGTGATGATTGGTAACTGTATTCAGTACTTCCAAGTACTACAATATAAACATTTAGAGGATCTGACCATTCGCTTTCATAACCAAAGTAATCCTTAGCTATTACACGTATATGATACACTCCTCCTTCATTCCATTCCTTGTAAGTATCAATTTCTTCTCCAGATGAGTAAAATCCTGTCCATTCGTCGACTACAAAATCATCGTCCCAATCCCAACCATATTTAATACAGTTAATTTCAGGATCAGGGTCTGTTGTAGAGGTTTCATAATATACGCCAAAGGGTAGCATGAATTTAAAGACGACGAAAATATGTTGTCCGGAGGGTGTAGCTGGTTTTGCTGGAGGATTGTTATTAAATTCACCATAAGGCTCCATAAGTGGATAACGATCGGAATTATCTCCTCCATTCACATTATAAGGTACATCTCCGATGCCATCACCATCTGAGTCTTCCCCAGTATAGAATTGTGGTGACCAATAGTTACCACCAGATGGGTAACCATCATCCCAAGTGTTGTTATTATAATTTAAATCTAAAGCAGGTTGTTCACAATAAGGCATAAAGAAATTGTTATGATATATTATATTACCAAAGTTATAATCATTGATTATAATACCAATACTGTTCCCAGTTGTCTGTATTGTGTTATCAATAATAATAATGTTTTTACAATACCAATAAGTGATTATTGAGCCACCTTTTGAGCCACCAATTATTTTATTACCTTTAATACTACAATTTTCAGAATATCTTAATATTTGTATACCTATACATTCACTTCTAGTAATTTTCATTGTAAAACCACTAACATTTACCCAATCACTATTTATTGCCATTAAATCAGTAAACCATTTACCAACCCCATTATAAACTCCCCAATATACTGAATCCACAAGGATAGTAGTCTCTCTGTCTTCACCTATTATATCTATTGATTTTTTCACATTTATATTTAAACTATATGTACCACTATGTACAATCATCTCATCATTTTCACCAATTCCCAAATATCCAAAAAACATAGATTGATATGGATAGTCGGACGTGCCATACCATGGTCCTTGAGTGTTATCATCATCAACGTGTACCTGATTTTTAATGTTATTTATCAAAATCCAGGAATTATCCTTATATGTTCCTTGATTACATACTACTCGTAATTTTACTGTGTAGAATCCATCATCAAGCCCAGTTGTATCCCAGACAAAAGAAAAATCTTGAGGAACTGAATTACTAAATAATTCAATCCAATTACCAGTATTAAAACCTCTGCAATATTCAATAACAAAGAATTGAAAATTATTACCATAAGCCTTTCCAGAAATAGTTACATCTCCCTTTGTATTTTCCCAGTCTTCAACATTATTTAAAATCGCAACAGCTGGTTCTGCAATTAATGCCTTATAGGCATTTATTCTTCCACTTCCTATATAACGATAGGAATCTATATTATCTGCAGAATTGCATATGATTGTTCTTACCATATCTGGAGTAAGATTTGGATTTTTTGAAAGAAGAAGCCCTGCAAGTCCAGCCACATGTGGGCAAGCCATTGATGTACCATCCATATAATCATATTGCTGATTTGGCAAGGTTGAAAATACTCCTACACCAGGAGCAGCAACATCAACCCAGGGTCCCCAAGAGGAAAAATCTGCTTTTTCATCATCTGAATCTGTAGCTGCAACAGCAATTACTTTATCGTCCCAAGCTGGATAGAACATATCACAATATGAATTGAGATTTCCAGCAGCAGCTACTAAAACTACACCCTGTGCATAAGCATAATCTAATGCATCCTTTAACAGTTGAGAGAAACCAAGACCTCCCCAACTCATACTTATAACATCAACACCATTATTTACAGCATAATAAATTGCATTAGCAAGATTATCGTCGTAGCCTTGACCTTGATTATTAAAACCTTTTAATGCCATAATCTTACAGTTCCAACAGACTCCAGCAATTCCAATAGTATTATTGGTAACAGCTGAGGCAATACCTGAACAATGTGTTCCATGGCCTAGGATATCTATTGGGTCATTGTTATTATAAGCAAAATCCCAACCTCTAATATCATCAATATAACCATTTCCATCATCATCAATACCATTACCTTGTATTTCATCAATATTAATCCATATATTGTTAGCCAAATCAGAATGGGTATAGTCAACACCTGAATCAATTACAGCAATTATTGTACTAGGATTGCCTATTTCTATATCCCATGCCTCAGGTCCGTCGATATCGTGATCATCGGTATCGTGGAGATTCCACTGCTTCCAACTGAACCATTGATCATTTGGAATTAGACATAGACGATAAATATAGTTTGGCTGAGCATATGCAATACATGGTTCTAAGTTGTAACTCCTAACAAGCTCGGAGATATCTACATTATTAGTAAAAGTAAATTTATATACATTTGATAAGGAAGAAACAAGACAATTTTTGAATACTTGTATAGCAGATTTTAAACCTCTATTCATACTATTTATATAATCTATTGATTTTATACCAGTAAGAAGAGTTCCCTTAGCAGATTGAAGATTTAATTTTATACTATCTTGAAACTTTACAATCAATTCACCTGGAGCATAATTTGGTAATGATAGGAGTTCATCATTGAGAGTATTTGATATAGATAGATTAGCTTCAATATTATTTTCAACACCTTCTGCTCTATTGATATTTATTAATGTTGTATTTAGAAGTAAGACTAATATTAAGATTGATATGATATTTTTCTTCATATTTTTCACCAAACTTATTTTTAATTTATATTATTAATCTTAATATATAAAATTTATATGACAAATGTATCCTATTTAACTAACAAATTCAAAGATATATGTTAAAAATAAATAAATTAAAAAGAAAAAAAGAGATTTTCTCTTCTATAATCTATGAATTATCATAGAAGAAGATTGAGATTTTAGAGTATCTTTAAATTTTTAAGGCCATTCAGGGTACCCGCCTAGTGCTTCTATTGTAACATCAATTCCTTGGCCAAATAGATGGGATGCGAATGACTCATCCTGCCCTGCTTTCTCAAAAAGCTCTGGTCCTATCCATAACCTCATAGAAATAATTCCATATTGGAAACCTATTGCATGATTGTGTCTAGGTAGAAACCGATAACCGAAATTAAACGGAATGTCTTCATGCCCAGGTGGACAAAGACCGAATATAATCCCTGTTAATTTAAGATCATGGTAAATATACAGTTTTCCTATGTGTTGTTTTGCTGTGTAGGTTGCATCTTCTTGCAAATAAAAACTACCCAACATGTATGGTACTTTATATGGACCATAAATGGTACCTTCCTTTACTACTGTTTCACTGGAACTTGCTCCAACTGGTATAAAGGTTATTCCAATTAGTAATGTTATAATTCCAAGTGCCAATATTGCTTTCTTCATCTTTCTTTTTCACCATCCTTCGACTGTTATGATATTTGACTCAACTTTGGTATCGTCAACATATCAAAGGATTTTTTAAATATAATTATATATGACATAATATATAAATTTTATAGGACATCCATCCTATACTTAATTTTAGTCTTTAAAAAATCTCTATTATCAATTTAAAATTCTATGCATAATATGGGTGAGGAAAAATATCAAAAACAATTTTTTCTAACTGCTCTATTGCCTCTTTGGTTGTTCTTATTCTTTTAGGAGGACCATTTGGAATTACATTCTCAGCGCAAGAAAAAATTGCTTCTGCAATAATATCGTGATAATATCTTTTTTCATAATACATAATAAGCAGTTTTTCTATTTTTGGTTCTTTTAATCTGTAAAAAATTTCATTTTTTGATTTTTTCCGTTTAATTATTAGAGCGTTACTTAGTGAAGTATAAATCATCCCGTCTCCTGTAGGAGCTGGTTCAATAATACCATGTTTCATTAATCGTTTCAAATGAAAATTTATAGTTGTTGGATGTTTATCTAATTCTTTTGCAATTTCTATTTGTGAAGCAATAACCATAATCATCATATAAAGTAGGACATTTCTAGTGGTTTCTACCCTGATAATATGAAGTAACTTTTTTTCTCTATCTCCTATATTTTTTGATATAAAATAACTAGTAAATTTATCATCTTTTTTCATAACCAGTAGTTCTTGCTTTATAAGATAATTTAAGTGATAGCTAAGTGTAGATCTAGGGATATTTAATCTTCTTACCAGTTCACGGAAATGCAGACCTGGATTTTTCAAAATAAACCGATAAATTACTCTTCTTATTTTGAGTTTAAGCAAATCGTTCTTTGTTAATCTATTTTTATAATTTAGCATTTTCTTGCCTAAACAATTATTATTTTATAATTTCTTATTACAAGTATTTATAATTTATTATACAACATAATACATAATTATTAAAAAGAAAAAAAGAGATTTGCTAAAAATAGATTACTTTCCTTTGAAATTCGGTTTACGTTTCTCTAAAAAAGCTGTCATACCTTCTTTTTGATCCTCTGTTTGAAAACTTTTAGAAAAATATGATATCTCCAAAGAGCAGGCTTTGTTTAAATCAATATCCATTCCTTTGTTCACAAGTGATTTAATGAATGCTGTCTGAACTGTTGATTTACCTGCTATTTTACTTGCTATTTTCTCTGCGTCCTCCATGATTTTGTCATCAGGTACAACCATATTTACAAGTCCTATGCGAAGAGCCTCGTTTGCATCAATATTATCCCCTATCAGTAAAAGCTGTTTTGCCTTCGTTCGACCAACCAATCGAGGCAGTCTTTGTGTACCACCAAAACCAGGATGGATACCAAGGTTAATTTCTGGCTGACCTATCTTTGCACTAGCAGATGCAATACAGATATCACAGGCCATCATAACCTCGCATCCACCACCAAGTGCATAACCATTAACTGCTGCAATAAAAGGTAATCGTGATTTCTCTATCTTCATCAAAAGATTATGTCCCCCTTCTGCAAACTTTTTTGCTTCAGCTGGATTCATATCCTTCATCTGTTTAATGTCAGCTCCAGCGATAAATGCCTTTCCTTCACCAGTTAGGATTACGACTTTTATGTTTTTGTCTTTTTCAAGCTCTTCAACAGCTTTTGTCAGCTCAAGTATTGTATCCTTATTCAACGCATTCAACATATTAGGCCGGTTAATCTTTAAAACAGCGATACTCTCTTTTTTTTCAACCAAAATATTCTCATAAGAAACCATATTTTCACCTATTTGTTATAATTATAGAAACCCTTACCAGTCTTCCTACCTAACTGACCAGCATGCACCATCTTTTTTAAAAGCGGACAAGGCCTATATTTAGAATCATTGAAACCTTCATAAAGAACAGTCATAATATTTAAAACAACATCAAGACCAATAAGATCAGCAAGCTCAAGTGGACCCATTGGATGATTCATACCAAGTTTCATAACATTATCAATATTCTCAGCATTACCAATCCCTTCCATATAACAATATATTGCTTCATTAATCATAGGCATCAAGAGTCTATTTGAAACAAAACCTGGTCCATCATTTACCTCAACAGGTATTTTACCCATTTTCTCTGATAGTTCCTTAATAAGTTTTGTTGTTTCGTCATCTGTTTTTAGACCACGAATTACCTCAACAAGTTTCATAAAAGGAACAGGATTCATAAAATGCATACCAATGAATTTTTCAGGTTTACTAGTAACTGATGCAAGGTCAGTAATGGGTATTGTGGAAGTATTAGAAGCAAAAACACATTCTTTTTTACAGATATTATCAAGTTCTTTGAATAACTGTTTTTTCACTTGAACATTTTCAAAAATAGCCTCAACTATTAAGTCAACGTTTTTCAAATCCTCTAGTTTTGTAGTCCCTTTTATATGAGAAAGAATCTTTTTTTTATCATCAGGTGTCATTTTGCCTTTTTCTATGCTTTTATCAAGAAACTTCTCAATCTTACCAATACCTTTTTTAACAAAATCATCAGTAGTATCACGAATAACTACATCAAAACCAGCTTGAGCAGCAACAAGAGCTATACCATGACCCATTTGACCAGCACCAATTACACCTATTTTTTTAACTGTCATACAATTCCTCCTTTTACCGTTCAATAATCATTGAAACGGCGTTTCCTCCCCCAAGACAAATAGTTGCAAGTCCTCTGTTTTTATTGTATTGTTTCAATGCATGCATCAAAGTTATCAGTATCCTTGTTCCACTGCTTCCTATAGGATGTCCAAGTGCTACTGCACCGCCATGGACGTTGAATTTTTCTTTAGGTATTCCTATCTCTTTCATCAATGCTATTGATGCAGAGGAGAATGCTTCATTATGTTCAACTAGGTCAATGTCGTCGATGGTTAGATTCATCTTTTTCAAAAGACTTTTTACACCAGGTACTGGTGCTTCCATTACATATTCTGGTTTAACACCACTGGTATTGTATCCTTTGATTGTTGCTAGTGGTTTTATCCCTAACTTTTTTGCTTTGTCTTTACTCATTACTACAACTGCGGATGCACCATCTGTTATCTGGGATGCATTACCTGCTGTAACAACCCCACCTTCTTTAAAAACTGGTTTTAATTTTGAAAGGTTTTCAACTGTTGAATCCTTTCTAATACCTTCATCTTTATCATAAATAATAGGATCTCCTTTCTTTTGTTTGATTTCTACTGGTACTATTTCATCCTTGAATTTGCCTTGTTCTACAGCTTTTGCTGCTTTCTCGTGACTCCATGCTGCAAACTTATCACAATCTACCCTTGTCACATTATATTTTTCCGCAATAATTTCTCCAGTCAATCCCATGTGATAATTATTATAAATATCCCAAAGACCATCATTCACCATCGCATCAATGAGTTTACCATCAAAGAGACGGTATCCAAATCGTGCCTTATCTAAAATATACGGGCAGTTTGTCATACTCTCCATTCCACCAGCGACAACAATATCTGCATCTTCGCATTTTATAGCCTGAGCAGCAAGAACTACTGCTTTAAGAGATGAACCACAGACTTTATCTACATGAAAAGCACCAACTTCATATGGAACACCAGCATTTATTGCGGCTTGTCGTGCAACATTCTGATTAAGACCCGCGGATACAACATTACCCATAATAACTTCATTTACATCAGTTAGTTTTATACCTGCTCGTTTTACAGCTTCTTTTATAACAATTCCACCAAGTTGTGGAGCTGAAAAACCCCTCAAAGCACCATCAAACTTTCCTTGAGCTGTTCTTACACCTGAGACTATTACGATTTCTTTCATTTACTGTGCCTCCTCCAAATAACAAGGGCACTCAGGCAATATAATTTATATTTAAAACGTTTTCTGATATTATTTTACGTCCACTTTTAAATAACAAATTTCACCTAATTTTGCCTCAATAATATCATATTTTCTAATTTCACCGACTCCTTCAGGTGTACCTGTCATTATCAAATCTCCAAGTTCCAAAGTCATTATACTAGAAATAAATTCTATAATTCTTTCAACAGAATAAATCATATTCCCAGTATTTGAACTCTGTTTCATATCTCCATTAATTTTTAAAGTAATATCAAGATTATTTGGATTAGAAACCTTCTCTTTTAAAACAACGTCGCTTATTGGTGCAAACGTATCAAAACCTTTTGCAATACTCCAAGGCCAACCATTCTTTTTTGCCTCTGACTGAATATCCCTAGCAGTTATATCTAGCGCAACTACATAGCCTAAAACATAATCAAGGGCTTTTTTTTGTGAAACATTTTTACATTTTTTTCCAATAACCACTCCTAGTTCTACTTCATGGTTTAAACATTTTGACATCTTTGGAATAATTATTGATCCGCCATTGAATATAACAGAACTAGCAGGTTTTATAAAAAGAAGAGGATTTTCAGTTACATCTGTATTCATCTCCTCTGCATGTTTCTTATATGTTCTTGCTAAACAGACAATCTTTCCAATAATAACGTTTCTTTCAACACAGTCCTTAAAAATATATTTAGTCATATATTGCGCAATAAAATTAGCAATTTAAATATTTCATAATAAGTTTCTTTAATATATTCTTTATAACGTGGTTGGGATTTTATGAAGTTCATTCCAAATTCAGATGTAAAAGACATTATGCTTAAAGAGATTGGATTAAATGATATCGAAGATTTATTTTCAGATATTCCTAAAAAAATAAGGATAAGAGATTTAAACCTACCTAAAGGTTTATCTCAACAAGAAACAGAAAAAAAATTAAGAGATATCGCAGGTAAAAACAAATCTTTTTATGATATTACAAATTTTCTTGGTGGTGGAATCAAACCACATTATATACCATCTGCTGTTAAAGCAATAACATCGCGTGCAGAATTCTACACCTCTTATACACCATATCAATCTGAAGCTAGCCAGGGTTTCCTTCAAGCTATGTTTGAATATCAAAGTACTATTGTGGAATTAACCGGGATGGAGGTTGCTAACGCTTCGTTATATGATGGAGTTACAGCACTTGGTGAAGCTGCTTTAATGTGCACACGAATTAATAGAAAAAAAACCTTTATTGTACCAGAACACATTTCATCTGATAAGAAATCTGTTTTAAAAAACTATGTAAAAGGTGCAGATATAAAAATAAAAGAAATTCCTTATTATATTAAAACAGGAAAAATAGATTTAGATCAACTTAAAAAAATTATTGATAAAGATACTTCAGGAGTATATATTGAAAATCCGAATTTCTTTGGTATTTTTGAAGATGACGTTGACAAGATAAGTAAAATTGTGCATGATGCAGGATCTATTTTTGTAGTAGGTATTGACCCAATCTCGCTAGGAATTATAAAAAGTCCTGGAGAGTATGGGGCTGATATAGCTATAGGCGAAGGAAGAGCTCTTGGAAATCCAATGGATTTTGGTGGGTCTAGCCTTGGTATTTTTGCGTGTAAAAAAGAGTTCTTGCGTAATATGCCAGGACGAATTATAGGTTTGACAAAGGATAGTGATGGTCACCGTGCTTTTTGTATGACTTTTCAGACAAGAGAGCAACATATAAGACGTGGAAAAGCTACAAGTAACATTTGTACAAATGAAGGACTATGTGTCCTTACCGCTGTTTCATATCTATCATGGCTTGGTGGAACTGGTTTGGAAAAGCTAAGTAAAATTAATTTTGAAAAAGGACAAAAGTTAGCAAAGAGAATCGAGTCTATAAATGGTTTTAAAAAAATGTTTAATGGCATTCATTTTAATGAATTAGTAATTAAATGTAATAGAAATCCAAATGAGATAAATAAAAGATTATTACAAAAAAATATTCAGGGCGGTCTTGTTATAGATAGTTGGTTTCCAAAACTTAAAAATTGTGTCCTTTTTGGTATAACAGAGATGCACAGTGATGATGATATTGAAAAACTAATTTCTGCATTAAAGGAGGTTTCCAATGTATAGATCTGTTGTTTATGACGAGCCTCTGCTAAATGAAATAGTAACTCCAAAAAAAGAGAAAATTAAACCGATCGATTCATTACCTATTTCTCTTCAAAGAAAAGGGAAAATAAATATTCCAGATCTTGATGAAACACAAATTGTAAGACATTTCCATCATCTTAGCCAAATGAATTACGGGATTGATTCTGGAGTTTATCCACTTGGCTCTTGTACCATGAAATATAACCCTAAGATTTGTGAAGAAATTGCGGGTTGGGATAGCTTTGCGGGGACTCATCCATATCAAGATATTTCCACGGTTCAGGGAAATCTTGAAATAATGTATGAACTTGAGAAAATGCTTTGTGAAATAACAGGTTTAGATTTTTTTTCACTTCAACCAGCAGCTGGTGCTCAAGGAGAATTTTTAGGTATGCTACTTACAAGGGCGTATCATGAGTTCAACAATAATAACAAACGTAATGAGGTAATACTACCAGATACAGCTCATGGTACTAATCCGGCAAGTGTCACAATGGCGGGTTATAGTCTTATAGAGATTCCATCTACTAATGATGGCACTGTTGATTTAGACAAACTTGAGAAAGCACTCTCTGATAAAACTGCTTGTTTTATGCTTACAAATCCTAACACACTAGGAATTTTTGAATCTGATATCATTGAAATATCAAAAATGGTTCATGATGCAGGTGCTCTTCTATATTATGATGGAGCCAATATGAACGCAATTATGGGTAAAGCCCGCCCTGGTGATATGGGATTTGATATAGTTCACCTAAATCTACATAAAACCTTTGCTACCCCTCATGGAGGTGGAGGACCTGGTAGTGGTCCAGTAGGTGTAAAAATAAATCTTGAAAAGTTTTTACCAACTCCTAGAATTGTAAAGAAAAATAACAAATATATTCTTGGTTATAATGCTCCTGAATCAATTGGAAAGATCAAAGGTTTTTATGGTAATTTTTCTGTACTTTTAAAAGCATATATCTACATTCTTATGATGGGTGGAGACGGTCTAAAAGAAGCCTCAGAGATTGCTGTTTTAAATTCAAATTACATGAAGAAAAAAATTCTTAAATCCGGCAAATACGAAATGCCTTATAAAGAACTTAGAAAACATGAGTTTGTATTAAGCTGTGAAAAGCTAAAACAAGAAAAAGAAATTCGAGCAATGGATGTTGCTAAGCGCCTTTTAGACTATGGTTTTCATCCACCTACTGTTTATTTCCCATTAATTGTAAAAGAAGCATTGATGATTGAACCAACTGAAACTGAATCAAAAGAAGACCTTGATAAATACGTCAATACCTTACTAAAAATTGCAGATGAAGCTCCAGAAATTGTAAAAAATTCACCAAATAACACACCTGTTAAACGTATTGATGAAGTTGAAGCTACAAAAAATCCGATTCTTAATTGGAAGATGATTTAATTTTCTTGTTCATCTCTGTCCATTAGAGATAATATTAAACCTATTATTCCAGGTAAAACAAGTACTATTGTTATAGAATATATACCAATATCATACCACACATTATATCTTATACCCCAGTATATCCATAAAAGAAGTCCACCTAAAATAAAGAGTATTGATATTACTGTATATACATTAAAATTTTTTATATTGATTTTAAATCTATTATTTGTCATTTCCATATTTTCTTCCACCTTTTTAGTTGGATGGGGGCACTGGGATTTGAACCCAGATCGGCGGGTCTCTTCTTAGGTCATCGCTCCAGTTATTCATCACAGATCAGATGACCCTTTTGTAATCATACCTAACTGGAGCCCGCAATGATGCCGGGTTACACCATGCCCCCAATTAGTTAATCTATTTCTTCCTCGCCCTTTTCTCACGTCGCATTCTTTTCTTTCGCCATTTCCATCGCATTTTATGTCTTTTTTTCCAGACCCTTGAACTACGTTTCATATTTTGATTTCCTCTAATGTAACAGTGTGCCCTAAACGAATTCTTATATTTAATGATTTAGGAAATTTTTTCCTATAGTTAGATAAAGTAAATGCAATATTAAGAGAAAGATAATTAAATATATTTAGGATATACAACTGCAAGATGGGAAACTTAAAAAATTCTGACGTTTTAGGCGCGATACTGAAATCACTTTATGCAGTAACTGGAAGGAGAACAACGCAAAGCTTTGCTGCAACAGTTATTGGGTCTATAATTAAAACACTTGAGCAAAGATATGATTTTTTAAAATATGTTAGAATAGATGAAAGTGGCCAATTAACAGCTGATGATGTCATTTTTATAGCGCCTGAAATTGATTCTGTTGAACCTGGTAGGGTTGGGAAGGCAATTGAGGCTATTATTAGAATAGTTTATATGGATTTAATTGGAAAAGCAGGTCTTTTTTTTATAACAGAATTAAAAAAGAATGCTGGTGAGGAGATAATTTTAGAGCTTAAAAATTTCGATGTGGATCTAGCAGATATTCAAGTAGAACAACATTATCTGTACAGGAGCCGGGAAAGAAAAAAAGCACAAAAAAAGGGTGTAAAAGGAGACCAATCAATTGAAGTAAGCCTGCTTGGTTATACATGGAAAAATGTTGCATCTTGGGTATATGATCCAAATCAGAGGACTTGTGTTCTTTATAATAAAGACGGTGAGGTTTTAGATAATTTACATTTAGATACAATCATTGAGAATTATGTAAAGGATTTATCCAAAAGCTTAAATGAGATACCAGATGAATTAGAGGAAATGATCGATATTGATGATAAAGAGTTTCAGCTTTTGCAAATGCTCAGTTCAAGGGATATGGATGCTGAATCAGCCATGGTATTACTACATGTTTCAAAAAATGAATTTGACTCAATAATTAAGAAATTATTAGAAAATGAATTACTTCAATATACTTCATTTAATGTAATAGAACTAACGGATTTAGGTGTCAATTATCTCTCAAAAAGGGTCGAAAAAGAAAACGTTGAGCATAATAATTTTTCAAGGAACACAATAAAAAAATCTGGTTTTTAATCTAGCTTGTTTTTTTCATCCATCCAAACATATTTACATCTAGTGCAGTACCAACCTATTGACACCCACCTTTGTTTGCCATGTTTGGGATTTATATGTCTGTAGAGTCGTACAAAACCTAGATCACACTTTGGGCATTTTTTATTAAAAGATTCATTATATGGCTCACTACCAATTTTATACATAAGTGTCTCGGCAGCAACATTATATGTGTAACCGCATTTTGTACAATACCATGCTGTTGGGAGCCATACTCTCCTACCTTCTATACTTTTATTCTGGTAAAGTTTAACAGCTTTAGAGCTACATTCTGGACATTTTTTCTTAATGTTTATCACCACCAGATGATTAGTATAGTTTCCTAATTAATTATATAATTTTATTTTTTAAGATCTACAACCATTTTATGTAAATATGGTATTTTTATTGTAAATATACTTCCTTCTCTTAATTGACTTTCTGCCCAGATTTCACCATTGTGTTTTTGAATGATCTCTTTGCAGATATATAAACCAAGACCTGTACCCTCATTTTTACGATCATCGCCGGTATATGCTTGATAAAACTTATTGAAAATCTTTTTTAATTCATCTTTTGAAATACCAATTCCAGTATCTTTAACATAAATTAAGATATGATCATCTTTTTTTTCTGTTTCAACACTAATAGATCCATGGTCAGTAAACTTAATAGCATTTACTAGTAGATTCTTTAAAACCTGTGATAAGCGATAGCTATCACCCATTATACTTGGTAGATCTTTAGGTATATTGATTATAAATTTGAGATTCTTTTTTTCAACCGCTGGTTTCATATCCTCTGTAACCTCATTGATAATTTCAACAGTATTAAGTTTCTCCATTTCAAATCTCATGGTATCTGTATCAAGTCTTGAAACATCTAAAATATCATTAATGAGTTTAAGCAACCTTTCAGTATTTCTCAAACTGATTTTTGCCCAATTCTTAACAATCTCACCAGTATTTTTATCAGATATAATCAAATCAAGATAACCCTTGATTGGAGTAACTGGAGACCTAAGTTCATGAGCTGCAATATTCATAAATTCGGTTTTAAGACGTTCTGATTTTTTAAGTTCCTCTTCTATTCTTCTACGTTCAGTAATATCTCGAATTGTGCAAACCATGCCTGCAAAATCATTTCCTTTTTTGTATGGAGCCATGTTGACTTCAATTGGAATAATGTTACCATTTGCGTGAACTAATTCAAGATCTATATTTTCAATTTTTTCATCCTTTTTTCTAGCATCGATAAATATCTGTTGGAAAAAATACACCGAATCATCAGAGAGATAATCCCTGAAAAGTGTAGCTAAAACCTGACTTTTCCTCCTTGCACACATCTTCTCAAAAGAAGGATTCACATAAGTTAAACGACCAAGTGGATCAATTGTTAAAACACCATCTGCAGATGTCTGAGCAAGAACTCTATATTTTTCCTCAAGTTTTACTAATTCATTCCATGCTCTTTGACGTTGAGTAATATCTCTTCCTCTAAGTAAAATACCTTTAATCTCTTTATCGTCTCTAATGCAGTCAGCTGAAAACAAAAATCTATATGTATGCCCATCCTTTGATTTTAAATCACTTTCATATTCACGTGATTTTATCTCTTGACTTGCTTGCTGAATTTGTTCAAGATGCCTTTTAATATCTTCTTTTGAAAAAAGTCCTTTTAAATTTGAAAAAGGTTTTCCAATAATTGATTCTTTTTTTAAGCCTCCTAGTTTTATAACAGTTTCATTTATATCTAAAATAATATTCGTCTCAAGATACAATAGAAAATCACTGGTTGAATCAAATATATTTCTAAATCTATTTTCAGAGTTAATAAGTTCTTTTTCTATTTCCTGCCTTCTGTATCTATCTCTTAAATCTCTAAATATAATAAAATCGCCTATAATTTCATTATTTTCGTACAAGGCATTAGCATTTATCTCAGTAGGAATTATCTCTCCATTTCTTGCAATTACTTTAATCTCATATGTCGAGATATCTTCTCCTTTCATCCTTTTTAAAAAATTATTTAAGCTTTTACTGAGACTCTCTTTACTAATAATTTTTGCTTCATTAAATTTTTTTCCGATTAAATCGTTTTTATTATAGCCCAATAATTTTGTAACTTGTTCATTTACATCAACAAAAAACCCATTTTTATCAAGAATAACAATAGGGTCTATTGCTGTTTCAAAAAGGTTCCTATATTTTTCCTCAGATTTCTTTAAC
>Ga0315285_10000892_pt1 | contig 31193 bp, 22 predicted proteins | sample YL17G09_36_MG_FD_203698 | JGI IMG/M metagenome (GOLD analysis project Ga0315285, IMG submission 203698) | Sediment microbial communities from Yellowstone Lake, YNP, Wyoming, USA - YL17G09_36 | ecosystem: Environmental > Aquatic > Freshwater > Lake > Sediment | place: USA: Wyoming | collected...
TGGCGCCAGGCGTCGCGGGGCCGCCCGGCGGAACGCGCGCCGCGGGCACGGCCAGAAGCAGCCAAAACTCCATGTTGCCCGCCGGGCCGAGGATGGGCGAGTACGTCGCCCCCAGCGGCGCCAGGCCCGCCCGCGCCGCATCCGCCGCCGCGCCCTCCAGCGTCGCGCGGTGGAGGGCGGCGTCGCGCACCACGCCGCGCTTGCCGACCTGGCGCGGTCCGACCTCGAACTGCGGTTTGACCAGCGCCAGCACGCGCCCCCCGGGCCCGACGGCGGCGGCGACGGCCGGGAACGCCTTGCCCACCGAGATGAACGAGATGTCGATCGTCGCCAGGTCGGGGCGCGGGGCGAGGCGCGCGGGGTTGAGGTAGCGCACGTTGACGCGCTCCAGGCAGACGACGCGCGGGTCGTTGCGCAGGGTCCAGGCGAGCTGGCCGTAGCCGACATCCAGGGCGTAGACGAGGCGGGCGCCGCGGCGCAGCAGGCAGTCGGTGAAGCCGCCCGTCGCCGCCCCCACATCCAGCGCCACCAGGTCGCGCGGCGCAACGCCGAAGCGGTCGAGCGCGAACTCCAGCTTCAGGCCGCCCCGGCTCACGTAGGGGTGCGGCCGGCCGCGCACCTCGACGGCGGCGTCGCGGGCGGCGCGCTGCCCGGGCTTTGCCGCCGGCCGGCCGTCCAGGAGGACCAGCCCGGCCATGACCGACGCGCGCGCCTCCTCGCAGCTCTTCACCAGCCCGCGCTCGACGAGCAGAAGGTCAAGCCGCGTCAGCGCGGCGGCCATGAGCGGTCCCCCTTCTCAGCCGCGGCGGCCGCCGACCGCCGCCGCGCCGCGCACTGGCAGAAGGCTCCGCGCCGCGTCGGCGATGCCCGCCGGGTCAAGCCCGCACTCCTCAAGCAAGAGCGCCGGCGGGCCGTGCGGCACCGGCTCGGCCGGGAGCCCCAGGCAGCGAACCGCCGTGCCGGTCAGCCCGGCGTCGGCGAGCGCCTCGAGGACGGCGGAGCCGAAACCGCCCGCCACGATGCCCTCTTCAACGGTCAAGAGCCGCCCAGCGCGGCGCGCCAGGTCGACGATGGCGTCGCCGTCCACCGGGCTGGCGAAGCGCGCGTTCAGCACCGCCGCCCGCACCCCGCGACCGGCCAGGGCCTTCGCCGCCTCCAGCGCCGGGTAGACCATCGACCCCAGCGCCGCGATGACCACGTCGTCGCCGCGGCGCAGGAGCTCGGCGCGCCCCACCTGCAGCGGCTGCACCGGCGCCCCCGCCGGGAGCCCGCGCACCGCGCCGCGCGGGTAGCGGATCGCCGCCGGCCCGGGGTGGCCGAGCCCAAAGCGCAGCATCGCCACGAGCTCCGCCTCGTCCCGCGGCGCCATTACCAGAAGGCCGGGGATGTGGCGCAGGTAGGCGATGTCCAGGGTGCCGTGGTGGGTCGGGCCGTCCTCGCCGACCACGCCGGCGCGGTCGATGGCGAAAAGCACCGGCAGCCGCTGCAGGCACACGTCGTGCACGATGTTGTCGTACGCGCGCTGCAGGAAGCACGAGTATATCGCCACCACGGGCCGCAGGCCGGCGGCGGCAAGGCCGGCGGCAAACGTCACCGCGTGGCCCTCGGCGATGCCGACGTCGAAGAAGCGCTCGGGGAAGCGCTGCGCGAACTCGGCGAGGCCGGTACCCCCGGCCATGGCAGCGGTGATCGCGACCACCCGCCGGTCGGCCGCGGCGACCTCGACCAGCGCCTGCCCGAAGGCCTCGGAGTAGCTGGGGAGCCCGGACATCTCCAGGGCCTGGCCGGTGGCGAGGTCGAACGGCCCGGTGCCGTGGAACACGTCGGGGTCCTTCTCCGCCGGCGCGTAGCCCTTGCCCTTCCTGGTCATCACGTGCACCAGCACCGGCCCGCCCAGCTTGCGCGCGTTGCGCAGCACGGCCTGGAGCGAGGCGATGTTGTGGCCGTCGATGGGGCCGAGGTAGGTGAAGCCCAGGTCCTCGAACAACATCCCCGGCAGTATCAGGTACTTGATGCCGTCCTTGAGGCGCTCGATGCCCCGCCTGACGCGCTCGCCGACGACGGGGATGCGGCGCAGCGCCGAGTTCACGTCGGCCTTGACCCGCGAGTACGCGGGGTCGGCGCGCAGCCAGCTCAGGTACTGCGACATGGCGCCGACGTTGGGGGCGATTGACATCTTGTTGTCATTGAGGACGACGATCAGGTCGCGGCCCGACTGGCCGGCGTTGTTGAGCGCCTCGTACGCCAGCCCGCCGGTCATCGCGCCGTCGCCGATGACGGCCACGGCCGCGCCGCCCGCGCCGCCCGCGCCCGAGAGGCCGCGGCCGCAGGCCAGCCCCAGCGCGGCCGAGATCGACGTGCTGGCGTGGCCGGTGCCGAAGTGGTCGTGCACGCTCTCATCGCGGCGCGGGAAGCCGCTTATGCCGCCGCGCTGGCGCAGCGCGGCGAACGCCTCGCGGCGGCCGCAGATTATCTTGTGGGCGTAGCTCTGGTGGCCGACATCCCACACAATGGCGTCTTTGGGGCTGGCGAACACGCTGTGCAGGGCGACAGCGAGCTCCACGGCGCCGAGGCTGGAGGCGAGGTGGCCGCCGCGCCGCGACACAGTCTCGACGATGTGGCGGCGGATCTCGCCGCAAAGCTGCGCCAGCTCGGCCTGGTCGAGCTGCTTCAGGTCTTCAGGTCCGTTGATTGTCCCTAGAATGTCGCCCACGACCGCTCCCCTTCCCCGCGCGCCCCAGTTTGGCCCCGGCGTCAGTCCGCGTTCCGCCGCGGTCCCGCCCGCCGGGCCGCGGCGCCACCGGGCCCGCGGGGCGCGCCGCGCGACGACCCGCTCCGGCGTGGGCGCCGGTCGCGCCCCGGCGGGGCGGACACCGCGCGCCGGCTGACGAGCCTGTCAACGAATTCCAGGAGCCTTCCGACCCACGCCGTGATCGCATTCGCCTCCCGGATGGCAAAACCCTTCGCCGCTGCCTTGGCTCCCACCGTCACCGCCGCGATTGCGGCAACCACGAGCACGCTGGCCATGGTGCGGTCCAGCGCGGCCGTCGCCACCAGAAGGCGCAGCGCGATGACCACGCCGGCGGCGCCGCTGATCGTCCCGGCGACGTCGCCGACGATGTCAGTGCAGAAGTTGGCCACGCGGTCGGCGTTGCGGATGAGCCCCAGGGCGCGGCGCGCGCCGGTGATGCGCTTGGCGGCCATGGCATGAAACGGCGCCTCGTCGGCCACCGCCACGGCCACGCCGATGATGTCGAAGACGACGCCTGAAAGCACCACCAGCGCCAGCGTGAGGATGGCGGGGATGATGTGCGTCGTGACGAGGATGGTCTGCGACGGCCAGCTAATAAGTACGGCGAGGACGAACGTCCCCGCGCCGGCCAGAAGACCCCGGCGTAACCAGGTCCGTCCCCCGTCCCCGCCCGTCTTAAGCGCCAAGGGCGGTCACCCCGTGATCATTGAGTCCGCTGTTGAATTCTAGTTGCTCAAAAAAGTCGCCGCCCAGGTGAAAGCGGTCAGGTGGTAGCCAGCCGGGTAAATGTTGTGGCTTGAGGTCTAGCAGGCTTTCCCTGGCGGCCTCCGGCGCGTCGCCGCACCGGCGGTTTCCCTTTACGGCCGCTCCGCTGCGTCGCCGCTTGCGGTGCTAGATTGCCACTGAGCACACACTGTAATCCCCGGCCAGCCTCCATGACGGAACAGCCTAGGAGTTTTCCTCAACAGCGCCCACCGGCTCTTAGCCTCTTTTGCGGGTCGGGTTTCGGCCGGCAGTCACCTTCGGCGTGGATCCTCCGCCTGCGGCTAGAACCCGGCGATCCGCCCGAACCGCTCAAGGCAGGCTACTCTGCACACAACGTCCCACGGACACCGCATGCAGGTTCAACACTGGGCCGTGACGGTTGGCCCGACTTTACGGACCCACCACGTGCCCAGGCCTCCGCGAAGGCAGGGTCGGGTCCCACATGCCATTGCGGGCCGCCCCATCCTTCTTATCTCCCAGCACCAACACCCGACTGGGCGTCAGACGCCAGCACCAGGAACTTCATCGATGTGCCCGTAGCGGATTTTTAGGCCCGCCTTCAGAGCCGACGGCACCGACTAGGATACTGCACCACCCGCGCTCGCCGCTCACCTCACATCTGGGTGTGATCTGGACCTTAATTATACCACAAGCGCGGCCGCGCGGCAATGGCCGCGGGGCGCTCAATGCCCGGCCCGCGCCTACCCGGGCCCAAAGCACCTGAAGGCGGCGTAGCCGACCTCGCCGATGGCCCTGTCAATCGCCCACGCCGGGTCATGAATGCTATCGCCGAGGCACACGACGACTACCGCGTCCTCCGGGCCGAAGTCGAGGAACCCGCAGTCGTTGATGACGGAGTAGCTGTCGTCTGATTCCGCGACCAGCCCGATCTGGTGGCCCACGCACCCGTCCATCGCCGGCGGCAGCATGGCCGGGAGGCGATTCTTCGAAAGCTGCCAGCGCAACATCTCACGCGCCCGTTCGGTGTACGCCGGGCCCAGAAGCTCGCCGCGCAAAAGCGACTCCAGAAGGAAACACAGGTCATGTGGCGTGGAGTAGTTGTGGTCCACAAAGCGGAAGGCCCGTGCCGCGGCGGCGACCTCCGGCTCCTGAACTACCTCCGGGGATTCCACGAACAGGCTCTGCAGCCGCGCCCAGGTGTCCAGCCCGTCAAACCGCGCCGCGGTCAGGCCGTAAGAACGGCGGTTGAGCTCCAGGATGCTGATGTCCAGGCGCGTGTCACTGAGCCCCATCTCCTGCAGGTGGCCGTTGATGACGCCGGCGCCGATGAGGTGGAAGAAGTAGTCGTAGATGGTGCTGTCGCTGAGCGCGATCATCAGGTACAGGAGGTCCTGGTGGGTGAGGCGCAGCCCGGCGTGCAGCCGGCCCAAGAACGAGGATGAAAGGTCGACCTGGCCCGGGCCCGCGCCGGCGCATACCTCGTCCGCGAGCGCCAGGCCGCCGCGCTCCGCCTGGCGCAGCGCCACGACGACCATCAGCATCTTGACCACGCTGGCCAGGTGCTTGCGCGCGTTTGCGCCGACCGACAGCCTCCAGCCCCGCGTATCGCTGACCATCACCGCCAGGTCGGCGCGCACCCCGGCGACGGCGGCGCGGATGTCACGCTCCAGCGCCTTGCGCCGCTCGTCGCCGACTCCCCCCTGCCCCGCCGCCGCGGATCCAGCGTCGTCTGCAGATGCCACCGTTCCTCCACCCCCCTAGCCTTATGCCAGCAGCGCTCGCGCCGGCAGCCTTTACGCCGGCAGCGCTCGCGCGGGCAGCGCTCGCGCCGGCAGCCTTTACGCCGGCCCTCCCGGCGCTGCCTGGACCCCGGAGGCACGGGCCAGATCGCGCCGGGAGCCGGACGTGGCGGCGACCAGGACCGTCGACACGACCAGGAACCCCAGCGCTGAGAAGGCCAGCACCGGGTATACGCCGAAGCGGTCGGCCAGCGCGGCCCCGACCAGCATGGACAGCAGGTGGGAGGGGCCAAACACGCTGCCGATCGAGCCGAACACCTTGCCCCGCATGTTATCCGGCGTCAGCTCCTGCACTGAGGTGTGGATGTTGATGATGCTGGCGAACAGCACGACGTGGTAGCCGGCGTAGAGCGCGGCCGCCAGCGGCACGCTGCGCGATACCAGGAAGCACAGCATGACCGCGCCTGAGAGGGCGATGCCCCAGGCCGCGAGGTTGAGCCGGTTGACCCGCCGGGCCTCAAACCGCTTGGCCAGGTAGCTGCCGATCACGCCGCCGACGCTGGCCGCGGCGAGGATGAGGCCGTACTCCTTCGTACCGCCCGCCAGCCTGGCGAAGACGAACCCGATCAGCAGCGGCGTCAACATAGACAGGAAGACGCGGTCCACGATGCCCAGGATGACCACGTAGCGGAGCACGCGGTGAACGAAAAGGAAGGATATGCCCTGCATCATCTCTTTGGCCACGCCGCCGGCGGCGGCGGCCCGGCGCCGCGGCTCGCGCACCGGGGCTAAAGCGATCAGGGCCGCGCCCAGGATGTAGGACAGCGCGTCAAGGGCGAACACCGGCAGGGGACCGAGCGCGGCCACGAGCACGCCGGCCACCGCCGGGCCGATGATGCGCGCCAGGAGTGACGCGAAGGTCATGTGGGCGTTGGCCGTCACCAGTTCCCCGGGCCGGACCAGGTCCGGGAGCATGGACATGCGCGAGGCCACGAAGAAGCGGTTCACGAAGGTCATGAGAAAGCCTACGGCGTACACGTAAAGGCTCTGGTTGGCGAAGATGAGCAGGCCGATCAGGACGCCGTTTATCAAGTTCGCCACGATCATCAGCCGGCGGCGCGGGAGACGGTCGGCCACGGCCCCGGCCACCGGCCCGGACAGGACGCCGGCCGCGATGTTGACGATGGTGTACACGCCGACGTCGAGGGCCCTGCCGGTGCGGCTATAGAGCAGGGCGACGATGGCCAGGAAACTCATGTTGGTGCCCAGGAGCGACAGGCCGTAGGCGGTGAGTATCAGGCCGTAGTTGCGGTTCAAGAACACGCGCCGCAGCATCCCTTGTCCCCCTTGCACGCGCGGAAGGGGGGACAGCCCCCCTTCCGCCCGCCTCGTTCAGGCCGCGCGAGAGCTGGAGACGGGAACCGGCCCGACACCGATCATGCCGTTTCTTCCCTGTTTCGCCTCCGCTGCTGGATTTCCTGCGCGGTCAGGGCTGCAGTGAATGCTGTGGTGAATGCTGCAGTGAATGCTGTGGTTTTTGGTCGTTCGTCAGGAGGCGCTAGCAGACAACGCCAGGGCCACCGGAGACGCGGCCGGTCAGGCGCATGCAGGAGAACTCAAGCGCCATCGAGGACTGCTTCTTCAGGGTAATCACGGGATTCACCTCCTTGAGGGCGAAAGTCGTCACCGTGAACGGCTGGTTCCCGTCGTGCCCGGTCAGTAGCCTCGCGCGGTGGTGATGTCAGCCTCACGGAAACACGGGGACGGCTTCTGGGCGAGGTCGTACGCCCGGTAGCGGGCCCACGCCATCGCCCGGCACTCCCCGGCACACTCGGCGCGACACTCACAGCCCACGCACCGCGGGTCGAGCGTCGAGCGGCGGAAGTCGCGCATCAGGTTCAGAAGCTCCGACTGCTCCCAGATGCGGTCCAGGGGCTCGGAGCGGATCGTCGCGGCCGAGCACAGGTTCTCCTCTTCCTGCAGGTTATTGCACGGGAAGACCTGACCCCTGAAGTTCACGTACACCCACAGGGTGCCCGCGCGGCAATACACCTCGCGATCGGGCTCAATTGGCTGGTCCAGCGGGCAATCGACCTCGATGTCCGGGATGCGCGGCCGGCCCTCCCTGACCATGCGCGCGATCTCCCGGTATTCCTCCCGCGTGAACATGATGCGGTTCTTCTTGGCCATGCCGCAGGGGACGGCGGGGATGAGGCGCAGCATGTCCAGCCCCAGGCCGCGAGCCAGCTCGATCATCTGCGGGATCTCGTTCAGGTTGGTGGGGACGTCGGGCCGCGGCGGCTGGATGATCATGTTTACCTCGACGCGCGCGCCGGCCCGGCGGGCCGCCCGCAGCCCGTCCACGGCGTGCTGGTAGGAGTCCACCCCGCGCGGCGGCCGGCGGAGGGCGGCCTCGTGCTCCGGCACGGGCGATGACAGCGCGACCTGGTAGCAGTTGATCCCGGCGGCCATGAACTCCTCGATGTTGGCGGCCAGGTTGTAGCCGTTGGTCAGGATGTAGATGCTGAGCGGGTCACGCCCCAACACCTGGCGCGAGCAGCCGGTGATGACGCGCGCCATGTCGATGGTCCGCTTCTTGTCGACGGACGGCTCACCGCCCGTCAGGCACCATTCAAGCAGGCCGTAGCGGCGCAGGAGCGGCAGGACGATGTTCTCCTGGAACTCCTCCAGCGTGTACCTTTCGGCCAGGACGTCGCGGTCCGGTATGTAGCACCACGGGCAGCGATAGTTGCAGTGCGCCGTCACCTCCAGGATCGGGGTCGCCGGGGTGATGATGCCGGGCGCGCGGTCATCGATGCCCGCCGCCACGGCCAGCGGGGCGAAGTTGGCGGCGACCGGCATGCCCTCGGCGCGCACAAAGTCGAGGATCGACGCGGTCGTCGCGGCGTCTACGCCAAATCGCGCCGCCGCCTTGTGCGTCTCTTCGTCCACCCCGCGGGGGTCGACCGGCCGGCCGACCTTCCCGCCCGACAGGTGCTGGACGGCGGCCAGGAAACACAGGTACGCCAGGAGCGAGCCCCGGTCCGCCTCCCACCGCCCCTTGTAGTAGGCGTCGATGACCACGAAGCGATCGCCGCTCTCCTTGAATATCACGGCGTACACGGCTCTTTAGCCTCCTGGCGGTGCCGCGGTCTTTAAAGTGACCGTCAGCCCGGCCGTCAGAATGTGCGGCACGGTGAGGTTCTCGACCGTCGCCGGCCGCGCGAACCCCGTTCCGGGATCGGAGAGGATGGCGAACAGGTTGCCGCTGATCGTGCAGGGACATATCTGCCGCCGCGTCCCGCCCGCGCCGTCCGGGCAGCGGCGGTACGCGGTCTCGGCGTCGAGCACGAACTCGCCGGTCTGGTAGTTGAGGCCGAACCCGGTCAGGGCGGGCACCACCAGCGCGCCGGCGTCGACGGCCGCGTCGTTGCAGGTGGGGACGCTCAGGGTGAGGTTGGTGTATCCCACCCCGAGGTCGGCGTTCACACTGGCGCTGGGGCCAAAGCCCAGGGCGCCGCACGCCGCCGCCGTGCCCAGGGGGCGGAGGAAGACCCCGCGCTCGAACAGGACGTTGCGCCGCGACGGCGACCCCTCGTAGTCAAAGCGCCGCGAGAGAAGCCCGTAGGGCAGGGTGGCGTCGTCCACGAGGCTGACATCGCCCAGGCACCTCTCGCCCACCCTGGCCGGCGTGAGGTACGAGCCGCCGTGCGCCACGTTCCGGGCATCGAGCATCACGAAGAGCAGGTGGGTCAGAAGGCGGGACACTGCCCGCGGCTCAAGCAGGACGCGGGGCGCTCCGGTGGTCGCGGTCGTGGTCGCGGTCGTGGTCGCCGTCGCGGTCGTTGTTGCCGTGATGGCCGCGGTCGCGGCCGCGGGGTGCTCCGCGATACACGACGAGACGAGGCCGGACACGTCCTGAACGGCCAGGGGCGTGCGGCGGGCAACGGCGTACCGCCCCGTGCCAGCGGCGAAGTACCACGTGACCTCCACGCGCATACTCGTTTGCTCATCGCGGATGGGCGGCAGGCCCGGCAGGATGAGGTCGATGCCCCGCCGCTCGGCCTCGGCCACCACCAGGGATGACATGGCGTTCAACGCCGCAGCCGGCGGGACGGCGGCGGCCAGCTCGACAAGGGGCGAAAAGTCGCGCGCCTCGAGCACGGCCTGGATCTGGGGGCTGGCCAGCGGTACGTGCGGGAATGGGCCGGCCTCAGGGGACGCGGCCCGCCCGGCGTCGGGGGGCGCGGGCCGCCCGGCGTCGGGGGCGAGGGGCCCGCCCGTCTGCGGCTGCAGGTCGGCCGCCGCCACGAGCTCCTGGAGGCGGCGGGCGAACTCCTCCACCGGCAGCGGGTCAAACCTCGCCGTCAACGGCGCTCCGCGCGACGTCACGGCATTGAGGAACAGGCTGCGCCGGCGCCCGCACAGGGGGGGCTGGGACGCCCGCAGGCGACCGTTGCGCAGCGTTACGCTCATCGTCGACAGGTCTTCGACGATGGCGCTCCAGCTCCGCCAGCTGTGCTTGGCCACTTCTTGCAGGTGGCGGCTGAACCCCTCCATGGCCGACCCCCCCGGCAAGCGCTATCAGCCGATCAGGGCGACCCCCTCTGTGCGCCGGAACACGGTTATCACCGGCCCGCCGTCGGACGTCAGGACCGACTGCCCTTCCTTCCAGCAGTACCCGGCGGTATCCACGAGGACAGGGCCGAAGGCATACACCAGGGAGCCGAGCATCGCCGCCGCGTCGCCAGTGAGCAGGCCCTGCCGATAAAGATGCGGCTTTTGGCCGGGCTCGAGCACGTACGCGGCCGCCACGTTCGCCCGGAACGACAGGTTGCTCCACGTCGCGTGTCCGCCGTCCCAGCCGGTGAGGTAGATGGCGCGCCCGCCCGGCCGCAGGATGCCGCGATCACACAGGACGTCGGCCAGGGTCGTCTCATCCCAGCCCCGCGGGAGCTCGGGCAGCACGCCCTGGGGGCGCAAGTGTATCGAAGTCATGCGGCTCAAGACCGGCTGCCACCAGTCCGCGGAGAAGCCGTGGCCGTTGGCTTGCTGACCCAGTTCCGCCGCCGTCTCAAGGGTATGGAGGCACGCCTTGACACAGCCGTCCTCCACCAGGACGACCTCGCGACCGGCCGTTCCCTCGCCATCGACGGGGTGATAGCCGCAGTTGGGCAGGGTGGGCGACGCCACGATGTCGAAGGGCAGGTCGCTGCGCCACAGCACCTGTCCAGCGGCGCGGACGGCCGATGAGCCGGCCGCCACGTGGTCGCCCTCCAGGGCATGGCCGACGGCCTCGTGCACCACGAGGCCGAGGATATCGTGGTCCAGGAGCAGGTAGTCGTAGTCCGCGCGACCCTCCAGCCTCTCGGCGGCCGCCAGCTGACCGGCAAGCGCCTCCGCCGACCGCAGCCGGCGCACGTTCGCCGCTGAGAAGGCCGCCTCCACGGTCCGGCCGCCCGCCGCCCGGCCCGCATACGCCGCCCCGGCCGACGCCCCGTGCAGCACGTGCAGCCATGGCGTCCGGCTGTAGGCGACGCCGCCCCCGGTGTCGGCGTGCAGCATCCATGAATCGTCAACGATGCAGGTGGTTTCGACGTCCAGCGTCCCGCCGGATGCGCGGCCGGCGCCCGCGCCGCGCGAGAGCTCCGCCGCCCGGCGGCAGATGGCCGGGAGCTGGCCCTCCAGGCCCGGGCCTTCGTCCCACACCGTGACCTGGCCCGCGCGACGCCGGTAGGGAGCGCTCGCCAGCGCCGCCGGCGGGGACGTCCGCAGAACTGACAGCACCGCCTCGCCGCCGGCCTCAAGGCTGGCCAGAAGCGCGGACCGGTCCCCGGGCGCAAAGTCGCAGGGGGAGTAAAAAGCCGCCCCGCGACCGCCGGCCAGCGCGCGCCAGTAAGCGCCTGCCTGGACGCGGCATGCCTGCAGCGGCTGCAGCGAACCGTTGACCGCCTGCGTCCGGCAGGCAGTTGTGCCCATGAGGCGAACATCGGCATAGTCGCAGCGTGAGCGGATGTTGGTGAGTAGTGCAGTGAGGATGCGACAGGCGCTGTCCCGATCTGGGAAGAGTGCCTTAAGACGCATCTTTGATTCCCCACTATACTATAGCGGTCAATTCTGGTAATAATTATACAGGCCAAGCCGCCAAATGTCAAGTTTGGCTCGCCGAGCCTGTCGTCGGCCTGTGATATTGTCACCTTGTAAGCGGTCTCTAGAAAATGTCACCATGGGGAGAGATGTTTTCTTGAGCGTCAAGGAGGCCAGGAAGCTTCACGTGATCGAGGGGGTGCTGGCCGGCCGGCTGACGGTGGGCCTTGCGGCGCGTGCGCTGGGGCTCTAGCGAGCGGCAGGTAAAGCGCCTCAAGAGGGGGGTCCGGCGCCACGGGCCGACCGCGCTCCCACACAAGAACCGCGGCCGGAAGCCCAAGCACGCCCTGCCCGAGACCACCCGCCGGCTGATCGTAGAGCTCGCCGGCGGGCCCGCCTGACCCCGGTCCCCCTGCCGGCCAGGCCCCAGGTCGAGCCCAAGGCCGTCCCGGCCCCTAAAACGCCCTACAGGCCCCCCGCTGAACACCCGTGGAAGAGCGCCTCCTGGAAGGCATACCTGCGCCGCCGCGCCGCCCTCTCCACCGCCCCCGGGGGGTGACATTTTCCCAGTCCGATTTTGGCCCTTGGGGGGTGACATTTTCACTGTCCGTTGACATGGCGGGGCGGCTCCGGCGCAAGGCCGGGCAGGATAAGGAGCCGCTGCGTCTGGGCGGCTCCTGGGCCGGAAGGCCATCTCAGATGTCTGGACGCAATCTACTTGGCGTGGCAGACGCACTGCTCAACGTCAACCGCCACGACTGCAACCTCGGCCTCCGTATACACGCCATATCACCTCCTCTGTCTAACCCCAGTATATGCCAGGGTAAACCAACCGTGAGTAGATGTTCTAATGGTGGCGTTGAACCTGGCCCATTGCGCCACTACCCTCCGCTGAACACATTATCTCCCATTAGCGAGCCGGTGTCAAGAGGGATGCCGTTGCGCGGCGTGGGACTCGTCGAGCCTCACGCGCCGTGTTGTGGTGCAATTGTAGTCGGGCGCATCCAAGAAGTGATGGCCAGTCATGCCCGACCGCAGTGTGGGAGCGCTGGACGGGCCCCGCTGGCCAAGGTGATTGGGGATGCAGGACATGTGGCCATTGTATGCGCTGGGAAGCGCCCTGCTGTGGGGAATGGGGCAGGTCGTTGAGAAGCGCGGCCTCGACCGCGTCGCGCCCTCGACCTTCCTTTACGTGCGTGCGCTCACGGACATTGCGGTGTGGGCGCCCCTGGCCGTGGTGGCGGGGTTCAGGACGGGCCTGCCGTGGCTGGTGCTGGCCGCCGCGGTGTGCCAGGCGCTGGGCAACGTGGCCGGCATCGAGGGGCTGCGCCGCGGGCCGGCGTCACTGGCCGGGGTGGTCGGGTCGGCGTACCCCGTGGTGACGGTCATCCTGGCCGTCGTCGTGCTCCGCGAGCCCATGCGCCCGCTGGAGGCCCTGGCCATCGCCGGGCTTATCGGCGGCACCCTGCTTACCTCAAGCGGCGACGGGCGGCGGCTGGCGCGCACAGCCGCCGCGGCTGGAACCGCACCCGGTGCCACCCTGGGGGTCGGCCCGCGGGCCACCCGCGGGGTTGGCCTCACGGCAGCGCGCGCCCTCCCGTGGCAGGCATTCTCGGTCGTCGCCCTCGTCCTGTGGGGCACGGTGGAGCTCATGTCCAAGGTCTGCCTGCCCACGACGCCGTTCCAGGTGCTGCTTTCGGCCTACGCCGCGTCGCAGCTTGTGGTGACAGCGGTTTACAGCGCGTGGGCGCGACGCCTCGCCGCGCGGGCTGGAGCCGCGACCAGTCCCGCGGTCGCACCCGCTGCCGACCCCATCACGCCGTCTACTGCCGCCCCCGTCATACCTGCTACTGCCACCCCCGTCACCCCTTCCCGCCGCCCCGCTGGCCAGCGGCTGCTGACGTCGCTGGGCTCTGCCCTGGCCGTGGGCGTGATGTACACCGGCGGCTACTGGCCGTACTACCTGGCCCTCAGCAGCGGCCCGCTGCGCCTGGCGTCGCCGCTGATGGCCGGCTACCCGGTGATGACGCTCATCGGGGCGCGGCTGTTCTTGCGCGAGCGCCTGGCGCCGCGGCAGATCGCGGCCGTGGGGCTGGTGCTGGCGTCGTCGGCGCTGGCTCCTCATCGCACGGATCTCGATGTCTGGGCCAAGGAGGAGTTCAAGTACGACCCGCGGAACCCCGCCGCTTCGTACGGCACCGTCATGGAGGAGCTCTTCTTCGAGCCCGCCGAGCGGCAACTGGAGCTTGAGTCCCTGTGTGACGGGCGCTTTCCGGGGTTCGGCTACGCCGCCCTCGCCACCCTGGTCGCCCGCGAGGGCGGGCACTTCAATGTCATCCTCACGACAAACTTCGACGACCTGATGGCGGACGCACTCTACCTGTTCACAGCGGCCCGCCCCCTCGTCATCCAGCACGAGTCCCTCGCCAGCTACATCCGGCCCACCCGCACGCGCCCTCTGGTGGTCAAGCTTCATGGGGACCACCGCTTGGCGCCCCACAACACCCCGGACGAAACGAGCAGGCTCAAGGAGGACATAGAGAGACAGGTGCACGCGGTACTGTACGACCGCGGGCTCATCTTCGTAGGTTATGGCGGCGGCGACGAGGGTATCAGGAAGATGCTCAAGGCGTTGCCGCCCGAAGCGCTACTTTGGGGGGTCTTCTGGGCCAGCGACCGGGAACCGGCTGGCCCGATGCGTGAGTGGCTGGCGTCCCGCAAGGCCACGTGGGTCTGTCAGGGTGATTTTGACGAACTCATGCTGCTCATCAGGGACGCCTTCGACCTTCCCCACCCTGACCGCAAGCGGTTCGACGCTGTGTTCGAGGGATACTTCAACACATATAAGAAGCTGACCGCTCCAATTGCCTCCCGGCCCGACACCGGGCCCGACACGCGAGCGCTCAAGGAGGCCGTCAAGCGCACGGACCAGGCGTTCACCGATTGGTGGGCCGTCCAGATCGCCGCCGACCGTGTCGAGGCGAGTGACCCGGAGCGCGCCGACGCGATCTACCAGGAGGGACTCAGGCAGTTCCCGGGGTGTGTCCCGCTTCTGGTCAACTGCGCCCTCTTCCTGCAGAACATCCGCAAAGACTGCGACCGGGCCGAGGAGCTCTACCGGCGCGCCATCGACGCCGACCCGAGCGATGGCATCAGCCTGGGCAACTACGCCGTCTTCCTAGCGAACATCCGCAAAGACTGCGACCGGTCCGAGGAGTTCTTCCGCCGGGCCATCGACGCCGACCCGAATCATGCCAACAACCTGGGCAACTATGCGGGGTTTCTGCTGGCCCTGGGTCGGCCTGAAGGTTTGGCGGCATTAGCGTCAGTGCTGGCACTCCCCGCCCTCCAAGAGAGGCCCTCCCTGGCCGCGGAGTGCTGGTTTTATGCATTCGTCCATCGCCCGGAGGGAGAACGCCCAGAAGCGTTGCGGAAGCTCAAGGGGATCCTCACCGGCGGCGTTCGCTCGCCGGGTTGGGACCTCTCGCGGCACGTGCAACGCGCCCGGCAGGACGGCCATCCCGATGCAGACTGGCTGGAGAGGCTGGCGGCGGTCATATCAGACGGCGCTGACATCGCCGTCCTCGACGAGTGGCCCGCGTGGCGGAAGGCTTAGGCGGCACGATCCCGTGTCCCGTCAGGAGCTGCGCGCGGCCACCAGATCGGCCAGCATGGCCAGCGTCTCGCCTTTATCCGCGAAGCGCGCCAGGGCGGCCTTCGCCTCCGTCACGGCCTGGCGCACCAGCTCCCGCGAGCCCTCGACGCCCAGCAGGGCCGGGAACGTTGCCGCACCTATCAACCGTTGCTCGGCCCGCGTGCTTGGCCAGTCAAGGATGTCGTCGGTCGTCTGGAAGGCAAGGCCGAAATTCTCGGCGTACGTAGTCAGCGCGGCGAGGTCTTCGGCCTCGCCGCCGGCGAGGATGGCGCCGCCGCGCGCGGCGGCCACGAACAGGGCGCCCGTCTTGCGCGCGTGGACGGCGCGGAGGCCGCCGGGGCCGACGCGACGCTCCACCGTCTCCAGATCCAGCACCTGCCCTCCGACCATGCCGCGTGAGCCCGCGGCGCGTGCCATCTCGGCGCCGACGCGCGCGAAGAGAGGGGCGTCAGCAGGCGCAGCCTTGATCGCCGACGCGGCCAGGACTTCGAACGCCAGGGTGAGCAGGGCGTCGCCGGCCAGGAGCGCGTCGGCCTCGCCAAAGACGATGTGGCAGGTCGGGAGGCCGCGGCGTCTTTCGTCGTCGTCCATGCACGGCAGGTCGTCGTGTATCAATGAGTAATTGTGGATCAGCTCGATGGCGACGGCCGCTGGCATGGCGCGCCGCGGGTCGCCGCCCACCGCCTCGGCGGCGGCCAGGGCGAGGATCGGCCGCAGGCGCTTGCCTTTTCCGAGGGTGGTGTAGCGCATGGCCTTGTGCAGTTCAAACGGCGCTTCGTTCACGGCCGGCAGCCAGGCTAGAAGCTCACGCTCAATCAGGGCCGCGCGCTCGGCCATGTAGGCCTTCAATTGCGCCGCGTCCACCGCTATGCCCCCTGCGCGCCGCGTCCGGGACCGGGCGGCATGTCGTAGGGCTTCAGCGTCGGCGCCTCCCCCTCCTGGGCCAGGAGAAGCTCCATCTTGCGCTCCGCCTCGTCGAGGAGCGCCGCGCAGCGCCGCGACAGGCGCACGCCGTCCTGGAACAGGCGCATCGCCTCCTCCAGCGGCAGGTCGCCGGCCTCCAGCTTGCGCACGGCCTCTTCGAGGGCGGCGACGGCCTGTTCGAAGCGCAGCGACGCCTCCGGAGTGCCCGGTTCGCCCGTCGCGCGCGCATCGCCCTCCCCACCGCCGGTTGCGGCGGCGCCTGCACTGGCGGCACTCACGGCCGCGCCAGCACCCTGGCCCGTCCCCGCGTCCGCCTTCGGCCGGCGGCGACGCTTCTCGCCCGTCGCCGCTTCGCCCGCTGGCGTCCCCGCCTCCACCGACCCCGCGCCTGCGATCGGGTTCGCGGGTGCTGGCGCCTTGGGCTCAAGTCCCGGCCACAGCGGCGTCTCGACCAGGTGCTCGTCCTCCCCGGCCACGCCCTTGCGGCCGGCGTCGCCCCCGTCGCGCGACCGCTCGTCCATGCCCATCCCCTCCATCGCGCAATTGTATCGCGCCCGCCGCCGTGCGCCAGGACGCCCACCGCGGGATGCGCCTCACCCCGCGCCCCATCTACGCCCCCTGGGCCAGCCCCGGCCCCTTGCCGCGCACCTCGCACAGGAGTTCGCCGTCGCGCACCACGACCCCTACCCCGTCGCCGGCCGCCGCCGCCTCGACGCTCATCACCACGCGGCCGTCCTCGATGCGCCGGCAGATGCTGTAGCCGCGCCCCAGCACGGCCAGGGGCGACAGCGCCTGCAGCCGCGCCGCCAGGGTGGCGTGGCGCGCCCGCTTGCGCTCGCCCACGCGCGATGCCGCCAGCCCCAGGCGCCGCGTCAGGTCGTCCACGCGCTGGCGCGCCTGGTACACGCGGTCGCGCGGTCGCGCCAGCACCGGCGCCCCGACCAGCCGCAGCAGCCGCTGCCTGGCGCGCCCCACCTGCAGGCGCAGCGCCGCCTTCAGCCGCGCCCGCCGCGCCGCCAGGGCGGCCTCAAGCTCGGTGCGGTCGGGCACCGCCAGCTCCGCCGCCGCCGACGGCGTCGGCGCGCGCAGGTCGGCCACCAGGTCGGCGATGGTCACGTCCGTCTCGTGCCCCACCGCCGAGATGACCGGCACGCGCGACGCGAAGATGCGCCGCGCCAGGTTCTCGTCGTTGAACGCCCACAGCTCCTCGAGACTCCCGCCGCCGCGGCCGATGATGATGACCTCGACGCCGTCCACGCGGTTCATGAGCGTCAGCGCGCGGCACAGCTGCGGCGGCGCGTCGTCGCCCTGCACCAGCACCGGTGCGATGACCAGGTGCACGTTGGGCATGCGCCGCCGCGCGACGGTGACGATGTCGCGGATGGCGGCGCCGGTGAGCGAGGTGATGACCCCGACCTTGCGCGGCAGGAGCGGCACGCGCCGCTTGCGCGCCGGGTCGAAGAGACCCTCCTTCTCCAGCTTCTCCTTCAGGCGCAAGAACGCCTGGTGCAGCGCCCCCAGGCCGTCGGGGCGCATGTCCTCGACGTAGAGCTGGTACGAGCCGTCGCGCTCGTAGATCGAGACGTAGCCCGAGGCCACGACGCGCTCGCCGTCCTGGGGCGCGAACCGCAGCCGCTCGTTCTTGGCGCGGAACATGACGCAGCGCAGGGACGAGCGCTCGTCCTTGAGGGTGAAGTACATGTGGCCCGAGGAGTGGTGCTTGAAGTTCGAGACCTCGCCGCGGACCCACACGGTGGTCAGGAACGGGTCGCTGTCCATCATCTCCTTGAGGTAGCGGGTGAGCTGCCACACCCACAGCACGCGCCCGCCCGCCTCGCCGCCGCCGGCGTCGCCGCCCGCCGCGACCCCGCCAGTGCCCCCGCCGCCCGGGCCGCCGTCGCCGCGCACCGCCACGTCGCCCGCCCCCCTCCTCGCGCCCGCGTATGGCTCGGGGGCCCCGCGGCGGGGCCCCCGGATTTCGCCTAGAGCCAGCTTCAGCCAGCGTCAATCAGCCTCAGCCAGGCCTCAATTGCAGCAGCCGCAGCCGCACTTCGCGCGTGCCGCGCGCCGCGCCGCTGCGATCGTGTTCTTCATGAGCATGGTGATCGTCATCGGCCCAACGCCGCCCGGCACCGGCGTGATCGCCGACGCCCGCTCCTTGGCCGTCTCGAACTCCACGTCGCCGACCAGCTTGTCGCCAACGCGGTTCACGCCGACGTCGATGACCACCGCGCCCTCCTTGACCCAGTCGCCCTTGACCATCTCCGGCTTGCCCACAGCCACGATCAGGACGTCCGCCGTGCGGCAGACGCCAGGCAGGTCGGCGGTACGCGAGTGGCAGATGGTCACGGTGGCGTGGCGCTGCAGCAGTAGGATGGCCACCGGCTTGCCGACGATGTTCGACCGGCCCACGACCACGGCCGTCTTACCCTTCAGTTGCACCCCGGTGCGGTCCAGAAGCTCCATGATGCCATTGGGCGTGCAGGGCACGAAGCACTCGCCGCCGATGAGCAGGTTGCCCACGTTGACCGGCGTGAATCCGTCAACGTCCTTCTCCAGCTTGATCTCGTGGATCACGGCGTTCTCCTCGATGTGGTCGGGCAGCGGCAGCTGCACCAGGATGCCGTGGATCTCCGGCCGCCCGTTGAGGTCGCTGACCATCTTCAAGACCTGCTCCTGTGTCGTGTCCTTCGGCACCCGGTAGACCTCGGAGTGGATGCCCAGCTCCAGGCACGCCTTCTCCTTGTTCTTGACGTAGGTCTGTGAGGCGGGGTCCTCGCCGACCAGGATCACCGCCAGGCCGGGCGTGGTGCCCTGCGCCTTGAGCTGGTCGACCTCCTTCTTGAGGTCGGCGCGCACGAGGGCACTGATCTCCTTGCCGCTGATGATCTTCGCCGCCACGTCAGGTCCCCCTTTCCATCGCCGCCAAGCGCGGGGCGCCCCGCGGGCGGCGCAGTCGCCGCCGCCGCCATCCAGTGCTACCTAGCGCTCCCTGGCCCTGCCCAGCGCTACCTAGCGCTCCCTAGCGCTACCTAGCGCTACCCAGCCGCAATCTAGAGCCCACGCTTGGCCTGCACGTACTTGTGCATGCCCGCCGCGGCCTTCTTGCCGGCGCCCATGGCCAGGATCACCGTGGCCGCGCCGGTCACCGCGTCGCCGCCGGCGAAAATGCCGGGGCGCGACGACATGCCGGTCTCCTCGTCGATGATGATGCCGCCCCACTTGGTCATGTTCAGACCCGGCGTCGTGCGTGACAGCAGGGGGTTGGGGCTGGTCCCCAGCGCCATGACGACTGTATCGACGTCGATGACGAAGTTCGAGCCCGGGACGTCCACGGGGCGGCGGCGGCCCGACTCGTCGGGCTCGCCGAGCTCCATGCGGATGCACTCAAGACCCTTGACCCAGCCGTTGTCGTCGCCGATGACGCGCACCGGGTTGGTGAGGAGGTCGAAGATGACGCCCTCCTCCTTGGCGTGGTGCAGCTCCTCAAGCCGCGCCGGCATCTCGGCCTCCGAGCGCCGGTAGACGATGTGCCCCTCGTCGGCGCCCAGCCGCAGCGAGCAGCGCACGCTGTCCATGGCCACGTTGCCGCCGCCGACGACCGCCACGCGCTTGCCGCACTTGATCGGCGTGTCCCAGCCCGGGAAGAGATACGCCTTCATCAGGTTGGTGCGCGTGAGGAACTCGTTGGCCGAGTACACGCCGCACAGGTTCTCGCCGGGGATGTCCATGAACTTCGGCAGCCCGGCGCCGGTGCCCAGGAACATCGCCTCAAAGCCGTCGGCGAAGAGCTCCTCCAGGCTGATCGTGCGGCCGACCACCACGTCCAGGAGCAGCTTGGCGCCCATCTTCTTGATGTTCTCGACCTCGGCCATGACGACGCGCTTGGGGAGACGGAACTCGGGGATGCCGTAGATGAGCACGCCGCCCGGCGCGTGCAGCGCCTCGAAGATCGTCACGTCGTAGCCCAGGCGGGCGAGGTCGCCGGCGCAGGTCAGGCCGGCCGGGCCGGAGCCGACGATGGCCATCTTGATGCCATTGGGCGGGGCGCACTCGGGGAGCTTGACGCCGTGCGCCAGCTCCCAGTCGGCGCAGAAGCGCTCGATGCGGCCGACGGCCACCGGCTCGTGCTTTTTGCCCATCAGGCACAGCTTCTCGCACTGCTCCTCCTGCGGGCAGACGCGGCCGCAGATGGCCGGCAGGCTGTTAGTCGACTTGATGCTGGCGATGGCGCCGGCGAAGTCGCCCTCGGCCGCGTGGCCGATCATCTCCTGGATGTCCACCTCGACCGGGCAGCCCTCGCGGCACTTGTTGTCCTTGCACTTCAGGCACCGCTTGGCCTCGGCCACGGCCAGCTCCTCGTTGAAGCCCAGTGCGACCTCGTTGAAGTTCTTGCGGCGCTCCATGGGGTCCTGCGCCGGCATCGGCAGGCGCTTTGGGACTACCGGCATTTCCCGGCACCTCCCCGGCAGGCGCAGGCCTCGACCGCCCGCTGCTGCTCCTGCATGTACATCTTGCTGCGCTTGGCGGACAGGTTGAAGTCCACCTCGTGGGCGTCGAATATCGGCCCGTCGACGCAGGCGAACCTCGTCTTGCCGCCGACCTCGACGCGGCACGCCCCGCACATCCCGGTGCCGTCGACCATGATCGGGTCGACCGAGACCAGCGTCTTGAGCTTCCAAGGCCGCGTCGTTTCAGCCACGGCGCGCATCATGACCATCGGGCCGATGGCCAGGACTTCGTCGATCTTCTCGCCGGACTCGATGAGCTTTTTCAGGGGGTCAGTGACCAGGCCGTGGATGCCGTACGAGCCGTCGTCGGTGGTGACGAACTGGCGGTGAGAGACGCTCTTCATCTCCGCCTCCAGGATCACCAGGTCCTTGCTGCGGGCGCCGATGATCGACGTCACCTGGACCCCTTTCTTGAACAGGGCGCGGGCGATGGGGAACACGGGCGCGACCCCGAAGCCGCCGCCCACGCACACGACGTGGCCCGCGTCGCGTATCTCGGCCGGCTTGCCCAGCGGCCCGACAAAGTCAAGGAACTCCTCGCCCTCGCCGAGCTGGCCCATGAGCTGGGTCGTCATGCCGACCTCCTGCACGATGATCGTCACCGTGCCCTTCTTGGCGTCGAAGTCGGCGACGGTGAGCGGGATGCGCTCCCCCTCGGGGCGGACGCGCACGATCACGAACTGCCCCGGCTGGGCCTTTCTCGCCACCAGCGGGGCCTCTACCTCAAACAGCTTGGTCACCGGCGTCAAGACCTGCTTGCGTACGATCTTGAACACGGCTCTTGACCCCCTTCCGGTCGGTCCAGGCGCTGCCTTTCGCGCCCAAGCAGCCCGCCCATTGTATCATGCTTGGGCGCAATATTTCAAACGTTGCGCCAATTCAGTCCTGGCGGGGTTTTGCGGGCCCTGCCCCCAAGCTGTTGGGGTTCTACAAGACCAGCCGTTTCTCCTCTGCCAGCGGCGACAAATTCCCAGACGCTCGTTCAGCCGCCCCGGCCGCCGTGGCTGGGGCAGAAACGAAGCGGCGGATGGCAGGCAGGCCGGCGCACTCCGCCGGCCAGGCCCTCCACCCGCGCTCCAGGCGATCAGCAGCTTGTTTCTAGCGGCGCGTCACGCCTTCTTCGCGGCCTCCTCCATGCTCTTGCGCAGGCTGAGGGGACGCATGTCGGTCCACACCTGCTTTATGTGCTCCAGGCACTCCGCCTTCGAGCCGCTCTTGCCGACCTCCCGCCAGCCGAGGGGGATCTCCTTGCCGACGGGCCATATCGAGTACTGCTCCTCATCATTCACGACCACCGCGTACTGACCGTCATCTTCCATCGCCAAGCCCTCCTCTGCAAGATTGCCCCCGCGCGCCCCGCGCCGGGACCACCACCGGAGCCGGGCCGCGCTGACCGCCCACCAGTACCCCTGAGGATCAGGATCCATAAAAAGGATTCTAGACGCTTGCCCAGGTTCCTGCTGGGGCCGTCACACCTTCTGGCAATGCGGCGTCTGCGCGGGCAGCCGGCCGCTTTCAGGCTGGGAGTGCCGCAACCTGACACCCGTCTGCAACGCTGTCACCTCGCTCCGCGGCGCGTGCGCCGGCCCTTTCTCCCCAGGTCTGCAAGGAGGTGCCTCCAGTGTTGCGTGCCACGTTGCGCGCCGCCGCGTTTGTCGTGTTGGTCACAATGGCGGTGTTCCTGGTGCCGCCGATTCCAGTCCGGGGTGAGCAGGAGATCCGCGTGAGCGTTGACGGCCGCTGGCTCACCTTCGATGTCCCGCCGCGCATCGTCAACGGCCGGACGCTGGTCCCGCTGCGGGCCATATTCGAGGCCCTCGGCGCCGCGGTGTCCTGGGACGGCGCGACGCGCACCGTGCGGGCGACGCTGGGGGCGCGCGTGGTGGAGCTGGCCATCGGCGGTTCCACGGCGCGAGTGGGCGCGCAGACGGTATCCCTGGATGTGCCGGCGCAGATCGTCGACGGCCGCACCCTCGTGCCGCTGCGGTTCGTGAGCGAGGCGCTGGGGGCGCAGGTCGCCTGGGACGGCGTCGCGCGCACGGTCACCGTGGCCTCGGCCGGCGGGGGCGGTGGGGGCGGCGGTGGCGGGCCCGCAGGGCCCGACTCCGACCACGACGGGCTGGCCGACGCGGTCGAGATGCCGTTCGGGCTCGACCCGCAAAACCCGGACAGCGACGGGGACGGCGTGCCCGACGGCCAGGAGCCGCAGGGCCTCAAGGACCTCGACCGTGACGGCCTAGTGGGCGCGCTCGACCCCGATGCGGACGGCGACGGGCTGGCGGACGGGGTCGAGGACGCCGACCGCGACGGCGCGCTCGACGCGGGTGAGACTGACCCGACAAGCCCCGACACCGACGGCGACGGGCTGGCCGATGGGGCCGAGGACGCCGACGGCGACGGCGCGGTCGACCCCGGCGAGACTGACCCGACTGACCCCGACACCGACGGCGATGGCCTCGGCGACGGCGCCGAGCCTCACCCCGTCGCGGACGTGGACGGCGACGGGCTGGTCAACGCCCGCGACGCCGACTCTGACGGGGAAGGACTCGGCGACGGGCGGGAGGTGGCCCTGGGCTGCGGCCCCGAGAACCCCAACAGCGACGACGACGGCGTCACCGACGGGGCTGAGGTGGCCGGCGGGACGGACCCGAAAAGCCCTGACACCGACGGCGACGGCCTGCTCGACGGCCAGGAGGCCGTTTCTGGCGCGGGCGGCCTGGCGTTCTGGGCCGAGGCTGAATCCCTGGCGCCGGCCGCCCAGCGCGTGGCCGATGCCGGGGCCAACCACGAGTGGGCGGCGGGTCCCGGCGCCGGCGCCGCGGCAGGCGCGGTGCTCTCGGGGCAGCCGTTCGGCACCGTGCCCTCCGGGCAGTACCGGGTGTACCTGCGACTCAAAGCGACATCCTCGGCCGGGCGCACGCCCCAGGTGACGGTCCAGGCGCAGGGCGACGCCGCCCTGAACCAGACCTTCCCCCTGCCCTACTGCACGGTCATGGCCGCCGCGGGCGGCCTCTTGCCGCCGCCGGGCCGCATCCCCCCGGGCGGCCAGCTTCCGCAGCTCCAGGAGAAGGTCGTGAACATCTACCGCTTTTACGCCACCTCGGCCTTCGCCTGCGCCGGCCGCCAGCCGCTCAGCCTCACCGTAACCTGCCCCGCCGGCGACACCGTGCTCTGTGACCGCCTGCTCCTGGCGCGCGCCGACTACCCGGCGTTCACGACGGGGAGCGGCGGCGCCGGCGGCGCGGGCGGCGGCCGCGCCCTGCCGCGGGCCCTCACCGACCCGCTGTGCGCCGACACCGACGGCGACGGCTCAAGCGACGGCGACGAGATGCCCGTCCCGTCGTGGTGGTGGCAGGCCGAGAACATCCGCGCGGCCGGGGCCGTCGTCCTCCCCCACCCCCAGGCGGCCAACGGCGCGTCCGCCGTCGCCCGCGCCGACGGCGGGCTGTGCCAGGTCGCCCCCGCCGGCGTCATGGCGAGACCGACTGGCTCAACCCGGACACGGACTACGACGGCCTGGCCGACGGGCTTGAGGACTGGAACTACGACGGCCTGGTCGGCGCCGGCGAGACGAACCCGCGCGACCCGGACTCCGACGGCGACGGGCTCGTCGACGGGGGCGAGGCCCGCGCCAAGACCCTCGGCCGCTCGCTGACCCTCGACCCGCGGGACCCCGCCGGCGCCGCGGCGTGCGCGTTCCTGCGCGCGCACCTGGCGGCCCTTCCCGACCTGCGGCCGGGCAAGCCGGGGGCCGTCCCCTGGGTGACGAACCCCGACGGCACGCTGACCTTCCTCGGCGAGGGCGACGCCCTCACCCGGGCCATGGCCTGGGACTCTGACCACGACGGCATCGGCGACGGCCAGGAGGCGCTCATCTACGGCACCGACCCGCTGGGCGCCGACACCGACCGCGACGGCCTCAGCGACTGCGACGAGCTCCTGATCTGGGGCACCGACCCGCTGGTCCCCGACCTGCCCGACCTCGCCGTGACGCCGGCTGACATCACCTTCGACCCCGTCGCGCCCACCGCCGCGGTCGGTGCCAAACACCACGATCAGAGGAGGGCCCTGAAACTCCCATGACCGCGCTTGAGTAGTCGGTTAATCACGTCTCGGGCTGCTTGACAGGCAGCGTCATTGCTGCTTGCAAGTGCGCACTTGAGAATTCCTTCAGCGTCCTCCCCCCATGACAGTATCCCCCAACCATCCTTGTCCCCAGTAATCATCATGTCAAGACACTGGACAGCGTCTAATGGTGCTGTCGCAGCCTCCTTCGCCAGTTGTTCAACAACTGACAGACTGGGTTCTACCCTACCAGTCATGCTCAGAACCTTCTTGAGTTGTGCAATAGACCATGCCAAGTCGAACTTCCCCGAAGCGTACCACTGCCCGAAGGCAGAAAGCTCTACATCCCCCGACCCTAGTGGAGTTGAAGTGGGTAACACGCCTATACGGTGTTCCCACAGCGCCTGCATCCGCCTTAGAATCTCCCCGGGTACCGAGGATTCCGCGCGCAAACACTGTCCGATATGATCGAGAAGGTGGTTTCGGAGTTCACAAGAAGCGCGCGCGTAGAATTGTTCCAGTAAGCCTCCGCCGACACCCACGTCGATCTTCCCTTGTGCGTATAGACCAGCCAAATGCTCGGCCAGATGCCGTTGCGACTCGTTCACTCTCCCGCTCTGATCGCTGCTTAGTGATGGTCCGGCAAGAGCTCGCTCATACTGTTCCGCCATCAGATCGTACGTAGCGACCCATTGTGGGCAAAAACGGACGAAACCCTCCCATGCGGCATTGAAAAAACGCTCAAGGGCGCTGTCCAGGGGGAATACGGTACCAACATTCCGCACAGCCCACCCCCGGTCCAAGCCAAGTAGCTGGCTAAAGTGCCAGCCGTAGACAGACCGTACAGCAAGCGACAGATCGTGGGCCAGAACCAGATGGCGGTCTAGAACCTCCTGCACTTCAGGCATTCGCCCGAACCCGTTGAGCTTCGATGCAGGGCCTGCCCTGCTGTCCAGCTGCCGTCGCACCCAGCAAGCATACCCCACCACTGCATGCATCGCTAGGCCCCGGATACTGCTGACCGATAGTTCAGGTATCCCCGCCCCTTGGTCCGCACGTGAAGCTTCACGTGCCGGATCGGGATCGGGGTCTTCGGTCAGAGTCAGCAGCAGTCTCCAGGTCTCTTCTCGCAACTCCCACGGAAGTTGATCCTGGCTGAAACCGCACGAGAGCAGGCCGACAATGGCAGATCTCGTCGGGGCATAGTCGAGGTCCTGATCCTCATCCATTCCCTGTCCTTCAGGAATCCCCGTCGGTTGTGCCAGAATCCATCGACATAATGCAAGCACTGGTTTCCAGTCAAAGCAGCGGTTGTGGCTCGCCGGCACACTCAACCCGGCTATTAGGGATCGAGCATACGTCGGGTGGATGTCGCAGAAGCCTTCGGCAGCTGCGGCAAATCGTTCCGGCTCCGACTCGACGAGTCGGGCAAGATTACGACCCAGACCTTCTCGCGAGGGAGCCCTCAGGTCGCCGGAAGGGGTCCACGCGCCAAGAAACGCGAGGAGATCCTCTGTGCTCATCAACCGTAGGTCATCAGCCGTCCTGGGGCTAGTAGGTCCGACCCAAATACCGCTTTCCTCTGCATCAAAAGGCCCCACTTCACGTATGAGTTCTTCAAGTCGGTCCTTCCACTCTGGCGGTAGACTATCACCGAACATCACCAGATGGTCCCTCTGCCAGAGCCTGACTCTCAGTTGGTCGCTTGTTCCGGGCTCGTCGGCAGCGCCCCCGGTGGTTCGGGGGCCTTCCTCGATCCACCCCAGTATCATGCGCTGCTCCTCGGAATCCAGGGTCAAGAAACGCTCCCTGAGCAGTATGCCATATTCGTTACGGAGGCCGAAACTGTCAAAGGCTCCACGATTAGTCAGCGACTTCGCAGCGAGATCGGGCACCTTGTGCGGAAAGCGACGGAGGAGGTAGAGCGCCACCCGGTGAAAGACAGGATACTCCTCCGCCTCGAACAACTCCACAACCTTCCGTATGTCGACGGCCTCAGATTCGACAAGCCTGACGGCGGCATCCCTCAAAGCGGTAACCAATAGGTTGTTGAGCCCGTGCCTATCCAGTTCGCTAACATGCCCGATTGCCTTCCGCCAGATATGCGAGTTGTCTTCCGCACCCTTTTCGCTAGGGAAACGTGTAAGCTGAATCGCCCTATTCAGTAGTCTAACCAGCATACCTAGCGTCGCCATGCCTGCGGCGCCAACTAGGATGGGCAAATACTCGGTCATAATCATTGCGTAGTGCCAGTCGTCGACCCGAGTTTTGGGCTCGGGGCGGAAGTAGGGGTGCCGCCCCCTCGGAGCGGATGAAAACCCAAGGACCGCTTCCGCTAGACGCAGGGCTACATCGACCCGTCCTCCCTTAGCCATGTGGTCCATCAGGGTTCCTAGTCTCGGGGGAGTCAATAGATGGAGCGTCTCTTGGGTCTCGATCCAATGCGCTTCTGTCTCGACCCAGGCTGCAGCAACTTCGGGGGGCATTGCGCAAGCCGCATCTATGAGATCGTCATGCACCCGCGCATTGTCAGTCGGGGGGATGCGGACAATGACTTCCGCAACCTCTACCGGCACCAAGGTGGCCACGCGTGCAAGGTAACCGGATTCGGGCCACACTTGGGCGTCCTCAGGCGGTCGAGAGAAGAAGCCCTTATCTCTGAGCGGCCCGAGCCAAGCGGGAGACGTCAGATTGTCAAAGAAGTACGCGTAGTTTGCCGGCGTCTGAAGCAACTCCAATGCCTTCCCAAGAGACTGTTCACTAGTCGGTATCTTCATCATCGAGACTAAGACATCGATCCTGTCGAAATCGGCCGATGTTTGAGGGCGTAACCTAGACAACAAGAACCTCTCAAGCGCATCCACTTGACTCAAGAACTCCTCTTCGGTGATCGGAAGCTTGTTATTATGGTGTGAGATCGTGGTGAAATGCCCATCAAGGGCTTGCCATTCCTCAATAGGCTTATCTCGAAGGCTGCCTGGGAGATAGATTGGAGAGTCGTCAAGCATCTGCAGGGTTCTGGCATAACGCTCCATTCTCGGGAGTCGGGACTGGTCAAGCCAGTCCACGAATCGCCCCAATGTAGTTAGCAGGTTCCGTAAGGGTTCATCGATCTCCCCTTTCCACGAATCCTGATGACATTTTGACGTCCCGCACGTCTGGCGCCACGATTCCTGCAATTTCCGTGCTTGCTCCGTCATGCTTTCATGGCCGGTCTGGACTCCGCCCAGTCTTCGAGGGACCTTCTCGATCAACTCGCGGAATCCATGGGCAGCCAAAGCAAGACGATCCGGGTTCGCACTCGAGAACACCATCAGCGCGCCAAGGTAGATCCTGGCAAGCTCTGGGCTCCTCCTGGCCAGTTCCTGATATAGTAAACGTGGCTGATGAGACAACTGCAGGTCTTGGGGGTCGCACTCGGTCATATGTATTCTCCTCCCAGTAGCATACATCGCCTGGACACATCGTACCAAGCGCTTCTATGGGTAACGGCAACAATCCTCCTCGCGGGCTGACGACTGTGCGCGATCCTAGCACAGGCTACTGTGATGCATTCGCGATTGCGGGTCTACAGAACCCGCGACCCTGCCCTCCGCCCTTGCCCGAGCGTGATGTCCGGAGGCCTTGGGCCGGGCGGGCCGCCGCTGGCGCGCCCGGCCTGCGTCCTCCCGCCCGCGTTCCCCGGCCCCGTATTCCCCGCCCCCGCCCCGGCCAAACTAGCCCCAGACGGCCTTGCGCGCGGACCGGCCGCGGCTGCGCGATCAGCCGCGGTCAGCCGCGGCTCGCGGCGCGGTCGCGCGCGGCGAGGCACAGCTTGCGGCGGAGGTGGTGACAGTGAAGCCCGTTTCCACCAAGGAGCTCAACTACATGCGCGACCACCTGTCGTGGGAGCTCCTGGCGACCAAGACGTGCCACGACGCGGCCAAGAACACATCCGAGCAGGAGTTCAAGCGCCTCTTCGACGAGGCCGGCAACGTCCACCAGCGCAACTACGAGAAGCTCCTGGGCTACCTCGAGACGGCGCAGAAGGGCTAGGGGGGCAAAGGCATGAATGCGGGCGAATTCCAGTCGGTGATGACCACAAAGGCCGGGGCACGGGTGATCGGCAAGCAGCCGTCGCCCACCCTGCCGAAACAGAAGGGCACCGAGATAAACCTGCGCGACCGGCTCAACAGCGCCCTGTCGACCGAGAAGCACCTGGCGGTCGGCTACACGACGAGCATGAACGAGGCCATCGACCCCGGGCTCTACAACCTCCTGGGCGAGGCGCGCGACGAGGTCCAGCACTACCAGCGCAAGTTCTTCGAGGCGCTGTTCAACCTCGGGGAGTACGGCGCCGACCTGGCGATGGAGCCGCAGGTGACCGACGCCGTTGACGTCTTTACCACCTACAAGGGGCAGCTGCCCTACGGCTCGGGTCCGGAAACCCTGCACTAGAGACCCGCCGGAGACCCGCCATGGACGGGGCCCGCCGCGGCGCGGGCCCTCGCTCTTATTGCCCCGCCCTTCCACCCTCGCCCTGCGCCGTCGGCCCTGCGGCCCTTCGCTTTCCGCCCCTCCCCCCCACTGCCGGTCTTCGGCCGCGGCCCGCCCGGGCGCAGGATCCCGCCCGCCACCGCAGAAGTACCTGCCAGGCCGCCGCCCCGCCCGGGAGCGGCGCCGCCGGCCGCCACGGCCCGCGACCGTGCGCGCCCGGCCAGTAGAGGGGGCGTTCCTCGTGGCGCACGTGGTCGAGATCGAGGTCGCCAGCGGGTCATGCGGCGGCGAGGTGCACGCCGTCGGCCAGAAGTGGCTGTTTGACGGCTACACCCCGGAGGGCATGTGCCTGGGGGCGTTCAACGCCATCATCCCCTACATCTTCACGCTCCACTGCGGCGGCGTCTTCCCCTGGGCTGAACCAGACGAGCGCGACACGGTGGACATAACGTGCGCGGACCCTAAGGGCATCACCCTGCGCCTGACGCGCCGGCCTGACAAGTAGGGCTAGAACAGGATGAGGCTGCCGGTGCGCTTGGCGCGGCGCTCGCCGACCCGCAGCACGACGACGGCGGCGGCGACGAGCAGCGCGGTTGCGCCCAGCGCCAGGGCGATGCCGCGGGCGACCCCGGCCAGGTCGGCCCCCTCGACCAGGAGCCCGGCGAACGACACCAAAAGCGCCAGCGCCGAGGCGTGGCCGCCGGCCTGGGCGACGATGACCACGGCGGCGAAGACGAAGAACATCCACACGCTCTCCAAAAGACCCATCAGGCTGTTGCCGATGACCAGCGCCAGCCGGTTGGCGGGGGTCAGGAACAGCGTCTCCAGCGTGCCCGAGACTCGCTCCAGCCCGGCGTTCACCCACGCCGTCTGCACCACGCTGTACAAGAACGTGAACCCCAGGTAGCCGGTGACGATGAACAGCAAAAGCGCCCCCTCACGCCCGGCAGTCACCTGCCGTGGCGGCTGAGCCACGCCGCGCGGGCCACGCCCACGGCGTTGTCCGTGCACAGCGCGGGGGGCAGGAAGATGAGGCCCGGGAAAGGCAGGCGCGACCTGAGCCGGGCGCGCAGGAACGCGCTGGCGGCGACGCCGCCGACCAGCGCCACCTCCTCCAGCCCGGTCTCGTCCACGGCCCCCCTGATGAGCTTCTCGCAGCTGGTGGCCACGCACTGCAGCGTGGCGGCGGCGACGTCGGGCGGGCGGGCGCCGGCGGCGAGGAAGCGCAGGGCGGCGGCGTGCGGGCCGGAGAAGCTCACGTCGTAGCCGCGCACGGCGCTGGGGATGGCGCAGGCGCCGGCGTCGCCGCGCGAGGCGAGCCCATCCAGGCCGGCCCCAGCCGGGAAGGGGATGCCCAGGGCGACCCCAACGCGGTCGACGAGCTGGCCGGCGTGCAAGTCGGTGCTGCCGCCCAGGCGCTCAACGGTCAGCGTCAAGCCCGCGGCTTCGGAGTGGCCCGCGGCGGCGGGCTCAGCCGGGATGGCGGCCGGGGCGTTCCCCGCCGTGCTGTCGCAGTAGCGGCGCACGATGAGCAGGTCGGTGGTGCCGCCGGAGATGTGCAGTGCCAGGAAAGCCGGGCCTGTGACCAGGGGGAGGGCGGCGGCGAGGTGGCCCTCCTGGTGGCTGGTTTCGACCAGGGGGACGGCCACGGCGGCGGCCACGGCGCGGGCAAAGCCGGCACCGGCCAGAAATACCGGCAGGTACGAGCCCGGCACCGGTCGCGGCCGCGATGCGACGGCCACGGCGGATACAGAGAAGCCCCCGCTCCGCAGGGCGCCCAGCGCCTCCTCGAGCAGGGGCGGCAGGTTCTTCAGGTGCTGGAACACGGCCTCGGACTGGCGCAGCCCGCACGCCCCCGCGGCCACGGCGAGCACGTGGCGGCGATCCAGGACCACGTTGCTGTCGCCGTCCATCGCGGCGACGGATGTCGTGTAGCAGCTGGTGTCCAGGGCCAGGATGATCGGGATGGGCCGCGGCGAAGCCATCAGGCCTTGCTCCCCCCGCCGGCACCCCCGCGCCCACGGCCGCCCGGGCGCCGGTCATCCGTCCTTCGGGCGTCGCGCGGCGCCGCTCCGCGCGGACCACCCGGCCGCGGCCCACCCGGCCGCGGACCACCCGGCCGCGGCCCACCGGGCCGCGGACCACCTGCACGCGGACCACCCGGTCGCGGACCACCTGCACGCGGACCACCCGGTCGCGGACCACCCGGCCGCGGGCCACCTGCACGCGGACCACCCGGCCGCGGACCACCCGGCCGC
>Ga0315285_10000893_pt1 | contig 31176 bp, 28 predicted proteins | sample YL17G09_36_MG_FD_203698 | JGI IMG/M metagenome (GOLD analysis project Ga0315285, IMG submission 203698) | Sediment microbial communities from Yellowstone Lake, YNP, Wyoming, USA - YL17G09_36 | ecosystem: Environmental > Aquatic > Freshwater > Lake > Sediment | place: USA: Wyoming | collected...
CCCCGGACTGTGCGGTCCCAGGTGACCCGTCGCCTATCTTACGCACCGCACAGTAGCAGTCGGCAGTCAGCGATCAGCCATCAGCGCGCTGCCCTCAGCCAAGAGGGATCCGCCTTGACATCGCCCAAACGGCCGGGTCCCTCTTTACGATCTCAACGCACAGACGCACGGGTCACCCACACGGCTCTCATGCCGGAGCGGTGCATAAGCGAGCGCAGGGACGACGGAGCAGGCTGGGAGCCGAGGCTCCTCCTTCCCCGCGCCGCAGCTGCAGGGGCCACAGGCACGTGGCAGCTGGCGGTGTTCAGCCCTTGACGCCGCCCAGGGTGAGCCCGCTCACCAGATGCCGTTGGATCACCAGCGCGAGGAGGATCACGGGCAAGCAGATCAGGGTGGCGGCGGCGGCGACCGCCCCCCAGTTTACCTCCTCGAAGGTCATGAACTGGAAGACGGCAACTGGAAGGGTTCGCGTCTTGTCCCCGCCGAGGATGAGAGCGAACAGGAAGTTGTTCCAGGAGAAAATGAAGCTCAGGATCGCCGCCGCCACGGTCCCGGGCTTGGTCAGGGGCAGGGCAATGCGCCAGAGCACCCCGTACCACGAGCAGCCGTCGATCAGCGCCGCCTCCTCCATGTCTCGCGGCAGGTCCTCGAAGAAGGGGACCATGATCCAGATGGTCAGGGGCAGCGTCAGGATCAGGTGGGTCAGGATCAGGGCCAAGTGCGTGTCCACCAGCCGCACCTGGCTGAACAGCATGAACCACGGGATGAGATACCCGATGCCCGGGGCCATCCGCGAGATCAGGACCACCACGGCCAACTGCAACTGGCGGAACTTCGCGATGGAGTAGGCCGCGGGCAAGCCTAGGGCGAGCCCGACAAAGGTTGCCCCGACCCCAACAATCAGGCTATTCACAAGGTAAGCGACGAAGGGAGTCCCGCCCAGCACCTGGTGGTAATTCTCGAGGCTCGGCGAGAAGAGGAAGGCCGGCGGATACGCCGTGACGATGGTCCGGGGCTTGAGCGAGGTGAGCACCATCCAGTAGAAGATGAAGAATACCGGGATGCTGACCAGGACGAGCGTCACGTAGAACGCGGCCCGCTTGACGCGCCGCCGTGTCCGGCCGGTCATCCGCGCGCCCTCTCAGCCTGGCGCCGTCCCTTGATTATCAGAAGGCAGACGCCCAGGATCAAGGCGAAGAACAGCATGAGCAGGGAGGAGGAGTAGCCGAACCGGAAGTATTGGAATGCCGCGAGGTAGATGTAGATGTTCAGGGTCTCGGTCGCTTCTCCCGGCCCACCTTGCGTCATCGCGAAGATCACATCGAACGCCTTCAGCGCGTCGATCGCCCGGAACAGAGCGGCCACCGCGATAGTCGGCCTGAGCAGCGGGAGCGTGATGTGCCAGAAACTCTGCCACGGGCTTGCCCCATCGATCTGGGCGGATTCGTAGGGGTCCGGCGAGAGGGCTGCCAGGCCGGCCAGCGAAATCAGCATGACGAGGGGAGTGTGCTGCCAGGTGTCCACGATGACAAGCGCCCAGAGGGCCGAGTCCGCGCCGTAGGTCCACTGGCCCTTGGGCAGATGGACCAGCTCCAGCAAGTAGTTCAGGACGCCGGTGGCCGGGTTGTAGATCAGGACCCAGACGAGGGCAATGGCGGCCGGCGTCGCCACGAAGGGCAGGAGGTACAGCGTGCGGACCAACCCCTTCCCGGAAAACTCCCGGTTGAAGAATACGGCCAGGGCCACGCCCAAGGGCACCTGCAGGGCCAGCGACCCCGCCGTGTAGAGGACGGTCCGCCAGATGGCCATCTGGAAGCGCTCGTCGTCCCGGAACGCCTCGAGGTAGTTCAGGAGACCGACGAACTCGGGCGGACGGGTCTGCGATCCCGTCCACGTCTGGAAGCTCATGTAGAGGGTGTAGACGGCAGGAAAGGCACAAAGGAGGGCGATCGTGATCACGGCCGGGGCAGGCAGGACGTACGGTGCGGCCCGATGAAGGCGTCCGCTGAGATCCCTGCCTGTCCCGCGCGTAACCCCGTCCATCTCCGGGCGGAGGTGCACTGGTCGCGTATCCTCTGCGGTCATCTGCGGTCATGCCCCGCGCCCGGGGAGACCGATCAGGCGTTGGACTGGTTTGCGAGCGACGACGGATTCGGGCCGACGATCTGGCCCGCCCCGGTTCAGCGCAGGACGCCGTCGCGTCGGGCCACGGCCTCGAGGTTCCGATTGGCCCGGTCGCAGGCCGCCTTCAGGTCACCACCCTCCACGGCCACGGTGATGGGCAGGCCGACGATGTCCCGCGCCTCGGGGACGCTGATCACGGGCGGCGCCCACTCGTCGTTTCCCTTCTGGAGAGTGATCTGGGCCGCCTCGACCCAGTCCTTCTTGGCGGTCTTCAAGAACTCCGGGCTCTTCCAGGCCGACGCGCGGACCCCGGCAACCCCCTTCAGCATGCCGCGCATCTGGACGGCCGCGCTGCTCACCCACTGGATCCAGTACCAGGTCGCGTCCTTGTGCTTGGACTGGCTCGACATGGCCATGCCGTACACGTAGATGGTCGGCGTGTCGCGCTTGGGCCCAGCCGGCAGCTTGGCGTACCCCACCTTCCCCGCGACCTTGGACCTCTTGTCGTCCTCGTAGATGCTGGCCAGGCTAAGGTCGTCGGCGAACAGGGCGAGCTTGCCCTCGCCGAACATGGGACCCAGCTCGACGTGACTCATGTTGACGACGCCCGGAGGACCGTACTGCCGCAGCATCCGCCCGTAATAGGTGTAGGCCGCGACCGCCTCCGGCGTGTTGAGCGAGGGCTTGCCTCCCGCCATCCAGTCCGCCCCGAAGTTGTGCAGGAAGGTCGCGAACATGGACACGGCCGCGGACTTTTGACCCCGGCTCCCGAAGCCGTAGACGTTGGGGGGACTGTGCAGGGCCTTGGCCGCGGCCTCCATCTCCTCCATCGTCGTCGGAACCTTCAGCCCCTTCGCCTCAAAGAGGTCCTTCCGGTAGAACAGGATCTGGGCGCCGCTGGTGACCGGCAGGGCAACGAGCTTCCCCTCGATCTTGCAGGATTCCATGGCCCCGGAGAAGAAGTCCGGAAGGTTCAGCTCCGGATCGGTCTTGCTGGCGTCCGCGATGTATGGATCGAGCACCTCGAACCAGCCGTTCTGCCAGTACTGCTGGAAGTCCTGCATCTTGGTCGTCCGGAAGGTATCGATCGTGCCCGTTCGGGCCACCATCTCAGTGGCCAGCTTCTGACGGGACTGCGCCTGCTCGTAGTCCTCGAAGATGACCTTGATGCCCGTGTCCCTCTCGAAGTCCGGGAGCGACTCCCGCCAGAAGGTCTCCAGGATGGCCTTCAAGCCGATGAAGCGGATCTGCTCGCCGGCGTGCTGCTTCCAGCTGAACGCCGCCGCGGCCGCGGGTCTCCATCCGCCCGCGACGAGACCCGCAGCCGCCGCCCCCAGCGCGCCCCCGATGAGTTGTCGGCGAGAGAGCCCCCGACTGTTTCCCGGCCGCGCCTGCCTTCGCATCGCCCGCCCTCCTCTCTGCCTCGGCCGCCCGCCGCGTCCCCAGCGCGGCATGTGGCACGAGGCGCCGCTTGTCCCCTTCTTAGCCGATCAGCGTGGTGATTGTGAGCGCCCGGTGATTCCCACCGGACGCGCTCGTGAGGCTGGTCAGGAAGGCCCATGCTCACCTGACCTGCGTAAAGCGCGGCGTTGCCAATTTCGTCAACTTCCCTACCCTGGGACGTAGGACACCTGCCAAGCCCTTCCCCGGGGGGCGTCCGCCCCAGAAACACAACAGCATTGTAGGGCCATTGGTCCCCAAAGGGCCGTCGGACGCGCACGCCAGGATTCTTTCGGCCGGCATCGTTGCCCCCTGCGGGTCACTTGTCGGAGAACGCCGCTCAAGCGGGCAAGACGCTACCTCTCATTGGAGGACAAAGTCAAGGTGGAAAGATAGCAGTCAGCAGTCAGCCCTCAGCGGGATTGGGGAGAAAAGGTGCCAGACACCATTTCCATGCCAGCGTTCACCGTCAAATGGGGGACGTTCCAGTCTTTGTCGCCTTGACAGGGGACCCGGCCGTTTCTTTTGTGGCAAGGCGATTCCCTCCTTTCCATGGCACGACGGCCAGTGGGCGCGAGGTCCCAGCCGACGCAATCGCCAGCCTGGCACAGTAGCCATCATCACGCAGGATACTCCCTCAAAGCCTGCTGGTCTTACGCCGGCAGGCTCTGGTGTCTCAGGGGTGGAGGCTCTGGTCCGGTGGGTGCTCTTGGTGATTGGGTCCCGCTCGGGCGTTGGGAATCAAGGACGCGCCGAGGATCCGCGGCATCCGCAAGGGGCGGATGGAGTGGATGATCAGCGGCCTACTGAAAGACCCCGCCACCCTGACCTCCGCCATCCGGACCTGGGTGGAGTCTTAAGCTCCCACCCAAGAACTGAATCGCCACGGCGCCAGGTTCCTCCCCCCGACAGACAGAGCGATCCTCGTATCCCAGGCCCGCCTCGCCGGCTTGACCCGAGCCGCCGATGTCCCACCCTGGCCTGCGGGGGCGCGTGGCGCGCATGGAGTGGGAGCGGTTGCTCGAGGAGACGGGGAAGGCGACGTAGACTGCGACGTCCCCTACTATGACCTGCGACGTCCCCTACTATGACGCCTGCCTGCGGGTCGTGGCTGTGGCCAATGAGGTCCAGGGCTGGCCAGGAAAGAGTTTGCAAACGCCGTTGGCAGGCTTATAATTCAAGCAAATCAGGCGCCCGCGGGGAGACAGACAATGGATCATCTTGGAAGGTTTTTCGTGGGCGGCGTTCTTCTGTTCAGCGTGAGTGCGGGAACCATTCACCATCGGGGGCTCATGTCGGAGACGCTCGTCTCCGTATCGCCGGTGATGCAGGCGGCCTACCGTCCGGATGAGCCCACCGAGCGCGACTGGGTGTACCGCTACACCGGCAAGAGGGCGATGACTGTGGTGGCCAGCTGTCACGTCGCTGGCTTCTCGGACAACGGCGTGCTGGGGGAGCTGCCCTAAGACCGAGAGTACATTGGAGAGGTCCTCCGGTGGTCTGCCGGCCCCGTTCCCGGTGGTTCTCCTTGCCCGGCGCCCAGCCTGGCGTTTTCCAACTTCCTGATGAGATGAAGCAGCAGGCCGGCCGACCCTGTGTCAACCGACGCGCCGCACTTCCGGAAGCGATGGGGTCTAATCCACGATATCAGCCTTTCCTTCGTAGCAGATTGCCCGTGCGGTGGAGACACAGTCAACCCAGGGGCCCGCCGGGCGATAGGCGGGCCCATTTGCATGATGCCGCGTGTTTAGCCTGCCGGCGCGGCGTCTTCTGCTTCCAGGCGGTGGGCTGGGGGGAGGTCAACCGCGCTGCCTGCGAGGGGGTGAAAACTATGGACTGGGCGACTATAGCGGTGATCGCCGAACTCGGAGCACTTGAATCTCAATGAGGAGGAGGATGGCAACAATGGATCACTACAGGCGGCTCAACAAGCGAGTGACGCGTCGAGATCTACTAAGGCTCGGCGCGGGCGTAATAGGCCTGGCGGCAGTGGGTTCTTACTCACGGGCCGCTGCGCCTGCAACGCCTACCGTCAGGCCACCGGAGCCAACGAAGGCGCCCCCGGCGACGGCGCCCACCGTGGTGTCCACGCCGGGAGACACCTTTAACTGGAAGCGCTTCAAGGGCCAGAAGATCGAGGTTCAACTACTCAAGAGCCCACGCGGCGATCTGCTTCAACAGCATCAGAAGGAGTTCGAGGAACTCACCGGCGTGACTGTCGGCTCAGAGCAGATCCCCGAGCAGCAACTACGGCAGAAGCAGGCCATCGAGTTCACGTCCGGCAGCACGACCTTTGATGTCACCCAGGAATCGTGGCATGTCCAGAAGCGCCTATTTGGAAAGGGTCGGTGGCTGCTAGACGTACGTGGATACCTCAAGGATCCCACGATGACGAGCCCCGACTACGACTGGGATGACTTCTCAAAGGCGGGCTTGGGCTATGCCACGCAAGCCGACGGCCGGATCGACACGCTGCCCTACAATATCGATTACTGGATCCTTTACTGGAACCAGGGATTATTCCAGGCCAAAGGGGTGCAGTTCCCCAAGACGCTCGACGAGATGGTCGAGGCTGCGAAGCAGCTGAATGACCCTGGCAAGGGCATCTTTGGTTTCGTGGCTAGGGGTCTTAAGAACGCAAATACCCCGGTATGGTACAGTATGCTGCTGGGCTGGGATGTCGACGGCATTGACGACAAGGGCGAGATGCACACCGATGGGCCGGAGGCAATTGCGGCGGCTGAGATCTACAAGAGGCTGCTGAAGGACTATGCGCCGCCAGGTGTAAGTGGCTTCAACTGGGGCGAGTGCCAGACGACGTTCTCCCTGGGCAGGGCTGCCATGTGGTTCGATGGCATTGGCTTCTCTCCGCCCCTGGAGGACCCGAGGAAGTCAAAGGTGGTTGGCAAAGTCGGTTACGGCGTGCCGCCGGCTGGTCCGAAGAAGCAGCACTCGGGTATGTTCGGCGTTGGCATGGGTGTATCAGCATTTAGCAAGAAGAAAGAGCCGGCCTACTTCTACTGCCAGTGGGCGACGAACAAGGCGAACCAGGCGCGCATGTTGGCAGCTGGTGCAGGCTCTCCGTGTCGCAACTCGGCGTACAAGGACCCTCAGGCGCTGGCCAAGCCCAAGGTCTCCAAGGAATGGGTCGATTGCCTGCTCGCCTCAGGCAAGATCGGCCGCCCCGGTTTGCCGGTGATTATACCCGTGACGGAATTCAGGGATGTGTTCGGCATTGCGCTGACCAATATGATCGAGGGTGCCGACCCGGCGGCCGAGCTCAAGAGGGCGACAGCAGAGTTCCGCCCTGTACTGGAGAAGAGCGAGCGCAGCTAAGACCTGTCAGCTGGGAGACGCCTACATCGCGTCTCCCAGCCCCATTTGCCTGTTGTCAAAGGAGGTCGCATTACATTGGGCAGATCGACCGAACAATTACGCGTGCCCGCCGTCGTTATGCCGAGATCCCGTGTGATCGGTGGTCGCGCCTACGCCCGGCGCGGCAAGTACGTTCTGTTCATCATGCCGGCCCTAATCCTAGTCCTGGCAGTTATCATCTTCCCCTGGATCTTCACCGTCTGGATGAGTGTACATGATTGGGATATCGGCATGGAACGATCGTTCCTTGGACTTGAGAATTACACCAAGCTCGTTCAGGATCAACGTTTCCTCGAGTCGACCGTCCGTACGCTGTATTACACCGCACTGGCGGTTGTGCTGCCGGCGATTCTGGGGGTGCTAGCTGCCGTCATCTTTCACCAGGACTTCCCGTTCCGGGGTCTACTGCGAGGCATCTTTATTATGCCGTTGATGGCTACCCCAGTGGCGATCGCGCTTGTTTGGACCATGATGTTTCATCCTCAACTGGGAGTACTCAACTACCTTCTTAGTTTGGTGGGCATACCACCACAATTGTGGGTGTATTCGCGGGATACGGTGATCCCGGCCCTCGTTCTCGTCGATGTATGGCATTGGACGCCGCTGGTGATGATCATCGTGTTGGGTGGGTTGGCCGCCCTGCCCACGGAGCCGTATGAATCAGCCTTGATCGACGGCGCAAACCAGTGGCAGATGTTCTGGCATATTACCTTTCCCTTGGTGTTGCCATTCTTGATGGTGGCCGTCATTATCCGCACAATTGACGCTCTCAAAGCATTCGACACCATCTTTGTCATCACGCAGGGCGGGCCGGGCACGGCCTCGGAGACCATTAACATTTACCTTTACTTGCAGGCGTTCGCCTTCTACAAGATCGGGCACGCTTCGGCTGTCGTGGTCGTGTTCTTCACGATCATCGTGATCTTCTCGCTGCTACTTTTGTACATGAGGCAAAAGACGATATGGACATGACTTCGACCTCGCCACAGATCCGCGCCTACCGCGGGCCCGACCTGGGGTTTCGGCTTCGCCGGCTGCTTGGGCGCGTCGCCTTCTGGCTCTCCGTGTTCGCCATCCTCTCGCCAGCCGTCCTTGTGCTGCTCTGGATGCTGTCGCTGTCGCTGAAGACCGAGGTAGAGAATATCGCCTACCCGCCGGTGTTCATTCCAAGCACGCCGACGCTAGATAACTTCGCCGAGGTGTTCCGTGCCAGCCCCTTTGGGCAGTACACTATAAATAGCATCATCGTTTCTGGAACCTCGACGCTTGTCGGGCTTCTGGTCGGTGTGCCGGCAGGTTATGGAATCGCCAAGGCTAGGGCTTCCGGTCTCGCCGTACTGGTGCTGATTTCGCGTATGACGCCCGCATTGAGCTATCTCATCCCGCTGTTTATTCTCTTCAGCTTCATCGGGCTGACCGGTACTCTCTGGTCGCTGATCATCACGCACCTGGTTATAACCCTTCCCATCGTGGTCTGGGTCATGATCGGTTTCTTCGAGGACTTGCATCCGGAACTGGAAGAGGCAGCCCTGATCGATGGATGTGACATATGGCAGGCCTTTATTCACGTCGCCGTGCCGCTGGCACGGCCGGGCATAGTGGTAGCCGCGATCCTTTCGTTCATCTTCTCTTGGAACAACTTCATCTTCGGTGTCGTGCTGGCCGGCCGAGAGACGCGGACGCTGCCGGTAGCCGTCTACAACGTACTAACATTCGAGCAAATCGCATGGGGTCCATTGGCCGCAGCCGCGCTGATAGTGACACTGCCTGTGCTAGTTTTGACCATCTTCATCCAGCGCCATATCGTCACGGGCCTAGCCTCGGGCGGTATCAAGGGAGGATAGCGATATACGATGTGGAGTAATAAACTCAAGCGGCAGCTCGAGGAAGGCAAGGTCGCCGTGGGCACCTGGATCGGCTACAGCGACGTTCGGTACGCGGCGAACCTGGGCCGCGTCGGATTCGACTGGGTCGGAAATGGGGGACGTTCCAGTCTTTGTCGCCTTGACAGGGGACCCGTTAGAGGGGACGCGTTAGAGGGGACGTTGCATTATAGGTGGAATAGACTCATGGGCAGCAGTGGTTCATCATCTTCAGCCACGGCTGCGCCGTCGCCGCGCCCCGTTTCGCGGCGCGCGAGACGTTCCCACGCGTCTGGTCCAGTAGGCGGGCCAAGTCGCTCGCGCGTTGCCCGAGGCGCTCGATCCGCACGTAGGCCAAGAGGTGGCGCGCGCGGGCCAGGGCAGGCACCCGGCTTTTACCCAGGAGGGCCGTGGGCGCCAGCCCCAGCTTCTGGCTCATGCGCTGGACCATGGTCGGGAGTACCACCCGTCGGCCCGGGGCGCGATCCCGGTGATGGCGGACGTAGGTGCAGAAACAACTTGCGAAGAGACCCTGACCCGGCGCGTAGTGCGGGGCGACACAGACTCATCATGCCGATCGCATGCGCAGCCGCCTGTAAGTCGCGCCAGTGGCTAGTCCTGCCCTGTCTGAGGATTCCGTCGGTCGAGCGCCGCCCGCCAAGTTCCGACTTAGCCCACCGGCAGGTCTTGCGCGGCCCAGAGGTCCAGACCCAAGGCGCGCCACAGCGTCCAGCCGAGCCAGACATCGCTGAAGCGGCGGCCCCGCTCGAGACGGAACCCACGGAGGTTCACCCGGACGGAGTCGGGCGGCGGTGCCGGGGTGAAGAGGCTGCCTTCGGGCACGCTACCCGCGAGGTCTGCGCACACCGTCCAGGCGTGCGCCCGCCCCGGAGCATCCGGTTCGCCGAGGGTGGCCACGATCTCCTGCCCGACCCGCGAGCCCATCCGGACCGAGGGGCCGAGGCGCCAGGAGGTATGCGTTTTGCCGTCCTTGCGCACCATCACGTGGCGCAGGTACACCCCCCCGTCCTCCTCCCCGCGCTTCTCGCACGAACCGGGCAGGAGGTCAAAAAGGTGGGTGAGCACTGCATCGCATTCTACGCCTATGGCGCTCTACCCATCGGCAGTTGTGCGGACACTGGCGGCCAATTTCCGCTCTGCCCACGAAGCTAGCTGAGCCAGCAGTCCCAGAAGAACCAGTCGGCCGGATTCTGGTAGCCCTCCAACTCCTTGCGCGCCGCCCGCAGGACAAAGTAATCGGCGAGCCTGATGAACGCCGCTTCCTTGTAGGCCAGGTTCTGGAGATCCTGGATCAGGGCAAAAGCCTTCTTCTCGTCAGTCTCCGCTATCAGGGCGCCGACGATCCTGTCCTTCTCCTCACTCGCCCAGAAGCCGGCCCAGTTGGCGTCCAGGAAGGGCTGCAGGATGGGGTGGGTGTAGCCCTCGTGGCCGGTCATGAAAACATCCCACAACTCCGGCTTGCCCCGGCGGCCGACCAGCGTGCCCCAGTCCGACACCTGCAAGTCCACCTTCATACCGATGGCCTCGAGCTGACCCTTGATGGTCAGCGCCGTGTTGTAATTCCAGGCGTAATCCTTCGTGGATAGCCAGCGGATGGGCTCCCCCTTGTAGCCGGCCTGCTTCAGCAGCGACTTGGCCTCGTCGGGATTAGGGCTATTGTAAAGCTCCTTGCCCACATCCGTGTACCAGGTCGTCTCGGGCGCAGCAAAGCCGGGTTGCAGCCGGAAGAAGTCAGGCTGCCCGAATCCGGTCCGGGCGGCCGGCTCCACGCTGACGGTCTTCTGCACTGCCTTGCGCAGCGTGACGTTGGTAAACATCCCCTGCTTCTTGTTGAAGTGCATGCAGGTCCAGTAGTAGGGCTTGACGATGAAGGTGTTGAGGTTGGGGTTACCTTTCAGGTAGGCGTAAGAGTCTGGGTCGAGCGCCTCCCCGAAATGGTACTCGCCGGTGGTCACGCCGTCAGAGCGGACGGCGACCTCAGGCACCGGGATGAAGCGGATCTCGTCCAGGTAGGCGGTCTTGCGACCGGCAAAGCCGTCAGGCTCGCCCGATCGGGCGGCGTAGTTGTCGTTACGAACCACTCGCGTGAAGCGGTCTGGCAGTCGCTCGGCGAACTTGAAGGGACCAGTGCCGACGAACTCCTTCATCTGGTTCTTGCCGGCAGCAGTGGCGACCTCCTCGGGGACGATGATGGCGTCAAAGCCGGCCAGGTACACGGGCAGAAGCCCCGTGGGGTCTTTGAACCGTCCTACGACGGTGTACTTGTCCTTCGCCTGGAATTGGTCAAGACGCTTGCCGACGACGCGCCCCCGGAAAGACACCTCGATGTACCTCTTCAAAGAGGCGACCACGTCGGCGGAGGTCATCTCCTTGCCGTTGTGGAACGTGACGCCCTTCCGAAGGACGATGGTGTGGGTCTTGGCGTCCGGGGTAACCTCGTAACTCTCAGCCAGAGCCGGCTTCGGCGCGTACTTCATGCTCCGGCCGAAAAGCCCTTCGAAGAACTGGGAACTCATGTTCTGGGTGATGGTGGCGCTGGAGAACATGGGGTCCAACGCAGGGGGTTCGCCTATGATGGCGACCTTCAGGGAACCACCCTTCTTGGGCTGCTTCTTCGTGGCCGCCGGGGCAGTGGTGGGGGCTGCAGCTGTTGCGGGTTGGGTCTGGGCAAAGGCGGCGAGGAAAGAGGCCAGTGCAGACCCACCGAGGAGGAGCCCAGCCTGCTGAATGAAGTCGCGACGGCTCAGGCGTCCGGCCCGAAACTGCTCTACCAGATTGTGCAGCTTCCGCTCTGTCGCGTCACGCTTTTCCACCGTTGTCCTCCTTGAAGATTATTTGTGAACTTCCACCGCGCAGCGCGCCGCAAGCGCCGAGAGAATGGTTGAGGAGGTCTCTGCGGATGCTGACGAGCGTGGGGCACCGATGGCCCATCCCGGGGAGCGCACACTTCCCTGTGTGTGAACCCCTACAGATCACGGCCCCGTCCGCGGCTGACACGAACGGGATCGGTCGAGGCGCGCTCGTGCGCTGCTCGAGCCCCGCCCTGCTATCTTTACTCAGCGGCGCGAAACTTAGGCTACACGTTCGCTCGCGCCGCTTCGTTCGCGGGGAAGGCCCTCGGACTTGCAGGGCACGCCGCAAGTCCTCGGCCCTCCCCGCGCACCCACGCCTCGGGCGCGGGTACCCGACCGAGAGGGGCGGGCCGCCGCCCCTCCTCGGACTCTCCCCCGGACTGTGCGGTCCCAGGTGACATGTCGCCTATCTTACGCACCGCACAGTATAGTAACGCGGGGATTCCTGGAGTCAACATCTACTGAACAACTACCGCCCGGAAGGCAGTAGGTTCGGGTGACCTGCCCCCTATCGTCGGTCCACCTTGGATGTTAGCTTAAAACACTCACCAACTCCAGCGTGTGCGCGGGGCGAGCCGCCAGGCTGGGCGGACCAAGTGACTTGCCCGCTCTTCTTGTGCCGACTGCACTGGGAGTCTTGCCTAGGATCTCGGGCTTGGAATCGCCCCACGGAGTCCGGGGGTGGCACTGACTTTCCCCTGTGGTCCGCAGAAACCCCGGCCCTCACGCCGCCACCTTCTCCAGGCCGTATTCGTGATGCAAGCCACCCAGAATCGGCCGCGCTACGACGCAGGAGTGCGACGGAAGTCGATGATCGATGATCGGGGGCACTAGCAGGCCGGCGGGCGGATCGGGGATCTCCGGCCCCAGGCGGGCATGCGGGTGGCCCCGGTTGGAGCGGCGCCCCCACTCCTTCAGAACCCGTCTCAGGTGGGCCCTGCCCAGAGGAATGAGGAAGTCTAGATACTCCCGCCGCATGGTCTCGATGAGGCCCTCGCAGACCGCATTCGCCTGCGGCCCTTGAAACGGGGCCCTCAGCCCTCGCACCCCCATCGCCCGCAGCGCGGTGTCCAGCTGCCGAGAAGAAATGGTATCCCGGCCATGGATGACAAACCGGCATGCGTGCTCCTCCGCCTGGACTTCCCGGAATTGTTGGAGCGTCCATGCGGCAGGTCCAGAGCGCATTCGTATGCTACGGACGCGATGAGTCCAGCGCCGACGCACGGCCCTTCGAGGCCGAGGAGGGCAGCCAGCCCCGTGTGCGCAGCCAGTGCCCGAAGGAGTCCAGGTAGATGTAGGTAACCGGTGTGATGTACAGCGTGAGGAGCTGGGAGACCACAAGGCCTCCGACCACGGCGAGGCCCAAGGGGCGGCGCGATTCGGCCCCCTGGCCGGTGCCAAAGGCGATGGGCAGGCTGGCCATCAGGGCCGCCATGGTGGTCATCATGATGGGGCGGAATCGGATGAGGCAGCCTCCGAAGATCGCTTCCGCCGCGCTCTTCCCCTGCCGCTGGGCGTACAGGGCGAAGTCAATCATCATGATGGCATTCTTCTTCACGATGCCCACCAACATGATGATCCCGACGAAGGCGTAGATGTTCAGGTCGCTGCGGAAGAGCAGCAAGGTCAGCAAGGCGCCAACGCCCGCCGAGGGAAGACCCGACAGGATGGTCAACGGATGGACGAAGCTTTCATACAGGATTCCCAAGACGATGTAGATGACCAGGACCGCCATGAAGAGTAGGAGCCCCAGTCCCCGCACCGATGACTGAAATGCTTGGGCGCTCCCCTGGAAGGTGGCGCTCATCGTGGCCGGTAAGGTAGCCCGCCCTATTCGCTCAATCTGAGCGACGGCATCGCCCAGCGAGACCCCGGGCTTCAGGTCAAAGGAGATCGTGACCGACGGGAGCTGGCCGAGGTGATTCACCGTGAGCGGCCCGATTCCCGGGGTCAACCTGGCCACGGCGTTCAAGGGGACGAGCTGGCCCTTGGCCGACCGAACGTAGAGCATGGCGAGGGCGCTCGGGTCCCGCTGGTATTGTTCCTCCAGCTCCAGGATGACCCAGTATTGGTTCGTAGGCGTATAGATCGTCGAGACCTGCCGGTTCCCATAGGCGTCGTACAGGGCGTTTTCGACCTGGCTTGCGCTGATCCCGAGGGCGGACGCCTTGTCCCGGTCGATCTCCACATGCACCTTCGGGCTCGTGATCTGCAGGTCGCTGGTCACGTCCTGCAGGCCGGGGAGGGCCGCGATTTTCCCCTGCAGGTCCCGCGCCACCCGGTAGAGTTCCTGCGTGTCCGCCCCTTGCAGGGTGTACTGATAGAGGCTCTTGGTCATGTGCCCCCCAACCCGAATGAGGGGAGGGTTTTGCAGGAACACGCGGATGCCGGGCAGGCTCGCCAGCTTCGGGCGCAACTCCTGAATGATCTCGTCGGCGGAGAGTTTCCGCTGCGACCGCGGCTTCAGCATGAGACCCAGGCGCCCCGTGTTCCCCGTGGCGCTGGCGCCTCCGGCGCCGACGCTGGACATGAAGGACTCGAGGTTCGGGTCCTGGCGAAGAATGGCCGCCACCTGCTGTTGGTGCCGCACCATGTTCTCAAAAGAGATGTCCTGGGCGGCCTCAGTGAAGCCGACGATCTGCCCGATGTCCTCGCTTGGGATGAACCCTTTGGGCACCACCACGAAGAGGGCGCCCGTAGCAACGAGGAGGAGGCCCGAGACCACCATGACGGCGGGGCGGTGCGCCAGGCAGCGTTCCAGCGTCCAGCGATAGGTGGACAGCATGCCCTGGAAGAAGCGATCGCTGAGGGCGTAGAGGCGGCCGTGATGCGCCTCGCGGGGCGGGTGCAGGAAGCGGGAGCAGAGCATGGGGGTCAGAGTCAGCGAGACGAAGCCGGAGACCAGAATGGCCGAGGTGACGGTCACGGCAAACTCATGGAACAGCCGGCCGACGATCCCGCCCATGAAGAGAACGGGAATGAACACCGCGGCCAGGGAGAGGGTCATGGACAGAATGGTGAAGCCGATTTCTCGCGAGCCGATGAGGGCGGCCTCGAACGCGCCTTCCCCTTCCTCCATGTGGCGCACGATGTTCTCCAGCATGACGATGGCGTCGTCCACCACGAAGCCCACGGACAGCGTGAGGGCCATGAGCGAGAGGTTGTCCAGGCTGTAGCCCAGCAGGTACATGACCGCGAACGTGCCCACGATGGACATGGGCAGGGCCAGGCTGGGGATCACCGTGGCGGAGAGGCTTCGCAGGAAGAGGAAAATCACCATGACCACCAGGCCGATGGTGAGCAGCAGGGTCAACTTCACGTCGGCGACCGAATTGCGGATGGACCGGGACCGGTCGTACAGCGTGTCCAGAGCGACCGCCGCCGGCAGTTGGGCACGGAACGTGGGCAGGAGGGCCCGGATGGCGTCCACCACCTCCACGGTATTCGTGCCCGGCTGGCGCTGGATCGCCAGGACGATGGCACGGGTGTCGTTGCGCCAGCCTGCGACCTTGTCGTTCTCAACGCTGTCGATGACCCGGCCGAGCTGCTCCAGGCGCACGGGGGAGCCGTTGCGGTAGGTGACGATCAGCGGGCGGTAGGCCGCGGCATCGAATAGCTGCCCGCTGGCCTCGATCGAAAAAGTCTGATGGCGCCCGTCCAGGTTCCCCGTGGGCAGATTGACATTGCCCTGCGCGATGGCGTTTTCGACCTCGTCGATCCCGATCCCACGCGAGGCCAGGGCGGTGGGATCGACCTGGATCCGGACGGCGTACTTCTGGGCTCCGAAGACCAACACCTGCGAGACGCCGCTCACCATGGAGATGCGCTGGGCCATGAGGGTCTCCGCATACTCGTCCACGGTGGAGAGCGGCAAGGTGGGCGAGCTCAGGGCCAGGAAGAGGATGGGCGAATCGGCGGGGTTGACCTTGCGGACGGTGGGCGGGCTGGGCATGTTCGCTGGCAATCGGCGCTGGGCCGCGGCGATGGCCGCCTGGACGTCCTGAGACGCGGCGTCGATATTCCGTTCCAGGGCGAATTGGAGTGTGATCCGCATGGCCCCCTGCACGCTGCTGGAGGTCATGTTGTCGATGCCGGCGATGGTGGAGAACTCCTTCTCCAGGGGCGTGGCCACGGAAGAGGCCATGGTCTCCGGGCTGGCCCCGGGGAGATTGGCGGACACCTGGATGGTCGGGAAGTCCACGTTCGGCAGGTCGCTCACGGGGAGATGGCGGTAGCCCATGAAGCCAAAGATCAGGATGCCCGCCATGACGAGGGTCGTCATGACCGGCCGGCGGATGAAGAGCTCGGGGATGTTCATTGCGCCTGCCTCGCATCGGCGGCAACCGGGGTCGCCGGCTTCGCCTCCACCCGCGCGCCGGGGACGAGCCGGAGCTGTCCGTCGGTCACCACCTTCTCTCCAGGCGTAAGCCCTTTCTCCACCACGGTCTCAGCGCCGAGCGTCCTCCCCGCCGTGACGGGCCGCGATTCCACCGTCGAGTCGGGTCGCATCACGTACACATACTGGCCCTCCTGACCGGTTTGAATAGCCTGCGACGGAACTATCACCGCGTCAGGCTGGACGGTGAGCGTCAGTATCACGGTGACGAACTGCCCCGGCCAAAGGGTACCCTCCTGATTCGGGAAGGTGGCCTTGAGCTGGATGGTTCCCGTCGTGGGGTCGACCGTGTTGTTCACGAACGTGAGCGCTCCCGTTGCCGGCGAGCCGTCCTGGCCCCGCGGGACCGCCTGGACCCGCGCGCTGCCGGCCGCCAGGTACTTCTTGACATCCGGCAGATATTGCTCGGGGATGGAGAAGCTCACGTAGATCGGGTGGATCTGATTGATCACCACCGTCGCGCCGGAATCGTCTCGGGCCTTGACGGCACTGCCCACGCGTACCAACAGGTTCCCCGTGCGTCCGTCCATGGGGGCGCGAATGGTCGTGTACCCGAGCTGAACCCGCGCGTTCTCCACCACCGCCTGATCGGCCTTGATGACCGCCTTGATGTTCTCCACCGTGGCTTGCGCGGCCCGGATCGAGGCCCTGGCGCTCGTCACCGCGGCCTGGTCCGCTTGGATCGTCGCCTCCAGGGCGGCGGCGGTGGTGCGCACCTGATCGTACAGTTCCTTTGAGATGGCCCCGTCGTCAATCAGCCCCTGGTAGCGGCGGAGTTGCGTCATGGCATTCTCAAGCTGCGCTGTGTCGCGCGCGAGGTTTGCCTCTGCCTGCTTTTCCGCCGCCATGGTCTGCGCCACCGCGGCTTCGGCCTGTTGGAGTTGCGCCGTATCGCGCCCCAGGTTGGCCTCGGCTTGGCGCAGCGCCGCCTCGAAGGATCGCTGATCCAGCGTGAAGAGCAGATCGCCCTTTTTGACCTCCTGGCCCTCCACGATGTGGATGCGGGCGACCTCTCCATCCAGCTGGCTCTTGAGCGTCACGCTAGCATACGCCTGTACCGTGCCGACCGCGCGGATCTGGACCGGGACGGACTTGCTGACCGCGGTGTCTATGATCACCGGCACGGCCTCCTTAGGGGTCTTGGCCTGGGCATTTTCGGAGGCCTCGTTGGAACAGGCCCCGAAGAGGGCGGCGGCCAGCAGCAACGCTGCCCCAGAGAGTGCGCGACACCTCCGGAGAGCAGCCGGCTGGCGGCATGCCCCGGCATCGCTATCGGCGAGACTCCGGAGGTCCTCAATGTCCATTCGCATTCTCCCGCTTGTCTATTGACCTGACAGTCCGGCTCCGTCCCCCTCGCCCTGCCGCCAGTGGCGCGTTCAGATGGGTTGCCTTATGGACTGGTCCAGGAGGCGGCATCCTTCCTTGGTGGCCATCTCCACTCGAGACGCTCTGGAAGGGTTCTCCCAACAAGGTCACACCTTGCATGATTCGTCGGAGCCTGGCCGGGGACAGCCGGGACAGCGCGGTCGCCATCCACGTTTGGGTGGATTGGCGCGCGCGCCGGAAATGCCGAGTACCCAGGGGCGTGAGCTTGAGGACCACGCGCCGACGCTCCTGAGGGTTTGCGGCCCGAGTCACCATGCCCCGCCGCACCAGCCGTTCCACGACGACTGAGGCTGTGGGGCGGGTCACCCCAAGGTGCTCCGCCAGTTGAAACAGGCAAGACCCTGGGCAGCGATAAAGGTACGCGAGGGTGCGGAGTTGGGGAATGGAAAGGAGTGGGGCCCCCCGCCGGCGCATCTCCTCGCGGATCGCGCGCATGACCAGGGGTACGGTCTCCATCACCGCCTGAGCACACTGGTCAGCGAGATTCGCTCTGGTCACCGGAACCCCCCGCCTTGCTCTTCGACATCCAGGATCAGGGATGCCTATGTCGGAGCACAGTAGTCCGAATAGTTAGAGTGACGAATTATCCCCACAATCTGGTTTGCTGTCAATGCCGCGTATCGCGCCGTCAAGCGATTAGAGCGGGATGCGCAGCCTCTTGGCGTGGGTCTCGAGGAGGAAGACGGCGTTATTGAGGCGCTGGAGCTTGTGGGCCCGGCGGCGCATCCCATCGATATCACGCTCGGCGACGGCCGTGGTGCGTACCTCGCGGAGGACGATGTGAAGGTTGCTGAAGATCTTCTTCAGTTCCTCCGCCGTCATCTTCTTGAGCTGAAGGACCGTCAAGGGGGCGTTGCCCTCGGCGATATCGCGGCAGTAGCCGAGCGGATTCCCTGGAATACCTGCCATGGCCTCTCTCCCGTCGGCGTAGGACCGCCGCAACAAGCGGGGGGCGACCTCCGGGCCGGGACGAGTTACCCGGGCCCGGCCGGTGCGCGGCGCATCAAGCCACCGGCGTGATCATAGCATCCGGGCGCCCCCGAGAAAAGAACCAAAAGGTACCGGACACCTTTCGGAGGCTCATTGCTGGATTTCGTTGACGCGCAAATAGAGGACGTAGGTTCTGAAAACAACTTGCGAATCCCAGGGGCCGCTTCTGGGAGCGGGGTACCGGGCCTACCTCTTGGAGGAGCCGGCACGCCGGCGATCATCGGCATCCGCAAGGGTCGGATGGAGTGGATGATCAAAGCCCTGTTGAAAGACCCTGCTACCCTGACCCCTGGCATCCGGACCTGGGTGGAGCACTAGGCTCGCACACCAGCGCTGAATCGCCACGGCGCCAGGTTCATTTTCCGACGGACAGAACGATCCTCGTATCCCAGGCCCGCCTCGCCGGCTTGACCCGAGCCGCCGATGTCCCACCCTGGCCCGCGGAGGCGCGTGGCGCGCATGGAGTGGGAGCGGTTGCTCGGGGAGACGGGGAAGGCGACGTAGACTGCAACGTCCCCTACTACAGCAGGGCGTAGGCCTCGCTGGTGCTCGCCGTGAGCACGACGTGCTCCAGCGGGACGGCGCCGCCGTGGTACGCCGACACCGCTGCCCGCGCCGCGGCGTGTCCGAGGGGCGTCCGCTCGTGCCCAGGCCGCGCGCGTCGGCGAGGGCCGCGCGGATCTCCGCCTCCGGCATCCGCAGGCCGAACTGCGTCGGGTTGGTCTCGGTGAGATCGAGCACCGGTCGTCCCGATCGCCGACGGTCCTCCAGCGCCGCGGCGATGCGGTTGGGCGCGACGCTCCAGGCGGTGCGGCGTGAAAACACCGGGGTCACCTCCGGTCGTCAGTCGAGGTCGTACTGGAGCAGCATGCAGCGCACGGGGCCGTTCCAGAGCGCGCGGCGCGACGTCGGGCGCAGGCCGAAGGCGCTCTCGAATTCGGGCCCTCCGGCGAGCACCGCCAGGCGGTGGCCGTGCAGCCCACGCCATGCCTGGCCGAGCTGCCAGAAGAACGTCTTGAGCCCCTGGCGCCCGCCGCCGAGTCGCTTCCCCCAGGGCGGGTTGACGACCACGAACCCCGGCGGGTCGAGCGGCGCCAGTTCGCGTGCGTCGGCCTGCTGCACCTGGACCGGCAGCCCCGCGCGCTTGACGTTGGCCTGCACCGCCCGAATCGCCTCGGGGTCGCGGTCGCGGGCGATGACCGGGGGAGCGGCGCGGCGCACTCCCCGGCGGGCCTCGTCGCGCATGCGGCGGAGCTCGGCGCGCAGGGTCTCGTCGAAGGAGGCCCAGCGTTCGATGCCGAGCTTGCGATGCACGCCGGGGGCGTGGTTCTGGGCGATCAGCGCGGCTTCGATGGCGAGCGTGCCGGACCCGCACATCGGGTCCACCAGCGGCCGCGTGCCGTCGTAGCCGCAGGCGCGCAGGATGGCCGCGGCCAGTGTCTCCTTGAGCGTCGCCTCGGTCTGCGCCAGGCGCCAGCCGCGCTTGAACAGCGGCTCGCCGGCGAGGTCGAGGGCCAGGCTCGCGCGCCCGTTGGCGAGGTGGGCCACGATGCGCACGTCGGGATCGCCGGCGTTCACGTCGGGGCGCGCGCCGCGGCGCTCGCGCAGGGCGTCCGCCACCGCGTCCTTCACCTTGAGTGCGGTGAAATGCGTGTGTCCGAGGGCCTGGGTGCGTCCCACGGCCTCGACGGCGAACGTGCGCGTCGGGTCGAGGTGCTCCTCCCAGCGGACGTCGCGGGCGCCGGCGTAGAGCGCCTCGGCGTCGGCGGCGGGGAACTCGGCGAGCGGCAGCAGCACCCGCATGGCGATGCGGGACCACAGGCAGGCGCGCATCGCGTCCACGGTGCCGCCCGAGAAGCGCGCGCCGCCAGGCCCGGTGTGCACACCGCGCAGGCCGAGCGCCCGCAATTCGTCGGCGAGCAGGTCCTCGGTCCCGGCGGAGGCGGTGGCGAAGAAGGCGGTCACTCGCCCTCCGGCTTCACGGGTGTCTCCTCCTCCGCCGTAGAAATGGGGGACCATGGCGATGGTCGGCGGAGTTCTCGCTCGAAGGTCTACCCCGGCAGGCTCCGGGTCTCGCCGATGGTGTGGAGGGCGATCCGGCGGGCCGAGCCATTGCCGGCCGTCGTGAGCTGCTCGTAGGGCTCGAACGGCCGCTCGCGAGTGGCTGGAGTATTAAGCTCGCACAGGTGAGCTGAATCGCCACGACACCAGGTTCATTTTCCGACGGACAGAACGATCCCCTCTGCCAGGCCCGCCTGGCCGGCTTGACCCGAGCCGCCGATGTCCCACCCTGGCCTGCGGGGGCGCGTGGCGCGCATGGAGTGGGAGCGGTTGCTCGGGGAGACGGGGAAGGCGACGTAGACTGCAACGTCCCCTACTACCGGGAGCCGCCGGCCGAAGCGCCCCCGCAGTTCCCGGAGGAGGTCGCGGAGGAAGGCCTCCGCTCCCCGGCTGTCGTGGACATTGCCCGGCCGGTTGCGGAGGCGGAGGATCTGCCCGGTCTGGGCGAGGTGCGCCAGCAAGGGGTAGTAGCTCGGATCCTTCCGGTGGTGGGGGTTGAAGCCGCGGAAGGCCCAGGCCACCTGGCCGCCGGTGCGGATGACGGTCCCATCCACATCGATCGTGAGGCGGGGGAGCCCGAGCTGCTCGATCTGCTCGTAGAGCAGGTCGCTATTGAGCCTGATCACCGCCTGCAAGGCAGCCTGCGTGAACTGCTTGAGCCAGTTCACCACCGTGCGCTCCGAGGGGATCCGAGCGAGCCCGCAGAGCCGCGCCACGAGGGGATCGTGCGCGAGGTAGCGCAGGTGCTCCAGCCGGCGGGCCCCGACGACGAAGAGCGCGATGAGCAGCAGCACCAAGCGCCCACCCCCGTAATCGCCGCCGAGCCCGTAGGCGTGGAAGGCCTGGCGGATGCGGCGGTGCAGGCCGAGGAGCCGGAAGTACCGCCGCAGCAGTTCCAGCCCGCCGTACGACGTGAGGTCCTGGCGCACGAACTCCATCTGCAAATCACCTTTGACCGCCCGACGAAGACTTGCTATTCTCAAGCGCACGATAGGGGCCTCCTGTGTGAGAGAGTTGCTTGGCGCCACTCTCTATACAATCTACACAGGAGGCCCTTTTATTCCAGCTTATCAACGTCGAAAAGCGAATTTTATTTTCGGATTGGGGATAATTGACTGAAAAGCCGTACCATGGTATCCACAGGCTTAGTAGTCCATCGAGGCACTCAGCCTCCGGCCGAATCTCGCCGTGCGGGATTGGGTCGAAGGGGCTGGAGGCACCGGGCGATGCTCCAGATCCTTGCGGGAATTCCCTTGAGCCTCGTTTCAAGGCTTTGATATGCTTATTGGTAAAGCGGTCGAGGGGAGTTGAAGCGCAACTCTTGAGAGAATTGGACACCTGCCGCAGGGAGAAGGAAAGACGAGAGGAGCAGGTTCGCGCGGGCTCCCGCCCCGCCCGCAGGGAGACAGGAGGCGGCAGGCGCCCGTGCACCGAATACGCCCCAGAGGCAAAGGGGTCCCCAAAAAAACTGTCATGATCGGAGGAACCTAGGAGACGACGCCATGAAAAGAGTTGCCGTAATCGGAGCGGGAAACGGAGGGCTCGCCGTCGCGGGGTACTTTGCGTTCCGCGGCCATGAGGTTCGTGTTATGGACGTGAACCCGGCCGTGATTGAACCGATCGCCAAGGCGGGCGCGATCGAGGTGACCGGGAAGATCGAGGGGAAAGGAAAGGTGGCTCTGGCCACCACCAGCGTGGCTGATGCGGTACGGGGCACGGACGTGATCATAGTTGTTGTCCCGGCGAATGCCCACGGGAGGGTGGCCGAAGCCATTGCCTCTCACACAACGGATGATCAGATCGTCCTTCTCCACCCGGGCGGAACGGGTGGGGCCCTGGAGGTGGCGGCAACCTTTCGGCGGCTCGGGGTCGCGAGCCACCCGATCATCGCCGAGGTGGAAAGCTTCATGTACGGCAGCAAGACGGTCAGCCTGGCGCGAGCACAGATCAGCACGATCAAGCTGCACGACCGTCTCGCGGCTCTGCCGACGCGAGACACCGGGCGGGTCGTGGAGGCGCTGCGCGACGACTATCCCCAATTCGTGGGTGCGAAAAGCGTCCTCCAAACCAGCCTCAACCACATGAATGCCATGCTCCATGTGGCGGGGATGGTCATGAACGCCGGCTGGGTCGAGACCACGAAGGGCGACTTCGAGTTTTACCGCGACGGACTCAGCCCCTCGGTCACGGGGATCTTGGAGGAGGTGGACAGGGAGCGCATGGCCGTCTCGGAGGCGTTGGGCGCGGAGGCCATCTCCCTTCGCGGGTGGATCAAGGAGACGTATCACGTCGAGGGCCCAACGCTATTCGAGACGATCCAGACCTTAAACGCCACCGTCTACAAAACCTCGAAGGCGCCCGCCAGCCTGAGCAGCCGGTATCTCAGCGAGGATGTGCCGACCGGCCTGGTTCCCATCGCCGCCCTGGGGGAGGCGGCTGGCGTCAAGACACCTCTCATGCGCATCCTCATCGAGCTGGCATCGCGTATCCACGGCGTGGACCACTGGACGACCGGGCGTACCCTAGCCAAGATGGGGCTCGAGGGAAAGGATCGCAACGGGATCCGCCGGGCGGCGGAGAAAGGGCTCGATTGATTCGGAGGTGTAAGCGATTAGAGGCTGAGCAAACCTGTCATGCAGCGCAATCTTTCATGTGCCCCCCTCTCTGCTGACCGGGCGGAGCGGTCTGATCGTCGGGCTGACGGGTGATTGCGGAGGTCAGGCGAGTCGGTATTTCGCTGGCCGCTCCTCATCCAGCTCAAGTTAGCCCGCGGGTCTTCGTCGCCCTCCTGGCTACCCTTCTTCTCCCTCTGGCTGCAGCCCTCCCCGCCGCCTCTCGCACCCCTATCGCCACCGTGCCGTGTCTGGCCGATGGCGACACCCCCGCCGCCCTCGTCGCCGGTTAGGTGGGTCTTTGTCGACCCGCAGGGCAATCCGGCACGCAAGCAGCCGAGGCCACCGCTGGATCGGCAGGGCAACCCTTTTTCGCATGTGTCCAAGTACTCAAGATGGGGAACACTCGAGACACAGGATCTGCGCATACTCGGGGAAGGCTCGGAGCGCCTGGAGTGGCGTGCGATCCCCTTGAGCCGCCCCCAACGGCCGTCGCCACTTGGAGACCGTCTTCCGCGAGATCCCGAGGCGCTGACACGCCAGGGTGACATTCGCCAGGCGCTCCGCCTCCTGGAGGCGTAGCGTTGACGGATCCGCTCCTCCGGGGTAAGAGACAGTGTCGGCATGGGTGGCCTTCTTTCGTGTGGGCCGAGTCCTGTCCACCCCAGGACTCCGAAAGCGTCACCCATGTCTGTTTACGACTTATCCCCACGGCAGTTTTGGCTTGACACCGCTCTCCCGGCTGAGCCATGCTGTCCGCGCTCTTGTCTCCGGCCCGGCTCCGAGCCGCGCTCCCGAGGCCCCGCAGTCCAGAAGGAAGTTGCTACGTACGCCCGGCCGGGGATCGCAGGGGATTGATGTCCGTATCCTGGTCTCAAGCGGCACGATCTGGGGGAGCGAGATGAGCCAAGGCAAGCGAGTGGCCCAGGGGATCCAGCGGGGAGAGCGCATCGAGATCGAGGTTGACGGTGAGCGGGTGGAGGCATTCCTCGGGGAGACCGTAGCTGCGGCACTGATCGCCGCGGGCCGGCCGATTCTCCGTCGGACCGACCGCTCGAGCGCGCCACGCGGGCTCTACTGCGGGATCGGAGTGTGCTTCGACTGTCTCGTGGGAATCGACGGTCGTCCACGGGTCCGCGCCTGCCAGACGCCGGTGGCCCCAGGGATGCGTGTCGATACGCAGGGACGCCTCGTGCAGGAGAGGTGGGGCCAGTGAACACCCCCAAAATCGCGGTCATCGGAGCCGGCCCGGCAGGCATGGCGGCGGCCATCGAGGCGGCCCGGGCAGGGCTCACGGTCCACGTGTACGACGAGAATGCGAGCCCGGGAGGGCAGATCTACCGGCAACCGCTGGCGCCGATGCGAAGCGCGAACGGGCCGGCGGCGGGGCCCGAGTCGTCCAGGGGGAAGCGTCTCATGGAGGAGCTCCGTGCGGCGGGCTCGCGTGTGGTCCTCCATCAGGGCGCGATCGTGTGGGGAGTCTTCGAGGAGCGCACTCTCGTGGTTTGGGAGAACGAGCGGTCGGAGCGGGTCCGCCCCGAAGCTCTGGTGCTCGCCACGGGCGCCTACGATCGCCCCGTTCCGATTCCGGGCTGGACCCTCCCCGGCGTCTACACGGCCGGCGCCACGCAGGTCCTCGTCAAGACCCAGGGCGTCCTGCCGGGCCAGCGCGTCCTCGTCGCAGGGACCGGACCGCTGCTCCCGGTCGTCGCCGGCCAGCTCGCCCGCGCCGGCGCGCGGGTGGTGGCGGTGCTCGAGGCTGCCTCGCTGCGCGGCGCCTGGCGAGCGCTCCCGCGCCTCTGGGGGCAGTGGGCGCTGATCGGCGACGCCTTCCACTACTGGCGTGGTCTGCTGGCGGCGCGCATCCCCTACCTGAGGTCGAGGACCGTGGCGCGGATCATCGGGACGGAGGCGGTCCAAGCCGTCGTCACGGTTGCCCTCGACGACGCCTGGCGCCCGCTCCTGGACACGGAGCAGACCATCGACGTGGACGCGGTCTGCCTCGGCTTCGGGTTCGTGCCGTCCACGCAGCTCAGCCAGCTTTGCAGCTGCGAGCACCGGTATGCGCCCGAGCTCGGCGGCTGGATCCCCGTCACCTCCGCGGAAATGGAGACCACGAGGCCGGGTGTATTCGCCGCGGGTGACGCCACCGGGGCCGGAGGCGCGATGGTGGCAGTGCTCGAGGGCCGCATCGCGGGCATCGCCGCCGCGGCCCGACTCGGTGCCCTGACCCCCTCCGAGGCGGCCGCGCGCATGCGTCCCCACCAGCGCGCCCTCGCACGTCTCAAGTGGCTGCGGGAGGTGCTCGACGACCTGACGCGCATCCGGGACGGACTGGCCGATCTGACCACCCCAGACACGGTCGTCTGCCGCTGCGAGGAAGTCACGGCGGCGGATATCCGCGAGGTCCTCGACGAGGGAACCGCAGACATGGCGCAGCTCAAGCGCATGACACGCGCCGGCATGGGGTACTGCCAGGGCCGGATGTGCGGCCCGGCACTAGCGGCATTGCTGGCGAGGCGGACGGGCGGGGGGATGGACGCGATCCCGCCGCTCAGCATCCGGCCGCCCGTGAAGCCCGTCCCCATCGAGGTGATGGCCACGCTCGACGAGGGGTAAGCGCCAGCCGGCGACTCACAATAGGGAGGAGCGGACGATGAAGAGAGGACTCGCACTCGGCCTCGCGCTAGCACTCACTCTGGTCGTGCCCTGGCCGGCCAACGCGGCCGCCCCCAAACAGCTTGTCATCTCCCAGGCGGCGGATGCGACCTCGCTGGATGCCCACATGCAAAGCCAAGCTGAGACGATGACCGTTGTCTTCAACATCTACGAGCAACTCGTGGACTTCACGGAGAAATTCGAGCCGGTGCCCAGCCTCGCGACGGCGTGGAAGCAGGTCGACCCGGTGACCTGGCGTTTCACCCTACGCAAGGGCGTGACCTTCCACAACGGGGAGGCCTTCAACGCGCGGGCGGTGAAGTTCAGCTTCGACCGCCTCGTCGACCCGAACCAGAAGGCCCCGATGGGGACGCGCCTCATGGCCATCAAGGAGGTGAAGGTCGTCGACGATTTCACGGTTGACATCGTGACCAAGGAGCCGTACGCCCCCCTCCTCTACATGATCAGCTTGTACATGTCCATTGTCCCGCCCGACACGGTCAAGCAGATGGGAGACGCGAATTTCGGCCGCTCTGGGATCGGGACCGGCCCCTACCGCGTCGTGAAATGGGTGAAGGATCAAGAGCTCGTGCTCGAGGCCAACCCGAAGTACTGGAAGGGCGCCCCCCGGATCGGGCGCGTGGTGTTCAGGCCGATCCCGGAGGACTCGGCGCGCGTCGCGGCGCTACAGACGGGAGAGTCCGACATCATCGCGGCCGTGCCCCCCGAACGCTGGAAGGACCTCCAGCAGGACAAGGCCACCCGCCTCACAGCCCGCACCGGGACCATGCTGTACATGGGTCTCGACACCTTCCACCCGCCCCTCAACGACGTGCGCGTCCGTCGCGCCCTGAACCACGCGATCGACGTGGACACGATCATCAGCAAGATCCTGCTCGGGACCGCGGACCGCATGAACGGTCCGTTCTTCAAGAGCGCGCTGGGCTATGACAAGAGCATCCCGCCCTTCCGCTACGATCCGGCGCTCGCAAAGAAGCTTTTGGCCGAGGCGGGGTATCCGAACGGCTTCGAGACGATGCTCTCGGCCCTGCCCGCGCAGGAGGGCGCATCGAAGATGCTGGAGGTGGCCGAAACCATAGCATACCAGCTCGGCCAGGTAGGCGTGAAGGTGAAGATCGACACATTGGAGCCGGCCACCGCGTTCGCCCGCTACCGCGCGCAGGAATTCAAGATGTACTTCTTCACCTGGCCCGAGAGCCCCGAGCCTGACCGCTACCTCTACACCCTCTTCCACTCGCAGGCGCGGGGCTACTACTACAAGAATGCGGAGGCCGACAAGCTCCTCGAGCAGGGGCGCAGCACCTTCAACGTGGACGAGCGTCGCAAGGTCTATGAGTCGCTGCATCGTGTCCTCGTCCAGGACGTCCCCTGGGTGTACCTCTACACTCAGATGACAGGTTTCGGCGTGCGTCGTGACGTGAAGTGGGAGGCCCCCTGGGATGGCTTCGTCCGCGTCATCGAGGCGGACGTGTCCAGGTAGCCGAGCGCGCCCGAGCGTTGCGCGATGCGCCGGTACCTGCTGACGTCGGTCGTCCACGCGGTGAGCGTCACCCTCGGGGTGTCGATCCTCAGCTTCGTGTTCATGCACCTCTCGGGCGATCCAGTGATGCTCATGCTCCCGCCGGATGCGACGGACAAGCAGATCGAGGAGTTCCGGGAGCGGATGGGGTTCAACGACCCCATTCCGCTCCAGTACTTCCGCTTCCTCTCCAGCGCGGTGCGGGGGGACTTCGGCACCTCGTTGCGCCATCAGCAGCCCGCGATGGGCCTCGTGCTGGAGCGGCTGCCGGCCACCCTCGAGTTGGCCGTCGCCGGGATGGGCCTCGCGCTGCTGGTCGCCGTGCCGTTCGGCATCCTGTCGGCCACCCGGCGCGGATCGGTCGTCGATTATCTTGGCATGGGTGGTGCGCTCTTGGGGCTCTCGATGCCCAACTTCTGGGTCGGGATCATCGGGATCCTCATCTTCTCCGTGAAGCTTCACCTCCTGCCGACCGCCGGGCGCGGCACGTGGGCCCAGCTCGTGCTGCCCGGTCTCGCCCTGGGCTCCTATCTCATGGCGCTGCTCGCCCGGCTCACGCGCTCCGGGATGCTCGAGGTCATCGACCAGGACTACGTTCGCACGGCGCGCGCCAAGGGCCTGCCCGAGCGGCTGATCATCTGGCGGCACGCCCTCATGAATGCCCTGATTCCCCTCGTCACCGTTGTGGGTCTCCAGATGGGCGAACTCCTCGGAGGCACGGTCGTGATCGAGACCGTCTTCGCATGGCCAGGGGTCGGCCGGCTCATCCTCCAGGCCGTGTTCCAGCGCGACTACCCGGTCGTGCAAGCCGCCGTCCTCATCCTGGCGATGATCTTCGTGGTAGCGAATCTCCTCGTCGACACGGCCTATCGGTACCTGGATCCGAGGATCCGCCATGCCTAGGCCGGAGAGCACCGAGCATCTCATCGGTTCGCGCGTCCTGCGCAAGCTCCTCTCGCACCGCGCGGCCGTGCTCGGTGCCGCGATCACCGTCGTGGTGCTCCTGGCGAGCGTCCTCGCCCCCTGGGTCGCGCCGAAGAACCCGTTCGATCTGGATCCCGCTCGGCGCCTGCTGCCGCCGGTGTGGATGGAGGGGGGAACCTGGACGTACCCGCTCGGGACCGATCACGTGGGGCGGGACATCCTGAGTCGGCTCATCTACGGCTCGCGTATCTCCATGCTGGTCGGGCTCAGCGCCGTGACCATCTCGGCAACCATCGGCGTGCTGCTGGGTCTGATCTCCGGTTTCTACGGGGGACCGATCGAGCGGATGATCCTCTGGCTGGCGGACGTGCAGATCGCGTTCCCGTTCTATCTCCTCGTGATCTCGATCATCGCGGTGGTGGGCACCGGGTTCGGGACGATCATCGTCGTGTTCGGTGTCGCCGGCTGGGTCATCTACGCCCGGCTCGTGCGTGGCACCGTGCTGTCCTTGCGAAGCCGGGAGTTCGTCGAGGCGGCCGAGGCGCTCGGGGCGAGCAGCTTGCGGGTCGTTGTGCGGCACGTGCTGCCGAACGTGGTGACGCCGGTGATCATCCTGGCCACGCTGCGCGTCGCCAGCGTCATCGTCTGGGAGTCAGGGCTGAGCTTCCTCGGCCTGAGCGTGCCGCCACCGACGCCAACGTGGGGGCGCATGCTGAGCGACGGGCGCGCCTACCTCGCCAACGCCTGGTGGACCGCGACGTTCCCGGGCCTGGCTATCATGGTGACGGTGCTCGGAGTGAACATGCTCGGCGACGGGCTGCGTGACGCCCTCGATCCTCGTCTCGAGCTGCGCGGGAAGTAACGCAGAGACATCGACCGACCGGAGAGTCCGATGAAAGTGGCATCGACCGACGTGGTGGTTATCGGAGGCGGCGCGATCGGCGCGGCCGTCGCCTTCTATCTGGCGAAGGCCGGCAAGCGCGTCACGCTCGTCGAGCGGCGAGGGCTCGCCCATGAGGCGTCCGGCAGCAACGTGGGGCTCGTGACCCTGTTTTCCGGCCACTCCTTCGAGGAGCCGGATCCCGGTCCCCTTTACGGTCTCACGCGCGCCAGCGCCGACGGCTATGTGTCCCTCGGGGAGGAGGTCGGCCTCGACATCGAGTACGAGCGGTGCGGAGGCGTCGTCGTCGCCGACACCGAGGAGAAGCTCCAGGTGATCCGGCGTGCGTACGAGGGCTACAAGACCCACGGCGTGCCGGTGGAGTGGCTTGGCCCGGATGGCGTACGGGCGTGCGAGCCCGCCTTTTTCTCTGACCGGATTCTGGGCGGCGTCTTCTGCCCGCTCAACGGGTATGTGAACCCGTTGCTGGCGACTCGGGCACTCGCGCTGGGGGCGCGCCGGCTCGGCGCGGCGCTCCTCCTCGGCACCGTCGTCCACGCGATCTCGTGTGACCGTGGGCGGGTGCAGGCCGTCAGGACGAGCGCCGGCGACATCTCCTGCGAGTTCGTCATCAATGCCGCGGGGGCGTGGGCCGCCGAGATCGGCGCGATGGTTGAAGTGGAGATCCCGGTGTTCCCGGCCCGGGGACAGATTCTTCTGACGGAACCCGTGCCGCGTTTCATCCGTCGAGTCGTGCTGGGGACCGAGCCTTCCGCCAGGCAGACCCGACGGGGCAACGTCATCGTCGGCAGCACGGTAGAGAGTGCGGGATTCGACAAGCATGTGACCGCGGATACGATCGGCCACTTCGCGCGGGGCGTCCTCGCGCACTTCCCGCGGCTGCGCGGCCTCCAGGTCATCCGGACCTGGGCGGGGCTCCGGCCAGCCACGCCGGACAACAACCCGATCATCCAGCTCATGGAGGAACCAGGCGGCTTCTGCCTCGCCACCGGCCACAGCCGACGTGGCATCTGCTACGCGCCGGGCACGGGGCAGCTGGTGGCGCAGATGATCACTGGTAAGCCGCCCTCGCTCCCGCTCGAACCGTTCACCCTGGGACGCTTCGCCATGCGGCGCCCGGAGGAGGCGGCTACGCGATGAGCCGCGTAGCCGTGATCGCAGCCGGGGACGGCGGGGAGGATAAGCGTAACGCAGTGGTCGAACGCATCCAAGGCCGAGGAGATCCTTGAAGGCATCTGTGCGTGGGTACAAATCGAAAGCCCGGCGAACCATGTCGAAGGCGTCAATCGTATGATTGATATCGCCGGGGCGACGATGCGGATACGACGGGCGCAGTCTACAGCCAGCTGGCCGGTGCCTTCTATGGTGAGGGCGAGATTCTAGCAACCTGGCGATCGTGACCCGCCCCCCCAGCCTGCATCCCCATCTGGCGAGGAGAATAGCCCCTGTCAGGCGTAATCCACCGAACGATTCCATTCGGCTCAATACTCATTCCCGGTTGTTTATGGCCATTCGAACGACAGACCCTCAAGGTTGTGTGGAACATCAGCAACCCTGGACGCACGGAGCGAACCCCTCCGCATTTATCGGGGACTGGAGGGATGCGCCTTGATGACTACCTCCCCCAAGGGCGCCCACTCCCCCGATAAGTAGAACCCTTCCGCAGGCTCCACCAGGACGGACACTGCTCTCAGGGAAATCTTTGAAGCGCGGTGAAAGAGATGTATGCGCTTCGCAACATAGAACGCTATGTTTGCGGCTGTATACCAAAATAGGGGACGAGGAGAATATCCTTTACATGGGCAAGGGGGCTTTGATATCGAGTTGCCAACCGACTACGGGGCGACCGGGCAAGCATTGCGCAAGGGGTACTATGCCTGATCCTCGGGTCCGAGTGGGTACCGACGCTTCCCCTGATTCCAACCAGGGGAGGCGTTTAGCCCCAATCCGAAATTCTCAACCGCCAAGGACACCCAGCGCCGGCGCTGGGTACCCGGAACGCCAAGACCGAAATGGCTGATTGGGGGGAAGGAA